>Ga0307408_100000257_pt1 | contig 54324 bp, 47 predicted proteins | sample 322Cmetagenome_FD_202116 | JGI IMG/M metagenome (GOLD analysis project Ga0307408, IMG submission 202116) | Maize rhizosphere microbial communities from greenhouse at UC Davis, California, United States - 322HYB-C-3 | ecosystem: Host-associated > Plants > Roots > Rhizosphere > Soil | place... | reverse complement strand
TCGGTTTCCGCAGACAAACGCAGGTTATTTCCACCGTTTCCTCTACCATCCAATCTTGTAATTGGCGGTTGGAAACCATATTCAGCGTAGTGAGCGGTTCCGTTTGCTTCAGGGTTGGTTGGATGAGGAATTATTTCTACGAATTTAATCTCACCTATGGCTGCTTTTCTACTCGACAGGAACGGGAGTTTTTGTCCTTCCAATGCCTGTGGATCGTTCGGGTCATAAGTCAGATAGTTGTTGTAAGCATAGGCAATCGCCATGTAGTAATAGCGTTTGAAATTAACCAATGTCCTGTCTCCCGTTGCGAAGAGATCTTCGGTCACACGGAAAGAGTGACGAATACCTTCATTCTCTCCGTCCACTTTCTCGCTTGGAATACTTGCCTGCAACACATCGTCGTATTCAAAGTTGACGATGCGTTTTACATTGTCCTTGATATCGCATTGAGCAGCCAATCTCGCTTTGGTTGGGTCGAAAAGATCGGAGGCACTAACGCCCTTATTTTTCAGCTGGAAGATCATGTATCCCTGGAAACGGTATTTTTTATCCGGATTCGGGAATGTAGTTGAAATGAACGGATCAGTTTCTACATACGCTTCATTCTTGTTGTTCGAAGGGGAAGTATTCGATAAATAGAGAATGGCCTCGTTGTTCAACTCTTGTGCTGTAAGTGTTGGAGCATGCGGACCTTCAACTACACGGAAACAGTTTTCGAACAATGCCTGCGCTTTGTCATCTGCTCTGCGAAGTGAAATTACAGATTGAAAAGGATCACCACCAGTAAGGTTTCTTGCCCAAACAACTCCAACAGTAATATTGTTTACCGCTCCTGGTTTCAAAACGAAAGGTCCGGCCGATTGCAGGAAACGACGGTCGTAAGGTAAGTTATTTGCTGTTTGTTCAGTCCAGTATGGTTGCGGAACACCTCCCGTTCCCCATCCCAACGGATCTGTATCACCCGGGAACATGAAATCACATGGCGTATTCGGATCTGCGGTTGGATCGGAAATATGTGCGTTACCTCCGTAGTAGAAAGGAGTTCCATCTTTCCATCTTCCACGAAGAAAATTGTAATAATCGGCAGCTGCGGTTGGATCGGTTTGTGCCGGATTTGCTCCACCACCGGTATTCACGTAATAAAGAAAACGACGCATTCCGAAACGCTCGTTATCCACAATTCCATCTCCGTAACCAATTCCGTTCAAGGCTTCATTCACCCCAATTCCGAAAGCATTATCCAGACCGTCATCGTCCTGGTAAGGCCCTTCAAAAAAGTCTACACCAACAGAAGGAGGATTTGCGCCGTAGCCATAAAAACCGGAGTTGTCTTCATCGACTCCGTCACCGTTGTAAACATACCCCAACCCTCGGTTTACATCACAACCCACGTAGTCATCGAAGGGATTTCCGAGTGCCGCATCAATAAAGATCCCGAAATAAGTATTGTACAGGGTTTGTGTTCCGCGATTGATGAGTTCGTAATTGTAGAACGTCATATTGTTGACATCGTCATTCGTTGCAAAGGCAAATGCCTGGGCGTGAATTTCCATTCCGATCGGATCAGCACCGGATTCCGTATGAATATTTCCTTTATCGTTTAACACCCACCAAAGGTTGTTGTCGCCATATAAACTAACCCTGCGGTCAGTTTTACAATCTTTTGCCAGGTCAAGGTCGTACCAGGGATAATCGCCTTCGTCGGGGTTGTATGTTCCGTCATCGTTTCTGTCAAAGAACGGTGCCAGGTAATAATCCTGTCCCAGAGTTACGTCTCCATGTGCCGGCCAGTTTTTTATGAAATCAGGAACCTGGTAATTCGGAAAATTCTGCTGTTGCAGGTTTGTTCCGTTTTGTTGATCTTGTAATCCTGCTAAATACCATGAATTGAATTCGGCTACTTTATCCTTGCTGGTTTCGTAGTGCTGGTCGTATTTCAGGCATTGATCAGGTGAAATTTCTGCGGGACCTACACTCAATGGCCCTGTCCAATAATCCTGTCCGTCCCTGTAACGAAGCGCTGCCAGTTTCAATTGACCGTTGACGTCAGTTCCTCCAAGCCAAAGAGCCGATGTGAAAAGTGCCATGATCCCGGAATTCTTAGGAACCTCGTATTGTGAAAGGTTTTGCCCCGGAACCTGCCAGAGATTTCCTGCAGTATGGATCATTGCACGAACGTTGTTGTATTGCAGGTAGGTGCTTTTATTCGGGGGTGCGCACATGGCACCTTTAGTGGTTTTTGTATTGCCCTTTGACTTTTCACCCAGGTATTGCTGGGAAAACAGATTGCCGGAAACGCTCAATAGCAAAAATGCCAGAAGAAATCTCATAGTTGCAGTTTGTAAGGTGAAATTAAGGAAAAAGTAGGGGCCAATTGCAATTCGACCTTACTTTTGATTGCTATAGATATTTTGAAGCCTCGCGGTAAGCAAGCCCTTTAATCTGGTGTTTTTGCAGGATTTCCTCTACGGCAACAGGATTGAATTTCGAAAGCTGGCGTAATGTCCAGCCAATGGCTTTTTGGATAAAGAATTCTTTAATAGGTAAGAACTGTACAATGAGGCTTTCGAGAAAGGCAATATCTACTTCATCTTTATATTTCAGCTGGTAGATCAAACAGGAGCGCTGAAGCCACATGTCGTTTGTATGGCGCCAGTTCTCGAAAGTTTCACGTGCTTTTTCAGGATAGAGTTTTGCCCATTTGCCGAGGTAATTGGAAGCAATAGCGTCAACACTGTCCCACCAGCTGTGAGTAGTGAGCATCCATTTCAATTCTTCGGCATCCTCTGAGGAATAGTATTTTTTTGGCCATGAATTCAGCCAATCGATGGCCACATAATGATAATCGCGCTCTTCTTTTTCAAAAAGAGCGCGAATTATGTTCCATCTTTCGTTTCTGTCTTCAATGGTTTTGATCGCTTCTACCCAAGATTTTTGGACAGTTCTGCGATCGTCGGTACGCATTCCGATGTAATGAAAGTTATCCTTCATGTAAGCTCGAGCGGTTTGTGCACGTTTTGCATTTCGGCAGGGCTCAAATAAACTCTCAAGTTCGGAAATTGCGTCCCGGAGCATTTAGAATTGGTTGATCTGGAAAACAGGTTTCAAATCTCCTGAATTGTTGAACGTGTTGTCAAGATTTCTCAGGATTCCATCATCCAAACTGTAAACAAGCGCATGAATTTCCGGCTGATTTCCATTTTGCCATTCTTCCTGGATAAAGGAAATCTTTGCCATATTTCTTGCTTGCTCGATAGCGTTCAATTCCACCAAACGATTTGTTCTTTCTGTTTCGTCAACAATTCCATCAAGTTCCGCCTGGTATTTGATGTAAACATTTTTGATACTTACCAACCAGTTGTCAAGGAATCCGAAGCTCTTATTGCTCATTGCAGCAGCTACACCACCACAACCGTAATGTCCAACGATAAGGATATGACGTACTTTCAGGTATTTCACCGCATAATAAACCACGCTCAACAAGTTGATATCTGAATTGATTACCTGATTTGCGATGTTGCGTTGTACGAAAATACTTCCCGGAGGAAGGTTAACGATCTCGTTTGCAGGTACGCGACTGTCTGAACAGCCTATCCATAAATATTCAGGGTTCTGGCCTTTTGCAAGGTTTTCAAAAAATGTAGGGTCCTTTTTTAATGTTTCTTCAACCCACTGCTTATTTCCTTCGAAAATTTCTTTCATATTGTTTCTGTTGGAGTTAATATTTCAATTTCTATGTTTTTATCTTTTGCACGGACTTTAAAATCGTTTATAGATTCTACAATATCGTGCGCCAGGTGCTTAACGTCCCGCTGGTCAATGGTGACTTTTACATCGTTCGGGATGTTGGTTAACGTTTTTAAAAGTGACGCTTTGTTAAGGAACGTCATGTGCTCTGTCAATTTTATTGTATAATCCTTTCCATCTACATCCATATAATGCGACAATCTGAAATTATGGTATAAAATTACGATGAAAGAAACCACTAATCCGCATAAAACACCGACAAGTAAGTTGGTAAAAATAATACAACCTATCGTAACCAAAAATGGAATGAACTGCAACCAGCCTTGTTTATACACGCTTTTAAAGATAGAAGGTTTCGCCAATTTAAATCCTACCTGGATCAGTATTGCAGCCAGGGAAGCATATGGAATGTAGTTAAAAATAAAAGGGATCAGCAAAACGGACAATGCGATGAAACTACCATGTGAAATTGCCGCTAGTTTATTAGTTCCTCCGGAATTCACGTTTGCTGAAGTTCTCACAACAACCTGCGTTACCGGCAGTCCGCCGACCGCTCCTGAAATCACGTTACCGATTCCCTGGGCAACCAATTCCCGGTTTACCGGAGTAACGCGTTTTTTCGGGTCCAGTTTATCCGAAGCATCAACACTTAATAAGGATTCAAGGCTGGCAACAATGGCTATGGTAACTGCAACTACGTATACCTTTGTATCAAGCAAGTGCGAGAAATCCGGAAAAGTGAAAAATTCATAAACAGGTTTCCCTGCAATTCCAAGATCTACTCTGTGCTGTGCTTCTATAGCCCAATTACTCCCTTCTAATGAAACGGTTGCAATTATTCCCAATAGTACTACTACCAAAGGAGCCGGCACGAATTTCAGGAAGGTTTGCTGTATGAATTTTCTCTCCCACATGACCAGCAACAGTATGGAAACGATACAAATGATCAGAGCTGCAGGAGTAATATATCCTAAACTGTGATAAATCTCAGAAAAGGTGTTTTGTCCGTCTGCCTGAAGGAATGATTCATCTCCTTCGTAGTCTTTGTCATAACCCAACGCGTGGGGCCATTGCTTAAAAATGATCTGTAAACCTATGGCAACGAGCATTCCTTTTACAACCACATTGGGGAAATAATAGGACAGATATCCTGCTTTCACTATTCCAAAGATGATCTGTAAAATTCCTGCAATAACTACTGCACTTAGGAAGATTTGAAATGATCCCAGGCTTATGATGGCAGGAGCAACAATGGTTACCAAACCGGCAGCAGGGCCAGAAACCCCGATAGATGATCCTGATATCGCTCCGACTATAAATCCGCCTACAATTCCGGCGATTAATCCCGCAAACGGATTGGCGCCTGATGCCAGGGCAATTCCCAGGCACAAAGGTACGGCTACTAGAAAGACAACAAGACCAGCCGGGATGTCTTGTTTCCAGGTACTAAAAATATTTTTCATGAAAAAAGGATAACAATGTAAACTTAACTAGCTAAACATGTTATCGTTTTCAGGAGGATTTTCCAATGGGGATCTGTCCTGGCCAACAGGTTTTTCATTTTCAGAATGAAAGTCTGTTTCTCGGAGGAAAGATATTGAAAATGGGATGTTTGATGTGTTTAACAATTCAGCAAAATGTAATTCTTCTTCAAGAAGGTTAACGCCTCTTTTGCTGCTCTTGTTTGAGTTGGAGTCGGAATCCGTATCAGAATCCGTATCGGAATCTTCTTCATCTACAGCCAGTTCAACAGAATCGTTTTGCCAAACATAGGTCCAAACAAGGTTTCCCACCAGGTTACTAGCTAGTGAAAAGAAACAAATAAAGGAGAATATGCGCAAATGCTTAAACACGGTGTAAATATAGAAACTTGACTGATGATGCGTGGAAACTTAAGGTTGTTTTTTTGTTAAAAAAGCCGATTTACCGCACAATTACCGTATTTACGGTAGGAAGAAGATCAAAGTCACTTGCAAAGTAATAGGTGACAGGCGGTAATCAATAATTGACATTTGCAATTTAATTGGAAACGTGTATTTTAGCCGTTCTCATGACCCGTGTCAGAGGAAGTTACAACCGAAAATAATCTGTAAAAGAATGCTGAAGGAAGAGCTAAGAGATATTTACAAAGAGAAACGCCGAACTTTACCTCCCGGTGAATTGGAGCGCTTATCGGAAACTATCGTTGAGCAAACTTTGACTCACTTCCAGTTAAGCGGAAAGATGATCTCGCTTTTTCTTCCTATTGAACGACATAGAGAAATTAATACCTATTTGCTTTGGGAAAGAGCTTCCAATTTAGGAGCTTCCATTGCTGTACCTAAAACAAATTTTGATACGCTGGAAATGCGTCATTATTTGTTTGAACAAACCGATCAACTCGAATTGAACGAGAAGGGGATTCCCGAACCGAAAAAGGGAAAAGTGATTGCGGCAGACAGATTCGAAATTGTGTTTGTACCCTTGCTTGCGGTAGATAAATCGGGTAACAGAGTTGGTTATGGAAAAGGATTTTATGATCGTTTCCTGCGAAAATGCTCACCTTCCTGTCAATTCATCGGGTTGCATTTTTTTGACCTGGAAGAGAAAATTGAAGATGTCCTTCCAACAGATGTGAAATTGAATGCGCTTGTAACACCAACTTCAGTTTATCGATTCGATTAACCCGAAATCTTCCGGAAAATTTATTGTTTTTAGGTCAATGATGCTCTTATAAAGCACTCACTTGAAACTATTTGGTATGATTTTACGTTAATAACCCTGCATGAAATCTGTTGGACTGATTATGCTGCTTTGCCTGTTTGCAGGACTCATTGTTCCCGAAAAAACGGAACGTGTGTCCTTCGGCGTGCGAATTGGTGTAGTTGCGAACGGTCAAATGGTGAACTACATTGCTATCAAGTACAATCCTTCCGGTACTATCAAAGAACAACGATTCTATACCAGGGAAGAATTTATTCATGTGTTAAGTGGCGACTGGCCCAGTCCGTATAATCCTACAAAGAAAAACCTCTTCGAAGAGAACAAGATTGTGGGTGGAGTGATCTTCAAACAGGAGTTCATGAAAAAATACACCTATTGTGCGGCTTTTGACAGTTTGTGGAAGATCAGGTATGCAGATTACCCAATGCGTGGAGGACCGAACGAACGTGGCTGGAGTCTGGGAATCTATAGTCCGTCATTAAAGCAAACAAAATACATTGCGGATCGTTATAACATTTCCTACCTGGACAATGATTACGTGATGGATACGAATTTCTGGCACTTACTTCACGATGTTACCGATTCGGTTTGGATCTCACAATACAAAAATTTGAAGTAGTAGGGTGGACTTCGTCTCCGCTACGCCTATTCCGCCTGGGACGGATTCAGCGTAAGCATTCAGTCACCTTTGCCCCTATTGGTTCATGAAATAGATATACGCATTCAGTGAAGTGGCCAAAAACATCCAGATGAGGTACGGTGCAAGCCAAAACGATTTGGTTTTCATTCTCGACCAGTAAGCGATGAACATGATAAGTATCAAGACCGTCAGTAAAATAATGACTATCAGAGCAAGAAAAACATCATGTAAATGGAAGAATATCGGGTTCCATACGACATTCAACACCCATTGAACAGCGAACGCAGCCAATAACCCTTTGGTGTTGATATATTTTGTTCCGTATGCCATGTAAACGGCAAAGCAAATCATGATAGTGGTCCAGGCTACCCCGAATAACCAACCCGGCGGATTCCACGGTGCCTTTTTTAAACTGGCGTACCAATCTGATGAAACTCCGTTTTCAGTAAAGTAACTTCCGATTGCCAGTGCAGCGAAGTTGAGAAGAATGAAAAAAATGATCCTGTAACCCATACCTGTCTTTTAACTTCCACCAGGCGATGGAAAAATTGATTCAAGGTATGACAATTTGAGTCACAAAATCCGGATAAATGTTACATGTTTTACAGGTAATCATTTGTTTGATAGAGGAGTACAATAAAAAAGGGTTATTGGAAAAACCAACAACCCTCGTCTCAAGTTTTCTATTTTTTACGATTGTTTCAATTCCTTCAAAGTGCTGAAGAATACCAATCCGTATCCTGTTGCCAGCATCGCATGGAAAGGAACCATTCCGAAGTCCATATAAATGGCTCTGTTGACAGCCGTGAAACCAAATACCAGCATCAAAATCCCTTCACCGATCGTGATCAATGAAATGCTCTTCTTGTCATACTTGTTTCCTTTGAATTCTTTCTTGCTATTCACATTGAATTTCGGGGTACGAACAAACGAAGATTTGATTCCCAAATATCCTTCAAGTACAGCTACAGTATTGCTTAATGACAATCCCAATGAAACGACAAGGAACTGGAAGAAACGTCCTACAAACTTGATAAACGATAAAAACAGGTTCTCTGTTTTATCCCTGTATGCAAGCCAGTAATAGTACATCAGGAATACGGTGCTGAGAATAAAGATAGAACCGAATTTAATGATATAGTTCAGATCAGAGAAACTGTCTTTAATATGCAGTACAGCCAAACTCATCAATGACATAATCAAAATGAAAACGAAAACAGATGAGTTAAACAAGTGTGACATTCCGTGGACTCTGTCGCTCAATTTTACTCCTTTGAATGTAAGGATCGTTTTCCACATCTTCACAAAACACTCGGCTCCCCCTTTCATCCAACGGTGCTGTTGCGCTTTTAATGCCGACATGGTGATCGGTAATTCAGCAGGAGCAACAATGTTTTCCATGTATTTGAATTTCCAGCCGCGTAATTGCGCACGGTAACTTAGATCCAAATCCTCGGTAAGTGTATCGTGTTCCCAGCCACCAGCACTTTCGATACATTTTTTGCGCCATACACCACCTGTACCGTTGAAGTTGATGAAGTGTCCTGAAGCATTTCTACCTCCTTGTTCAGCAGCAAAGTGACCATTCAAACCAAAGGCCTGAAGTTCTGTAAGTAATGAATATTTTTTGTTTAAGTGTCCCCAACGTGTTTGAACAACACCGATATCATCAGAGTCAAAATTTGGCATTACACGTTTCAACCAGTCGGCTTCAGGAACAAAATCCGCATCGAAGATCGCAATGAAATCACCTTTCACTTTATCCATTGCAGCATCTAAAGCCCCCGCTTTGTAACCTGTGCGGTCAACGCGGTGAATGTGCTCGATCTGAATGCCGCGAGCTGCAACTTCTGCAACTTTCGCAGCAATAATATCTTTGGTTTCGTCGGTAGAATCGTCCAATACCTGGATATCGAATTTATCTCTCGGATAATCAAACGCCGCACATGCTTCAATGATTCGTTCAGCTACATATTCTTCGTTGAACATTGGCAGCTGAATAGTAACCCTGTGAGCATTTTCCGGATCAAACGGAATTTCCGGTTTCGCAGCTACTTTTTTTCTGTTTCTTGCGTATGCAATTGAAAGAGAAAGCTGAAGAATAGAGTAGAAACCTACCAGGATCAGACAGATTGCGTAAATTACCAAAATGATCTTAGCAGTTAAATGCGACCAGTAATGCTCTTTTTCACCTTTATCTCCCCAGTTGAACAACCATGTTACTTTCGTTGAAGAGCGGAAAGGATTTTTCGGATCCATTTTATACTCTCCTTCATGGTGCGTATCGATTTTTACAACGAACGTTTCTTCCCTATAGTTCTTATCGGAAATAGAAAGGTCGAATTTTACAGTATCAGCATTCTCCAATTGCACATCCTTGATAAAGAATTTACCATCAGAATCTGTAGTAGCAGTATACTTTTTCCCGGTTTTCTGGTTTACGAGTTGAACAGGAACATCGTTTAGTGCTCTATCTGTTCTCAAATCGCGGTAATAACCGGAAACATCACGTTTCATTTGCGCCATTGAAGTCAATGAAATCAATGCTGCGACTAAAACAAGAAGCGGTCTTGTCATGTAAAATGTGTTTTTAGTGTATCGTCCCAAAAGTTTTGGAAACCGCAAAAGTAATTAAAATTGACTTCGACTTCGCTCAGTCACCTTTTAACTTTTGTCTTTTATGCTGAGCGTGTCGAAGTATAACTTATTTAATTACGTTCAGTTCTTTTCCAACTTTAATGAACGCTGCAATTGCCTTGTCAAGATCTGCTATTGAGTGAGCTGCTGAAATCTGTGTTCTGATTCGCGCTGCACCTTTTGCTACTACAGGGTAGAAGAAACCGATGGCGTAAACACCTTCCTGCAATAATTTATCAGCAAATTGTTGGGATAATGCCGCATCGTACAACATAATAGGAACGATAGGAGAATCTCCTGGTTTGATATCAAATCCGGCAGCGATAATTCTTTCCTTAAAATATTTTGTGTTTGCTTCCAGTTTATCTCTCAGCTCCGTAGAGCTTCCAAGAATGTCAAAAACCTTGTTTGCCGCACCTACAATTGACGGGGCCAAAGAATTGGAGAATAAGTAAGGACGTGAACGTTGACGTAACATTTCAATCACTTCTTTCTTTCCTGTTGTGTAGCCGCCCATTGCTCCACCAAGCGCTTTTCCTAGAGTACCCGTTACAATGTCAACGCGATCCATACAGTTGTGGTATTCCGGAACTCCTCGTCCTGTTTTACCAATAAATCCTGCGCTGTGACATTCATCTGTCATTACCATTGCATCGTATTTGTCGGCAAGATCACAGATCTCATTCATTTTAGCGATATCTCCGTCCATTGAGAAAACACCATCGGTAACGATAATTCTGTGACGTTGCGCCTGGGCTTTTTTCAATTGCTCTTCCAAATCAGCCATATCGCTGTGTTTGTAGCGGTAACGGGCTGCTTTACATAAACGAATTCCGTCAATGATGGAAGCATGGTTCAACTCGTCTGAAATAATTGCATCTTCTTCTGTGAACAAAGGTTCAAAAACACCGCCGTTCGCATCAAAAGCTGCGGCATAAAGAATGGTGTCCTCTGTTCCGTAGAACTTAGCGATCTTCGCTTCCAGTTCTTTATGAATATCTTGTGTACCACAAATAAAACGCACAGATGACATTCCGAATCCGTGAGTATCCAACGCGTCTTTTGCTGCCTGGATCACTTCCGGATGAGAAGAAAGTCCAAGATAATTGTTTGCACACATAATCACTACTTCGTCACCCGAGCTCACATTTACTCTTGCGCCCTGTGGTGTTGTGATAATTCGCTCACGTTTAAAAATTCCTCCTTCCTGAATGGCATTTAGCTCATTGCTTAAGTGCTCTTTTATTTTTCCGTACATAACTTCATGTGTTGAGGGCTCAAAGATAAAATTAATTGCACTTCGACTTCGCTCAATGACCAATTAATAAGTCAAAACCAGAACAATTTTACCTTTTGAATTTTGTGTTAGTTTTCGATCCACACTTTTGCGCCTTCGGAGCAATTGGTGCAGATGTCGATTTGGTTTCTGTCGCTGAGAACGGCTTTTCTGAATCCTGTATATTCTTCACTTTTCCAGATTTTGCCAAAGGTTTGTGTTTTTAGTGAGCCAAGCGGGTGTTCGGCATCTTTATCGAAACAACAGGGAACTACCTGGCCATCGAAGGTGATAACGCTTGAACTCCACATTCGCCAGCAATGATTCCCGCCTATGAATTTCACGCGATAAGTCCCATCTTTCTGTTTGATGTATCGCGAATAGTCTTCGTTGTCCGGGATCAACTCGTTTCCGTTTTTGTAATCATAGACCTGCGCGGTTTTGAAACGTACTTCATCTATCCCGATCTCATTCGCCAATTCCTGAACTTCTTCTACCTGGTGTTCGTTTGCCTTTACAACCAGGAACTGGAAAATAAGGTAAGGTGTTTGGCTATTCAATTCCTTCTTTGCCTTTGCAAGTGCTTTCGATCCGTCTATCACCTTTTGCAACGTTCCATTTACGCGGTAGGATTCATAAGTTTCCTGTGTTAAACCATCAATCGAAATAATTAAACGGTCAAGCCCCGAGGCAACAATTTCTTTCGCTTTTTTGACATCTATAAAATGAGCATTGGTAGATGTTGCCGTGTAGATCTTTTTCTGTTTCGCCTGTTTGATAATCTCCAGGAATTGGGGGTGCAGAAAGGGTTCGCCCTGGAAATAGTAGTTGATATAAAAAACGGTCGGTGAAAGTTGTTTTAGCCAGTTTTCGTGTTCTGAAAGATCAAGTTTCCCGGTTGGGCGTGTAAAGATCTTTAATCCACTCGGACAAGCCGGACAACCTAAATTGCAGGCTGTTGTTGGTTCTATGCTCAGCGAGAATGGCTTTCCGAATGTGACTGGTTTTTTTGTCAGACGGGCATAATAGAAACTCGTTTTCAATCCGATCAAATTGAAAAAACGTCTGACAGTCAAATGTCTGATGATGTTTAAGCTATCTGCGCGCTGTGCCTTTGACATGGGGAACGAATGTACGGAGAATCAGAAGAAAAGGAAAGAGGAAAAAGGAAAGTTGTGGATTGATGGGCAGTTTTCTTCTTGCTTCCGTTTTCCTCTTAGAACTTTCCTCTTACTTTTACTGTAACTTTTTGATGCCATGAAGGTCATAGAAAGTAACACCCCAAACTATGAAATACCTTTTACTCGCCTTCGGAGCGCTACTTTTTTCCTTTTCTGTTGACGCTCAGAAAATCCAAATTGTTGATGCTGAAACCGGTGAGGCCATTCCTTTTGCTAAAGTGAGTTGTCAGAGCTGGAAAGTTTTGGCTGATATTGACGGTTATTTTAACCTGAATTGCAAGAATCAGAATACTACAATCCATGTAAGCGGTTATCGGGATACAACCGTATTGATCATCGACCAAACGGTTATAGCCGTTCAATCCATAGGAAAACAACTGGAGGAGTTTACGGTTTCCACCGTTGACGAGGAAGCGAACCGAATCATGACAAAGGCGGCAGATAACCGGAAGTCAAACCATCCCAACGGAAAATCCTCTTATATCTATAACGGTTACAGTAAGTTTTATGTGACACTGAACCCCGATGCGTTGAATAAAATTCCTTCCGAAACCAAAGACACCAATCTTGCTGAAGTGAAACGTTTTTTTGATGGCCAGCACTTGTTTTTGATGGAAAGTACCACAAAAAAGTACTTCGAACCGCCTTTCAGGGAGAAGGAAGAAATTACAGCCTATAAAGTTTCAGGATTTAAAGATCCGACGTTTTCCACTTTCGCCAGTGAGCTGCAAACCTTCCACTTCTATGAGAACCAGTTCAGCATTTTTGGTGAAACGTTTATCAGCCCGATTGCTTTCGGGAATACGAAGCGATATGTTTTTCAATTGATGGAAACGATTGTTTCTACAGAAGGCGATTCCACTTTTCATATTCGTTTTCGTCCTTCTGTCGATAAGAATTTTGAAGGAATGCGTGGCGAAATCTTTATCAATTCACGAAACTACGCTATTGAAAAAGTAATTGCCGCTCCAGCCGAAAAGAAGGAGAATTTATATGCAACTATCATCCAGGAATACCAATTTGCTGAAGGACGTTGGTTCCCGGCCAAACTGTCTACCGAAGCGATGTTTCCGTCTTTAAAAATTTCCGATTCAATTCCCGATTCCTACATGATAGCTAAAGGAACCACTTATATCGAAGACCTGAAATTCGATGTGGACATGAAAGGGGAGAAATTCAATGCTGCTTCTGTGATTACGAATATTGATGCAGGTGATAAAGATTCGACACACTGGGACAAGGAACGAGTGAATGACCTTTCTGAGAAAGATGTTCGCACTTATGAGATGATTGACAGCCTTGGACAGGTCTATAAATTCGATAAGAAACTGGGGATTTTCAGTTCGCTTTTGAGCGGGAAAATTCCGCTGGGATATGTACAATTGGATTTAACGCGTTTGTTCAATTATCACGAGTATGAAGGTTACCGTTTTGGTTTGGGATTGGAGAATAGTCCGAAACTGATGAAACGTGTTACGATTGGCGGTTATGGCGCTTACGGAAACCGTGATCTTGCCTGGAAGTACGGAGCATACATGAGTGCCCTGCTGTCACCTAAACAATTTTTGCGAATGGAACTGAAATACCAGGACGATATTGCAGAACGGGGAGGTTCGATCTTTTATCCGCAAAAGGATGTAATTCAACTGAACAATGTTTACCAGGATTTCTACATTTCTAAGATGGATAAACAACGTATTGCTGCCGTCGGGTTAAATGGATATTTCCGTCCGACTCTTGGTTGGAGAATAGGGACATCATATCAACGCGTGCAATTCACCCAGGATTATTGGTTTCGAAATGAAAATGATACACTGACAAAGTTCGATCAGCATGAGATCAACGGGGAATTGGTGTGGGGAATTGGCGATAAGGTGACCTTTCTGGCAGGGAAACGTATTGTTACTGCTTCGAATAAACCGCATTTCCGTTTTGCAACTGTGATCGGGATGAAAGGATTGGAGCAAAGTACCCTGAACTATCAGCGGTTTGCTTTGGAAGTTACGGAAAGACTTCAAATTCGTGCTGCCGGTTTGTTGCAACTGAAATTGATAGGAGCTAAGACTTATGGGAATGTTCCGCTGTTTATGATGAATGTGGCTTCAGGAACCGGTGGAAACTGGAATCTTACCGTTCCGGGATGTTTCGAAACAATGGCAGCCTCTACTTTTTACAATGAGCAGTACACGGCATTTTTCATGCGTTATACAACCAAAAGTCTGAAAACGAACCTGAAGTGGACTGCACCGAGAATGAGTATTCATTATGCAATGGGAACAGGAAGTTTCTCCAATCGCAAAAATCACAATGTTGAAGTTCCTGACATGAGCAAAGGTTATTACGAAACGGGAGCTGTTTTGGAAAATGTGCTGATCATGAATGCTACAGGTTTTGGAATCGGGGCTTTTGTTCCGTTTGGTTCTCTTGTTTCTCCGGATCTGTCAAAAACACTAACGCTGAAGATTGCAGTGACGTATGTATTGAACTAGATTTTTGTAGTAAAGTCGAATGTGACTGAGTCCGCCGGGGTGAAAAGTCACAGATGAATATGTTCCGCCACAATTTCCTGTTCAAGGAACGTAGAAGCCTTTTCTGAGAAAACTTCAGCATTTTCTGTTGTCAGGTAGCGTGTTTTACCTTCTTTAGAACAAAGTCGGTCAATCTCCGGATGGCGTTGCAAATAATCGACTAAACTGTCGGCAACCAACTCGCCCTGGGCAATCACCTGGATATTCTCAGGAAGTAATTCTTCTAATGTTGACTTGATCAACGGATAATGCGTACAAGCCAAAAGAATGGTATCGATCTTCGGATCTTGCTGCAAGAGGGAAATCAAATCACTCTGCAGGAAGTACGTTCCACCCGGAGTATCAAAAGCGTTGTTTTCAATTAACGGGACCCACATCGGGCAAGCTTGCTGGGTAACGATCAGGTCCGGCGACATTTTCTCCAATTCTATCACGTAACTTTCCGATTTCACTGTTCCTTCCGTTGCTAAAATTCCAACGTGTTTGGAGTTAGAACTTCGTTCCAGGGCTTCAGTGCTCGGACGAATTACACCCAGTACGCGTTTCGTTTCATCAAGCAAGGGCAATTGTTTCTGCTGAATGTTGCGCAAAGCTTTTGCCGAAGCAGTATTACAGGCCAGGATAACCAAAGAACAATCTTGGTCAAATAAGTGCTGAACGGCTTCCCAGGTATATTCGTAAATCACATCGAAACTACGTGAACCGTAAGGCGCACGGGCATTATCACCCAGGTACAAATAATCGTACTGTGGAAGTTTCTTTTGTAGTTCACTCAAAACGGATAATCCGCCGTAACCTGAATCAAAAACACCGATAGGACCTGACATGAGCCAAAAGTAATCAGAATTGGAATTGAAAATTGAAAATGTAGAATTGAAAAGTCCTGTAAATGTTAAATCATTTAATTAACTACCCGAATTGCACCGAAGTCATATTCAAGCTACCGCCAACCAATTCATCGTTAAATAGAGCAATAGAATCCTTTTCGTCTGAAACCCCAAGCGAGTAGATCAGAGGATAGTAATGATCGGGAGTTGGGATTGCCAGCGCAACTGAACTTCCCAGTTTTTGATAATCGATCAATGACTGATGGTTTTTCTCGTTGATCAGTTTCTTGAACAATTCATGTGCTTCAATCGCCCAGTCATACCCGTAATTCGGTTCGTTCAGTTTATTCCAGGCTACTTTGCCCAGGTTGTGTACCATATTCCCGCTTCCGATGATTAGAACACCTTTTTTGCGAAGTTCTTTCAATTGTTTGGCAAGCTCGTAGTGATATGAAGCAGGCTGATTGTAATCAATACTTAGCTGCAAAACCGGAACATCCGCATTCGGATACATGTGGCGCACGATGGTCCATGTTCCGTGATCCAATCCCCATTCATGATCCATGCCAACGGAAGTTGTAGTGATGAGGTTTTTAGTTTGCTCCGCAATTTCCGGAGAACCGGGAGCAGGGTATTGTACATCAAACAATTCCTGAGGAAAACCGCCGAAGTCGTGGATGGTTTGTGGTTTTTCCATCGCGGTGATGTAAGTTCCACGCGTAAGCCAATGCGCTGATATCACCAAAACAGCTTTGGGAACAGGCAAATGCTCCACCTGTTTCTTCCATTGCTGGGAAAAGTGATTGTCTTCAATGCCATTCATCGGAGAACCGTGTCCAACGAAGAGAACGGGGTAAGTATAATCTTCTTCGGAAAGAAGGTTTTTGAGCGATAGGGCAGAGCCTAGACTTCCAAGTGCGGCAAATCCTAACATAGAGCGAATGAATGTTTTACGTTGCATAGAGCAAAGGTATGAAAAATATATTTACCATGGTAATTAATTGTGTTGAACACAATTTTATGTTTTTGTAAAATCATACCCCAATCTGACCAACAAAAAAAGCCACCCCTTTCGGAATGGCTCTTCAAATATTGTTGTCAGATCTTAGTTACCTGCTGCTTTAGTAGCTGCATCCAACTTTAGGATCTCAGTAATAACTTCATTTGTAATATCAATACCTCCAGAATTGTATAGAAGTACAGACTCATCGATTACATAGTTCAATTTCTTTAGCGCAGAAACCGTATTAACAGCTTTCTTAACCATGTCAAGAGATTTCTTGTTCAACTCAGCAGAAAGTGCCTGTAATTCTCTATCGATAGATTGCTCTGTACTTTGGATACGTGCCTGCAATTCCTGGATCTTACGCATTTCGCTTTGTCTTACCAACTCTGTCCATGTTTTTTCTTTTGCCTGGTATTCGGCATATTTTATCTGCAACGTACTGTCCAATACAGTCAAATCTCTGATCCCGCTTTGCTCGATGTAGCTGATCTCAGCAATTGCAGCCTTGCGTGAAGGAATGGTATCCAATACTTTTTGAGAGTTAACATGCCCCATTTTCGTTTGAGCGTTAACCGATGTAATCGAAATAAGTGCTAATAAAAGGGTGAAAAATAGTTTTTTCATTGTTTTTGTTGTGTTTTGTTTATTTATATCCGCCCGAGGCGAATGGCTTACTTGGTACTAACTCCCAGTTCCTTCAGAACTTCGTCACTGATATCAAATTTGCTGTCGGCAAAAACCAGGTTACTTTGGTTGGCTTTGTCGAAAACAAAAGAGTAGTTTCTTTTTGAGGCTACGGTTTGCATTGCTTCGTAAACTCTGTCTTGTATCGGTTTGATCAATTCCTGACGTTTCTGGAAGTACTCGCCTGAAACCCCGAAACGCATTTTCTGCATTTCCATGGCCTCTGTTTCAAGCGTTTTGATCTCTTGTTCGCGTTTCGTTTTTTCTTCGGAAGGAAGAAGGTCCTGTTCGCGTAAGAAATTCTCTTTTTTTACTTTGATCAATTCATAGCGTTCTTCAATTTCTTTGGTCCAACGTTCAGCAAGTTTGTCCAATCGATCTTTGGCATCTTTGTACTCCGGCATTTTGTTCAGGATGTACTCAGAATCGATATAGCCATACTTCTGTGCCGAACTGACAAAGCTCGTGCCAAGTATTATAAAAAGTAAGAAAAGCAGGTTTCTCATAGTTAAAATCTTAAGCGAAATAGCTAAGAACGGCGAATATAGCAATTTTATTGTTCATGTTCGAAATAGAGCTTACAACTCCCCAAGGTTCATACCGATAGTAAAGGTGAATTTACCCGCATAACCTTGTGAACGACGAAGATTGTCCATCTGCCCGCCAATACCGCTTGAGTGCGGATCCAATGTATCGAATCCCCAACCGTAATCAAGTCCCAACATACCGAACATCGGCAAGAAGATACGTACACCACCACCAACTGCTCGTTTTACATTGAACGGATTGAAGGTTCTCAATGAAGTATAGGTGTTCGCTGCCTCCGCAAATGCCAATACGAAAACGGTTGCCTGCGGATTCAACGAGATAGGGTAACGCAATTCCATAGTATATTTCGCGATTACAGGATCACCACCACTGGATGACAATTCGTTATCGTCATAACCACGTAATGCAATGATCTCACGACCTGCGAAGCTTGTCATACCGGATAATCCCGATCCACCCAAAACAAAGCGCTCGAACGGTGTCAAACCTTTTGTGCTGTTGTAACCGCCCATTAAACCGAATCCGAAACGCGGAGAAAGTACCAGTTTTTTGTCTTTGGTCAACGGTAAATAATATTCACCTGTCAATTTCAACTTGAAGTACTCCAAATACTTGTACTGGTCCTGCATGCTCGCATTCGTGAAGTCTTTGTGTCTGAATACGCTATAAGGAATAGAACTTTTTGCGCTGAATTGCAAACGTGAACCATCTTGCGGGTAGATAGGGGAGTTGATAGAGTTACGCTGCAACACATATTTCAAACTGATGTCGTTCGAATAACCGTTGCTGAACTGTGGAAAGTAAGAACTGTAGTTTCTTACATCGTAATATTGGTAAGCCAATTCGTAGTATGCGCTGAAATAGTCATCCGGAATTTTCTTTCTTCTTCCCAATCCAACTGAAGCTCCTGAGATTGCAATTCCCTGGTAATTCGGATCTGACTTTTTCAATGTTGTTGAAGCGTAGCTTGAGAATGAAGTATGGTTCAATCCAAAGCTGAATGAGTTTGGTTTTTTACCACCCATCCAAGGTTCCGTAAATGATAGGTTGTATCCCTGGTAGTAACGACCATTACTTTGCGCACGGATAGAAAGTCGTTGACCGTCTCCGGTTGGTAGTGGCGACCATGCGCCTTTCTTAAAGAAGTTACGTACGGAGAAGTTACTGAATGTCAACCCCAATGTTCCAATAATTCTTCCAGCCCCGTAACCACCTGAAACTTCAATCTGGTCGGCACTTTTTTCTTCAACAATATACTCAATGTCTACCGTTCCGTCTGTTGGGTTCGGGATAGGATTCACCTGGAAACCTTGTTCGTTGAAATATCCCAGCTGTGCCAATTCACGCTGTGTACGGATAATATCGTTACGATTGAAAAGATCACCTGGTTTGGTACGAATTTCACGGCGAATTACGTGCTCATTGGTCTTATCGTTTCCACGAATAATAATATTACGAACACGTGCTTCCTTGCCTTCCATTATGCGCATTTCGTAATTGATATGATTATCATTCACTCCTGTTTCAACCGGATTAATCTGGAAGAACAAATAACCTCTATCCATGTAAAGTGAAGTAATATCCCGACCGTCCTGGCTTTGGAATACCCGTTGTTCGAACAATGGCTTGTTGTAAATATCGCCATACTTGATCCCGAGAATGGTGTCGAGCATTCCGGAAGAATACTTCGTATTTCCTATCCATGTAATATTTCCGAAATAGTATTTTGCACCTTCGTCTATACGCATATAGATTCCCATGTTTCTGTCATCGATCTGGTAAACCGAGTCGGTAACAAGGAAAACATCACGTAAACCTGTGCTTCTAAGTTTGTCGAGAACAGCATCTTTATCTCTTCCGTAAGCCGTTGTATTGAATTTGGAACGTTTGAAGAATCGCCACCAGCGTTTTTGCTTGGTATCTTTCATCGCTGCTTTCAGTTTCCACATTTTTACGGAAACGGCGCCGTCTATAATAATTTCCTTGATGCGTACCTTCTCACCTTTATTGATCTGTACCTGGAAAATCTCAGAATTATTGATCAGTGTATCCTGGATTCGAATGATGTTTACGCTGACGTTGTTGTATCCTTTTTCCTTGAAATAGTTACGGATAATACTTTCGGTATTGAATACGAGGTTTTCTGTGATTGTTTTCCCGGAATTCAGTTTAACCTCTTCACGAATCTTGTCTACATCTCTTCGTGGAACTCCCGAATACCTGATACGACTGATTTTCGGTCGTGGCTGTAAGCGGATGATCAAATAGATAACACCTGCAGAAACGCGTTCTGAAACAATGTCAACGGAAGAAAACAGCCCTTCATTCCAAAGGTTTTTGATTGCATTCGAGATCTTGTCTGAAGGAACCATGATTTCGTCACCCTGGCGAAGTCCGGCAATCAGTTTAATTGCCTGGTGGTCGTAATTGTCCGCGCCTTCAACTTTGATCGGGCCAAGAATATATTTCTTTGGCTTCGAGTAGTCGAAATCATCACCACCGAAGGTCACAGGACCTTTAACAGAGTCAGTCTGGGCGAAAGTTCCGAACGAAAGCAGGCAAATTAATAATAGGAAGGGGTTTTTCATGTTCAAAGTTGTTCTGAGACCATTCCGAAACGGCGCTCTCTGTTTTGATAGTCAATCACGGCTTTGTAAAGGTCGTTTTCCCTGAAATCAGGCCACAGAACAGGAGTGAAGTAAAATTCCGAATAAGCAGCCTGCCATAAAAGGAAGTTGCTTAAACGTTGTTCACCACTTGTTCTGATCACCAATTCAGGATCCGGAATTCCGGCAGTATTGAGATAAGACGAGATCAACTCGTCGGTTATTTCTGCGTTGGCAATTTTTCCTTCGCTCTGGTCATTCGCGATACGTTTAACGGCATCTGTTATTTCCCAGCGTGAACTATAGTTCAGTGCAATTACCAGGTTAATCGTTTTGTTATTCTTTGTAGATTCTATTGCGTTTTTCAATTCCAATTGACAATCTTCAGGTAAGCCTTCTGTATCACCAATGCTTAATAAACGCACATCCTGTGAGTTCAATTCGTCAACTTCGCCTGCAATTGTTTTTACCAAAAGATCCATCAAGCCTTCAACTTCATCTTGCGGACGATTCCAATTTTCAGTGGAAAAAGCATACATGGTAATGAATCTTACACCAATGTTCTTAGCACCGGTAAGTGCCGCGCGAACAGAATCAACACCGAAAGAATGACCCAATAAACGTTCACGGCCTTGTTGTTTGGCCCAACGTCCGTTTCCGTCCATAATCACAGCGATGTGTTGTGGAACTCCCTCAGGTATGATTTGACTGCGTAAATCCATGTATGTTAAACGAAATTAATGAAAGAATCTTTTATTATCCGGAATAAAAATGTTTTATAACAGACCTTAACAAAAAGAGGGATTCCAGTCGTAACCGAGATCCCTCTTCTTTGTTTATTACTACGTATTATTCTGCTAATACGATCATTTTATTGTTTTGAAATTCCAAAACTCCACCTTTGATAGCCACATTAAGTACTTTTCCGTTGGAAGAAACACTCAAAGCGTCACTCGTTTTCTCATTCGGAACGAAAGCATTTGTAAGGTCAATTTTTACCGAACCTTCTTTCAATCCCGAGATGATTGGAGCGTGGTTATTCAAAATCTGGAACGAACCGTCAAGACCTGGAAGCTGAACTGCTTCAGCCGCCCCGCTATAAAGGATCGTTTCAGGAGTGATAATTTCTACTTGCATCTTTTGTCTAATGGTCTTTATTAAGCTTCCGCTAACATTTTGTTACCAGCTTCAATTACATCTTCGATACCACCTTTCAGGTTGAATGCAGCTTCAGGATATTTATCCATTTCTCCATCCAAAATCATATTGAATCCTTTGATCGTCTCGTTAATGTCAACCAAAACTCCCGGGATACCTGTAAACTGCTCAGCTACGTGGAACGGTTGAGAAAGGAAACGCTGAACACGACGAGCGCGGTGTACAACCAATTTATCTTCCTCAGACAATTCGTCCATACCAAGGATAGCGATGATGTCCTGAAGTTCTTTGTAACGCTGTAAAGTGATTTTAACACGAGAAGCGGTATTGTAATGCTCGTCACCCAAAATTGTAGGAGTAAGGATACGAGAAGTAGAATCCAATGGATCTACCGCCGGGTAAATTCCAAGCTCAGAAATTTTACGAGACAATACTGTTGTTGCATCCAAGTGGGCAAACGTGTTTGCCGGAGCCGGGTCAGTTAAGTCATCCGCAGGTACGTATACCGCCTGAACTGAAGTAATTGATCCGTTTTTAGTTGAAGTAATACGTTCCTGCATCGCACCCATTTCAGTTGCCAATGTTGGTTGGTAACCTACTGCAGATGGCATACGACCAAGAAGTGCAGACACCTCAGAACCAGCCTGAGTGAATCGGAAGATGTTATCAACGAAGAAAAGGATATCTTTTCCTTGTCCGTCACCTTCACCGTCACGGTAGTACTCAGCCATTGTCAATCCTGACAAAGCTACACGAGCACGTGCTCCCGGAGGCTCGTTCATCTGACCGAATACGAAAGTAGCTTTTGACTCTTTCATCTCGTTCAAATCAACTTTAGTAAGATCCCATCCACCTTCTTCCATAGAGTGAAGGAAATCTTTACCATATTTAATAATCCCTGATTCCAACATCTCACGAAGCAAGTCGTTACCCTCACGAGTACGCTCACCTACACCAGCGAATACAGATAAACCTCCGTGTCCTTTAGCGATGTTGTTGATCAATTCCTGGATCAATACTGTTTTACCTACTCCGGCACCACCGAAAAGACCAATTTTACCTCCTTTTGCGTAAGGCTCGATCAAGTCGATTACTTTGATACCAGTGAACAATACTTCAGTTGAAGTTGACAATTGGTCAAATTTAGGAGCTTCACGGTGAATCGGAAGTCCATTTGAGTTATCTACAGCTCCGATACCATCAATTGCTTCTCCAACTACGTTGAACAAACGTCCTTTGATTTGGTCACCAATCGGCATTTTGATTGCGCTTCCAGTAGAAACAACTTCCATTCCTCTTCGGAATCCGTCAGTTGAATCCATTGAAATTGTACGAACAGCGTTTTCACCTACGTGAGACTGAACCTCAAGTACAACCTTAGTTCCGTCTTCTTTGCGCACTTCTAATGCGTCAAAAATGTTTGGTAGAGCCGAGCCTTTGTCGAAAGCTACGTCAACAACCGGCCCAATTACCTGTGATATTTTTCCTTGAATTTGCGACATGTTCCTGCCTTTTAAAGTGTCCTAAATTTGGCCACAAAAGTACTGCTTTTATTCTTTTTACCGAAATAGAATTGAATTTATTTCGTTTTTTATTTTGAATCAGCGTTTTAAACTGCCTTTACGGAGTGCGAAAACGAAAAAGAGGTTCAATTTAGAACCTCTTTTCAGGATGTGTAGAACTGAATAACTATGATATTTTACATCCTTGTCACACTGAGCTTGTCAATGTGCGTCTTTAAATTTACAGTTGAATTATCTGAACGTGATAGGAATCGTGAAATAACTATCAACCGGAATTCCATTTACTTTTCCTGGCTCCCACTTCGGCATTGCTTTTACAATACGTAGTGCTTCTTCGTCGCATTCTTCGCAGCCTTTTGCTTTTACTTTTACCCAGGCTTTACCGATAGAACCGTCTTTCGTAACCACGAATTTGATTTTAGTTGTTCCCGTCCCGTCCGGAGCATTTGCAGTTTTGCGCATGAATTTCATTTGTGCTTCGTCTCCTCCGATGAAATAAGCTGCTTCGTCAACACTTAATGCTACACCGTCGTTGTCTTTAATTATCTCCGGGCCCTTTGGTTCGTCTGGAAGATCAACCGGATCACCGAACTCATTACCATTACCTTTTAGATCTTTATCACCAAGATCTGTTTTACCATCCGGAATATTCAGCGTAGCTGTATCCTGTGCGTTTTGAGTGATCTTGAATTCTGTGAAACTGATCGCGCGACTTTGAGCAACCAATTCTTGTGTTTTTTCCGGTTGTTTCTCTTGAACTACTTCTTCTTCATCTTCATCAACTTCGGCAATGGCTGGAGTAGTTACAATAATGCCACCGTTCGGCTTCGGTTTTCTGTGATATAAGCCTTGGGTAGCTGCGTATAATCCGCCGATTCCTCCGGTTAGCCCAAGAAGAATAAGGATCATTCGGGTGTTGTAGTTTCTACGGATCTGGTAAGCCCCATATTTTTTGTTGCGTTTTTCAAAAACGGTGTCGTTTCTGCTGTCTGAAGTTACAAGCTGCCAGTTTTTTGTACTGAAGTAGTCATAAAGAGCGAAAGCTACGATTATGCTTACGATGATGATTCCTGCTGTCATAATGCTCTGAATTAAAGGTTAATACTGTTTGAGTTTGTTGTATAACTAAGATATGTTTTGGTTCAATAGAACGATTGGAAAAACCCTGAAGGGTAGAAAGTAATGAGTTAAGATTGCAGTTTGTTGATTTTGGGTTCCGTACATTGGGACGATAGTATAGGGTGGTTGGACGAATTGCAATTCGTCCTTACAGACCCTTATATACAATAGATACGTAATAAAAAAGCCGTCTCTTTCGAAACGGCTTTTTTAATTATGTTGATTTTCCTTATGGATGCATCTTGAAATAGATCTTAGCTTGTTCGTTTGCCGGATCTATGTCTCTTACCTGTTGCCAGTAGATTCTTGCTTTTGCAGCATCTTTAGCAGGAGAGTTTACATAGTAATCGCCAAGGTACAAACTTGCTTCCTTAATGTATTCTTTATAAGAAGCATCTGCTTTGTTGGCATCAGTCAACTTGTCAATGAACAATTGGTACTGCGGCTGAGCGATATATGTTCTTTTGTTTACGTCAAGATCGCTTTGAGTTAAGGCTCTTGCTTTCCAGAAATAACCTAATGCAAAGCTTGGATTTGTACGGGTAAGAACCGAGAATGCAGAATCTGCCATTTTGAAGTTCTTGTCTGTATCAAAGTAGTAAGCTCTTCCTAGTTCGTAAGCTTCAGTCCCCTTGAATTTGTCAGGCATTGCATCCCATTTTGCCTGGTATGCTGCGATTGCCAATTTGAAATCTTTTGATTTGAAAGCTGTGTTACCGATGGTTGCAAGTTGATCACCAGCTTCCTTGTTCTTGTCAATAGACTTCACAAGAATATCGATAGCTTCTTCTTTTTGACCAAGTTTCATGTACAAATCACTCATGTATTTGTAATCACTACCGATTGTTTTATCCATAGGAGCCATCTGGAAGAACTCATTCCCTATTTTCTGAATGCTTTCTAGTGTCATAGCATCAGCATTTGGGTTGGATTCCATCATAGAGTAAAACTTCATTCTCTTCGTATAGAAGTTCACAATTCCAGCTTTCTCTACTTTGTCCAATTCAGCCAAAGCTTCTGTATATTTCTTTCCAACGAACAATGAAGTTGCGTAACGGTAACGTGCCTGCGGATCATCATTCAATTGAAGGTATTTTGTCCAAAGTGCTGCACTTTTTTCGTAATCTTTCTTTGCACTCATTTGAACTTCAGCTTCGTGACGGTAAGCCGGACCAAAGTTCGGATCAATCTTGATTGCCTGTTCGTAACCTTCGATAGCTGCATCAATATTGCTTACACGCTCATAGATGAATGCTTTCTTTACAATTGCAACAACGTTTGTAGGCTCCAGTTTCAATACCTGGTTGTATTTCTCAACTGCTTCAGAAACGCGGGTTGTGCTTTGATCAAGGATCACGTCACCCAACATTTGAAGTGCCTGGATATTGTTTGGCTCAAGAACCAATACTTTTTTCAGGTATGCTTCTGCAAGAGGTAAATTCTTGATATTCCCATTCGCATATGTTTCGGCAATTCCCATCAAAACGCAAACGTTCTTTTGTTTGGTGCTTTTCAATAAAGCCTGGAATTGTTGCCCGGCTGTTGTTGTATCACCTGAGTAATAAATTGCTCTTGCACCTGAAACCATTGCCAGTTTATCTTCAGGATTTTTAGCTGCAGCAGCTTTGAATTGTTCAATAGCTCCTTTTTCATCCTCCAAAGACCAAAGTAAATTTCCATAGCTATATGCATATTCTACATTTGCCGGGTCTTTTTGAATTAATGCCTTGAAATCAGCTTTAGCCAATTCGTAACGCTCATTTTCAGCTTTCTTTTTAGCGTCTTTTAATGTTTGCGCCTGAGCCCCGAAAGAAAGGGTAAGGATTAGTCCAACGATTAATTTCTTATTCATAATGTAAATGTTGTAACTGCGTTTTGCAATTCTCTTGCCAAATTACAGATTCTTCTTTTTATTAACGGAATTTTAAGAATTCTTTTGAGTGAAATGTACTGTTTCTTTAGTTTTATTAACCTGATCCCAAGTGAAATCACTCAAAAACGAATTCGAATTCTCTTGAAATTTTATAATAGGGTTGTAGTCCTGATTTTTTTGCAATCAATTGTCCTTTCTGATTGATGACATAATTCAGTAATCCTGCTTCCAAACCTTTTTTGCTTCCGTGATAATGTGCATACCAAAAATGTGTGAACGGATATTGTTTTTCGTACACATAATACATGGTAGGAATCACATAGTTCGTCGACGATTTTTTAGAGATCTGAAGCAATTGAACGTTTTTCATGTTTGCCACCACTTCTTTGTCATCAATATCACTGATCCAGTTGTAACCGATAACTCCTATGCAGTTCTTATTGGATTTCATATAATCGATCACCTGTTGATTCCCGTGAAGGCATTTTACGCGGTTACCGAATTTCTTTCCCTGTTTTTTCAAACGATCGTAGAAATAGTTGAAGTTGGCACTTTGTACGTCGTCGAAGAGGATCTTTGGAGAGTTTTCGTCGTTCGAAAGCATCATTTTGTAAACTTCGTCTTCGGTGTAAGTACTGTCTTCTCCCATGGGTGAAAGAAGTGCGATAGCTCCAAGAATGATCTTCTCCGTACGGATAGTGTATTTCATTTTTTTGAAATGCGCCAGTTCCGATTCGTCCAGGTCCCGCGACATGAATACCAGGTTGGATTTATCGGCCAAAAAGGTATTGATAACGTCGATCTCACGTTCAAACTTTGGTGTGTAATGCTCTTTGGGAGCAAATCCGCCGTATGCAACAAGAAGGGTTTCTATATATGGCTGAATGTTCTTTTCGGCAACAAAAGTTGCTGTTCCTTCATACTCTGATTTATTCGTTAGCGGAGTATCGCATGCGAATAGGAATACCATGAGAAGACTGATGCTAAAAATCGGTACGTTTTTCATCGAGTTTATCTTTTTTGTATGCAATAACAATTCGGAATACCCTGAAGATAGCATAGATCACGAGCATCAAAACCACGATCAGTCTTCGGTTTCCGTAAACGCGATCCAGCATCAGGTCGGTGAACTGGAGATAGTAGGCCAGTACCAGGCACATTGCGATTACAAATAGCCCGGTAATGTATTTGAAGTTCTTACCCATTTTGTTGTGATAAAAAAATCCCGATGACGTAGGTTACGGCATCGGGATTATGAATACATAATTATGATCTTAACCCGGGTTAAAACGGATTGGTAAGTTGTACCACTGGTTTACAGCTTTACCATTGTTTTTTCCTGGTTTCCATGCTGGCATCGATCTAACAACGCGAACTGCTTCTTCGTCACATTCCTTACAGTCAGGAATACCACGCTGAACTTTCACGTTAGAGATAGTTCCATTTTCAGATACAACGAAACGTAAGAAAACACGTCCACCGATACCTGCATCAAGTGCCATTTCAGGATACTTCATGTTCTTTTTCAAGAACTCAGCCATTGCTGTCTGACCACCAGGGAATTCCGCATCTTCTTCAACGATGTCGAAGATTTCAGGCGGTTTTACCGGCTCTGGTTCTGGTTCCGGCTCTGGCTCCGGTTCTGTTCCGAAAGTACTACCAGTATCATTGGTTTGAGCTCCGGCATCCGTATTTGATAACTCGTCCTGAGTAGTTAATTCATCCTCAGTTGGTTTGTCAACAATCACCGGTGGAACGAAAGCTAATGTTTTCTGTTCGTCCGGAATCGGTTTCTCCAAAGGCTCATCAAGCTTGTCATCTTTCTTCTCGTCATCAGCGAAAGTTGACATATCTACAACTACTGCTTTTTTCTCTTCTTTCTTTGTTTTACCACCCGAAAGGATAGTAGAAACTCCATAAGAAGCTGCAATTGCTGCGGATACTGATAATGTAATAATGATTACCAATAAATTGTAATCTCTGCGGATCTTGTACGCACCGTAACGTTTGTTTCTGTTTTCAAATACGGAATCATTTCTGTCGTCCGCAGTGACCATAAGCCAGCTGCGTGATGAAATGAAATCATATAATGAGAACATGAAGATCAACGCCAGGATGGTAAAAAGTGCTGCTACCATAATGTTATTGTTTAGCTTTAATCAATGCTTCTTCATCTTTCGTCAAATCCACCGGAGCAATAACCCCGATGTCCGCGATAATCAGCTCGTCAACCAAATCGATAAAGTTCTTACAAGTAGCCTTTGTATCTGTTTTAACCAAAACTTTCAACGCTCTCTTGTCTTTCTTCGCCTTTATCAATTCCTTCTTAGCGATAGTATCATGCATTTGTCTCTGCTGTACTTTCAGATCCAATTCCTGATGTTTGTTGATAACGTACTTGTTTCTATCAGCAAGGATCTTACGAACACCGTTCTTTCCGAAATCTGTTTCTTCTAATTGAGTAACCCCAGGTTTAAATTCACCTGAATAATAAAGAATACGATCTTTGGTTAACAGGAATGTAATACCATTGTTAACCTCTGGAATCTTGATATTCTTTTGATCCTCAATCTTCGCAGGGTACGCTAAAGCCATAATTTTAGGTTCTGCGAACGTAGATGTCAATACGAAGAACGTCAATAGAAGGAACGCCAAGTCTACCATTGGTGTCATATCGACACGGGTGGAACTCTTTTTCGCTCTTTTCTTACCGCCGTCGCCGCCACCGCCTTCTGCTATTTCTGCCATGTCTTAAGTGTTTTAGCGTTTCATCTCCAACCTGGTGACGAAATTCAAGTTATTTAATTTCAAATCGCGACAAGTTTCTACAACTTTCTTAGCGTGCACATATACCGCTGAACCATCAGCACGAATAACGTATTTCGGCTTAAAATCTTCCGGAAGCGGGTCCGGTTGATCAGCTTTCTTATTCAACACGGCATCCTCATAGAGTTTTTTACCGTGGTCTTTCAATACTTTATTCGTGTAGTACAACCAATCCTTCAATTCGTTCTTTGGGAAGAACAATGTATCAGCCGGAATTCCTTTCGTCTCATAGTGCATTCTGTCTTCATCGGACATATTCAGATATGACGGCAATTCCTTGAACGCACATCCGAAACTTGTCAAACGAGTGAATGACTCTACCTGATCTTCTGTAAACGATACACCGTAATCGCCGGCCATTTTCAAAAGAACTTCTTTTCTGATTTCCTGGGGTCCTGGATTCAGGTATACACAACCTCCACTGTCGATGGTCATCATGACCAAAGTTTTGGTTGGTACTTCTTCATCACTGATACTGGAAGAATAATTTACTTCGATTGGTTCACTACTACGGGTTTTAGCGGCAAGCATGAAGAATGTCACCAAAAGGAACGCCAAGTCAACCATCGGCGTCATGTCGATAGTAGGGGATCCTTTGGGCATACTTAATTTTCTAGCCATGTTTTCCGTTTATTATTAGTCCAATCAATAAATTACTTCTGTGTTGCACTAAAGTTCTGAACGATAGAGAAACCAGCCTCATCAATAGAGTGAGTCATTTGGTCAATCTTAGTTGAGAAGTAGTTGTAACAAATAATCGCAATAGTAGAAGCGAAGATACCCAGGAACGTGTTGATCAAGGCCTCAGAAATACCAAGTGCCAGTTTCCCTGGATCAGGAGCACCACTTTGCATCGCAGAGAACGATTTGATCATCCCCAATACCGTTCCGATCAAACCGATCAAGGTACCGATAGACGCACATGTAGAAATGATAACAAGGTTCTTGCTCAACATTGGCAATTCCAATGCAGTAGCTTCTTCCAACTCTGATTTTAAGATCTCAACTTTCTTCTCTTTGTCCAAAGATGTATCAGCTGCCATAGCATCGTACTTCTCTAATCCAGCACGTACTACATTCGCCAATGAACCTTTTTGCTTATCACACTCTTCGATTGCACTAGTAGTGTCACCAGCTTCAACCAAAGACTTGATCTTAACAATGAAACGGTTGATGTTACCGCGACCTTTAGAACGAGACAAAGTGATGAAACGCTCAATAACGAAAATGATAACCGTAAGGTTAACTGCGATAAGGAAAGGTACGATGAAACCTCCTTTGTAAATTGTACCCAGGATATTTCCATCTACCGGTTCAGTGAATTCACCTTCCTTGTCGATTCCCTCGAAGTTAGCCGGGTTTCCTAGAATTTTGTAATAAACAATGAATCCGATCACTACAGCGATCGCAATCGTTAAAGAGGCTACCAACGATGAAAAACCTCCGCCTTTCTTAGAACTGCTCATAATTTAGTATATTAAACTTTTAATGTTTAGGGTTCAAACTTAATTAAAAAGGATTTAAAATTTTCATAGGCTACATTTTTTCTTCTTTGTTTTTTATTAAAGTGTTCATTTTTCCGAGTAATGTATCCACAATTACAACTGAATGTCAATCAAGTTCAAACCGCATTAACTTTCTATTAAGTGTGTGTTAAGATAAGTTTTTCTAACCCTGAAGCTCTTGTCTTAATCAGTAAAATACTTGCACATTTCTACTATCTTTGAGTCCTTACAAAGAAAAATAGAATGATTACTGTAAAAAACTATGTGTGTGGCTCTTGGGTTGCAGGTGAAGGAACAGAACAAAATATTTATAACGCTATTACCGGAGATCAGATCGGCGGCGTTTCAAGTGCAGGAATTGATTTTTCGGATGTGCTTGCCTACGGAAGAAAGATAGGTGGTGCCCAACTGCGAAAAATGACTTTCCAGGAGCGTGGACAAATGTTAAAGGCTCTTGCGCTTCATTTATTGGAGAAGAAGGAAAAGTACTACGAAGTTTCTTCTTGGACGGGGGCAACACGTGTAGATTCATGGATCGATATTGAAGGAGGAATCGGGAACTTGTTTGCCAATGCTTCTTTACGTCGTCAATTTCCTGACCTTCCTTATTATGTAGACGGAACAGCTGCTCCACTTTCCAAAAACGGAACGTTTATCGGGCATCACATTATGGTGCCTAAGCAGGGAGTTGCCGTTCACATTAATGCATTCAACTTCCCGATTTGGGGAATGCTGGAGAAAATTGCAGTAAACCTGATGGCTGGTGTTCCGGCTGTTGTAAAGCCTTCTGAATTTACAAGCTACCTGACAGAAGTGGTTGTTCACGATATTATTGAGTCGAATATCCTTCCCGAAGGAAGTTTGCAATTGGTTTCCGGTTTAGGACGAGGATTATTAGATTCTGTCATGAACCAGGATGTAGTGACATTTACGGGAAGTGCGCACACGGGAAAAAAACTGAAAGCCCTACCTCAAATTGTTGAAGAGTCTGTATCGTTCAACCTTGAAGCAGATTCATTGAACGCAATGGTGCTTGGAAAAGCAGCGGTTCCGGGAACCGAAGAATTTGATTTGTTCACCAAAGAAGTGGTGAAAGAAATTACCATTAAAGCAGGGCAAAAATGTACTGCAGTTCGCCGTATCATGGTTCCTGAGAATTTATTGGAAGAGGTTGAAAAAGCAGTTGCTGCACGTTTGGCTTCTACTAAAATTGGTAATCCTTCTGTAGAAGGTGTTCGAATGGGAGCTTTGGCTACACGTTTGCAGGTTGAGCGTGTACGTGCGAGTGTAGAGAAATTGGCTGCATCGCAAAAAATAGTTCATGGATCTTTGGATACTTTCGATGTTCTGGGGGCAGATAAAGATAAAGGTGCTTTCTTCTCTCCAATCTTGTTCCGTAACGACAAACCATTCGAGAACAGGGATGTTCACAACATCGAAGCTTTCGGGCCGGTTTCTACGATCATGCCTTATAAAGAATTGGAAGATGCCATCGAATTGACAAAGCTTGGAGCAGGTTCATTGGTAACTTCAATTGTTACTCCGGATGACAAAGAAGCAAGAGAATTTGTTGTAGAAGCTGCTTGTATGAACGGACGAATTCTCGTTCTCAATAAAGATTGTGCGAAAGAAAGCACTGGTCACGGTTCGCCTATGCCTTTGCTTACTCACGGAGGACCTGGTCGTGCCGGTGGAGGTGAAGAAATGGGTGGAAAACGCGGTGTATTGCATTATTTGCAACGCACGGCAATCCAGGGACATCCAACTACAATTACAGAAATTACCCAGCAGTTCCAGCAAGGTGCGAAAGGGAAGATCGGTTCCATTCATCCGTTTAAGAAACATTACGAAGAATTGGAAGTTGGAGATCAATTGATCACAGAAAGCCGTTTAATTACTTCTGAAGATATCGATGCATTCGCTGCTTTGAGTGGAGATAACTTCTACGCACACAAAGTAGAAACCAATTTTGAAGGAACCATGTTCGACGAGCAGGTGGCACATGGATATTTTATCATGAGCCTTTCGGCAGGTTTGTTTGTGGATAGTTATGTAATCAATCCTGTGCTTTTGAACTACGGAATAGATGAACTTCGTTTTACGAAACCGGTTTATGCCGGAGCTAAGATCCATATCCGTTTTACGTGTAAGGAAAAGATCAGTACAGATGTTACTCCAAAAGAGGACGATCCGAAAACGAAGATCCAGCGCGGTGTTGTAAAATGGCTCGTTGAGATGCTTGACGATACGGATCAGCCATTGGTAGGTATTGCTACCATTTTAACGATGGTGAAGAAGTTAGACCAGAACTAATGATTACAAGGAAGGTGACTTCGAGAACCTCAGTCACCTTCCTTTCATAAAAAAAAGAAGATGAACCTAAAATTGACCTTACTATTACTTCTTATCTGTTCGACTGCATTTGCCCAATCGAAGAAGAAAATGAATGTACTTTTTACGGCTCAACACGATTCGATAAAGAAAGCATATGATTCTCTTTACATCCTGGAAGATAAAATTCGCAGGGAAAATCGGTCGTTGCGTTCTGATATCTTAAGTGCGCATTCAGAGCTGGTTGAGGAACGAGCTGCGGTGACTGCATTGAAATCTCAGATTTTGTCAAAGAAGAAGGAACTGGTGTCTTATGGTGTGGAAGTAGAAACCTTGGTTAGCGAAGATGTAATAAACGGGCTTTGCAGTGGAGTGAGTAAGCGGGATTATGTCACCGAGTTGGACCAATTTCGCGAAACAACCGAAACCATTAAGATGAGCGACCTCCCTGATATTTCTGATCAGAAGATAAAAATTCAAAATGAGCTTCTAAGTGCCAAGATCAATGAATACCAAGGTGCGAACGAACGGCTTCAACAGAACATTGCTATTCATAAAGAACTAAAGGAGAAATTAAGCCGGCTTAAAACAAGTTCTTCCGAGGATCTTTTATATGCTACCCAGGTCAAAACCAAGTTGACGAAAAAAGCGAAAATACTTGATCAGGAAATAACGAAAGTATTGCTTGAGAAAGAAGAAGAGCGTATAAAAGCAGAAGAACTTGCGGCTCTTGCGGCAAAGAAAAAAGGAAAGAACAAAACTAAGCAAGTATTCTATACACCACCAGTGATTACTGACGACCCATTTGGAGAAACGGTAAAATCATGGGATCATCTGTATGATGATCAGACTATTGGGAGTTTTATCGGCGAAGATGATGCTGTTCCGCCCGGACCCGAAATAAAACCTCAAACACCCGAAATACTCGATGTTTATGAAGAATCACCTGAATTTCCGGGAGGAATGCAAGCATTGAAAAAGTTTCTTGCAGAAAACCTGAAATATCCTCAGACTGCGTTGGAGCTGGAGATTTCAGGTAAATGTTACATAAAATTTATCGTTTCGGAAAAAGGAGATATCGGTGAAGTTAAGGTAATTCGTGGTGTTTCCGACTGTCCGGAATGCGACAAGGAAGCCGTTCGGGTGGTGAAAGCCATGCCGCTTTGGAGTCCCGGAAAGAATAATGGAAAGCCGGTGAAATGTTGGTTTACCCTTCCTGTTAATTTTATTGCGCAATAACTCCCAAATCATGAAACACTTACTATTATTATTCTTTATCGGTTTTTCGTACTCTGTTTTTGCGCAAACACCTAAAATGAAGCACAAGCGATTAACCGCGCAGCTGAACCTTGAAGAAAAGCGCTCTGATTCTCTTTACGAAATTCATGATCAGTTGATGACTGAAACATCCGACATTCGTTCGAACATGATGAACAGAACCATTGTTCAGCTGGAAAAAAAAGAAAAGGAGATCAATGCAAAGAAATTGACCATTACCCAATCTATAGATCATTTGAAGTTGCTGGGTTATAATCCGGATTCTATTATCACAAAAGAGCAATTGAGCAAGTTTCCGCTGAGGTCATTTCGCGAAGCTAAAGAATTTTATATGCCTCTCGACATAGAGGAATACGAATTTGAAAATGTTTCGGATCGTTTCTTCGAGACCGGAAGGAATACAAAGGAAGATAACGAACTATTAACGGAGCGAATTGCTGCCTATAAGGTGGAATACCCATTGAATATCCAAAGAACCAAAAATCTTGAGGATTACCTGGTGAAACTTAAGGAGTACGAAAAGCAATTGGATACCACGAAAGAGGAATATGAGATAATGGGACAAGTTGTTTCCCATTTGTATTGGCAACTGCAGAGTAAACTGGATTCACTAAAAAACAATTACAGAAAATCGGGGCCTAAGGGGTTCCCGGCCGCTTATGCGAAGGTTTTCCCTCATGCTTTTGATCCGCCGGAAATTGTGAAAACGATGGACCAGGGAGAATTCGAAGATAAGCCAAAACAGGTAGAAGTCGATGCTCAAAAGGTTGAGCCTGTAGTATACCAGGTTGTGGAAGAACAGGCGGATTTCATAGGTGGGATGCGGGCTTTGAAGCAATACCTGGCTAAGAATATGCGTTTTCCTGAAATTGCGCAGGAGCTTGGAATATCAGGAAAAGCGTATGTAAAGTTCGTTGTTACTTCTACAGGCGAAATCTCTAAGGTCCAACTAATAAAAGGTATTGCCGATTGTCCGGAATGCGGAGAAGAGGCTGTAAGACTTGTAAAAGCAATGCCGCTTTGGAAACCGGCAATGAACAAGGGAAAAGCTGTTGACAGCTGGTTTACGCTTCCGATTAATTTTGTAGTACAATAACCTTGAAATCATGAGAACCAACATAATTCTTTTCTCACTTCTTTGTTCGGTTAGCGCTTTGGGGCAAGCGAAAAAAGCGATCAATAAACAGTTGAATGCAGAATTGATTGTAAAAAAACATATCTATGATTCCATATCCGGGATTCATGATAGTCTTCAAAAGGAATTGAAACTTGCAAAGTTCAACGTTTTCAAAAGTGAGGACCAGTTAAATGTTCGTAAAGGTGAACTATCGGAAAGACTCATCATAGTTTCGAATAACTTTCGATTGCTGAATGAATTGGGATTTGATGCTAACACCATTATTCCGTCGTCTGAATTTCTCCATATGAGTTCACCACAGGTAGAAAAAGAGTACAGGCTTATGGCTAGAGTGATGTACAGACCGTTTCAATTTTCTCGTGTTACGGCGGAGCTGAATCTCACGGATTTAAAACTTAAACAGCAGAATGTTGTTTTGCAATCAAAAGTCAGGGAGTACGATAGTCTGATTCTTCTGGATAATGAAGCACTAAAAAGGGAGCGAAATTATTTTGATTCCCTCGGAAAAGCAAAAGAAGCATATGATATTGCACTTGTAAAATGTAACGATCAGATCAATTACATAATGCAGAAATCAGATGCACTTGCTACCAAATGGTATGAAGTGAAAAAACAGCAGCAGGAAGATCGACGAAAGGAATATGAAAGAGAATTAAAAGAGCTGGAAGCAAGAAGAACAAAGCAAAAGTCGAAAAATGGCTTTGTCGCGTTTGTTCCGCCGGTAATCAGTGATGAATATGATGATACTTATGATACTGAAAAACCGATCTTCAGTACCGAAGTGCCTCTTCGGAAAGAGGATTATGAATCTGAACCCCTTGATTTCTCTAAGGCTCCTGAGCCTTTCGTTAACATCGATGAAATAGCAGAATTTCCGGGAGGACATGCTGCCTTATCCAATTATTTGAAAACCAATCTGAAATTGCCCCAAAAAGTGGTGGATAATGAAATTTCCGGCAAGGTGTATGTGCGATTTGTAGTTTCTGACACCGGTGAAATTTCTGATGTCAAGATTCAACGTGGTATTCCCGATTGCAAGGAATGTGATGAGGAAGCAATTCGCTTAGTTAGTGCAATGCCCACATGGATTCCGGGAAAGTACAATGGAAAACCTGCCAAAACCTGGTATAATCTTCCTGTTACCTTTAAAATCCAGTAATGTAGAGACACGATGCATCGCATCTCTACACTTGTGTCCAGAGCATTACAGTTCAAATTAACACTTTTTGTTGGAAAAGTGTAACTCGAAGTTCATGGCTTTTCATATCTTTTCTCTGTATTAGTTTACAAAAAACATTCACCCACTGAATTTGCAACGGTTGTCAGCCTGCAATTTAAAAGTGAAGATGATGGAAAATAAACTAACACGAAAAACGTGGAAGGAGCGAAAGGCTACTCGTACACCTGAGCAGAGATTAAAACGTAAAAAAAGACGTCGCAGAATTTGGCTGGGCATAATTGTCGCGCTGATATTGTTCCGGATTTTTTTGCCCTATATCGTATTGCATTATGTCAACAAAAAACTTGAAAATCTTGAGGAATACTACGGCCACGTAGAAGATATTGATCTCCATTTGTACCGTGGTGCCTATGAAATCAAGGATATACGTATCGTTAAGAAAGTGGAAAAAGGAGGGAAGAAAGATACTATTCCATTCTTCAGATCACCTTCTATTGATCTTTCTGTTGAATGGAGCGCCATTTTCGACGGGGCAATTGTTGGTGAGATTAGCGTTGACGATCCGGTGGTCAACTTTGTAAAGGAAAAGCACAAAGGTGAAGATGTTAGAGCCGATACTGCCGATTTTGCGCAGTTGGTCGATGATCTGATGCCGATTACCATTAACCGTTTCGATATAAATAACGGTGAGGTGCATTATCACGACCTGGAAGCTAAACCGAAACTTGATATTTTCATGAATCGCATTTTCATTACTGCGACAAACCTAACCAATGTTACGGAAAGCAAGGAAGTTCTTCCAGCAACATTAAAAGGAAGCGGGGAGGCTTATGAAGGTAAATTCTCTTTGAATGTGAAGTTCGATGGCTTAGCGAAGGTTCCTACATTTGATCTGAATACGGAAATCAAGAACCTGAACCTTGTACTGTTGAATGACATGTTGCGCGAGTACGGGAATTTCGACGTGAAGAAAGGAACATTCAGTATGTACGGTGAATTCGCTGCCAAAGACAATCGGTTTGGTGGTTATGTAAAACCGTTTGTAGCAGATCTTGATGTGGTGCAGTGGAATAAGGAAGAAGGTGATTTGGCACAAATTGCCTGGGAAACACTTATCGGTTCAGCTGCGGAAATTCTGCAGAACCAGAGAAAAGACCAGTTGGCAACGAAAATTCCTATCAATGGAACATTCGACAATACCCAGGTAAATAAATGGCATGCAATCAGCTACGTATTGCGAAATGCCTTTTTGAGAGCGCTTCGTCCGTCGCTGGATAACTCTATAAACATCCATCAACTTAAGGATACGGAAAAGAAAACTTTCCTGGAGAAAGTATTCGGTGGAAACGAAGATAAGAAGGGGGCACGTAAACAAAAAAGAACGCAACGCAGAAATGAAAGGAAAAAGAAATGATGCTCAGAATAAAGTTCAGATACATTCTTCTGATCCTCCTGCTTGGAACAGGGTTAAGTGTTTATCTCTATATCAGAAAACAGAAATTACTTAACCTGATCCTTCCTGAAGTAACAGAAATAACCCTGGTGAAGGTAGAAATCCATCAGGATACTGCTTCTATTGATGTATATGCCGTTGTGGAGAATAAGGCTCCTTATCCGATGAATATCGATAGTATTGTCTGCGATCTATCGCTCGGGATCACCAAGTTGGTTTCAACGAGTCAATATATTGGTTTGCGGCAAGAAAGCGGTGAAAAGGATACGGTTCTTTTTTCATTTGATATTCCGATAAGCCGCACGCGGGAGAAAATTCTGAGTTTGCAAGGCCAGGATTCTACAGGTATCGAAATCCAGGCGAGTATTGTGTATTCCGGGTATAAGTTGAACCTGGCGCGCTCAAAGATGATTGAAGTCCCCGTTCCGCCGCAATTTAGGGTGATCAGAACCGAACGTAAGGACTTCAGTTTTCTAAAAAAAGAAGTGAGGGTTGATCTCTTCCTGGAATTAATAAATGAAGGAAAGAATTTATCTCTCGATATTCATGAACTGCATTATGAATTGACGCTTGGAGATGACCTGAAAACCAAAGGAAAATTGGGGAAAGATGTTTATATACGCCCTGAATCATCGCTGGTGCTGAAGTTTCCGTTGCTTTTTCATATGGATCGCCCGTTGGAAGTAGTCCGGAAAGTGTGGTCGGATAATGATCGTGTTCCGTTTTATCTTGAGCTGAGCGGTTATATTGATGTTCAGAAAATGAAACACATTCCGATCGTATTGATTACACGCGGAAAGCTGGAAATTGTAAACGAAGAAAAAAAGAAAGCGCAGAAACGATCCGATAAAAAACGGAGAAAAAGACTGAGAAAAAAGGATTGATTTGCGGATCAACGCAGTAAAAACTCCAAAACGGCATTCATAAAAACATCCGGAGCTTCGGCGTGGACCCAATGTCCTGCATTTTCAATCGTTACCAGCTGCATGTCGGGGTATTTTTCCTCTATGGATTCCAAATCTTCATCAACAATGTAATTTGATTTTTCTCCTCGTATGAATAAGGTTGGAATCCAGCTTTCTGTTAGTTCGATCTCTCCAAGAATATTTGGCATTTCGCGTTTTAGCACTTCCAGGTTGAATCGCCAGCCTAGCTGTGTTTTGTCGACCCAATAAAGGTTCTTCATAATAAACTGGCGTGTACCTGCTTCAGGAACGTATTCGCTCAATAGTTGTTCTGCTGCGCTTCTGCTGTTTCTTTCCGTAGCAGAAATGGCATCCATTCCGGCAATGATTTGCTGATGGTGTAACGGATATTTCTTGAAACCGATGTCGGCAACAATGAGTTTTTCAACTCTTTCAGGGTGTTTTTCAGTAAACTGCATTACTGTTTTCCCACCCATGGAATGACCAAGTAAATAGGCTTTTTCAATTCCAAGATCATCCATCAATTCAAGAAGATCATTGGCCATTAATCCGTAATCAAATTCCTCCGACCAGGGAGAATGTCCATGATTGCGCTGGTCTACCAAAATTACCTGGAAGTATTCGCTTAGTTTTCGGGCGTGAGTTTGCCAGTTGTCCAAACTTCCGAAAAGCCCGTGAAGAATGATCAGCGGTTTTCCTTCGCCTGAAATTTTGTGTTCTAATTTCATCCAGCTTTATGCCTTGATAGGTTCAACTGACGATTTACCTGTTGTAAATTGCTTGTTGTTAATCTTCTTGATAATAGAAATGATCTCTTGTTCCGAGATTTTCTTCTCGTCGAAAGTAATGTAACAGGTATTGGTTTTTCTTCCGTCTTCGAAATCGAATGAAACGCGGTCAACAGCTTTTGTGTCTTTCAGCTCCATACGAATTGAACCTCCGCAAGCGTGAACACAACTCATTCCGGCAACTTCAACCGTCATTTTGCTTGTAGGAAGAACTTTTTCCGTGCTGTTTTCCTTGTTCACGTCGTGATGTTTCACAGCGATAATTCTTCCTTCATCTTCCGAAGAACAAGAGCTCAAAAGAATAACCAGACCGAAGATTCCAACCAAACTTTTCATAACCTTTATTTTGTTGTACAAAGATAATCTTTTAGATATTAAATGACGTAGGGGAAAGTCGCGACTTTCCCCTACGAATTCAAAAAAAAATCCCGGTTCACGTAAATACGGAACCGGGATTTTTCTATTTTCCTAACGAGTACAAGACCTCGTTGTAGACCACTATCGGATGTTTCTTGGCAATTTCTGCGAGCCATTCCTGTTCCAGGTAGCTTTGGTAGTCTGACGTTGCCGGACCTTTTGCCTCACTCAATGTTTTTTGTGTTGGTTTAAGGATTTGATTCACCTTCACAACGTAAACCTTGTCTTCGTATGTGTAGCTCTTGTTTACACCCATTGAAAGTGCCTGACCTTTCAAATATGGAGTATTGTCTGCCTCCAATTTTCCGGTTCTTACTTTCAGGTTCAGTTCCGAGTCCTTATTGATTGTTGCTAAGATAGTCTTGGAAGAAATGGTATCGTTCTTCAACATAGCCGCAACTTTATCAGCAATTTCCTGGTTCTTACATTCGTAAACGTATGCATCGTAACGCTGTCCCCACGAGTATTTCCCGTTGTTTTTCGCAAAGTAATCTTTCAATCCTGTGGTATCTTTGATTCCTTTGTTCCACACTTTATCTGTCATTACTTCGTAAAGCAAAATTCCATCGTGGTATTCCTTCATCAACGCTTTGAATTCAGGGTACTTCACTTCCAATCGGCTTTCTTCGTATGCAAGGATCTCACTTTTCTGCCAGTTCGCATAAGAAGTAGAAAGCAAAGTTTTCATATCTGTTTTCTTAGCCCCTCTGTAGTTCTTTTCAAGGTACATGGCAAACTGCTGCTGCGTGAATGTTTGTTTCCCTAATGTGAACATCGGTTTATTTGTAGTAATGTTAGCCGCGTACCATTTTCCTTTGAAATAGTTCGAATCCAAAGAAGCAAGGAATACTTTACTAGTGCTCTTGTAGCTATCCTTGAACTTGTAAGATTTTTTCAATTTCTTGATAAAAGAGTTTTGCGTGATCATTGCACGTTCATCCTTGTTTACCTTCGTTTGGATTTCCTTTTTTAATTCGTCGTAAGAACGAAGAGGAATCAACTGGATACGTTTGATAATATGGTAACCGTAATCAGTTCTGATAGGTTGAGAAACTTCACCATCCGACTTCAATGCGAACGCTGCATCTTCGAATTCGGTAACCATACGTGTAGTTGTTCCTGTTCCGAAGTTTGGCAATTCACCACCTTTACCTCCGCTTTGCGTATCATCAGAATATTCTTGTGCAAGTTTAGAGAATGATTCACCATTCTGGATCTTAGCGTAAATTTCGTTGATCTTCTTTTGAGCGCTTTCAACTTCCTCCTGCGGAGCATCTTTAAGCACAGAAATCATGATATGTGCAGACTTCATTGTTCCGCGAGCCGGACGTTGATCCACCACTTTGATAATATGGTATCCGTAACGCGTGCGAACCGGCATGGAAATACTTCCTTTTTGTGTTGTATATGCAGCCTCTTCGAAAGGATAAACCATTTGGAAAGCGGTGAAATAACCTAAGTCACCACCATTTTTCTCAGCACTTTTATCGTCAGATCCACCTTTGCTTTTAGCAACAGTAGCAAAATCTTCACCTGCCAAAATGCGTTTTCTCATCGCCATGATCTTGTTGTAAGCTCTCAGTGTATCTTCAGGAGTTGCGTTTTCGTCCAGTTTTACAAGAATGTGAGAAGCTCTTACTTCTGTTTTCATTCGCTCATAAGCCTGGTCGATCAGTGCTTTATTTTGAGAAGAATCCACAAGATATGGTTGAGACAATTGTTTTCTGTAACCTGCAAGTTCCTTCTTTAATTTCGGAATGGTATCATAACCTAAGGCTTCAGCTTCGGCAACCTTCAACTTAAATTTCTTGAACAACTCCATATAATCGTCGAGCGACTTTTGGTCGTACTTCGGATCGTTATTGTTCTTAAGATAGATTTGAAGGAATTCTGATTTAGTGACTTTCTTTCCGTCGATTTCCATGATCACAGGATCGGAGGTTTGTGCGGAAAGTTTTAAACAGAATAATAGAGATAGTGCAACTAAAAGTCGTTTTTTCATAGTTTTTACGTATACGGTTCCAAATGTAATACTTAGAAATGGGATTTCCTTTCCATCATTCGGTTTTATGAATTTTTTAAGTTTTCAATTTTATAACGAAGAAAGGATGAAAAATGATGCCTCAAGTTGGAAAAGATTATGGTGTCTTCGACTCCGCTCAGTCACCACTCAATACCTGTATACGAATTTCAGGAAGAGCGAAATGGTAACTGAGCGGAGTCGAAGTTCCGTTTCCTAAATAAAAAAAGCCGCTTGTGGGCGGCTTTCTTCTATCTCTTTGAATTACTTCAAGCTATAATTCGGAGCTTCTCGTGTGATTGTTACATCATGCGGGTGAGATTCTCTCATTCCGGCAGAAGTGATCCTTACGAATTCTGCACCTTTTAATCTTTCGATTGTTGGTGCTCCGCAGTAACCCATCCCGGCACGTAAGCCTCCAATTATTTGGTAAACAACTTCGAATAAGAAACCTTTGTAAGGTACTCTTCCTGAAATTCCTTCCGGAACCAGTTTCTTCACGTCGTCTTCTGCATCCTGGAAATACCTGTCTTTGGAACCTTTTTGCATTGCTTCCAATGAACCCATTCCACGGTAAGATTTGAACTTTCTTCCTTCGTAAATGATAGTTTCGCCCGGAGATTCTTCAACTCCTGCGAACATTGAACCGATCATAACAACATCAGCTCCTGCTGCAATTGCTTTTACAATATCACCTGTATACCGGATTCCACCGTCAGCAATTACCGGAACTCCTGTTCCTTCCAAAGCCAAAGCAACGTCATTCACCGCTGTTAATTGTGGAACTCCAACTCCCGCAATGATTCTTGTTGTACAAATTGATCCCGGACCAATTCCCACTTTTACTGCATCTGCTCCGGCATCTGCCAGGTATTTCGCAGCTTCAGCAGTGGCAATGTTTCCTACGATAACGTCAAGATCAGGGAATTTTTGTTTCACCTCTTTCAGTTTCGCTACCACACCCATTGTATGTCCGTGAGCTGTGTCAATTACGATTGCATCAACGCCTGCTTCTTTCAAGGCAGTTACACGCTCCAACGTATCTTCAGTAACACCAACAGCCGCGGCAACTCTTAAGCGACCAAATTTGTCTTTACAAGAATTCGGGTGTGTTTTTACTTTAATAATATCGCGGTAAGTGATCAAACCGACCAACTTGTAATTGGCGTCAACAACCGGTAATTTCTCAATTTTATTTTGTTGAAGAATGTCTTCTGCAATTAATAAACTTGTGCCATCCTGCGTTGTTACAAGGTTTTCTGAGGTCATTACTTCGCGAATCGGTCGGTCGAAGCTTTTTTCGAAGCGTAAATCGCGATTGGTAACAATTCCTTTTAGTGTGCCTTCAGCATCTACAACCGGAATTCCACCAATTTTGTGCTCTTTCATGATGGCCAAAGCGTCTTTTACCACGGCATTTTCAGAAAGTTTTAAAGGATCCAAGATCATTCCGCTTTCAGAACGCTTCACTTTGCGCACTTCAAGGGCTTGTTCTTCGATAGTCATGTTCTTGTGAATTACGCCGATTCCGCCTTGTTGAGCAAGTGCAATTGCAAGATTGGCTTCAGTAACCGTATCCATTGCCGAAGAGACAATAGGTGTGTTGACTTCAATGTTGCGAGTGATCTTACTTTTTAATTGGACGTCCCGGGGTAAAACTTCAGAGAAAGCTGGTAATAAGAGAACATCGTCGTAGGTTAAACCTTCACGAACTGAATTAAGATTGGACAGTGCCATGTATGAACCTATTTTTGAAATAAATTCCCGCAAAAATAAGTAAAAATTGCCAGTTTCAAATCGATTTAGTGAGATTAATGTATTAATAACATATTTTTTGTTTTTGTTTTTGGACAAAGGACAAAGGACAAAGGACAAAGGACAAAGATTTTTCGTTGAACCTCAAAATTAGTCGGAGTTCATTGTCTTTTAGCGAAGCGGTCTTTTGTCCCGAGGAAAATGTTAAACTTATTAAACGGTTTTTCTTCGAATGAAAAAAAGTGTAATCTTGCTGGTATGAAACAACTGAAAATCATCCTTGCAAGCTCATTCCTGTTACTTTCGGTTTTCTCGAACGCACAAAATAAGTTGATTCAACTTTCAGGAGTAGTGGTGTCCGAAGACAGTTTGAAAGAAATGCCTTTTGCTTCGGTTTTCAACGGTTCCTCAAAGCGTGGGACAATTGCAGATGTATACGGGTTCTTTTCCCTGGTTGTTCAAAAAGGCGATACGTTATCGTTTAAATATCTCGGGCACAAAACCGGGTATTATGTGGTTCCTGATACTCTTATCGATTCGCGCTACAGCATTATTCATATGTTACAAGTGGATACTATCCAGCTTCCTGAAGTGGTTATTTATCCATGGCCCTCGCGTGAGGCATTTGCACAGGCGTTTGTAGAAATGAATCCGTACGACGATGATATGCTTCGTGCGCAAAAGTTGCTTTCAGGGAAGAGCCTGGAATCACTTGCGAGCAATGTTTCTGCGGATGCGTCAATTTCTTACGGAAGTGCAATGAACCAAATGAATACTCGGATCTATACCATGGGACAGAGTCCGGTAAATAACCTTATGAATCCCTATGCCTGGGCTTCCTTCCTGCAGAAATGGCGGGCAGGAGAGTTGAAAAGGCAATAAACAAGGTTTAAAAGTTTAAAGAGTTCAAAAAGATCAATTTTCGAGTGTTTAATTTGAACCATGTTGGAACCGTTATTGTTCCTTTATAACTTCCGATTTAAAGCCCATTCCCTTAATTTTCTCAAACAGTTTTTCAAAGAGTTCGAAGTTGCGTTCCTTGAACTTGGCATTGTCGTGTAATACCACAATATCACCCGGTTTAAGCTTGTCGGCATCTTCCAGGATTTTTTCTGTGGAATAACTCAAATCGAAATCGTAAGTGAGCCATGACCACATAACGATCTTCATTTCCTTGCCGACAGTTTGTTTTTGCTTGTTGGTCATTTTGCCGTAGGGCGGACGAAACAATCGTGTTGGATGAATCTCGTTAAAATCCTTTACTGATTTCAGGTAAATCTCGTACTCAGTTCCCGTTCCTTTTTCATGACGCATGGTGTGGTTCCCAATCGTATGGCCCTCATCTAAAATTCGCTTGTAGAGTTCCGGATTCTTCCTGATATTCTCACCAACACAAAAGAAAGTGGCTTTCCAGTTGTACTGTTTCAGGAGATCGAGTACGAAAGGCGTGATTTCTGAGTCAGGACCATCATCGAATGTGAGAAATACGGTTTTTTGGTCAACAAAAAACCTCCACGTAAATGAAGAGTAAATGCTCTTAATCCACCGTGGAGGTCTTTTTAAACGGATCATATCTAAAGTCTATCCACCCATGCTGCTTCCATCGGAAACAACATTCTGGGAATCCATTGGTGCTACCGGATTTAGTACCGAATCAGGAAGCCCCTGCGGTTCATTTATCGGTAACTCAGGTCTTTTCTCCTGTGGAATTTCCTTGTATTCAAATTGGTAAGCCACGGCATCCATGTGCATAGAAACCATTGCTTTCGGCGAAGTATATCCGCTTGCATTTTTAAGATCGTCAACAGTATATTCTTCTAATCCTTGATAGATCTTAATGAACTCCACCCCATAAGCTTCATTCATCAATTTATCCAATCGCTTGAAGAGTTTTCCGTTCGGTGCTCCTACCAGTGGATTTTTCGCCGTTTGGTGCATTTCCAAAAGTCCCGCCATAGTCGCTGAAAGTACATCTACATTAGTAACTGCAAATTTCGCATCGGAGTTATAGAAGAAACGTAAAGTACTTTCCAATTGATCAGTAACTGCCATTCCCAGTTTCTCAGCCTCCTTAGTTGCACCTGCTCTGAAAAGGATAGAAACATAGTTTTGAATGGTTCCGTCATTGTAAACTTTGATCTCAATACCATCCATTTGCATTGAACTCCGCGCCATCGGATTTTCACCGTAGTCGAGAACAAGGTCGATAGGCATTACGCTTATAGATTTTTCAACCAAAGCAATAGCACGTTTCTTACAGTCTTTGATGAATGCATCAGCTCCAACCAAACTTGTTGCAAGTGAATCAGCAACTCTTGCATTTCCTGCTGCACGAAGTCTTTGGATCTGCGGACCGTAAGTTGCCTGTGCCATTTCCTTCATTTCCGCTTGCTGCAAATAGTAATCAGCAAGTTGAGCAAACATTCCACGTACAGTTCCTGTTTGACGACGAGCGTAGTAATCGGTAAGAACACCTTTTTTGTTCATTGCTCCGTACTCATACCTGTTCATCAGGTTGTCATACATTGCATCAACATTGTAAGGAGCGCGTCCATCAACTTTGATCGGGGAAACTTCCCATGCCATTCCGTTCTGACGTAAGAATCCGCTGTGGTAAAGTGACATTCCAACTTCGGTTCCTCCGGGAGAAGAGAAGTACATTGCGCGTTTCCAGTCGTTGTTCGCAAGCATGTCAAGAATCATCAAATCTGACTTTCCTGCAGATCTGCTATCCATTACAAGAATTACGCTTTCAGCACACTTGTTTTTTTCCTTCTCAGTAATGATTCCGGATTTAACCGCATTTTCTTTGTCAACCGGAATATGGAAACCTAAACATGGAACGGCACGAATTCCGTTTCCTTCGTTTGTAAGAATGTTGTCATCGTTTCTCGCGAAATCCATAGCAACATCTATAGGAAGATAAGCCCATTCTTTCTCCCATGTCATTGCTTTGCTGTACATCTGCTGAACCGCTTCACGATCTGTTTCAACAGTCTGGGAATTCAACCCTTCAACAACCAGGTTGAACGTTTCATAAATGTCCATAACTGTTTTTTCCGTTGCGCTGTCTGCACTTACAGAAAGCGATTTGATTTTGGAGTCAACAGCCGTTTTTGTTGTTGGATCGGAGATTTTTGCAGCATTCACCACTTTCATAGTTAGTGCACGTAATTCAGCGAATTGAGGGATGAATTTATCTTTGTTCAATTTGATCTTCATCTTGTTGAACTCATTGATCTTGTCAATGCTCATTCCTCCTTCCAAACAATCAAGCGTAGAAGCAAACAAAATTTGATCTGTTTGTCCTTCATACATTAATGTTTGGTCTTCTCTGAACTTGATAGGTAACGCTTCCGAACCGTATGCCTTCATTTTCATTTGCTCAGTATACCAGTCAGTTCCGAATAAACTTGTGTTGCAAACACGGATATCCGTGAATTTTCCTTCTACTTCCTGTAAGTACCACAATGGGAAAGTGTCGTTATCTCCAACTGTGAACAAAATACTGTTTGGTTTACAAGACATCAGGTAATTGTTTGCCAGGTCTCTTGCCGAAGTTTTTTCGTGCCTGTTATGGTCGTCCCAGCCTTGTGATCCCATTAAATAAGGAACATAAGACGTTACAAGTAAAATGATGACGGCAGCAATTGCAGGTTTCACTTTAGCCATTCGGAGAACCAGACTGACGACAATGAAACCAAGGGCAAGTAAAACTGCGATCAGGTAAGTAGACATAATTATTCCACCACCCATTAATGTAAGGATAAATACGAATCCAGTCAATCCTCCGGCAATTTTCAAAATTACCATCCAGTCTTTTGCAACGAAATTCTTAAAGGCTTCATAAAGTGCCAGAACTCCAAATCCTATCCAGATCGCGAAAGCATAGAATGATGCTGCGTAAGCATAATCGCGTTCACGAGGTTCTTCAGGTTTTTGGTTCAGGTAAATGACAATCGCCAGACCTGTTAAAAGGAATAAGAGGAATACAACGAAAGCTCCTTTTGCATCGCGGTAAATATGATAAACAAGTCCCAGGAGTCCCAATACCAAAGGTAAAAGGAAGAACTTGTTATTTGCAGGATTGTCTTTTGTAAAGGATGGCTGGAATTCCTGAGAACCTAAATCCTGCTCATCAAGAAATTTAATACCTGTCAGGTAGTTTCCACGCATGTCATCACCATATCCTTGTATATCGTTTTGACGGCCGGAGAAGTTCCACATGAAATAACGCCAGTACATCCAGTTGATCTGATATTTACCCATGTATGTCAGATTCTCACCGAAAGTCGGCAGCCTTAAACCGTCAGTACCATTTTTGTCCGGATCATCAGATGGCTCATCTACATATCCAGACCATTTTTTGTACCCGGAAACCTTCCTGTCTTCCTGGCCGTTCCCGTCGTAATACATACGAGGCAGGAAGGTAGTCTGTCGGTATTTCGGGACACCATGAATACGGATTTTCTCGTTTGAAGAGAAGTATTTTTGAGTTACGGAATAAGCAGCTCCTTTTTTCTTAGCGTAATCATTTGCCAGGTTTTCATGCTTGAATGCTTTAATGTCATTTCCGTCCAATTGAACAACGTAACGCTTCAGGTAGAACGGAGAAAGATCACCCCATGAAGAGTTGTCTGTCAATTGCGGTCTTCCGTCAATCATTTCTTCACCTTGCTTGAATGAGTTCCAGTACGGACCATTCAAAATTGGCCATGTACCATATTGTTCACGCTTCAGATAGGCATGCAGCGTTACCAGGTTTTCAGGATCGTTTTCATCCAAAGGTGTGTTTGCATTTGAACGGATCACGATCACGGCAAATGTTCCGTAACCAATCATGATCATAATGATCAAAACATTCAGCATTCGTGCCGCTTTCATTACAAAAGCACTTGCATCAAACGATTCCGGTTTTCTGAATTTGCTTGTTTCACTAAAACATCCGTAGTACAAAACAGGACCAAGAATCACCGTGAACTGCGCACACAAAGCACTGAGCATTGTGTTTTTAGTGTTGTTATAGATGATAATTGAAACAATGCTGTTCGCTACGATCAGTATAAAGAATACCCAGCTGATTGAGCTGATAAGGAAAAGCGTCAATGAAATTCCGATAATGATAGTGCTGAATTTCGCTTTGTCTTTAACAAAGAAAGGGATCATTAAACTTCCGATCAACAACAGGAAGTAGAACACTGTTCCTACGTTGAAGCCCATTCCGAACGAGTTAACGAAAGTTACTTCGGAAAGCGCCGCGTTTCCTACCGTATTCGGGATAATAACCTCCTGAACCAAATTAAGGATGTATAAACTCAGAATACCGATCAATAAGAATGGCACCACTCTGATTTTATCCACTAAACGGAAGTAAATAATATAGATTACAGCAGGAATTACAAGTAATCCCAATAAGTGGACTCCGATAGAAAGCCCCAGAATCAATACCAAAAGAATGATCCAGCGAAGTGGGTTTCTAGCATTTTTTTTGTCTTCATCCGACATCAAAGCGATATCACCCATTTCAGAATCCCATTTCAGGATAGCCCAGAAAATGATGGCTGTAAACAAAGAAGACATGGCGTAAACCTCACCTTCTACAGCCGAGAACCAGAAAGAATCAGAGAAAGTGTAAGCTAAAGATCCGATAACACCGGCGCTAACTACAGCAATTTGGTCAGCTGTTGACCAGTTCGTAGAGATTTTTTGCATGATCTTCTTTCCAAGCATGGTGATGGACCAGTACATGAAAAGAATAGTGAATGAACTACTTAAAGCAGACAATCTGTTGATCCAAAGCGCAACTTCTTCAGGAGCAGCAAAGAAAGAGAACAAACGTCCAAGCAACATGAACAATGGTGCGCCCGGAGGGTGACCAACTTCCAATTTATAAGCAGCGGTGATGTATTCTCCACAGTCCCACAAACTTGCGGTACTTTCCAAGGTCATGAAATAAACGATGGTTGCGATTAGAAATACAGCCCAACCCGTAATGTTATTCAGCTTTTTGTAGTGCATCTTACTATTTTCTAGATTGACTTGCGAAATTAACAATATATTGATAGAAGTTTCTTAGAAATGGTTAAAAAACACAAATCAATGAAAATCAGTATTTCTTAGCGTTCTAAACCCTTTTTTGAAATATTTTTTGCGTTTTGCGTTTGCGAAAAATGAATAATGTATTACATTTGCACCCAGCTAATTCAGAAAAGTCTGAAAAACGGCTGAAATTGGCCCATGGTGTAACTGGCAACACGTCTGATTTTGGTTCAGAAGAGTCTAGGTTCGAGCCCTAGTGGGCCAACAAAAAGGAGTTTAGAAATAGACTCCTTTTTTTATGTCCAGTAGTTTTGTGGAGAGTTAGTGGAGGTAGAGATTTTGGAGTGGGGACGGGATTTGGTACAGTTATTCGAAAATCCAAACATATTTCTGATACTGGATAACGCTTGCTAACTTTAGGGTTAAAAAAGTAAGAATGAAAGACACTATTTACACTAACCAATCTGACACTGTAATCAACTTGAATCAAGCAACAGATCTAAAGCCAATTGTCATACATAATAACTATGAAAACAAATTGGTGGCAGATGAAAGTAATTTCTCAATAGCTGGTTTTTGGATATCACTTGCCGTAGCTCTTGTTTCGGCAGCCGCTCTTAGGATATCCTATCGAACAATGAGGGCTAGTAACAAGAACAATCGACAGCAGATTTTGGTAGGTAAAATTGAAGAGATATATGAGGGTATAACAAATTTGAACTATTACTATAGGACTTTTCAATTCATGTATCATCAACTTAATGAATACCATAATGCCAACAATTCATCTCCTGACCGTTCAAACTGGCTGAAAGAATACGCGAATTCTGTCGAGCAGTTTGTTAAGAGAAATAACGTTGAAGATTTGTATAAAATTACATCAAGATTGAGAGTTCTTTCCAATTCTTACTTAAGTGGAAACCTTCAGTTGAAATGCTTGACTTACAATGATATGTTTGAAAAGATGATGGATGTTGTAATTTATCAGCAAAAAATGTCTCAAGAGATGTTTTATGCAGAGGGGTTTCCCGATACATTGATTTTACAACAGTATCTTGAGTCTATGCAAGCAGAGTTAGTAAAGATTATTGACTTGGGAGCGAATTCGTTATCTCAAGAAGTAATAGGCGATTATAGAAGAACAACATTCAAAAAAGATTTGGGACTGATCAAATAGTGCTTTTGTTTCCCCAAAACAATCGACGGGGGCAGTTCGTAGATTAGCCCATCAGTGCGGGTATCAATCCAAATTTTCAAAATGGAAGCTATTGTGAAACTAAAGAATATTCCAAAGAAGCGCTATGCTTCTGTTTTAAGAAGTGGCAATGGTGTTCATGAAACACCATTGCCCTTTACAATTAATTCTTGCAACCGTTTTTGTCACAAGTGATTTTCTCACTAGAACTTACCCAGTGATCAGGGTGTTCATAGGTCTTTTCACCGCAGCCAGTCGTACCACCTTTTGTTCCAACATGTACTTCTCCTGATTTAATATTCTTTACAGGCATATTGTGTGATTTTTCCCTCGTCCTTCACTGCGAGTGTATCAGTGCAGACACTGAGTTTCTATTTGGCCGAGTGTCTTCCAGCCTCGCCAAATATATTGTTCCATTGACAATAGGTATAATTGATTTTCCGAACGATTGATTTTACTTTCCCAATGGAGGACATTTGAATGACTTACCCCAAATTCCCTTCCACAAACAACCGCGCATATTCTTTGATCTCATCTCTCACTCTCCTAAAATCTGCATCAATTTCCTCCTGCGTGCCAACAGTTTTGGATGGATCAGAAAAATTGTGATGGAATTTCTGAGCTTTTGTCGGGAAGTAGGGGCATTGTTCTTTCGCGTTGTCGCACACGGTAATCACGAAGTCGAAGTCAATGTTTCCGTACTCATCCACATGGTTCGAAGTATGGTGTGAAATATCAATCCCGTCTTCACGCATGGTTGCAATTGCTTTCGGGTTGACACCATGAACTTCTACACCGGCGCTATAAACTTTTGCCAGATCTCCCGAGAAATGTTGTAAATAACCATGGGCTATTTGACTGCGGCAACTGTTTCCCGTACATAATACTAGAATGTTCTTCATACTATTTCTTTAAACGAATAACCAAATGATGTTGATGATACAAAACTTCGGATCGAAACCGAAAATGAGTTGCAGTACTGTAATCGAAACGGTGATTACGATTGGCTTCTTGTATTTGAAAAAAAATGCTTTCATACAGTTAACAACATCCTCCATTTGGTGAGCAACACGCATTTTCTTTTGCAGATAATTCAGAAAGCTGGACTTTCATTTTCTCTGCTGGAACACCACAGGAATCGCTGGCTAAACAAGCAGTTGTTTTTGGTACCAATACGAAATGGTTCCCGTTGAAATCGAGGTTATATTTTCCAATAGTTTCTCCCTGGTATTCTACTTCAATTTCATTGTCTTCAATCCCAAGTTTTTCTTCTGAAAGCTGAATGATCTTCAACAATTTTTCTGGTTTTAAACGATGGTCAAAGTCGTTTGCGTTCCACAATTGGAAATTAACGACTGCCTCTTTTCTGATTGTTCCGCCGCAATCGATAAAGTGTTTTTGGATATTTCCGACTTCCGTAACGTGGAAATGTTCCGGAACGTAAGCGCCTCCGGCAACCTGGAATTCCACATTCTGCAGCGTAGGCAAAATAGCCTTGATCTCTGATAACTTCATACTACTAAGTTTAATTAACAACATTTGTTGGCCTTGTCTTCTAGTTGGGAAGAAATGCCTGAAAAGTAAGATTGGATGCGGGTGAGCGTGGTTTTGTTGACACAATAGCAGATGGACGTTCCTTCTATGTTTCCCTTGATCAATCCGGCATTTTTCAGCTCTTTGAGATGCTGAGAAACTGTGGGTTGCGCCAGGGGAAGTTCATTAACAATATCACCGCAAATACAAGCGTCCACTCTGATCAAATATTCCAAAATGGCAATTCGTGCGGGATGTGCAATGGCTTTCAGAAGGATGGAAATCTCGTTCTGTTCGTCGGTAAATAGATCTGTTTTTGTCGTACCCATAACTATATTGTAATATTGCAATATTACGATAAATAGTTGTAATTGATTTCTTTTTGACGAAAAAAGATATGACTTAAGTGTTCATTGCCACTAAATCCTCTTGAAATAGGGGCTTACAAGATTTATATTGGGAGTTGACCTTACGTGTTATTTTGCAATTTTGCTTTTACTACGCTTTTTAACCGCAGAAACTCCGCAAGATTCATCGTAAATCAACTCGTAGTCCAATCCGTAAACGATCAGTGTTGAAAGTATATTCACAGCAGAGCCGCTGGCTTTGATCGAAACACATTCTCCTGATTCAACTGACATCATAAGTGTTACAGGATTTTTTGGATCACGAACGGTCCATTCCGCAGGAAAATCGGCAGGTGGATTTGGTGACAATTTGATCTCATATGTCCTTTTTCCTGAGTAAATTCTAATGTCGTTAACAGTTACCTCCGGATTTCGTTCAACAGTCATTGTAAAAACCGTGTCATTTACCTTTGAAAAATCAAGTTTGTCATTAAGGTTGAAAATGGAATCTACGGAGATATGGGTAGTAATCACAAGTGTGTCATGTTGAGAAAAACTACAAAAATTTATTAAAAAGAAGAGCGATGCTAAAAGGTAATTCATGGTGTTGTTTCGGTTTTATTATTTGGCGATAAACCGCCTGAATAGTGAAATAACGCCAATCAAAGATAATAGTTGCTTTTTGTACTTCCTTAACTTTTTATCCTCCCTTTTTCGCCGTAACTTAGAGGTAATAAAAGCAGGTGTTATGAAAAAGCGATTTTATGTTCTCAAAGAATTGAAATATTGCCCGGAATGCGGAACACCCATTCCAGACGGACAAACCCAATGTCCAAACCCAACTTGTCCATCTAATACTCCGCCTCCTGTTCATTAACAGGAACACGGTTTAATAATCCCTACTTTATTGAAGGGAGAGAGGCTTCATCTTATATGGAGCCTCTTTTATGCAATAGCGTACTGATTCGTTGAAAGCATTACCAGCGTACAACCAACTTCAACTTCAATACCATTCTCCCGGAGAAGTTTGAACAATGCAGGGTTTTCCGTTCCCGGATTAAAGATTACGCGCTTTGGTTTCAGGGCAATCATATCGTCGTAATACATTTCCTGGTTTCTGGGACTCAGATAAAGTGTTATCGTATCAATATCCCAATTCGGGTTCCACGTGTTTTCAATAGGAATTCCTTCTACTTCGCCTGTTTCTTTTCCGTATGCGATCACTTTTTGATTGTGCTTCGCTAAGGATCTTATTGCGAGGTTGGCGTATCTGTCTGTTCTTGGAGTTGCTCCCATTACCAAAGTTGCACTCATCTTTTTTGATTTGAAGTTAATGAAAAAACGACCCCGAATTTCGAGGTCGTTACATCATTTTTATGATTTACCGGTTTCTACTTTGCTTTTTGGTTTCATGTTTTTCCAGTACTGCATTAGTACGAATGAAACTACAAGTGATCCTGCTGCACCTTCCATTAAGATGGAAACCAGAGCATGCTGTAATGTAAATCCATCAGCAAATAATACTCCTCCTTTTAC
>Ga0307408_100000256_pt1 | contig 54489 bp, 50 predicted proteins | sample 322Cmetagenome_FD_202116 | JGI IMG/M metagenome (GOLD analysis project Ga0307408, IMG submission 202116) | Maize rhizosphere microbial communities from greenhouse at UC Davis, California, United States - 322HYB-C-3 | ecosystem: Host-associated > Plants > Roots > Rhizosphere > Soil | place... | reverse complement strand
GTGGAAGTACACCCAGCAGAAAGTCAACGGCGGCACTGGCGGCAACACCTCCGGCGGCTGGGACCTGTCGACCAACAAAGTAGCTTAAGCGGGGACTGAATGACGGTAAGGGGATTTGCACCGGGGCTGATGGACCGGTTGCTCCAGCCAGGTGACGGCTCCGGCAGTGCGGCCGTCTACCGGATGTCGCTCGACGAGATGAAGGACTCCGTCGCGCGCGACCTGGAAGCATTGCTGAATACCCGAACCGTCATCCCTGAGCATCTGCTCAAACGCTTTCCGGAGTGCGGTCGTTCCATCGTCAGCTATGGGCTGAACGATTTCGCCGGCATGTCGCTGGCGAGCCCGGACGACCGCGCTGCCATTTGCCAGGGGCTGGAACGTGCCATCGCAAGGCATGAACCGCGCCTGCGCAATGTACGGGCATCACTTGAAATGCAAGAGGGCGGCATCGACCGCCTGAATTTCGCCATTACGGCGCTGCTGGTGCTGCACGCAGCACAGGAGCCGGTCAATTTCGACGCGGTCCTGCAGCCATCCAGCCTGCAATACACGATTAGCAAGGCACGCCGCGCGCTGCCGGGAGCATGATTTGGAAGAGTTACTGCCGTATTACGAGCGCGAACTGGGTTTCCTGCGGCGCTACGCGCGCGAATTCGCCGAGCGCTATCCCAAGATTGCCGGCCGCCTGCTGATTGGCGGCGAGGTATGCGAAGACCCCCATATCGAACGCATGATCCAGTCCTTCGCGCTGCTGAATTCGCGCGTGTCGAAGCGGCTGGACGACGATTATCCCGAATTTACCGAAGCACTGTTCGAAGTGCTTTACCCGCATTACCTGCGCCCGTTTCCATCCTGCTCGATCGCCCGCATGGACTATGCGGCGACCGCCGCCCAGCTGACGGCGGCCAGCGAGATCGCGCGCGGGACGGTGCTCAACACGCGGCCCGTCAACGGCGTCGCGTGCACTTTCCGTACTTCCTATCCGGTGACGGTGGCGCCCCTGGAGCTGAGCCGGGCTTCGTTCACGGCCGCACTGGCCTCGCCGGAAGCGGTGCAATTGCCGCCAGGCGCCGGCGCCGGGCTGGCGATCACGATTGATTCCTTGTCCGAGCAGATTGGCCTGCCGGCGATGGGTGTTTCCAGCCTGCGCGTTTTCATCGATGGCGAGCCTTCGTTCTGCGCCGCCATGCGCGATGCGCTGTTCATGCGCAGTGCCAAGGCCTGGGTCGAATGCGACGGCAACGGCCGCTGGCTGCCGCTGCCGCGTATTCCGGTGTCGGCCGCCGGCTTCGATGAAGAAGATGCGCTGATCGACTTTTCGGCGCGCTCGCACCAGGCCTATCGCCTGCTGACCGAATATTTCTGCTTCCCGGAGAAGTTCAATTTCTTCGACATCGACCTGGCGGCCCTGTGCGCGCTGCTGCCGCTTGGCGCCAAGCGGCTGACGCTGCACATCGCCATGACCGGCGTGCGCCCGGACTCGCACGTGGCGCGCATGCTGTCCACGCTGTCGACCAATAACCTGCTGCTGGGCTGCACGCCGGTGGTGAACCTGTTCCGCCAGCGCGGCGAGCCGATTCGCATCTCGCACACGTCCGCCAGCTATCCGGTGCTGGCCGATGCGCGCCGCGCCTATGCCTACGAGGTGTATTCGATCGATGCGGTGCGCATGGTGCGCCAGACGCCGCAGGGCGAATCCATCGTGGAATTCCGGCCGTTCTATTCGCTGCGCCACGGCGAGACCCCGGAAAAACACGGCCATTACTGGGTGATGCGGCGCGACGAACAGATGGCGCACAAGAGCCCCGGTTATGAGACCGAGATCACAGTCGTCGACATCGATTTCGATCCGGCGGAGGTGGAAACCGACACCCTGAGCCTGCAGCTGACCTGCACCAACCGCGACCTGCCGGCATCGCTGGCGTATGGCTTGCGCGGCGGCGACCTGTTCCTGGAAGGCGGCTCCAGCGTGCGCAGCATCAGTTTCCTGCGCAAGCCGACGCCTTCGCATCGCTTCGAGCGCGGGCACGGGGCGCACTGGCGCCTGGTGTCGCACCTGTCGCTGAACCACCTGTCGCTGTCCGGCGGCGGCCTGGAAGCATTCCAGGAAATGCTGGGACTCTATGACTTGCCGCGTTCTGCTTCGACGCAGCGCCAGATCCGCGGGCTGCAGGCGGTGGAATACAAGCCGGCCAATGCCTGGCTGGCCGGGAATCCGTTCGCCTGCGTGGTGCGCGGCATGGAAGTGCGGCTCACCATCGACGAAGAGGCTTTCGTCGGCAGCGGCATCCATGCCTTCGCCCAGGTGATCGAACGCTTCCTGGGCCTGTACGTGCATGCCAACAGCTTTACGCAACTGGTCGTCGTGGCCGAGAGGACTGGGGAGGAGCTGCTGCGATGCACACCGCGAAGCGGCGATTTGAGCCTGCTGTAATCGAGCGCCTGTTCGCCGAGCCGTTCCGCTTCCAGTTCTTCCAGGCGGTGCGGATGGTGGAGCTATGGCTGCGCCGCAACGGCGTGGCGCAGGAAGGCGCGATTGCGAACTTCATGCGCTTCCAGAACTCGGTGACGCTGCGCTTCCCGGCCAGCCAGCTCGAGACGCTGCACCCCGAACCGCGCGAGATCCTGCCGACCGCACCTGCGCTGGCCGATGCGCTGCAGAACAAGCAGCTGCGCTACCTGCGCATGACGCCCAATTTCATGGGCTTCCTGGGCAGCGCGGGCGCTTTGCCGGCGCACTACACGGAATCGATTGCGGCGCACCAGTTGTACGGAAAGGACGAGGGCCCGCGCGCCTTCCTCGACGCGTTTTCGACCCGCTCGCTGTCGCTGTTTTACGAAGCATGGCGCAAGTACCGGCTGGAACTCAAATACCAGGTCGATGGGCAGGACAGGTTCCTGCCCTTGCTGCTGGCGCTGGGCGGGCTTGGCAACAAAGGACTGACGCAAAGGCTGTCCGGCCGCGAGGCCCAGGCTACCGGTGCAGTGCGCGACGAATCGCTGGCTTACTTTGCCACGGCGTTGCGCCAGCGCCCGGCCTCGGCGTCGACCATGGCGCGCGTGCTGGGCGAGTACTTCAGGGTGGACATTGCGGCGACGCAGTTTGTCGGCTGCTGGTGCACGGTGCCGGCGTTGCAGCAAACCGTGCTTGGCGGCGAACAGGCGCAATTGGGCGCCACCGCCATGATTGGATCGCGCGTCTGGCAGCGCGACTTGCGCATGCGCCTGACCATCGGCCCGCTGGGGCGCGCCGATTTCGACGCTTTCCTGCCCGGCGGCACGGCGGCGCGTGCGCTGGAAAAGCTGCTGTCGATGTTCACCGGCGTGACGCTGGAATACGAAATCTGCCTGGTGCTGCGCGCCGACGACGTCTCCGGGGCGTCGCTTGGCGCCGGTGCTCGGCTGGGCTGGGACAGTTTTATACCGGACGAAGGTGCCAGGGAAGACCGCACCGACGTTCGCTACTTCATCCATGGATTAACAATGTGAGGACCGCTCGATGAGCATCAACCTGAAGACCCTGATCGGGAAACTGAATGACACTTGCCGCAATGCGGCGACCCGTGCGGCCAGCATTTGCGTTGGCCTTGGCCAGTATGAAGTAGACCAGGAACACCTGCTGCTTGCCTTGCTGGAGAATCCGCGCAGCGATATGGTGGCGCTGGCGCGCCATTTCGAAGTCGACACCAGCCGCCTGCAAGCCGACCTGCAGGCCGAGATTGCGCGCTTCCGCAGCGGCAATGCGCGCACCCCGGTATTTTCTGCGCGCCTGCCAAAGCTGTTCGAGCACGCCTGGCTGATCGCCTCGCTCGACCTGCAGGCCGGCCAGCAAGTGTTCATCCGCAGCGGCCACCTGCTGCAGGCCATGCTGACCGATCCGGAACTGTCGCAGCTGGCTTACCGCAGCTCGGCGCTGTTCCATCGCTTTGAAGCGGACGACATCAAGCACCACCTGGACAAGCTGACAGCCAACTCGGAGGAAGCCGAGGCGGCAGCCGCCACGCGTGCCGCAGGTGCGGGCGGCGAAGCCGGCCTGGGCGGCGACCCGGTCGGCGAAATGCAGCAACCAGCCGGCAAGACTCCGGCGCTGGACCAGTTCACCACCAACCTGACCGAGCGCGCGCGCGCCGGCAAGGTAGACCCGGTGATCGGCCGCGATGCGGAAATCCGCCAGGCCATCGACATCCTGATGCGCCGCCGCCAGAATAATCCGATCCTGACCGGCGAGGCCGGTGTCGGCAAGACCGCCGTGGTGGAAGGCCTGGCCTTGCGCATTGCGCAGGGCGATGTGCCGGACGTGCTGAAGGGCGTGGCGATCCACACTCTGGACATGGGCCTGCTGCAAGCCGGCGCCAGCGTCAAGGGCGAATTCGAAAACCGCCTGAAGAACGTGATCGACGAGGTGCGCAAGAGCCCGACCCCGATCATCCTCTTCATCGACGAGGCGCACACCATGATCGGTGCCGGCGGCCAGGCTGGCCAGAACGATGCGGCCAACTTGCTCAAGCCTGCGCTGGCGCGCGGCGAACTGCGCACCATCGCGGCCACCACCTGGGGCGAGTACAAGAAATACTTCGAGAAGGATGCCGCGCTGGCACGCCGCTTCCAGGTGATCAAGGTCGAGGAGCCAAGCGAGGAACTGGCGTGCGCCATGCTTCGCGGCATGGCGCCGCTGATGGAGAAGCACTTCAACGTGCGCATCTTCGACGAGGCGATCACCGAAGCCGTGCGCCTGTCGCATCGCTACATCATGGGGCGCCAACTGCCGGACAAGGCGATCAGCGTGCTCGATACCGCCTGCGCCAAAGTGGCGCTGGGCCAGAGCGCTACGCCAGCCCTGATCGAATCGCTGCAGCGCCGCCTGGAGCGCATGGCGGCGGAAACGGGCGCGCTGGAGCGCGAACTGGCCGGTGGCGGTGCGCATGAAGAGCGCCTGCAGGAACTGGCGGGCTTGCATACCGCGGCGCAGGAAGAACTGGCGGCGCTGCAAGCGCGCTGGGAGCAGGAAAAGGCTATCGCTGCCCAGATCGGCGAGGCGCGTGCCAACGTCGAAGCGGCATCGGCTGCACAAGAGGGCGGGGCAGCAAGCCAGGCGCACGACATCCAGGCCCTGCTCAAGGAACTGCGCGCGCTGCAGGGCGAAGCGCCAATGGTGCCGGTGCAGGTGGACGGCAACGTGGTGGCGGAAATCGTCGCCGGCTGGACCGGCATCCCGCTGGGCAAGATGGTGAAAGACGAAATCCAGGCTGTGCTGAAGCTGCGCCCGGCGCTGGAAGAGCGCGTGATCGGCCAGCCGCACGCCATCGAAGCGGTGGCGCAGCGCGTGCGTACCGCGCGTGCCAACCTGGACGACCCGAACAAGCCGAAAGGCGTATTCCTGTTCGTCGGCCCGTCCGGCATCGGCAAGACCGAAACCGCGCTGGCGCTGGCCGATGCGCTGTACGGCGGCGAGCGCAAGATGGTCACCATCAATATGAGCGAATACCAGGAAGCGCACAGCGTCTCCGGCCTGAAAGGTTCGCCGCCGGGCTACGTCGGCTACGGCGAAGGCGGCGTGCTGACCGAGGCCGTGCGCCGCAACCCTTACAGCGTTGTGCTGCTGGACGAAGTGGAAAAAGCCCACCCGGACGTGCTGGAACTCTTCTTCCAGGTCTTCGACAAGGGCGTGATGGATGACGCGGAAGGCCGCGAAATCGACTTCCGCAACACGATCATCATCCTGACCTCCAACGTCGGCTCCGCCACCATGATGCAGGCTTGCCTGAACAAGGAAGCGGAAGAAATGCCGTCGCCGGAAGAACTGGAAGCGGCGATCCGCCCGCAGCTGGTGAAAGCCTTCAAGCCGGCCTTCCTGGGGCGCCTGAAAGTGGTGCCTTACTATCCGCTGGGCGACGACGTCCTGGCCAGCATCATCACCCTGAAGCTGGACCGCATCGGCCAGCGCGTGGCGGCCAACCACAAGGCGGCCTTCCATTACGACGATACGCTGGTGGAAGCCGTGCTGGCACGTTGCACCGAAGTCGATTCGGGCGCCCGCAATGTGGACAATATCCTGAATGGCACGCTGCTGCCTGAGATTGCGGAAGCGGTGCTGGCGAAGATGGCGGAGGGAAGTGCGATCGGCCGCATCGAAGTAGCGGCCGACCAGCAGGGGAATTTCAGCTACAGCGTAGTCTGATCAGTTGGACGGGGGGATGCCCAGCATCTCCTCGATATGCTGCAGCGAGTTGGAGTCTTTCACCACGCTGCGCAGCCAGGTGTGCAGGTCCTGTTCACCGGCGTCGGCGGCCTTGTCAGCGAAGTAGGAGACCGGGCTGTGCGGCTCGGTGCGGCGGAAGAAGCTGGCGATCTCGCGCAACTGGGTGATGGCCTGGGCGCGCGAGGTGACTGGGCCGCTGGCCTGTGGCGCCACGCCGGACATTTGCTGCGCAATGATGATCTGCTCGCCGGCAGGCGCTACGCCAAGCGGCGTGCTGACTGTGGCCGGCAAGCTTGCATGCGACGGCATCGCATCGATCATTGCCTGCACGGCATCGCGTGCAGCGGCGAAACCTGGGCTGTCATGACCCAGGAATTCGTCGGACACCTGTTCCAGTTCTTTCAGGGCATCCATGCAGTAACGCGCATCGGTCGCAAACTGCTCGCGGAAACGCGGCGAGTTGCGCGAGCGCGCCGTTTCCATATCGGCCAGCTTTGGCCAATCCGCATTGCGCGCGTGTTCCGGCAGGCTGGCCTGCTTGCGCGCCATGTCGAAGTCAATGGCGGAGAAAGCCGTGCCCTGGCCTTCGGTCAGCGGCATTTCGCGCAGCAGGGTAGGAGTGCGGCCCAGGATCCAGGCCAGGTTGCCGACGCGCTGTTCCATGTCGTCGCCATCCGGCTCCGGATACAGGCCGTTGTTCCAGTACTCCCTGATCAGGCCGGCCAGCAGGCGGAACGATTCGCCCAGGCCCTGCATGCGGTGCTGCTTGGCTGCCGCTTCCGCCAGCCAGACCGCCACGCGCAGGTCTTTGCTCTTTTCGCCGAGCAGGACGGCGCAGCGCTTGACTACGAAAGCCCAGTCGGCCTCTTTCAGTTCGGTGACCCATTCGCCCTGTTCCAGCGATGGATCGTCGAAACGGCGTGCCTGCGCGATGGCGTCGAAGTCGCTGGAGAAGGACAGGTCGGCGCCGGCCGGTTGTGCCGGCGAAATTGGCGCCAGCAAGGTTTCTGCGTTAAACATGGTATCTCCTTGGTTACTGCGCCATGCGGAATTCGATACGGCGGTTGCGTGCGCGGCCTTCCACCGTGTCGTTGCTGGCAATCGGGCGATCCGGGCCGGAACCTGATGCGACCAGGGTCTCGGCCGGAATGCCTTTGCCGGCCAGGTAATTGCGCACCGCTTCGGCGCGCGCCTGCGACAGGTTCTGGTTGCTGGTGCGCAGGCCGACATTGTCGGTATGGCCGATGATTTCGACCTTCTGGCCTTTCAGCTTCAGCATGGCGGCGGCCATTTCGTCGAGGATGTTCTTGCCGGTCGGCGTCAGCACGGCCTGGCCGCTTTCGAATTCGACGATGCGGTTGGCCAGCGTGCGGTCCAGCACGCCCTGGTCGGCGGCCGATACGCGCAGGCCGTTGGTCACGGTGTAGGTGGGATTCAGGCGCGTGGCAAAGTCGCTGGCAATACGCTGGCGCTGCGCTTCGTTGGCGACTTCGCCGCGCACGCTGACGGTGGTGCCGTCGATTTTGAGCTGGCCGCGGCTGACCTGCTTCAGGTCCGGCGTGATCAGCTTTTGCACATAGTCGCTCCAGTTGGCCGGCGTGGTGACCTGGCCCACGGTGATCTGGTCCAGCACCTTGTCGGCGCCGTAGACTTCACGCAGCTTGGCCAGTACGGCGGTCTTGCTGGCTTCATCGGCCACGGTGCCGCTGGCGACGACCTGGCCGGGGACTTGTGCCTGCACCGCAAAGGCGGCGCACAGCAGGAGGAGGGGAAGGTAACGCATATCAGTTTCCAATAAAGGAAGTACGCAGCGAGTCGTGCGCAGATTTCAGGGAAAGTCCGGGATTGGCGAGGTAGGCCGATACCTTCTGTATCGCATAGTCTTCATTGACCTGGTCCTCCACCCATTCGACCTCGTCGAAGGCGATATGGTGGCCTTCGCCGACTTGCGGGTCCATGATGCCCAGCAGGGTTTGCGGCGATGCACCGCTGAAGCCGAGCACCAGCACCGGCTTGCCTTCCAGCCGCGTGACGAACAGCGACAGCTCGAAGTCGGCGCGCGCCAGGAATGGGGTCACCACGTGCATCCAGAATGCCGCCACCAGGTAGCGGTAGATCGGGTCGGTAGGAAGCGGCAGCACCAGGCTTTTCTCCAGGCGGCTCGAGCTGCTTGCCATGACCGGCTGCAGCAGGATGCCCAGTGCCAGCAGTACCTGGCGCACGCTGCCGGTAAAGCCGGCCTGCGACAGCATGGCGTCCAGGCCACCCACGGTCTGCAGTTCAAGGAAGTCGGCGAACGCTGCATCGTAGGCGCTGGCACGGGTGTCCAGTTCCACGGTATTGCCGTTCAAGGCCTGCAACGGCCCGGCCGCATCCTGTGCGGACAGTACGCCGCCGCTCAGGTTTTCCAGCCGGTTCCACAGGCGGTTCAGCACCAGCGGGCTGTTGGCCGCGAAGGACGACGGTTCGTCGACGTCGATGCTGCCTGCCATCAGGAAGGGAAAGCGGCGGCTGGACTGGTCGCTGCTGGCCGCGATATGGCCGGCGATAGCCGCGCGGCGGCGCGGACCAAACAGGGCGAAGTGCAGCGGCTGCACGGCGTCGTACGTCAGCTTCCAGCGTGCGTCGATGCTCAGCATGTCCATCGAGCGCGCCATCCAGTCGTCCATCATCTGCAGCACTTTCGGGTCGCTGCCGCCTTTTACAAAGTCGGCCCGGCTCGGGATCTTGCCGAAGTAACCGATAGCAGCAGCGCGACTCATTGCGCACCTCCCGCCGCAGCAATAGCAGGCTCGCCGCCGGCGCCGGCCGGCGCCGGGCCGCCGACCACGGTGTCGGGCAGGCGCAGCTTGCGGAAGCCCTGGCTGGCCTGTACCGGTGCAGCAACCGGTGCCGGTGCGGCAGGCAGCAGGCGCAGGTTGGCCGCCACGGTCACGCCGCCGTTGCTCCAGTTCAGCTCAAAGCTGCCATCCGGACGACGCTTGCGCTGTGCGGCGTCGATCATTTTCTTCAGGCCGAAGTGGCCGTTTTCTTCCAGGATCATCACTTTCCTGCCGTCCGGCGTGAAAGCGGAAATGCGCGCACCTGGAACGCCTTGCGGGTTAGGCCATACCATCGGCACCCACGGCTGCTGCTGGCCTTTCCAGCGTACCGACTGGCCATCGATTTCGATGGTGTATTCGCTGACGCCGGTCACGGCAACCGTTTGCAGCTCGAAGCGGGTTTGCGCTTCTTCGCTGCTGGCGGCCTGGTTGGCGACACCGTTGGCGCTGAGAGGCGCGATCCAGCCCGGGAAGGCGGTGGCGACCGCAGGCGACAGGGTAATGCCCATATTGGCCCAGGTCTTGGCGCTCAGCGAGTCGCCGCGGCGCACCACCAGCGGGCCGATGGTCGTGTTGAAGAACTTCGCCACTGCGCCTTCGGGACCGAAGACCTGGCCGATTTCGGCATTGCTTGCTTCCTGCCTGGATTCGGTCGCGAACGGGTACTTGGTCTGCAGGTCGCGTCGGAACGGCTCCAGCACCTGCGCCGCCCATACTTTATTGATCTCGGCTTCGGTCGGCTGCACAATGACGGCGAACGTCTGCATCAGCGGGCGCACCAGCAACGGACGGATAGCCTGCTTTTGCGGATCGTTCATGCCGACCAGCATCTGCTCGTCGACATACTTCAGGGCGTCAGCCAGCTCGGAACCGCTGCCATCCAGCGTCTGCTGCATCAGCTGCTTGGCGCCAGGACCAGGGTCGCCCTGGTTGCGGATCTGGTTGAAGCGGGCGCGCAGCTTGCCCAGGTTTTCCATGTAGCCGCGCAGCAGCGAAGCATTGTTGTCCTTGTTGACCACCAGTTGCGCCACGCCGGAGAACTCGCGGCCGACAGGGCCCAGAGGCAGCGGTGCGCCAGGCTGGCCTTGCGGGTTGGCCGGCAGGTTGATGTTCACTTGCGATGGCTTCTGGCGCAGGATGGTTTCGCGGAACCAGTCGCCAATGCCACGCTGGGCGCGCTGCAAGCCGCTGTCCAGCAGGGAAGGGTTGTCCCACGAGGTTTCCTGGTACACGGTGTTGACCAGCTTGGAGATCGGCGAAGTTTGCGGATCGCCCAGGCGGTTCATCGCGGCCGCTGCGGCTTCAAAGCCGTTCAGGTCCTTGATCGCAACGCCCTGCAGGAACTTCTGCCATTCCTTGGCATAGTCGTTCTTGTACAGGTCGACCAGGGCTTTCTGGATCTGTTCAGGGCTGCCTTCCAGCGTCAGGTCGTCCTTGGCGGCGGTTTTCAGCACCCAGTCGGCGCTTTGCAGTTCGTGGTTGGCGGCGTCCTTGAAGGCGTCGCGCACATAGCCTTCCCACGCTGCGCGGGTAAAGGCGCCGGAAATCGAATAGCTGCCCAGCACCAGTTCACGGTCCTGGTCACCCACGATGCGGGCGACGGTCATGGCCGGGAAGCGGGTCGCAGCACGGGCCTTGACGTCGGCGTACACGCGCTCGCGCGCCGGCATGCCTTTTACCACGCTGCGCAGGGTGTTGCGCGACTGGTCGACCAGGGCCAGGCGGTTTTCGACGGTCGGCCAGGATGGATCGTTGATCTCGGCCAGGTAGAAGGCGATCAGGCGTTCGGCACTGCGGATCATCTGTTCGCGCGGCATGGCGCCGCGGTTCGATTCCAGCCATACGCGCCAGAAGCGGGTCAGCTGGTCGTTCAGGTGGCTGGCTTCGGCGCGCGATTTATCGCCCAGCATCAGGTAGGCCTTCAACGCGTTGTACGCATCTTCCACGTTTTCAGGCGAAGCGTCCTTGAACTGCTGCGGCCCGGCTTGTGCTACGGCCGGTGCTGCCGCCGTGGCGGCCACCGATGCCGCACCTGCCGCCGCCGCTGCAGGCGTAGCACCAGGATTGCGCGACAGCGGCTGCAGGCGCTCCGCATTTGCATTGACTTCGCCGAGGAAGGTTTCCAGCGATTGGCCGACCGGTTTCAGCATCACTTCACGCACGCCGGCAAAGTATTCTTCGCGCAGCTTGCGTTCCAGGTAGGCGCCCTGGTACAGGCCCAGGCTGACCGACAGCGGACGGTTGTCGCGGAAGCGGTCCAGTTGTTCGATACGGTCCTGCAGGATTTCCAGTGCTTCGAGCCGTGCCGCCAGGTCAGGGCGCTGCTTTTGCAGCTTGACTGCCTTGTCCAGGTCGGCCTGCACATTGGCGACCAGGGTGCGGTTGCCCATGTAGGACCAGCTCCAGCCGCCCAATAGCAGCCCGCTCAGCGCCACTGCGCCAAAGAAGGCGGCATAACGCATGCGCACCTTGGCCGGGCTGGCGTACTGCGCCACCAGGTTCTTGTCCGCGAAGATTACGTTGCGGAACAGCTTGAGCAGGAAGTAGCCGTGCTGCTGTTCGCTGCCGTGGTGTTCTTCGCGTTGCAGGCTCAGGTCGAAGCGCTGCGCCACGCGGTGCGAGGTGGCCGAAACGCCTTCGCCCTCCTGCAGTGCGCTGGTGAAGTAGAAGCCGCGGAACACAGGCTTGAACTGGAATGGATTTTCCTCGAACAGCGTGGCGATGAAGGTGCGCAGCGGCGCCTTGACCGAGTTGAATTCCAGCGGGAAGGTGAACACGCCGGACGGCAGGCGCTCGCGCCATTGCAGGGCCATATTGGCCAGGCTCATTTCCTTCAGGCCTTCATACAGCTCGTCGAAGCGCATGTCGAACTGGCGCAGCAGGTCTTCGTTCGGCTGGTTCTTGTGGTAGGGCAGGGTGGCGCCCCACACGCGGTCGCGCTCACCGATTTCGGCATCGTGGAAGAAGTCGGTGAAGCCGTTGATCAGGTCCGCCTTGGTGAAGACGATGTAGACCGGCGCATGCACTTCCAGTTTTTCGGTCAGTTCCTGCACGCGCTGGCGCAGGTTCTTGGCCAGTTCGATCGCAAATTCAGGGCGCTTGCCGGTCAGTTCGGCGATGCTGACGGCGATAATGATGCCGTTGATCGGTGCCTTCTTGCGGTATTTCTTCAGCAAGCCGAGGAAACCGAACCACTCGGCACGGTCTTCATCGTTGACAGCATAGCGGCCCGCAGTATCGAGCAGGATGCCGTCGGTGGTGAAGAACCAGTCGCAATTACGGGTGCCGCCCACGCCTTGCACGATGCGGCTGCCGGCCAGCGGGAATTGCAGGCCGGAGTTGGCGATCGCGGTGCTCTTGCCGGCAGCCGGGTTACCAATGATCATGTACCACGGCAGCTCATACAGGGCGGCGCTGCCGGAGCGCAGCCCCAGCTTGGAAGTCTTGATGGTCTGGATCGCATCCAGCATGCGCTTGCGCAGGGCTTCCGTTTCATGGCGCGGCGCTGGATCGGCCTTGGCAGGCGTGGTAACCGCCTGCTGTTCCAGCATGCTGCCCAACTGGGTGGCGGCACGGCGCGCGCGATAGCGGCGCCACGACCAGACCATTATGCCGAGCAGCAGGGCTGCGGCCAGCACGGCAAAGGCCAGGGTGTATGGCAATTCCAGCAGTACCGCCGCGACCAGCAGGAATGCCGCGAAGGCAAGCCAGCCGTAGATCAGGAAGGCGGTGCGCGAGGTCAGGATTTCCCGGATTCTGTGCATCATTTTTTACTCTTGCAAGGTTAGCTAAGGGATGGCGCTTTACTTGCCGGGGCCGGGAGTGGGCCGACCAGCAAGGCGTAACGTTGGGTTGGGTCGCTGTTGGCCAGCGCGAGCGCGAGGCTGCCGCTGCCTGCTGCCTGTTCGTGGGCCAGCGCAATTGCAGCCAGGGTGCCGACGGCACCGGTGTGGCCGCAGGCTGCGCCGACGCAGGCCAGCGAAGTATTGGCGTCCAGGCCGGGCAAGGTGGCCTCGACGCATTGCATCAGGTCAGACATCAGGGCTGCCCGGTGATCGGTATCGGCAGCCACATAGGCCGGTTTCTCGCCGCCGGCCTGCGCCAGGGCTTCTTCCGCGAGTTCTCGCAGCGTTGCCTCTTCCTTCGCATGCAGTGCAAGCAGGCGCAATGCGTCGCCTGCTTCTTGCGGCGCTTGCAGCAGGATGCCGGCGGCGCCTTCCGCAGGCATGCGCCCATTCGGGTTGCGCGGCCCATACAGCCTGCCGTTGACGGCCAGGTGTTCGATGGCGTTGGCATCGATATCGGAGCCGCAAGCGAGCAGCAGGTTGAGCGTCGCAGCGTTGTTGCCCGCTGCCTGTGCCGACACCGCGCGCAGCGCGGCCAGCGGCGTTGCCGGCGCTGGTGGTGCAGGATTTGCGGAAGCGTGTGCTGCTGCCGCCGGCTGGCGGACCAGCAGCTGCTCTTTCGGCCAGCCCGCTTCGGCGACACAGTGTTCAAGCCAGCGCGTTGCCAAGACTTGCGTCGTGGCAGGCCAATCGAGCGGCAGCAGGGGAAGCAGTTGCAGCACGCCTTCGCTGCCCAGTGCCGTGGCGCGCGCAGCAAGATCGGCCGCGATATCGCCGCCCAGGGCCATCGCGCGCAGGTGTTGCGCCGCTGGCGCGCGCGGAGCCGGCTGCAGGGCAGACAGCCACTCTTCGAGCGGCTCCAGGGCTACATCTGCGACGCGGCCTGCGAGCAGGGGAAAGCCCTGCGAATCGGTCAGTTCGGGATCGAGATCAAGCCGCGCTTCGCCTTCCGCGATAGCGGCTGCCAGTTCGGCCGCCGAATCGCCGTGCGCCATGCGTAGTGCGGTGCCGGCGACGGCAAGCGGCAGCCATGGCGCATCCGCAACCTGCGGCTGCGCTGCGCCGTTCGCATCGGCCGCTTGCATGCCCTGGCTGGCCGGCAATGCCGGCGCATCAGGCGTGCCGCCACGTGCCGCAGGCGCATCCGGTGCAGTAAAGGTTTTACGGGCCAGAACAAAGCCGGTGATGAGCGTCAGAGGCATGACCAGCATGGCCAGCGCCAGGTCGCCTGTATCGGGCATGCGCATGGTGCTGCGCCAGTACCAGACCGCCCCGATCCAGCAAAGGCCGAATACACCGAGTACCAGCAAGCTGCGTTTCATCCAATTCTGCATGCCTGCCTCACACTGCGTCCGTCGTATTCTGCTGGCTGGCGATCAGCGTAGCGCCGCAACTGGTCTTGTCGCCATGGCGCGCCACCGGCTTGCCGTCCACGATCAGGGTCGGGTCGCCGCTGACAATGGTGGTAGCGCCGTGCGCGGGGCAGGAAACCTTGTGGCCCAGGCAGGCGATCGGCTTGCCGCCGCTATCGCTCGGCTGCGATGCTTCGACCACGACGCCGCCGTGTGTTGTCTTGTCCCCTATCAGGATCAGTGCTCCAGGCATTTCCTACTCCTATTTCTTTCTTACCCCGTCCACACGCAACTCCGTGTGGCCGAAATCCATCATCTTCCAGCGGCCGCCCCAGGTCAGGCCCAGGCTCTCCGCCACTTCACCAAACAACTGGTAACCGCGCATGGCCCACGGATCGCGCTCCGAGATCACCAGCTTGCCGTCGCGCAGGAAGGCGCAGTCGGCCGCCAGGCCGTATTGGTGCCAGCTCTGGAAGGCCTTGGCATTGGTCACGTTGCTGCCTTGCGCCGCCAGTGCATCCTGGCGCTCAGGGCTGCGGTAGCCTTCCAGCAGTGCCATGTCATAGCCATGGCGCTCCTTCATGATGCGGAAGGCCTGCAGCAAGCGCTGCGAATAATCCTTGTCCAGCAAAGCCCAGTCGCGGCTCGCCGACACCAGGCCCGGACGCACGACTTCCACTTCCGGCGTCATGAACAGCATTGGCGGCAGGGGCGGCGGCGGCACCAGCTGTTCGCCGTGCAGCAGGTCCGCTACCTGCTGGTTTGCTTCGCGCACCGGCGCGTCGAATCCGCCGACCATGGTGCGGCTGCTCGCCATCCACGCCACACCTGCCGGCAGGAGCATGATCGCCAGCGCCGCAAGCGCAGTCCATTTGTGCTCGCGCAGGAAGTTGCCGCCCTGGCGCACTGCCAATGCCGATTCCGATCCCAATGCGCCTGCCTGCTCGCCACTGCGGCGCGCGATGGTCTGCACGCGGCGCTGGAAACGGCTGCCCACCAGCTCCAGGCGGCGCGAGACATAGGCCCGTCCCGCAGGGAACAGGACCATCCAGCTCAGCGCGCAAGCCAGCAGGAAATACAGCACGACGGCGACGAACACCACAATTGACCTCTGGAATCCAAATTACCAATTTGATAACACTGCGGGCGTGTGTCGCCTTAGCAATAAATTATTGCGGGAAAGTATATCTTGAAGTTCTGATAATCCGCTTTTGCGTGGTTTTCAATCGTGCGCACCCCTGTTGCAAGAGGCCTGCCCTAGAGTGCGCACCTTTTTCCATGGATAAAGTATATTAATGATAACCTTTGCCAGGAGTAATCCATTGTCATCAAGCAACGAAACCCGGAAACCGGCAGGCCGTCCCAGCCTGCTTTCGGCTGAGCAGCAAAATGCTCTTGAGAATCAACCTGCGTCTCCGGCCGCAATCGAAGCACCGGTCGCGGAAGCGCCGCGCCGCAAGCACCTTTGGGTGGCCGGTGGCGTGAGCGTACTGGTGGTCGCCGTCGCCGTGGCGTTCATGTCGTTCGGCGAAAGCGAACCGGCGGCCGATGCGCTGGCCGTTGCTCCGGCGCCCGCGCCCGCGCCAGTCACCGCGCCTGCTGCAACGCCGGCAGCAGCGCCGGCAGAAGCAACAGCAGCAGTCCAGACCGCGCCGCCAGCAGACGCTTCGCCGCTCGCCGCATTGACCGCATCGGCGCCGCAAGTCGCGGCCATCATTGACGAAGCGCCGCCGCCTGTCGCAGCCAAGCCGAAGGAATCCTTGAAGCAGATGCTGGAGAGCGGTACTCCTGCCGCAGCCAAGCCTGTGGCGGCAAAGCCAGTCCGCAAGCCGGCCAAGGAAAAGCCTGCCAAGGGCTCCGAACCGGAAGCCACGGCGCCATCTGCGGAAGAGGAGAATGACGTCCAGCTCCTGGCTGCCCTGGTTGCCCACGCCAAGTACGATACGTCGGCGAACGCCCGCCTGCCTTTGTCGAAGGCGCTCGACCAATGCAAAAAGCAGGGCAGGCAGGATGCCGCCCGTTGCCGCATCCGCGTCTGCGAAGGCCGCTGGAAGAAAAACGAATGCCGCGTATATAGCCGCAGCAAGCTTGAGAAAACTGCGACGGGCGCGTGACGCCCGTTGCCGGCTGGCGCAGCTCCGCGCCAGCCTAGTTGGCTGCCTTGCGCTTCTGGCCTTCCAGCCAACCGGCTGGTACTTTCGCCAGCAGGGGATCATTCCTTTTCAGGTTAGTCCAGGTCGCGCCACCGTCGGCGGAGTAGACCAACTCGTTCGGATACTCGTCGGAGATATCGAGAATGCCGGCCAGCCAGATTTGTTTGCTATCCACGACATAGCTGCTCATCAACTGCGACAATCCTTCCGGCAGCTTCGCCTTGCTCCATTTCCTGCCGTCTTTCGAGGTCAGGAGAGTTGGTTCAATCGAGCCGCTGATCCACCAGCCGCCATGCTTTGAATGGCCCAATTCAACCAGCAAATCCGGATTGCCAAGCTTTGCGACCAGGCCCACCTTGCAGGTTCGCGGATCGATGGAGCGCAGATCGTACCTGGTGCTCTGGCCATCGCTTGAAAAGCTCGTGACAAGCACCAGGACATTGTCTTCCGATGCTGCCAGCTTGACGTTCGCGACTTGCAGGGCTTCGAACGCAGACCTGCCGCGCGGGCCGCCGAGTCTTTTGTAAGGCAAGGTGCACTGGAGCTCCCGGTGGCGTATTCCATAGCCCGTGCTTGTTGGCGTTACCGCGAGATCGTTGGGGAACAGCACCGTGTCGGCAGTATCCGATTTGTGGGCAGCGGCGCGTTTGCCGGTCGTCGGATCAATGGCGGTGCCGCCAGCAAGAATCCGGCCCTGCTCGTCGAGCTGCAGCAGCGGCCAGCTGTGCCCTCCCGGCAGCACTTCGATTGCCACCTGCGGCTTGCTGTGAATCCGGATGTGGCGGGCATCTTCGGTGAATGCAACGTTGCCGACCTTGTAGTGCAAGGTGGCCATTTGCGCTTGCGCGTCGACATTGGCAATGGCCGTCGCAAGCAGGACGGCTATATATTTAATTCGAGTCATTCCAGTAGCGAAACCACGAGGATGGAGATCGAGTAGGTGGCTCTGCGGATCACGCCGTGCGATGGAACTGCCTTGGTGCCATCAAAACCGCAGCCGTAAAGCATTTGCAGCTCGATGCCGTTTGCCGGAATGCTGGTGATGTCGCGCTGCGGTGTGATTGTTTGCTGCGCGTGCAATGGCAAGCTGACGGCGAGCAGCAGCGCGCCAGGGAATTTGGCTTTCATGGTGGTTCTCCGGATTATGCGATGCGGGAGCGTGCGTAGTCGGCCAGCTCGCGCGGGTAAAAGATGTCGTCGCGGAAGGATGTGTCGTCGATCCCGAGCGCAAGGCTGATAGCGGCTGCTTCCAGGGACCAGTAGCCGAAAAACTGGAAGCCCTTGCGGTTGGTGCCGAAGTAGGGCTCGTCCTCGCTCATGTCGTACCAGGACTGCATGTATTCAGCCAACATGGCGGCGCGCTTTGTGGGGGCAGCGGCGAAAATTGGCAGGGTTTGCGAGTAGGGTTTGCCGCGCGTGCACTTCTTCGGTGGGGCTTCGCGGCCAGGCACCCATGGCGCGACCAGGTGTTCCAGCAGCGCATCGCGGCGGCGGTTGCCGTAGTCGAGGATGGGCATGATGCGGGCCAGCTTGTCCTGGTGGCCTAGCAGGATGGCGAAGCACACCAGCGACAGGACGGTGTGGTAGTCATCGTCTTGCAGGTCCAGCCAATGCTTGTAGCAGTCCTCGCCCTCGCCGCCCTCCGACGGAGTAGATGGCGTTAGGAAGCGCGCGTAGTTTTCCCAAAAGCTGAGAGCCAGCGGAAAAAAAGTATTGAGGTCCTCCAATGCGTGACCCGCGCTATAGCCATTGCGCAGGTGGTTCACGGATTCCCAGGCCAGCCATTGTGCACCGTCAAACTGGTCCGGGTCGGCACAGTCATAGCAGACCTTGTCGGTAAAGAGCACCAGGTTTTCTTCGTAGCTGCCATAGCGCATGCGGCTGGAACGGCGCCGCTGTTCGAAGTCGGCGGGCGACAGCTTCTTGTGCCGCCAGTATTCGGCCAGGTCGTCGACCGTTTCAGGCAGCGGCAGTTCATCGTCTTGTTCGGTGGCTGGCGCCACATAGCCCGGCATCCTGCCGGCATTGGCCTTGCGCGCGAAGGCGACCATGTCCGCCGGATAGTAAGGCAGGTGGCGATAACGTGCGTCGTCGATGCCCAGCACCAGGGTCATGGCTGCGGCTTCCCACGACCAGTAGCCGACAAACTGGTAACCCGATTTATGCAGGTCATAGTAGTTTTCGCGGCGGCTGGCCTCATACCATTCGGCGAGGTATTGCGCCATCAGGGCCGGACGCTCGGAAGGCCGGGCGGCAAAGACCGGGAGCGCCTTGGAATAAGGCAGGTTGCGGCGGCAGATGCTGACCGAAGGATCGCGCCCGTCCATGCAGCAACTGAGCAAGCGCTCGACCAGCGCATCGCGCTTTTCATTGAGGTAATCGATCAGCGGCACCAGGCGATGCAGCACATCCTGCTTGCCGAGCAGGAGCCCGAGGCAAACCATGGTCAGCGCCTGGTGGTATTCGGGACCGGCCAGCGCAACGTGCGGCCACGGGGCTTCGCGGTCGTTGCTGTCGTTGTATGCCTGGTTGTAGTGCGCGTAGGTTTCCCAATATTCGACCGCACGGTCGTAGAAAGCTTGAAGCTGGGAGACGTCATGCCCGCCGCTGTAGCAATTGACCAGGAAGGCGCTGGCATCGGTCGCCAGGCGCTTGGTGGTGTTCATCAGGTTGTACAGGGGGATCGCCGCGATCATCTCCGGCGCTTGCTGCAGGCGTTCCCGTACATGCTCGAAAGTCTCGAGCTGTTCCAGGAAGTTCTCTTCGTAGCCGTAATACTTAAGCAGGGGTTCGCGCAGGGACTGCTGAAAGTCACTTTCTGACAGCGGGGCATGCATGGGTGTTGCTCTTTCTGTAACGGTGCGGACCGCCATTACAGCCTAGAATTTCGCGAACGGCAAGAGTGATTCAATTGAATCGGGGGTGGCAGGCGAAAAAAAGCGGGAAGGGCCTTAAAGCCATTCCCGCTTTGTTGTATTGCTTAGACGCTCAGGCGCTTTGCTTAGCCTTGTTTTTCATCGTCGCCAACAGTCGCTGGATATGGGCGGTTGACCCACAGGATCCAGTAACGGGCCAGGTCGGCGCGGCCATCGGCGCCCTGCACGGTTTCCAGGATCTTGATGGCTTCGTCCTTCTTGCCGGCCATTGCGTAGGAGTAGCCCAGGCGCAGCTTCGCGTCATCAGCATTTTTCAGGCCGCCCTTGGCGATACCGTCCTGGATCAGCTGGATGCCCTTGTCGTACTGGCCCATGGTCACGAAAGCGTAGCCCAGGTTGACCATGCCGGTACCGTTCTTGGCCTTGCGGGCCGACGATTCGGTGGAGGCGATGTTCTTCATGTCGTCCGCGGCTTGCTTGTCCAGTTCGGCCTTGAGCTTCTTGATCTTGGCGTTCTGGGTTACAGCACCGTTGGCGATGCCGGCGTCCAGCACTGCCTTGCCTTCGATGAACTGGCCTTCCAGCTGGTCGACTTCGGCCAGCTCCACGTAGTCCTGCTCTTCCATCTTGGTGGTGGCCACTTTCTGCAGGCGGATGATGTCAGCCGAGAAGCGGGTGGAGTAGTTCTCCTTGCCGCGAGTGCGGTACAGCATGTCCGACCAGTAGCGGTCACGCGGATGCCAGCGTACCAGGCCTTCCAGCGCGGTCAGGTAGGTGCCCTTGTCCTTCAGGCGGTGCGATGCGTCGGCCAGCATGTGCAGCTCTTCGCGGGTCATTGGCTGGTTAGCCTTGACGCTGTCGTTCAGCTTTTTCAGCAGGTCGGCTTGCACACCCTTGTAATCGCCCGATTCGAAGCGGATCGCCATGATCTGGCGCAGCGCTTTCGGGTCGCCGGTCATATCGGCGTATTTCTGCAGGTTTTCGATCGTCTTAGGATAATTCTTCTGTTCCTGGTAGTAGCCAGCCAAGGCTTGGGTGAACTTGGCTTTTTCGTCTTTTTCCAGGCGGCCGGAAGCCAGCACGTATTCCAGCATCTCGATCAGCTTCGGCTTGTCGCCCATGCCCAGGGCAGTGGCCAGGCGCATGCGGTTGATGAAGTACTGTTCGTAAGGGGTCTTGTTAGGCATTGCGTCTGCCTGGTCCAGCAAGGCGGAAACTTCGCCGTATTTCTTGGCTTCCAGCAGGGGGCTCAGGACTTTACCGTCCAGGAATTTGACCATATCTTTACGCACAGTCTCTTGTGGAGCGCTGGCGGCAGCCTGTTTGTCTTGCGCGTGGGCGGTCTGGACCAGCGCCGGGACTGCGCCCAGGCCGATTGCTGCCAGCAGCAGGCCGATACGTGCGAAACGATGTTGGGTCATGGTATGTGATCCTTCTTGTGGTTGAGGCAAACGTCTATTCTCCCATAATTTTGTCATGGGTCCGGATTTCTGAAGAAGCCAATTGTAACGATTTATTATGGCCGGCCGAAAGCCTTGCCATCGGCCGCAAACAGCATGCAGCGCTCCGGCGGCAGGAACAGCGTGGCAGGGGCGCCGGGCGCCGGGACGGGTAAATCCTGCGCCAGTTTCACCGCCAGTGCCTCCGTCATGCCAGGCAAGGTCGCGTAAACAATTGACTGATCGCCAAGGTACTCCACATGGCTGATCGCAACAGCGGCCGCATTGTAAGCCTCTTCCCGCAATTGCAGGTGTTCCGGACGCACGCCAAGCGTGACATGACTGCCGCGCTCCACGTCTCCAGGCAGGGCTGCCACCTCGACGATCGCGCCGCCCGGCAGCAATGCCGCCACGTGGGTTGCGCCGACGGCAATCACCTCGGCCGGGATGAAATTCATGCGCGGCGCGCCGAGAAAGCCGGCCACGAACAGGTTGGCCGGGCTGTTATACAGCTCCTGCGGCGTGCCGGCCTGCTCGATTTTTCCACCATTGAACACCACGATGCGCTGTCCCAGCGTCATGGCTTCCACCTGGTCGTGCGTCACGTAGATGGTGGTGGTGCCCAGTTCCTTGTGCAGGCGGCCGATTTCCAGCCGCATTTGCACGCGCAGGCCGGCATCCAGGTTGGACAGGGGCTCGTCGAACAGGAACAGCTGCGGCTTGCGGACAATGGCGCGGCCGATGGCCACGCGCTGGCGCTGGCCGCCGGAAAGCTCCTTCGGCTTGCGATGGAGCAGGTGGCCGATCTGCAGGGTAGCGGCGGCACGTTCGACCGCCGCCCGCAATTCGGTTGCGGGCGTGCCGGCCAGCTTCAGGCCGAAGGCCATGTTCTCGTACACCGTCATGTGCGGGTACAGCGCATAGGACTGGAACACCATCGCCAGTCCGCGCTGGGCAGGAGGCACGGTGTTGGCGAGTCGGCCGCCGATATGCAGCTGGCCGCCGCTGATCTCCTCCAGCCCTGCGATCATGCGCAGCAGCGTGGATTTGCCGCAGCCGGAAGGGCCGACAAACACGGTGAATTCACCATCTGCGATATCCAGGTCAATGCCCTGGATGACCGGGGCATTGTCGCCATAGCGCTTGGCGATGTTGCGCAGCGAGACCGACGCCATGAATCAGGCTGCCTCTGGCACGGCGTTGCCTTTGCCCTGTTCGCGCGATTCCATCGGGATGAACTGCGACAGGATGGCCACCGGCACGGCGGAGATTAGCACCCAGACGAAGAACTGCTGGTATCCCAGCGCCGCCTGCATGTCGCCGCTGATCCAGCCGAACAGCACTCGGCCGATCTGCATTATCCCGGTAGAGAAGGCGTAATGCGCGGTGGTGTACTTGCCTGGTGCTACCACTTGCATCATATACAGGATCACGCCGACGAAGCCGAAGCCGTAGCCGAACATCTCCACGCTCAGGGCGACACCGATTACGGTCAGATCGGTCGGCAGCGCATGCGACAGGTAATAGAACACCAGGTTGGGCAGGTTCATTGCCAGGATCAGGAACAGGATGGCGCGGCGCAGACTAAGCCAGGACGTGAAATAGCCGCCGGCAATGGAGCCGATGATGAAGGCGATCGTGCCGCCGGTGCCGTACACCATGCCTACTTGCGCGGTATCCAGCCCCAGCCCCCCGGCAGCGCGTGCTTCGCGCAGGAACAGGGGGCCTATAGTTTGCACCTGAGCCTCGCCGGCACGGAACAGAATGATGAACAGGATCGCGACCCAGATTCCCGGTTTGCGAAAGTAGTCGATGATGACTTCGCCCAGGGTGCGTGCGACGGCGGCGGCGCTGTGTTCGGCCATACGCGGGTTGGGGCTGAGGGGCAGGGCCCAGTAGTTGTAGCCACCAAGCGCACACATGGTCAGGCCGATGATGCCGAAAATGACTGTCCAGGCGGAGGTGACGCCATACATTTGCTCCAGGTACCCGGCCAGTGTCAGCAGGCCGCCCTGCGCCATGAGGCGGCCGGCATTGAAGAAGGTTCCGGTCCAGCCTGCGTATTGGGCCTGCGCCCTCTTCGACAGGCTGGCGATGTAAAGTCCGTCACAGGATATATCGTGGGTGGCCGAGGCGATCGACCCCAGGAACAGCACTGCCACGCTAGCGCTCAGCCAGAATGGGAATTGCAGTGCCAGCGCGACCAGACCAAGACACACGCCGCCAAGCAACTGCAGGCTGACAACCACCAGCTTCTTGCTCGACGCCAGTTCCAGGAAGGGGCTCCACAGGGGCTTGAAGATCCATGCACCGCCGAGGAAGGCCAGCCAGTGGCTGATCTCGGCGTTGCTCATGCCCATGCTCTTCATCATCTGGCCGAAGACCAAGGAGATGGCAAAATAGGGCAGGCCCTGCGCCAGGTACAGCGTAGGGATCCACTTCAGGGGGGAGCTGCGTGCGACGTCCATCATTTCTCCTTAGGCAAAGCCGGGAACCGGGCAGCGGCCCGTGGCTTCAAGTTCGCCCGACAGCCAGGCGTTGATGGCTTCCAGTGCGGGCGCGGCAAAGCCGTAGGTCATCAGGGCCGGCGACTGGATGTCGAGCGCCTGGTAGGGGTTCCACAGCGCCAGGTGCAGGTCCGGCTTCCAGTTGCTGCGGGCGTTGTCGCCGTAGCGCAGGCGCGAAGTGGATGCCAGCACGGTGAAGCGGCCGTCCTGCGGCAAGGCCGACCAGTCAAACGTATTGGCGTCGGCGAAGGTCACCAGTTCCACGTCATACAATTTGCCCAGCGAGGCGGCCACGGTGGCAGCCGGCACGCCGGCTTCGGACACGCCATCGCTCACCACGTCCTGCCGAACCACCAGGCGCAGTTTGCTGCCAGGGGCCGGGCGCTGCGGGTTGCCGCGCGCGGTCAGGGCACGGCGCCAGCCCTCGGCCATGATGACGCGGTCGGCTGCATCTTCCTTATAGGAGCGCTGCTGGCAAGGGTAAGCTTGCGCCAACGCGTTCAGGCGCGCCAGGCGTTCGTCAACAGCGGCTTGCGACAGCGAACCGTCGGCCAGCGCGGCGGCAATGGCGTCCAGGGTTTCATTCTGGGTTTCGGTGGTGCCGAGCGCCATCACCATGTCGGCGCCGGCCAGCAGGGCGCGCACGGCGGCGTTGCCCACGCCATAACGGCCGGCGATGGCGTGCATGTCCATGCCGTCGGTGATGATGATCCCCTTGTAATTCCATTGCTTGCGCAGGATGCCGTCCAGGATGGCGGGCGACATGGTGGCCGGATTTTCCGGATCGATTGCCGGGTAGACGATGTGGGCGGTCATCATGGCTGGCGCCACCGGGGCTGCGGCGCGGAATGGCGCCAGTTCCAGCGCGTCCAGTTCGGGCAATGCTTTGTCGACGCTCGGCAGGTCGCGGTGCGAATCGACGTGGGTGTCGCCGTGGCCGGGGAAGTGCTTGACGCAGCAGGCCACGCCTTCGGCATGGCTGCCTGCCATCCAGGCCATGGCCAGTTCCACCGCGCGCTTCGGCTCGGCGCCGAAGGAGCGCTCGGCGATCACAGGGTTGTTCGGGTTGTTGTTCAAGTCCAGCACTGGCGCGAAATTCCAGTTGAAGCCGAGCGACTTGGCGGCGCGTGCCACGGCGGCGCCGGTACGGTAGGCCAGGTCGGTATCGTCGGCTGCGCCCAGGCCCATGGCCGCTGGTGGCGCCGGCACCCAGGTCGAGCGCACCACAGCGCCGCCTTCCTGGTCGATCGCGATCAGGGAGTTCGGGCCCATGGCGTCGCGCAAGTCGGCTGTCAGCCTGGCCAATTGCGCGGAGTCGGTCATATTCCCCCGGAACAGGCACACGCCGCGAATGCCGTTGGCGCGGATGAAATCTGCCGTCGCCTGGTCCAGCACCGTGCCGGGGAAGCGGATCATGATCAGTTGTCCCGCGATTTTTCGTAGTTCTTGTGTGCTCATTTAACTGCTCCGTCCATGCCGCGCATGAAGTAACGTTGGGTGAAAAGGAATGCCGCCAGTGTCGGCACAATGGTGATGATGGTGCCTGCCGCGATCACGCGGGTGCTGCTGCCGAAGGTGCCGCGCAAATACAGCACGCCCACCGACAGCGGAAATTCGTCCGGCTTGCTCATGACGATGGAAGGCCAGATGTACTCATTCCAGGCTTCGACCGCAGTCAGGATGCCGACCGCCGCCAGCCACGGTGCGATCAGCGGCAGCATGATTTTGGTGAAGATGGTCCACTCGGAGGCGCCGTCGACGCGGGCGGCATCGACCAGGTCTTGCGGCACTTCTTCGAAGGCTTGCTTGAGCAGCAGGATGGCCACCGCATTGACCACGTTCGGCAGGATGACGCCGGAGTAGGTATCGACCAGGCCCAGTTCCGTGACCGTGATGAAGTTGACCAGGAAGTTGACTTCGGACGGCAGCACCATGGTGGCGACGATCAGCCCGAATACCAGCTTCCTTCCTTTGAAATGCAGGCGCGCCAGCGGGTAGGCCGCCATGGAGCACAGCACCAGCTTCCAAAGCACCGTGAAGGCCGTGATCAGGACCGAGTTTTTCAGGAAGGACCAGATCGGGATCACGCGGAAGACTTCGGCAAAGTTCTCCAGCGATGGCTGCTTCGGCCAGAAAGTTGGCGGGTAAGCGAAGATATTGCCCTCGGTGGAGAGCGCGGTGACCAGCGTCCACCAGAAGGGAAAAATGCAGAGCAGCGCGATTCCGGCCAGCAGCAGGTATTGTGCGGTCTTTTTCATCGGTGCTTAGGCTTCAGGTAGCGCAGGCAGAGCAGGGCGATGCCGATGCAGATCAGGGAGACGATGAAGCTGGCCGCCAGGGCGCGCGGCAGCTTCAGGTGCTTCAGGCCCTGGTCGTAAGCGTAATACAGGGCGGTGAAGGTGGAGTTCATCGGGCCGCCCTGGGTCAGCACGTCGACCTCCTGGTAGGCTTTCAGCGCGCCCAGCACGGACAGGATGGTGCAGACCATGATGGTCGGGCGCAGCATCGGCACGGTGATATGCCAGAAGCGCTGCCAGCGCGAAGCACCGTCGAGGATGGCGGCTTCCTGCATCTCCTGCGGTACCGATTGCAGCGCGGCCAGGTACATCACCATGTACCAGCCCAAGCCGCGCCACAGCGTCACGAAAATGATCGCGGCCAAAGCATACGTATCGTCCTGCAGCCAGCCGATGTGCGTGCCGAGAATGTAGTTCAGCGCACCCTGTTCGTGGAACATGAAGCCCCACATGATGCCGACCACCGAGACGGTGGTCACCACCGGCACGTAATACGCGGCGCGGAACATCTTGATGCCAGGAAGCTGGTTATTGACCATCACCGCCAGCGCGATGGCGCCAAGCTGCACGCAAGGGACGATCAGCAGGAATACCAGCGAGTTCTTCAAGCCGGTGACAAACATCTCGTTATTGAAGATGTAGCGGAAGTTGTCGAAGCCGGCCCAGTGCGTCGGCCGCACCAGCGAAAAATCGGTGAACGCCAGCACCGAGCCGAACAGCACAGGCCAGAATGCAAACACAGCCAACAGCACCAGCGCCGGCGCCAGGAACAGCCAAGCAGTAAATGAGCGCCTCATCGCACATTCCCCCGCGCAATGTCTACTTTTGTTCCTGGCCCCAAGGTGGACAATTTGCGGTTCCAGATCGCGACGGCGGCGTCCAGGGCTTGCTTGATGTCCTGGCGGCCGGTGACGCCTGCTTCTACCGCCTTGACCAATGCGCGGCGCAGTTCGTCGTAGTCTTCAATGCCGGCCACGTACATGGTGCGCGAGTAGGGCATCGAAACGGCTCCGGCGGCGACGGCCTTTTCCGCTGCGCCTGCATTGGCAGGAACGGCGGTGAAGAAGGGATCATTGGCCGCGCGCGCCGAGGCGGGGAATACGCTGGCCTGCCGCGCGAATTCAAGCTGGTTCGCATCGCTGGTGAGGAAGCGGGCAAACTTGCCGATGCCGGGCAAATCCGCGGCGGGCACGCGCGCCGGCACGCCGAAGTGAATCAGCCAGCCGCCATCCGCAATCCCGGTCGGCCCCAGCGGCGCCGGCGCCACGTCGGTCAGCGCATAAACGTCACGGGCGTCGGCCTGGATGCGCTTCAAAGCCGTCGGCGGCGCCAGCAGCATCCCAAGGCGTCCGCTTTTATAGGCTTCAACGGCCGGCGGGAAGTTATCCTCCGCAAACAGGCCATCTTTCAGCAGGCCGCCAGCGCGATAAGTCTCGGCCAGTTTGCGGACGAACGCGACATGCGCCGGCGAATTGAATGCCGCGCGCCCCCCTGCCAGTACCGGCAAGCCTTGCTGCAGCATCAGCCCATCAACCTTGGACAGGGCAGGGCACAGTCCAGCCTTGCCGGTGCGCTGCGCGATCTGGCGAGCGAAGGCCAGTTGTTCATCAAGATTGCGTGGCGCGTGCGGAATGCCTGCCGCGCGGAAGATGTCGCGGTTGTAGGCAATCACGGCGACGTTGCTGTACATCGGGAAGCCGTAAGTCTTGCCAGCGAAAGACAGGTCGCGCAAGGCGCTTTGCAGGTAGCGCCCGCGGTCGTCGCCAAGCAGCGGATCAACCGGCGTCAGCAGCCCATCGCGGGCAAACTCCTCGGCCCAGGGCACGTTCAGGTTCACCAGCGCCGGGGGCTTGCCAGCCACGATGCGCGTGACCAGCTTGGTCTGGATAATGTCCCAAGGGAAGTCGACCCACTCCAGCCTGACGCCGGGATTGGCTGCTTCGTAGCGTTTCACCACGTCCTCGAAGTAGGGCGTGAAGCGCGGCTTCATGCTGAAGGTCCAGAACTCGATATGCTGCACCGGCGCCGCAAGCGCAGTGCCGGCGAGGGCCATCAATGCAGCAAGCAGGAGACTGTTCTTCATCGATGGCCGCGCAAGGAAATGTCAGTGGGTCTTCGTGACTTTGTTCAGGTGGCGCGGACGGTCCGGGTCCAGGCCGCGCGCGGCGGACAGCTTGGCCGCCATCACGTAGAAGGCCTGGATCGCGACGATCGGGTCGAGATCCGGGGTGGCCGCTACCGGCAAGGTCAGGTCGCGCGTTGCCACGTCTTCCGGCGCCGCCAGCAGGACGCGCGCACCGCGGCCGCGCATTTCTTCCGCCAGTGCCAGCAAGCCAGCCTGGGTCGGGCCGCGCGTTGCGAAGATCAGCAGCGGATAGCCTTCCTCGATCAGCGCCATCGGGCCGTGCTTGATCTCGGCACCGGAGAAGGCTTCCGCCTGCAGCGCCGAGGTCTCTTTGAATTTCAAAGATGCCTCCAGCGCGACCGGGAAGCTGATGCCGCGGCCAACCACCATGATATTGCGCGCCGGAGCCAGCACCTCGATCGCAGGCGACCAGTCCACCTCGCACGCTTTGCGCAGGGCATCCGGCAGGGCCGCCAGGCCTTCCAGCAGCTCAGGATCGTTCTGCCAGTGCGCCACCAGGCGCGCGCCGGCGACCAGCGAGGTAATGAAGCTCTTGGTCGCGGCAACGCTCTGTTCTTTGCCGGCGCGCAGCGGCATGGCCCATTCGGCGCTGTGCGCCAGCGGCGAATCGGCATCGTTGACCAGCGCAACGGTGGTCGCGCCGCCGTCGCGGAAATAGCGGATCGGTTCCACCACGTCCGGGCTCTGGCCAGATTGCGAGACCGACACCACCAGCGTATCGCGCGTGATCAGCGGCGACTTGTGCAGGGTCACCAGCGACATCGGCAGCGAAGCCACCACGCGCCCCAGGCGCGACATGATCAGGTAGGCGATGTAGTTGCAGGCATGGTCCGAGCTGCCGCGTGCCACGGTCAGCGCGGAATTGAACGGAGTGCTCCTCAGTTTGCGGCCCAGTTCCGCGTAGCGGTCGGTGTCGTTCGCCAGCTGCTGTTCCACGCAGTCGGCGGCAGACAGGGCTTCTTTAAGCATCATTGAGGTCACAACGTTCTCCTTCGATATAAACGGCTTTCAGTTTCAAGTCCCGGTCCATCACGACCAGGTCGGCATACGCGCCGCGTGCCAGGCGGCCGCGGTCCTGCAGGCCGAGATAGTCGGCCGCATGGGTGGAAACTCGTTTGGAGGCGTCGGCCAGGTCGAGGCCCAGCCCGACCAGGTTGCGCAGGGCCTGGTCCAGCGTCAGCGTGGAGCCGGCCAGGGTGCCGTCGGGCAGGCGCACGCCGCCCATGCATTTATGGACGATGTGGCGGCCCAGCATGTACTCGCCATCCGGCATGCCGGTGGCAGCCGTGGAATCGGTCACGCAATACAGGCGCGGGATGGCGCGCAGCGCGCCCTTGATTGCGCCCGGATGCACGTGCAGCAGGTCAGGAATCAGTTCTGCGAATTCGGCATGCGCCAGCGCGGCGCCGACCATGCCGGGCTCGCGGTGGTGCAGCCCGCTCATCGCATTGAATAAATGGGTGAAGCCGGTAGCGCCGTGGTCCAGGGCCGCCACACCTTCTTCATAAGAGCCCAGCGTATGGCCGATCTGGACGCGCACGCCATGGTTGGCCAGGTCGCGCACCAGTTCCAGGTGGCCGGAAATTTCCGGCGCCACGGTGATCACGCGCATCGGCGCCAGCGCTTCCAGCCGATGGACTTCTTCAATGGTCGCAGCGCGCGCAAAGTTCGGCTGCGCACCCAGCTTGCCGCTGTTGATATACGGGCCCTCGAGGTGGGCGCCCAGCACGCGGGCTTCGCCCTTGCCGCGCTGGCGCACGGCCTTGCCGATGGCTGCCAGCGCCACGTCGATATCTTCCGGCGGAGCAGTCATGGTGGTGGCCAGCATCGAGGTGGTGCCATGGCGCGCGTGGATCGCGGCAATCGCATGCACCGCGTCGCCGCCTTCCATCACGTCCTTGCCGGCGCCGCCGTGCACGTGCAGGTCGATGAAGCCGGGCAGGATGTAGTCGTCGCCGTTGGACTTTGGATCGGTGCTGCTGCCTGCCACGTCCTCAATCCGCTCGCGGAAGGAAATCGTTCCATTCAGCCAGCCGGAAGGTGTCAGGATATTGCCTTTGATTGCCTCGTTCATCGACGCGACTCCGCTACAAATTCATAATAGTCACTCCGGCAGAAGGAGTGGGTCAGTTCTACCGCCGCGCCGCTCTCCAGGTAGCTCACGCGCGTGATGTGCAGCATGGCGGTGCCGGGAGCGATATTGGCCAGGCACGCCTGCTCGGCATTGGCATTGATGGCGCGGATGTGCTGCAGCGCGCGCATCGGCACATTGCCGCTGGCTTCCAGGTAGCCGTACAGCGAACCGTGCACGGTGCCGGGGTCGGGCATGTACATGGCGGGAATGGTCGACGTTTCGATCGCCATCACCACGTCGTCGGCAGTACGCAGGCGCTTCAGGCGCGCCACCGGCATATTGGGCGACAGGCCAAGCGACAGCAATTCCAGCGGGGCCGCCACGCCGATCTCGCGCTGCAGCCAGCGCGAGCCGGCGGTAAAGCCGCGCTGGCGCAGCTCTTCCGAAAAACTGGTCAGGCGCGACAGCGGCTGTTCCAGCTTGGGCGTGATGTAAGTCCCGGAACCGCGGCGGCGTGTCAGCATGCCGCGCGCGCACAGCATGTCGATCGCCTTGCGCGCGGTCACCCGCGAAATATTGAGCAACTCCGACAGCACCCGCTCGGACGGCAGCGCCTCATTGGCGCGCCAGTCCCCGCTGGCGATGCCATCGGACAGCTTGTTAGCCAACTGCATATACAGAGGGGTGTCGCTGTCGGCGTCAGGCCGGAAGTCGCTCAACTGGGATAGCACGGGCTACTCCTTCAAATGTTGTTGGATCAGGCGCAGGCCACCCGCGGCCGAATCGCCCTTCGGTGGAACAATCCGCTGCAGTAGGGCAGGCGGCAGGAAGGCGCGCAGCGGCTCGCCGAGCCCGCCGCACAGGGCGATCGGCAGCGTGCCGCTCGGGTCCAGGCCGTGCGCGATCAGCGCTACCTGCTCGCCAGCTTCTGTCAGGATGCGGCGCGCGGCCGGATCGCTGCCCGCAAACTGCAGGGCGATGCGCGCCAGTTGCGCAAAGGCGGTCTGGTTGGCATTCGCCAGCCAGACCTGGATGCGGTCACGGCTGCCGCCGCAAGCATCGGCCACCGCCTGGGAAAAATCGCTGCCCGGCACCCGGCCATCGACCACTTGCTGCACATGGTTGATCGCCTTCATGCCGATCCAGGCGCCGCCGGCTTCATCGCCGGACGGGAAGCCCCAGCCGCCCACTTCATGGCGCGAGCCATCGGTATGCAGGATTTCGCCCACGCTGCCGGTGCCCAGGGCGATGATGGCGCCCGGCTGGCCTTCATGCGCGCCGAGCACGGTGGTGAAGGCATCGGTTTCCAGTGCCACCGCGGCGAAGCCGGGATTGGCGGCCACGAAATTGGCGGCCCATTGCTTGTTATGCACGCCAGCCAGTCCCAGGCCGATCGCAATATGGTCGCGTGCCGGTTGTGTCACGCCGGCAGCTGCAAAGGCGCGCGCCATGGCTTCCTCAACGGCGACCCACGCATTCTTGATGCCATGCAGCAGAGCGGAGGGGCCGGCCTGGCCTTCGCCCAGCAACTGCCCGTCGGCACGCGCCAGGCGCACCCGTGTACCACTGCCGCCGCCGTCGACGCCTATCAGGAATTCGATCATTTTTTCAGGGGATGAAAAGAACTGTGGCGACTATATGAGGAGCACACCAGCTTGTCAATAGGTATTTAACTGGTATTGTTTAGGTCTTCAGCTAAACGCCATTGGCAAAAGGCAAGTAATTGATTTTTAAGGTGAAATTTAGTGGTGTCAATGGTATGCACTTTGGTATGGACTGTGGTGCCAAAGTTGCAATGTGGACGAAAAAAAGCCCGGCACTTGGCCGGGCTAGGGAGAAAAGCTAATCGCTGCCGGCGCCTCAGGCGTCAGCAGCGATGTCGTCAATCATTCGGTGTGGGCGCCGCGACGGTCGACCGTCACCACACGCTGTTTGTCGGAGACCAGCTGCTGGCCCTGGGCCGCGACCTTGCCTTCTACATTGACCGTGGCATTGCCAGGGCCGCGCACATTGACTTCTGCCTGTTTGGCCAGCATGTCGCGTGCATCCAGGCTGCCGGAGCCGGTCACCTGCGCGTTGAGGTTGCCGGTCCAGCCGCGCAGCTGCACGCCGCCAGGGCCGCTCATGGTGACTTTGACGTCCTTGCATTCCGGCTCGGCCTTCAGGTCGCCCGAGCCGCGCACGTCGGCGTCCAGCGAATCGCTTACCTTGCTCAGGTAGATGTTGCCGGGGCCCTTGCTGCGGGCAATGGCCTTGGCTACCTTGAGCTGCTTGGCATCCAGGTCGCCGGAGCCGCTGACATCGGCGCTCAGGGTCTCGCTGCTGCCGGACAGGTTCATGCCGCCTGGGCCGCTCAGGTTGACGCGGGCGTTCTGGGTTTGCAGGCCGCGCGCTTCCAGGTCGCCGGAGCCGTGCACCTCAGCGTCGAACTTCTTGATCTGGCCACTCAGGCAAGCGCTGCCCGGACCATTCAGCATGGCGCTGACGTTTTCCACCTGCATGCTGCAGGCTTCCAGGTCGCCGGAGCCGGAAATGTCGACGCGGATGTCGCGGCTGCTGCCGCGCAATTCCACCGAGCCGGGGCCGCTCAGCACAGCGTTGACCTTATTGGCGCGCACGTCGCTCGCATCCAGGTCGCCTGAACCGGACAAGACCGCATTCAGGTCGCCGGTAATGGCAGGTGCGCTCACGTCGCCAGGACCGGTCATGACCAGGTTGAGGTTCGCGGTACGCATGCGGTGCAGGTGCATATCGCCGCTGCCGCTGGCCTTGACGGTCAGTTCGGTGGCCGTGCCGGAAGCGCTGAAATCGCCCGGGCCGGTGGAGATCAGTTTCAGTTCGCCGCTGTCCACGCGCTCGAGCTCCACGTCGCCGCTGCCGCTGTTGCTCAGGACTTTCAGGCCCTTGGTGCTGATTTTGACGATCACCGGCTCGCGCTGCTTGCCGAAGCTGAACACCCAGTGGTTGCGGTGCAGCGGCCGCACGTGCAGGGTATCGCCCTGGACCACGGTTTCCAGCTGCTCGACCTGGCGTTTGGGGCCGCTGACTTCCACCGCCGGCTCGCCCTGGGCGTTGATCAGCACCTTATAGGGGCCGTCGACTTCAATGCGCGAGAACGCCGTCACCGGGCGGTTTTCCCGGGTCGGGGTCAGGTCGGCCTTCTTTTCGCTTTCCGGAGGACTCGCGTGCAGGGCCGTGACGCCCAGCGCGATCAGGGAAACAGCGGCGCCGTAGGTGATCAGCTTGTTCATTTTGATTGTCACTGTTCAGGATTGGTGATGCTGGAAAGATATGCGAATCGGCGCCACGGCCGGGCCGGAAAAAGACAGACGCGCAAAAACGGGGAACCAACTGCATTTTTCCGATACTGAAATGCACACGGTACCGGCCAAAAAGTTGTGATTTCGCCTTGAAATGTCATAATGCTCGTCAGGAGAGACACTTATGATCAAGTACTTAGGAACCAAGAAGACCGACCAGGGTGGAACGGTATACGTGTTCCTGATCAACGGTTTGCAGAAGGAAGTCCGCGAGGGTTCCCTGAAGCAATACCCTGGCTGCTACGAAGCGTTGCCTCCCGCGGCCAAGGCCAAGATCAGTGCAAACCGCGCCTGGTTCCAGAAGCTCTGAATGATGCGGCGCTTCATTATGGCGGCAAGCTTGCTGGCCGCCAGTTTCATGGTGCAGGCAGCGCCGCCTTCCCACTTCGGTGATGTGCTCGGCAATGGCCTGCTGTGCCGCGACCAGACATCCAACCGTTATTATTTCGACTACCTCAGCCAGTACTTCGGACGCCCTTATAAGCGCGAGGGCGGGGCGTACTGGTTCCGTACCAACGATGCGATCCTATGGGGCTTTCCCGTGCTGGAAGTGATCATCAGCGACGAAAGCTATCCGTACAGCTTTGTCGGCGCCGTGACCGATACCACGCCGGAAGAGCTGGAAAAGGCCATTCTGCGTCAGGACGGCCAGGCCTATGCGAAAATCGACACTTCGCGCTATCCGGTGCGGGAGTCCAAGCCAGGCAGCCGCATCGTCTATTTCAACACGCGCTCCAAGATATACTGCGCCAAATTCAAGCAATTGCCGCCCGCGCTGCGCTAGGCGCCGACCATGTACACGCAATACTTCAACCTCAAACAGCTGCCGTTTTCGATTGCCCCCGACCCGCGATACCTGTTCATGAGCGAACGGCACCGCGAGGCGCTGGCGCACCTCCTGTACGGCGTGGGGAGCGGCGGCGGCTTCGTGCTGCTGACCGGCGAGATCGGCGCCGGCAAGACCACGGTATGCCGCTGCTTCATGGAGCAGATTCCGGACAACTGCCGGCTGGCCTATATCTTCAATCCCAAACTGACGGTGGAAGAGCTGCTGCAGTCGGTGTGCGATGAATTCGGCGTCGCGCCGGAGGGGCCGAGCGTCAAGTCCTATGTCGATGCGATCAACAGTTACCTGCTGGAGTCGCACGCTGCGGGCCTGAATAATGTGCTGGTCATCGACGAGGCGCAGAACCTGTCGGCCGATGTGCTGGAGCAGTTGCGCCTCCTGACCAACCTGGAGACCAGCGAACGCAAGCTGCTGCAGATTATCCTGATCGGCCAGCCGGAACTGCGCCAGATGCTGGCGCGGCCGGAGCTCGAACAACTGGCGCAGCGCGTGATTGCGCGTTACCACCTGGGGCCATTGTCCGAAGCGGAAGTGGGCAGCTATATCCAGCACCGGCTGGCGGTGGCTGGCGCTGGTGCGGTGGAGCTGTTCCCCCGTAGCCTGCTGCGCCGCATCCACCAATTGAGCAAGGGCGTGCCGCGCCGGATCAACCTGTTGTGCGACCGCGCGCTGCTCGGCGCTTACGTCGAGAACCGCGCGCAGGTCAATGCCATTATCCTGCGCCGCGCGGCGGAGGAAGTGTTTGCGGGCGAGACGGTTCCCGTCAAGGCGCGGGCCTGGCGCGTGGCCGCTGCCGGCGTGCTGACGGGGGCTGCGCTGACCGCCGCGGCGGCGTGGCAGATGATGCCTTCCGCACGCGCGCCCTCCGCTACCGGGCTTGCCGCCACGCCGCTGGCAGCAGGCGGTAGCCAGCAGGCGGTTGGCCGGATTTCGCCGGCTGCTGCCGCGCCTCGCGCAAACCCTTCTGCGCCGCAAGCCGTTGCTGGTGCCACGCAGGCCGCAGCCGCCGTGCCGCAAGCTGCCGTGCCGGCAGGTGCAGCCGCCCCGCAACTGGCTGCGCCGACCTGGCTGACGCTGGATGCCGCCCTGGGCCAGCTGGCGGCAAAGTGGGACGTCGCGCTGTCGGAAGGCGAGGGCTGCGCCGAAGCCCTCAAGCGCAACCTGCGCTGCATGCAAGCCAAAGGCGGCCTTGACGAGATCCGCTACCTGGACCGCCCCGTCATCATCAAGATGCGCGACGGCGAATCGCTGCCACGCAACGTCCTGCTGATCGCCCTTGACGACAAGAACGCCACGCTGGTTGGCGCGCGCGGCAGGGAAACAGTGCCGCTCGGCGCGCTGGAGGCCCGCTTCGACGGCAACTTCACCACGTTCTGGCGCGCACCGCGCTCCTGGCGTGAAGAAATCAGCGAAGGCGACAGGGGCCCGGACGTTGACTGGCTCGCCCGTCGCCTGGCACAGATAAACGGGGTCAAGAAACCGCGCGACAACCAGCCACTTGGTGGCGAAACTTTGCGATACTTGCGCGAGTTCCAGCTTGCCCAAGGCTTGAAGGCCGACGGCGTGGCAGGACCACGAACTTTCATCCGCCTGTCGCAGCCGGGCAGGGAGACCGAGCCGCACCTGCTGGCCGAGGCGGGTAAATAATATGTCTTATATTCTCGAAGCACTGAAAAAAGCGCAGGCCGAACGCCAGATCGGCAACACCCCCACTATCCACGCCCCCACACTGGCCAGCGCGCCGGCCGGGCAGGGCGCGCGCAGCAAACGCATGCCGGTGATTGTCGCGATGGCACTGATGGCGGCCGCCATTGCCGGCCTCGCGACCATGCTGGTGCGCCAGCAGTCCGCTGCCAACCAGCCACCAGCCGCCATCGCGCCGACTGCCGCCGCCCCGGACACCGGCTCTGTCGCCCAAGCCGCCGCTGCACCCGGCGCCACGGCGGCCGCAGCCCCAGCCGCAGCGCCCGGCACCCCGACTGCAGCTGCCACCGCCTCAGTTGACCCTGCCGCCGCCGCGCTGGGCAGCGCCGCAGCCGCCGGCGCTCCCACCGCCGGAGCCCCAGCCGCGGCCGGAGCCCCAGCCGCTGCCGGAGTCCCGGTTTCCGGCGCGCCCATGGCCAGCGCCATTAACGCTCGCGCAACGCCCGGCGCCACTTCGGCACCAGCCAGCGCAGGCGCCGCGCCCGCCGCATTGGCCACGCCCCCCGCCCGGGCAGCAGATGCGTCCCCGGCGCAGCGAAGCTCCAGCCTTCAAGCCGCCAGCCAGCGCACCGCCGACACCCGGGTCGCGCAACAGGCCGCAACGCCAAACGCAGCCCGCGCCACCGAAGCCCCTCAGCTGGCAGCCACAAAGCAAGCCGGACCGGCGGCACGCGGTGCAGACATAGCGCAAGCCGCCCCCGTAGCGGCACCGTCCGCGACCCCGATGCCAGCACCCGCGCCGATAGAAGAACAAGTGCAATCCCTGCGCGAACTCCCCGAGCCAATCCAACGCGCCATCCCCCAAATCACCCTTGGCGGCTACATGTACTCGAAAAATCCCGCCGATCGCCTGCTGCTGATCGACAAAGTCCTGCGCAGGGAAGGCGAAGAAGTCGCCCCCGGCCTGATCCTGGACAAGCTCCAACCCAAGCAAGCCATCTTCAGCTTCCGCGGCTACCGCTACCGGGTGCCGCTATGAGCGACAAGCAGAACGTCATAGGTGTCACCGGCCCCTCGGGCAGCGGCAAAACCACCCTGATCGAATACCTGGTCACAGAGCTCGCCGCGCGCGGCTGGAAAGTCAACGTCATCAAGCACAGCCACCACGACTTCGAACTGGAACCGCCAAGGAAAGACAGCGCCCGTTTCCGTCATGCCGGCGCCGCCGAAGTGATGATCGCCTCGCCATATCGTTTCGCCATCATCCACGAGCTGCGCGGAGCCGAAGAGCCCGGCGCCGACGAACAACTGGCCCGCCTGCAGCCCGCCGACCTGACCCTGGTCGAAGGCTTCCACGCATGGCAAATCGACAAGCTTGAAGTCTACCGCGCCATCTCCGGCCAGCCGCCGCGTTACCTGGACGACCACACCATCGTTGCCGTCGCCTCCGACCAGCCGGCCCCGGAGGGGTTGCCACCCCGCCTGCAATGGCTCGACCTGAACCGCCCCGACACCGTGCTGGCCTGGCTGATCAAAAAAATCCCGCGCCAAGCCTAAAGTTCGCCGAATCCCATCCGTAAATCTGGATAGATACGACTGGGAGGATCAAATGGATGCAGTGGGCATTGCAAAGTTGGCAACGACAATGGCTGATACGAGCAATCGTACGGAAGTCGGTTACGCCGTGCTGAAAAAAGCAATGGACGTGCAAGCCTCCAGCGCCCAGGCCCTGATCGAAGCGATCCCGCCGACGCCTGCCGCCGCCAACCTGCCGTCCCACCTCGGCCGGAACATCAACACCACCGCCTGAACGCGCAAGGCGCACAGGCCGCAAGAAACCCGCCGCACCGGCACCGGTGCCAGCGGGTTTTTTTTATGTTCTAATCGCACACCTGCAAACCTACAGAGGAGACCCTGCATGAAAAACCGTCAAGCCCTGATCGCCGCCGCCTTGGCCACCGTCTGCGCCACCGCCAGCAGCGCTGCCTCCGCAGCCCAGGACAAGCCAGCGGAGAAGGAAAAGTGCTACGGCATCGCCAAGGCAGGACAGAACGACTGCGCCACCGGCACCCACGGCTGCTCCAACCAGGCCAAGACCGACAATATGGCCAGCGAATGGAAATTCGTCGCCAAAGGTACTTGCGAAAAAGCCGGCGGCAAGACCACCGCACCCGCCAAGTAATCAATGACGCCACCCGCCGCGCTTCAGGGAGTTGGCATTGGGTTGCGCGCACCGCATTACCGCCAATTCCTCGAGCAGCGGCCACCAGCCGCCTGGCTCGAAGTCCATACTGAAAACTACCTGGACCAGGCCGGCGGCGACTTTCACGTATTGCAGGAACTGAGGCGCGACTATGCAATCAGCCTGCACGGCGTAGGCCTTGGCCTCGGCTCCGCACGCGGCTTCAGCGCCGGCCACCTCGCACGCGTCGCCAGCCTCGCCCAGCGCATCCAGCCTGCGCTCATCTCAGAGCACCTGTGCTGGGGCGCCGTCTTCGACCGCCACCTGAACGACTTGCTGCCGCTGGCGCTGAACCACGCCGCGCTCGACTTGCTGGAAGAGCGGGTAGGGCGCATGCAGGACGCGCTTGGCCGCACCATCCTGCTGGAAAACGTCTCCAGCTTCGTGCGCTTCGCCGACGACGCCATGAGCGAAGCCGAATTCCTTGCCGCCCTTGCACGCCGCACCGGCTGCGGCCTGCTTCTGGACGTGAACAACCTTTACGTCAACCAGTGCAACCACGAAGAAGACGCCATGGCGGCGCTGGCGGCAATCGCGCCCGGAACAGTTGGCGAAATCCACCTCGCCGGCCACCTGGTCACGCCCGATGCCGTAGTCGACCAACATGGCGCAGTCGTTGCGGATCCCGTCTGGCGCCTGTACGAAGCAGCGCTCAGCCGCTTCGGCGCCGTCCCGACGTTGATCGAATGGGACACCGACATCCCGCCCCTGGAAATCTTGCTCAGCGAAGCCAGCAAAGCCGCCACCATCGCCTCCCGCTTCCCCCCAGCAAATGTCCACCTTGGGGTCAGGAACCAAAGTGGACATTTTCTACGCAGCAGCGACGCTGCATTGGCCGTACAGCAGCAATCTTTTTCGGATGCCCTGTTCGCGCCGGCCGCCGAGGCAGCGCTGCAGCTCAAACACGCCGAACGCTTTGCCCTCTACCGCGGCAACCTGACTTCGACCTGGAGCAAGGCGCTGGCAGCCGCCTACCCCGTCATCGCACAACTGGTCGGCGAAGAATTCTTCACCGCCCTGGCCCGCGAGTACGGCCGCGCCCACCCGTCGGACAGCGGAGACCTGAACCGCTTTGGCGCCCATTTCGAGTCCTTCCTGCGCAGCTTCGAGCACGTGCAACATTTGCCCTACCTGCCCGACATGGCGCGCCTGGAATGGCAACTGCACCGCATCCACTACGCCCGGAACGAACCCGCGCTGCAAGCGCCCGACATTGACCCGGGCACAGTGGAAGCGCAAAGCTTCGCCTGGCAGCCCACCGCCCGGCTATTCGAATCCGAATGGGCAGTCGTGCCCCTCTGGCTCGCTCACCAGGGCCTGCCATTCCCGCAAAAGATGGACGAGCCAAGCCGCGCGCTGCTCAGCCGTCCGCAATGGACAGCCCAGGTCACGCCGCTGCAAGCGCCGCAATACGCGGCACTGCAGGAACTCAAAGAAGGGAAAACAGTCGGCGCCGCCCTGGACGCCGCCTTTGCGCTGGATGAAAATTTCGACCTCGCCGCCAGCCTCCAGCAATGGCTGCAGCAGCAAATCCTAGTTAAACGCGCGCATTAACTTGTCCTCGCCGGACAAGTCACGGTGCAGCAGGTTGGCGCGATGGGTGGCTTCAATCATGCGCAAGAGCTGCGCATCCTCACACCGTTCCAGCTCCTCATTCGCGGCCAGCAAAGCCTGCGCAAGCTTGGCGCGTGCCGACTGATACAGCACGCTGGTGTAGTGATCGGTATTCTTGAGCAGCTCCTCGGCGTTCTCGATGACCTGCCGCAGGTCACCGATCAATTGTTCCTGGGACTGCACATGCTTCTCGTCGGGACCATCCATGGAGCTAACCCTCCGCGCGGATCAATCAGGCCGCACTGCCCTCGGCATGAACGTCGATCTGCACGTCGCCCAGGCGAACACGCTGGCCCGCCCGGATCTTCGCCGTCTTGCGCAACTCCTGTTTGCCGTCGACCTTGACGTCGCCGCTGGCTACGATCTGCTTGCCGGCGCCGCCGCTGTCGCACAGGCCGACCACTTTCAGGAGCTGGTTCAGCTCGATGTACTCGCCTGTCAATTCGAAATCTACTTTCTGCATTTTAGTCCTCTTTCTGTTGGGTTGGCGCGGGGGGTGTTGTATTCCCACCTGGCATTAACCCTTGCCGCCGGGCTTGGTCATCTCCAGCGGAACAATCCATTCTTCGAACTGGCTTTCGTTCACAAAACCAAGCGCTAAGGCAGCCTCTTTCAAGGTGGTGCCCTCGTGCTGCGCCTTCTTCGCAATTTGCGCGGCGCGATCATAACCGATATGCGGGGCCAGCGCGGTCACCAGCATCAGCGACCGCCCCATCAGCTCCTCGATACGGCCCAGGTTCGGCTCGATGCCGTGGGCGCAATGCTCGTCGAAGCTGCGCATGCCGTCCGCCAGCAGGCGGGCGCTTTGCAGGAAGTTGTGGGCGATCAGCGGCTTGAATACGTTCAGCTCGAAGTTGCCGGACGAGCCGCCAACGGTAATTGCCACGTCGTTGCCGAACACCTGGCAGCACAGCATGGTCAGCGCCTCGCTCTGGGTCGGGTTGACCTTGCCTGGCATGATCGAGCTGCCCGGCTCATTTTCGGGGATGCTGATTTCACCGAGGCCGGAACGCGGGCCGGATGCCATCCAGCGCACGTCATTGGCCAGTTTCATGAGCGCGGTGGCGAGGGTTTTCAGCGCGCCATGGGCGGATACCAGCGCGTCGTGCCCGGCCAGCGCCGCGAATTTGTTGTCGGCGGTGCGGAAGGGCAGTTTCAGGCGGCTTGCCAGTTCGGCCGCGATGCGGGTCGCATACTCGGGATGGGAATTCAGCCCGGTGCCGACGGCAGTACCGCCCGCAGCCAGTTCCAGCACGGCGGGCAGGGTGGCTTCAATGGCTTTTTCGGCATAGTCCAACTGGGCGACGTAGCCGGAGAACTCCTGGCCAAGGGTCAGCGGCGTGGCATCCTGCAAGTGGGTGCGGCCGATCTTGACGATGCCTTCGAACGCTTGCGCTTTCGCCTGCAGCGTGGCGCGCAGCTGGCGCAGGGCCGGCAGCACATTGTTCGCCACAGCCTGGGCCGCTGCCACGTGCATCGCGGTAGGGAAGATGTCGTTCGACGACTGGCCTTTGTTGACGTCATCGTTCGGATGCAGCCTGCGGCCTTCGCCGCGCTCACCGCCCAGCAGTTCGGAGGCGCGGTTGGCCAGCACCTCGTTCATATTCATGTTCGACTGGGTGCCGGAACCGGTTTGCCACACGGCCAGCGGAAATTCACCCGGGTGTTTGCCCTCCAGGACTTCATCCGCAGCCTGCATGATGGCCTTGGCTTTGGCGCTGTCCAGCACGCCAAGGTCGACGTTGACCTTGGCTGCTGCGCGCTTCACGCTGGCGAGGGCGGCAACCAGTTCGGCCGGCATGCGTTCGCTGGAAATGCGGAAGTGCTCGAGCGAGCGCTGGGTCTGGGCGCCCCACAACTGGCTGGCTGGAACTTCAATCGGGCCAAAGCTGTCGCGCTCGGTTCTGCTGTTCATGTACGGCTCCCTCGTTGGAAAGTGATGTCTGGATTCTAACGCCAATACGACACACTCTGCCGAGGCCTACAAAATCGCGATATTCTGCCGTTAATGAGTACATTGAAGAAATAGGCTTGTCTTCCATGCTAAGCAAACGTTTGACCATCCGCGCCCTTGCGTTGCCGCTATTTGCCGCCGCCCTTTGCGGTTCGGTGCGGGCGGCTGAACTGGGTGAGATCAAGGTCAATTCCCACATCGGCCAGCAGCTTTCGGCCGATATCGAGCTGGTCGACCTGACTGCGGCCGACCTGGCCGACATCCAGGCGCGGCTCGCCAACCCGGACGTCTTCAAAGGCGCCAACGTGGTCATTCCTCCGGCGCTTGGCGGCCTGCATATCTCGATTGCCAGGCGCGAGAACAAGCGCTTCCTGCACCTGACCACGCTGCAACCGGTCAATGCCGACGCTTTGCACCTGTTCCTCGAGTTAAATAGTGGAGGGCGGCAGATCATCCGCGCTGCCTCGCTCTGGCTGACGCCGGAACCGCCGGGGCAGCGCGCTGCCCCCATGGCCGCGATGGCGGCGGCGGAGCCGATGCCTGCGGTCGCTGCTGCCGCGAAGCCTGCCGCGACTGCTGCAATCGCCGGCAGTTCGCCTGTTCCGGATAACGGTGAGGCAGGATTGAGCGAGGCTGCGCAACGCGCATTTGCGCATCGCCGGCAAGTCGCGTTGGCTAAGGCCCAGGAGCGAAGTGCAGATCCAGCATCGCAACCCGCGCCATCTCCCTCCACGAAGGTTGAGCCACGCCGTGAATCCGAGCCGGCGCCATCGTCCGCCTCACGCAAGCCGATGGCGTTACCTGCCGACGCGGCCGCAAGCTCGCCGCCGCCAACCCCGGGCAAGCCTGCCGCAACGCCTGCCGCTGCAGCCGCCGCTCCGCTGCCCGCCCCGCACAAGCCGGCCGCAAAGACTATCGCTGCAACTGCGACAACATCGGCGTCTGCTGGCGCGGCGCCGTCCTGCGCCCCTGCAAAGCAAGTGGAGGCCCAACTGCGCCAATGCGAAGCGATGACGAGCAAACTGGCCGATATCGAGGGCAAAGTACAGCGCCTTCAAACTGCCATCCTCCCGCCAACCGCCGCGGGGTCATCCGCCAGCGCAGTATCCGTGCCAGCGTCCGCGTCAAAAACTGAAGCAGTCCCGGCCCTGGCCCCCGCCAAGCCAGGTGCCGCGCCAGTCAAACCCGGCGCGGCCCCAATCAAGCCCGGTGTTGCAGCCGACCTGGCGGCCAACCCACGCAGACGGCTGCTCATGATTGCAGGCGGCGTGCTTGCCGGCCTGGCCGCACTCGGCGGCCTGATCTACTTCCTGCGCAAGCGCCAGGCCAAAGGTCCCCTAAAGATCTGGCAATCCTTCCGGAAGAAAGGGAAACCGGAAGATGACGTCCCTGTCCTGCAAGACGCGGTGGAGGTTGCTGCACAGTAGTAACTAGCCTTGCATTTCGGCTCTGGACAAGGATTTTTTACCTGCGTTATACTGGCCTCACACGGACCGGGTTCTGCCGCAGTCACCACCGATAGCGTGACGCGAACCGCAGAGCGACGTTGAAGAAACGACCCCGTCTGGAAGCAGTTCATAGCCGACTGAGGCGATATGAACGCCGGGTGCAACCGGCGCTGAGGCGACGCCAGGAGATACCTGGTGCTCGCCCCTCCGAATTCCAGGGCGCCCCAAGCGGGCGCCTTTTGTTGCCTGAAAAATGGGGACGTACCCCATTTAAAGAGAAACATTTTAAATGGGGTACGTCCCCATTTTTCAGGCAACAAAAAAGCGCCCGGAGGCGCTTTCGTTGAGTTTGCAGGAATCAGCCGTTCAGGCGGCTCTGCCAAGTATCGGTCACGTCGCGAATAGCACGGTCATTGGCCATGATTTGTTTCAGCAGTTCGATCTTGCGCTTGCGGGCATCGCCCTGCAGGGGAGCGGCGCCGCCCATCAGGGCAACCGAAGCTGCAGCGCACTGGTTTTCCATGTGGTCGAGCGAATCCCAGTCACTGGCTTGCGCGGCGCCGACCATCTGGCTGGTCAAACCGGCAATTTTTTCGTATGTAGCGAGGACTTGGGTCGAGGACATTTTGAGCCTTGGATTCTGTGCGCGGAGTACCGCATGTCAGGATTAACGTCAGGCTCGGAAGGAACTTTAGGGTCTTTTTGAAAAATATTTGAGGAATTCCCAAAAAAATTGCCGTTGCGCCCCCATCCCAAGGGTCACAACGGCAGGAGTGAAGCAGAAGTTGTTTATTTGATCAGTTCATCGAGCCCCGCGCTCAGCTCATCCAGCGACGGCATCTGGTCTATCAGGGCATTTTCTTCCAGGCCCAGGCTTTCGGCCACTTCGGTCGGATAGCACGCAGCAATCTCATCCGGGGACAGCTTGTTCTCATCGATCCGGGCGCGCCAGGCAGCCAGGTGGATCACCGCCGCAAGGGTGTTTTCACCTGGATTGGGAATGGCGGCAATGGTTTCGCCAAAGGTCGGCGGGAATTTCCAGCGGTTGGCCAGCTCGGCGCCAACGTCCGCGTAGGTATAACCCAGGGAAGTTTTTTCGGTTTCCAGCCGGCGCTCATCCAGCGGGCCAGCCACTTTGTCGAGCGCCTGCGCCTGCTCAGGCATGCCGGCATGGATCACCAGTTGGCCGATCGCATGCATCATGCCAATGGTGAAGGCGAGGTCGGTGTTTTGCTTGCAAGCCTTGGCAATGAACTTGGCGCCCACTGCAGTGCGCAAGCTGTAGCGCCAGAACTGGCGCAGGTCCATGCCGGGCACGGTCTTGAACCCGCTCACCAGGCCGGAGCTGATCACCAGCGTGCGCACGGTGACAAAGCCCAGCATCAGGATGGCATCTTCAACGGTGCCGATCGAGCGCGACACGTGGTAATAGGCGGAATTGGCCAGGCGCAGCAGCTTGGCGCTCAGCACCGGGTCGGCCGAGAGCTTCTTTGCGATTTCCTCGGTGGAGACGCTGGCCTTGTCGAAGCTGCTGATCAATTCGTCAACAACCTTCGGGGCGGTTGGCAACGCAGTTGGATTCTGGAACAGTGCTTCGAGCTTCATGAAAATCTCCTCTAATTTCGGCGTTGCTGTGGGTGAAACTATATAGCGATTCCAGAGGGGAGTGCAGCAAGTTTTTGACATTCGTTGGACACGCTGCACAGCATTCCCAGCTTTCTGCATTTGATCCCCGAAATTTGCAGTCTGTCGCAATTGGGCGAAGTCACGCCTGCGTTGCAGATAGAGTGCAGCCTGGCTCATTCCGCCACTTATAACTAGATAGGGATACAAAAAATGCAAGCATCCACCCGCGTCACGCCGCTCAAGCTGGCCCTTACCCTGGCCTTCTGTGGAGTCACTTTTGGATTGGCCCCGGCGGTTGCCCAACAGGCAACTCCGGCACCAGCCGCGCAAACGCAAGACGCCGTCCCGCTGCCGGGCGACGATTTCTTTGGCCACGTGAACGCCGAATGGCTGGCCAAGACCCAGATCCCGGCCGACAAAGGCAGCTGGGGCGCCGGCTCCGCCTTGGGCGACGCGACCAATGAGCGCATCGTCAAGCTGATCGACGAAACCGCCGCCAAATCGCCGACCGGCGACACCCGTCGCGTAACGGACTTTTATCGCAGCTTCATGGATGAAGCGGCAATCGAAGCGCGTGGCCTGCAATCGCTCAAGCCGGAACTGGAAAAGATCGACGCCATCAAGGACAAGGCCGGGCTGGTACGCGCGCTTGCCGCTTCGATCCGCGCCGACGTGGACCCGCTGAATTCCACCAATTTCTACACCGAGAACCTGTTCGGCATCTGGATCGCGCAAGGCCTGACGGACCCGAACCACTACACCCCATACATCCTGCAGGGCGGCCTGGGCATGCCGGACCGCGCCTACTACCTGGACGACAACCAGCGCATGCACCAGCTGCGCACCGCCTACCAGGCGCACATTGCCGCCATGCTGAAGCTGGCCGGCTACAGCGAACCGGAAACCCGCGCCGCCCGCGTCTATGAACTGGAGCGCAAGCTGGCCCAGGCCCACGCCACCCGCGAAGATTCCGCCGACATCCAGAAGGCCAACAATACCTGGACCATGCGCGACTTTGCCGCCAAGGCGCCTGGCATGGACTGGCGCGCCTTCTTCCGCGCAGCCGGCCTGGGCAAGCAGAACAAATTCATCGTCTACCACCCGAGCGCCATCACTGGCAGCGCAGCCCTGGTGAACGAGATGCCGCTGCAGGCCTGGAAAGACTTCCTGGCCTTCCACACCGTGAACCATTTCGGCGGCTTCCTGCCGAAAGCCTTCGTCGACCAGCGCTTCGAATTCTATGGCCGCACCATGAACGGCACGCCGCAATTGTCGCCACGCTGGAAGCGCGGCCTGAGCGCAGTCAATAACGCGGTACCGGATGCTGCGGGCAAGATGTACGTCGAGCGGTACTTCCCGGCCGAAGCCAAGGCTCGCCTGCAAACCATGGTGTCGAATATCGTCGACTCCTTCCGCAAACGCGTCGATGCGCTGGACTGGATGGCGCCTGCCACCAAGAAGGAAGCACAGGAAAAACTGCGCACCCTGTACGTGGGCGTAGGTTACCCGGATAAATGGACTTCCTACGAAGGCCTGGAAATCAAGCCTGATGACGCGATGGGCAACGCGCTGCGCGCCGAACAATTCCACTACAAGCAGCAACTGGCGAAGCTGGGCAAGAAGGTCGATCCAACCGAGTGGTGCATGCCGCCGCACGTGGTGAACGCGGTGAACATGCCGATGCAGAATGCACTGAACTTCCCGGCCGCGATCCTGCAGCCGCCGTTCTTCGACATGAAGGCTTCCGATGCGCTGAACTACGGCGCCATCGGCGCGGTGATCGGCCATGAAATCAGCCACAGCTTCGACGACCAGGGCGCCCAGTTCGACTCCAAGGGCCGCCTGCGCGACTGGTGGACCAAGGAAGACGGCGAGCACTTCAAGCAAGCTGCAGCCAAGCTGGTGGCGCAGTACGACGCGTATGAAGCCTTCCCGGACCTGAAGCTGAACGGCACCCTGACCCTGAGCGAAAACCTGGCCGACCTGGCCGGCCTGGCTGCGGCGCTGGATGCTTACCACGTCTCGCTGGGCGGCAAAGCCACCCCGGCCCAGGACCGCGACTTCTTCAACGGCTATGCCGCAAGCTGGGCCAACAAGGCACGCGATGCCTCGCTGCGCAACCAGGTCATGACCGACGGTCACTCGCCGGCCAAGTGGCGCACCTACACTGTGCGCAACCTGGACGCCTGGTACCAGGCCTACGACGTGAAGCCTGGCCAGAAGCTGTACCTGGCGCCGGAACAGCGCGTGCGCGTCTGGTAAAGTAGGGGAATGGACGACATCGAGCAGATTACCCGCCGCACGCTGGAACACTACGAGCGCAATGCGCAAGCCTTCCTCGAAGGCACGCGCGACCACGACGTGAGCCAGAATATTGCGGCGCTGCTCGATGCGATTGAAGGAACGCCTCCGTTCCGCATTCTCGATTTCGGTTGCGGCCCTGGCCGCGACCTGCGCACGTTCAAGTCGCTCGGGCATGAGCCGGTCGGACTCGATGGCTCGGCCCATTTCGTCGAGATGGCCCAAAGCTGGAGCGGCTGCACCGTCCTGCAGCAGGACTTTGTGGCGCTCGACCTGCCGCCTGCATCCTTCGACGGCATCTTCGCCAATGCGTCCCTGTTCCACGTTCCCAGTGCTGTGCTGCCAGAGGTTCTGTCGCGCCTGCATGCGGCCCTGAAGCCGCGCGGCGTGCTGTTCAGCTCCAACCCGCGCGGCCACAACGAAGAAGGCTGGAACGGCCCGCGCTACGGCTGCTACTACGATTTCGAGACCTGGTCGGCGGTGGTCACTGCTGCAGGCTTCGAGCCCATTACCCACTATTACCGCCCGGCAGGATTGCCGCGCGAACAGCAGCCATGGCTGGCTTCAGTCTGGCGTAAATGTTAATGAGCGAACAGTGAGCGACGCTGCCTGTTCGTATGATTTGCTCGTCGCGAACTTTTTAAGAGGAGCGCATCATGAACAAGGACCAAGTGAAGGGTAAAGCCAAGGAAATCGGCGGCAAGATCCAGGAGGAAACCGGCGAACTGGTCGGCAGCTCGAAACAGCAGGTGAAGGGCGTTGCCAAGCAGGTGGAAGGTAAGCTGCAGAAACAGCGCGGCGACCTGCGCGAAGCCATCGACGACGCCACGGACGAACTGATCGACCGCGGCAACCGTCAGTAATGTAGTCGGCTGGGCCAGCCTGCGCAATGCAAGTTGGCCCTTTTCTTGTGCCTACTCAGGATTAACTGGCGTCACGTTGTGTTCGCAGGTATTCCCGCCATTGTCTCCTTCATGCTTGAGCAAAACGAAGTCCGCGCCGAGCAACTCGCGCTTCTCAGCATTTTCAATCGGTTTAACGGTGAAAATTCGCAGGCTTTCCTCGTAGTTTTTTGTAAACGTTCCATGTTGAAGAGCCGCAGCGTTAATTCGCTCCTGCACGGCGGAACCCGAGATCATTTTCTCGACCCGGATATCCCAACGGGTCCAGCTACTAAAGCAAATCGAATTCGCGGGACAAGGAACCTGTACATCTTCGATCGGATGTTGGCCAAGCGCGTGTCCGCAAAACACCGATTCGGATGCGCAAGCCAAATCCGTTAATACTGCGATTGCAGTGCCCAGAATTACCGTTCTCACCATTTCACTCTTCTCCAGGCGGGACGCCGAGCGGGAACATGTGCCGGTATGGCTTCGCCTCGGCCCAGCAGCGGGCGAATGAGGGGCGTTGGCGCAGTCGGCGCAGGTACGCCATCACGTGCTCATGCCTGGCTGGAATCGGATGCGACCAGTGCGCGTACAGCAGGAAGGGCGCGGCCGCGCAATCGGCCAGGCTGAATTCCCCACCGGCTGCCCAGGTGCGGTGTGCCATCACTTTGTCCAGCCACGCGTAGGCCGTATCGAGCTTGCGCCGTGCTTCGGAAGTGCCGTAGCCATCGCGCTCGCCCTCAGGACGCAAGACGTCGGCCACAAGCTTTTGCTGCGGCGTGGCGATGTGGTTGTCGAAGAAGCGGTCCATCATCCTCACTTCCAGCGCGGCTTTGGGATCGGCGGGTAGCAGCTTCACCGGGCCGGGATAATGCAGCGCCAGATGCTCGATCACAATGCTGGCTTCCACCACCAAGCGCTCGCCGTCCAGCAGGATGGGGAATTTCTGGATTGGCCACAGGCCGGCAAACTGTGCACAGTTTTCGGGATGCTCGGGCGACAGCATGCGGTACTCAAAGGGCGTGCCGTTTTCGTACAGCGCAATCAGCACCTTCATCGAATAGGAAGAAAGGGGATGGTAGAACAGTTGCAGGGACATGACGCCTCCATTGTGGGTGACAATCGTACCACCACGACGGATCAGGCATCCTCAATTCGACAAATGCCGCGCTCACTTCAACAACGTCAATGCAGCAAGTGATCCAATGAGGCTGGCAATGCTCAACCCGGCGGGCCTCAAGCGCAAAATGCAATGCCAGCGGGGTAAATACAGGTAGAAGGATGTTTATTGCGAACCAGCCCATCGTTGAAGCGTCGCGTGGCTGGACAGACTGCGGCTTGATGTGCGACAAAGAAAAAGCCCGCCGGCTTGCGCGGGCGGGCTGGGAGGCGAGGGCGCCAGGCCTCGGCCTTAGTTCGATTCCGGCTTCAGGTGCTTGCGGAAGAAGGCGTCGATGTACGTCTGCACGTGGCGCTTGGCCAGGCGGTTCGAAACGCCGTGCTTGGCGCCCGGATAGGTCATCAGCTCGAATTGCACGCCGCGGTTCACCAGCGCATCGATCATCTTGGTGGTGTTGGTGAACAGGACGTTGTCGTCCGCCATGCCGTGAATCAGCAGCAGCTTCGACTTCAGGCCGTCGACGTGATAGAACACGTTCGACTGCTTGTAGCCTTCCACGTTGTCGGAAGGACGGTCCATGAACTGCTCGGTGTAGTGGGTATCGTACAAGCCCCAGTCGGTCACCGGCGCGCCCGATACGCCGGCCGCGATCTTGTCCGAACCTTGCGACAGCAGGCGCAGGGTCATGAAGCCGCCGTAGCTCCAGCCGTACACGCCAATGCGCTTGGCATCCACAAACTGTTGCTGGCCCAGCCAGTCGATGCCGGTCAGCTGGTCTTCCACTTCCACCTTGCCCAGGTTGCGGTAGATGGCATCGGTGAACACGCGCTCGCGGCGCGAGGAGCCGCGGTTATCCAGGCGGAAGACCACATAGCCTTGCTGCGCCATGTATTGGTCGAACTGCTGGCTGTCCCACTTGCGGGTCACGTGCTGCGAGTGCGGGCCGCCGTAGGTGGACAGGTAGACTGGATACTTCTTGCTGGCGTCGAACTTGTACGGCTTGATCATCGAATAGTACAGGGTCTGCCCATCCTTCGCCTTCATATTGCCGAATTCGACCGGCAGCTGGTCCGACTTGTATTTGAAGTAGGGGTGCGACTCGTTGACTTCATTCTTTTCCAGCCAGCTCACCAGCGCACCATCCGGGCGGCGGATCGCCACCTGTGGCGGGGTAGCCGGATCGGACCAGGTATCCACGAACACTTCGCCATGCTTGGAGAACGAGGCATCGTGCCAGCCGTCTGCCTGGGTGATGCGCTTTGGCTTGTCGGCAGTCGAGCCATCCAGTTTCAGTTCGTAGACTTGCTTGTCGTAGACCGCATCCTTGTTGGACGAGACGAAGACCTTGCCTGCCTTCTCGTCCACCGCCAGCACATCGTCGAAGCCCCATTCGCCTTTGGAGATGGCGTGTTTCAGCTTGCCGTCCATGCCGTAGAAGTACAGGTGGTTGCGGCCGGTGCGCTCGGACGACCAGATGAAACCTTTGCCGCTTTCCAGGAAGCGCAGGTCGTCATTGATGGTGGTCCAGGTCTTCGAAGTCTCTGTCAGCACCGGGCGTTGCGCCAGCGTGGCCGCATCGACAGCGATCAGCTCCAGCGTCTTCTGGTCGCGCGACTGGCGCTGGAAGAAGAGCGACCTGGAATCCTTGCTCCAGTCGGCACGCACCAGGTAGATATCCTTGTTGGCGCCCAGGTCCACGTCGCGGATGTCACCGCTGGTTGGCGACACGATTTTCAGGCCGACGATGGCGTTCTTGTCGCCGGCGGCAGGGTAGCGCTGCTCCACCACGTCGGTGCGATCGGCATAGATTTCGAAGCGGCGCGCCACCGGCACCTGCGCCTCGTCATACCAGCGGAAGGCAATTGCGGAATCGTCCGGTGCCCAGTAGTAGCCGGTGAACTGGTGCATCTCTTCCTGCGCCACGAATTCGGCTTCGCCGTTATGCACGGTGCCCTTGCCATCAGTGGTCAGCTGGCGCTCCTTGCCGGTAGCCAGGTCGATCACGAACAGGTTCTGGTTGCGCACGAAGGAAACGTATTTGCCCTTCGGCGAAATCTTCGGATCGATCACGCTGCCCGATGCCACCAGGCGCGCGCCGTCAGGCTTCGACAGGTCGACCAGGTACAGGTTGCCGGCCAGCGGCACCAGCAACTGCTTTCCGTCCGGCGACCAGTTGTAGGAAATGATGCCTTTCAGCGCCGCAGTACGGGCACGTTCGCGCAGCGCTTTTTCAGCGTCAGACAGGTTTTCGACCGGGACCAGGGCCTTGGAGTCGACCAGGCGGCGCATGGTCTTGTCCTTCATGTTGTATTCCCACAGGTCCATCTGATACTGGTCGTCCGCACGGGCGCGCAGGAAGGTGACGCGGGCGCCATCCGGCGAAACTTTGAGGGCACGCACGCCAGGGCCGGACAGGGCAGGATCGGCGTACAGTCGTTCCAGTGTCAGGCGTTCGGCAGAAGCGGTACCGGCAGCCAGCAGGGCCACCAGGGAGAGGATAAGGCGCATTGTTTGTCCCGGAATGGTTTACTTACGAATCGCAAGACAATACCAGAACCCGGTCCCGCTGATATTCGGAATGCAATGCCCTATGCCGTTTTTCCTTCGGCTACTCGGGAATTCGACAGTTTGCGCAGATAGGCTGTGAGCAAAATGGCAGCAATCGTCAAGCCGAGCACCAGACCGATCCAGAAGCCGGCCGCCGCCATTTCCTTCCACAAGCCCAGCAGGCTACCGACCGGCAAGGCAAAGACCCAGAATGCCAGGAGCTGGATCAGCATCGGCCCGCGCGTCACTTTATAGCCGCGAATCGCGCAAGCTGCCGCCACCTGGGTTGCGTCGGACAACTGGAACAACGCAGCAAACAGCAGCAGCGTGACGCACGTCTGCTGCACGGCGACGTCGCTGGTGTAGACCGCCGCGATCTCATTGCGGAACAAGGCAATGAAAATGGCCGACACCACCGCAAACGCCAGCGACATGCCCAGCCCGACCCAGGAAGCCGAACGGGCGCGGCGCGCATCGCCTTCGCCCAGCGCCTGGCCCACGCGCGTCACCATGCCGATACCCAGGCTAAGCGGCACCATGAACACCAGCGACGAGAAGTTCAGCGCAATCTGGTGCGCCGATTGTTCGATCACTCCAAAGCGCGCAACCAGCAGCGCTACAGCACCGAACGCACTGACTTCGGCGAAGTAGGTCACGCCGATCGGCAGGCCAAGCTTCAGCATGCTGCGGATCTCCGGCCAATGCGGCCACTCCCAATGCGTGAACGGGTAGGTGGCGCGATAAGCCCGCGAAATGCGCATCCACGCCAGCATGGCGGCCAGCATCAACCACATGCAGATGCCGGTCGACACCGCGCAACCCACGCCGCCCATGGCCGGGAAGCCCCAATGGCCGAAGATCAGCAGCCAGTTCACCAGCACGTTGAAGGCGAGCCCGATCAGGGCGATCACCATCACCGGCTTGGTCTGGTTGATGCTGGCGCTGTAGCCATACAGCGCGCGGTAGCAGGCGAATGGCGGCAGGCCGATGCTGATGATGTGCACGAACAGCGAAGCGCGCTGGTTCACTTCCGGCGCCAGCTGCAGGTGGTCGAACAGCAGGGTGGCCAGGTTTGCCAGCAGCATCGCCACCAGGCCGACGCCCAGGCCTTTCCACAAGCCCTGGCGCACCAGGTGCGGAATGCGTTCGTGGCTGCCTGCGCCCACCTCATGTGCTACCAGCGTATTCATCGCCATCATGGTGCCCATGACGGTTACCAGCACGATGGACCAGATCGCAGCGCCGGTTGACACGGCGGCCAGTTCGGAAGCACGGGTGTGGCCGGTCATCGCCACGTCCGCCACCGCCATGCCAACGGTGGCGAGTTGTCCAATTAACACCGGCCACGCCAGTTTCCATAATGCTGTTGCTTCGTTGCGTAAATTGGAGCTCAAAATCGTGGTCGGCATGTGTTGCACAGTAGGAATTTGTTACAAGGTAGGGTAGTCTAACGGCCTTTGCGCCGCGTTAGAGCGCTTAGGATGCCTGAATATCGGAGATTTAGTAATGAAGAATACCTTGACCGCCGCTTTCCTGCTGGCCACTTCCCTTCTTGGCCAGGCCGCTTCGGCCGGTGAACTGCAACTCTTCTCGCGTGAAGATTTCCGCGGCCAACGCGTGGTCATCGCCGACGGCGCCGCCAATAATTTCCGCGACTTCGATTTCAACGACCGCGCTTCCAGCCTCGTGGTGCGCTCCGGCACCTGGGAACTGTGCGAACACGTGAATTTCCAGGGGCAGTGCGCCGTGTTCGAACGCGGCGAATACCCGGACCTGCGCCAGTTCAACAATAACTTCTCCTCCGCCCGCGAGATCGAGCGTCGCCGCGACCGCGGCCAGGGGTGGGGCTGGGGTCGCGAGAATCGTGACGACCGCGATGGCCGCTGGCGCGAAGAACGCCGCGAAGAACGCCGCGAATATCGTGAAGAGCAGCGCGGCCCGGCGGTGGAACTGTTCAACGACAACGGCTTCCGCGGCCGCGTAGTGCAGATCAATAATGACCTGGGCACGCTGCGCGACGTCCACTTCAACGACAACGCCAACTCGATGGTGGTCAATTACGGCACCTGGGAAGCCTGCGAACACGCCGACTTCGGCGGCCAGTGCCGGACCTTCGGCCCAGGCCGCTACCCGGACCTGAGGGACTTCAGCGACCGTATTTCCTCGATTCGCCGCGTACGCTGACCGGTACAGGCTCCGCCCAAAGCGCGCTGCACGGCGCGTTTTTTTGGCAACGTTTATTGCTGTTTTGGAAATGAACTCGTACACTGGCGCATATTGAACAATGGAATTACTGCGTAATCGATGAAAATTGTTTCCTTGAAGTGCGTGCATTGCGGCGCCGGCCTTGAAGTAAAACCAGACATTAGCGACTTCGCCTGTGGTTATTGTGGCGTCCAACAGCAAGTTGAACGTAGTGGTGGAGTCGTCGCCCTGAGACGTTTGGAAGAAACGCTGGACGATGTAAAGCAGGGCACAAGTCGCGCAGCGTCTGAGCTCGCCCTGAGGAGATTGCAAGCGGACGTGGCTGCAATTTGTGCCAAGCGAGATCGCGAGGTGCGCGCCTTACGAGAAGCCGATGCCAGGAATAGTGCCCTCATTGGATGGGCGATCATCATTGGCGCGATCGTGGCGGTTGTGGCGTATGGCTGGTGGTCAATTCCGATCATTATTGGCGGAGTGGTCTTTGGTTTTCAATTCATCACGACGGTGACCAAGCAGGTCAAAAAGATTGAAGCAAATGCCCAGGCACAGATCGAACCCCTGATGGCGCAGATCGCACGCCATCAGTCTATTGTTGACTCCTATGACTTTGGAACTTGACGTAAGCACTTCATCAGATCTTGCTCCGAGAAACATCGTCCTTCAGGGCGAGGAGTGAAAGGAGCCGATTGCGTAGCAGTCGTTTGCAGCGTTTGAAAGACGTGCAAGCGTGCGTCAGTGGGCGATGGCTACTGTATATAATTACAGTATTATTATGGTCTTCCGATACCGCGTGAAGTCGCTGAGCGGCCTGCTCAATGGGCAAGCCCGCAAAGTCAGCTTCGTCTGGAATTACTGCAACGACCGGCAAAAAGATGCCCTGCGCTTTGGCCGACGTTGGCTGACGGGATTCGACCTCAATGTATTGACTACCGGAAGCAGCAAGGAATTGGGGCTGCATTCGGGAACCATCAATGCAGTGTGTGAGCAGTACGCCAAATCCCGTGAGCAAAGAAAGCGCCCC
>Ga0307408_100000255_pt1 | contig 54496 bp, 48 predicted proteins | sample 322Cmetagenome_FD_202116 | JGI IMG/M metagenome (GOLD analysis project Ga0307408, IMG submission 202116) | Maize rhizosphere microbial communities from greenhouse at UC Davis, California, United States - 322HYB-C-3 | ecosystem: Host-associated > Plants > Roots > Rhizosphere > Soil | place... | reverse complement strand
CTCGGCGATTTCGGCAACTGGAACACTGGCCGCAGGGCTCAGAGCTAACACCGGTTTCACAATTGAGGCATTTGGCGAGAATCCGCGCGATGGTGGTCTTACCCACACCCCGGGTACCAGTGAAGAGATAAGCGTGGTGCAAGCGGTTATGATCCAGCGCATTAATAAGTGCCTGCAGGACATGCTCCTGCCCGACCATTTCCCGGAACACACGCGGGCGCCACTTGCGCGCCAGAACTTGATAGCTCATGCCAATTGCTGCTCTCTGTATGTGAAGTGTGCTGGTTGCAAAAACAGGGCGCGATTATAGCTGCCAACGACGGAAATAAATACCGAACATAAGTACCCGACAAGCAGGACGAAGAGCAAAGTGTTAGCAAGGAAACAACAATAAAGTGAGCAACACAGAGTTTGGTAAATTGAATTAAGCAGGAAATTATAAAGAAGGAGGACTGACAACAAATGGGTGGCGACCTAACCAGCCACACCCCGGCACATAACTTACTGCTACCGTTGCTCCCTTCCGGGCCTGGCGGGGTTTACAGATCGTCATTGCGAGGGGACCGGCTAGATCACCATAGCAGCTTACGCAGTAATGCTCACTGGGAGTGGGCTACGCAAGAGGCGCGCATTATCATCAGTTTACCTCGGCATTGCAAGGCTCAATTTAAAGGGCAACTGGTTTAATTACCTCTACCGCACCACCTTAATTTACAGATGTCCCGATTGCAGTTCGCTGCTGATCAAAAACGCAACAATCAATAAGCACCGCACGAAATTGTAATAAATCGCACCAGAACAAAGATTTTATTGCAGTGGCACTCATTGCAATTCCCTTTTGCGCCACTATCAACTAGGCTTGTTTAATATTTTAATGATCAAACACACCTAACGCTCAGGAGCATTATTTATGGCAACAGTGACCCTCAAAGGAAATCCATTCAACACTAACGGCAACCTGCCCGCTGCAGGCAGCAAGGCTCCCTCATTTAAACTGGTTAAAACAGATTTATCGGAAGTCTCTTTGGCTGATTTGGCAGGCAAGCGCGTAGTGCTGAACATTTTCCCCAGTGTCGATACCCCGACCTGTGCACAGTCAGTGCGTACATTTAACGCACAAGCAAGCGCACTGGAAAATACGGTAGTGGTCTGTGCCTCTCAAGACCTGCCTTTTGCATTAGCGCGCTTTTGCGGTGCTGAAGGTTTGGACAAGGTAATTCCCGCATCTGCCTTCCGCTCAGACTTTGCCAGTGACTATGGCGTAAAACTGATTGATGGCCCACTGACTGGTTTAACAGCGCGCGCTGTAGTAGTTGTAGGCACCGATGGCAAAGTATTGCACACGGAATTAGTAAGCGAAGTGGCGCACGAGCCTAACTACGACGCCGCATTAAAAGCACTCGCATAATCACGATTGTGCGAAAGCCAAAACGCCAGCCCTTGCGCTGGCGTTTTTATTTCCATCTTTAGGTGGTTTCTCGACCAGCCGATAACAGCAACAATCAACAAAGCACCTATCAATCAAACTTCTTATCAAAAAGTCATTTTTATGACTAAAGACTCTTAAAAAATAAGATTTTTTAGCCTGCCCAACACGCCTGCCGCGCCTCGCCACCTATACTCAACCCTAATACTACTTGTTGTAGCGCATTAGCAATAATAGGGAGCCGAGTGCACATGCTCACTCAGGATGAAGCAAAAAAATCCGGCAGCGACTTTACCCGCGAACTTTTGGATGCAGTACCTGCAGGGATTATTGTCAGCCGTCAGGATGGCCGGATTAGCTACCTCAACGAAGAGGCTGAACGTCTGTTTGGTTACTCGCGCCATGAATTAATCGATCAAAATATCGAGACCTTACTGCCGGATCGCTTTAGCGGTAACCATGCCGATTTACGCCAAAGCTATTTACAGCAACCGTCCACTCGCTACATGGGTGCAGGCCGCGATCTTTACGGCAAACGTAAAGACAACACTGAATTCCCGCTGGAAATTGGCCTGCGTCCACTGATTGCCGACGGCGAGCGATTTGTGGTCGCCACCATTGTGAATATCACCCGCCGCAAGCAACTTGAAGACCGCCTTGCCGCTGTTATCGATGCCTCGCCCTATGGTCAATTACTGGTTGATGATAGAGGCATTATTCAACTGATTAACCCCAGCCTCCTGACATTGTTTGGCTACGAAAAAAATGAACTGCTGGGTAAGTCCATGGATGTGTTACTACCTGAGCGTTACCGCGAGGGACACCAAAAGCTGCGCGAAGGTTATGTGCAAAAACCCTCACTCAGAGCCATGGGTTTAGGTCGCGACTTAACCGGCCGCCATAAAAACGGCACTGAAATTCCCATCGAAATTGGTTTAAGCCCTGTGGATAGCGACGCGGGGAAAATGACATTGGCAGTGGTGACGGATATATCCGAGAGAAAACGCCTCGAACTCAATTTAAAACAAGCGAACGCTCATTTGGAAGAATTCACCTATGTCGCCTCCCACGATTTGAAATCACCTTTGCGCGGCATTGCTGATTTGGTTGAATGGATTGCAGAAGACCTGGGCAATAACGTACCTGCACCCGTCACCAATAATATTGACCGAATCCGCATTCGCATCGGGCGTATGGAGCGGTTGATCGAAGACTTACTGCTTTACGCCCGTGCCGGTAGGCGCCATAAAGAATCAGCGGCGGTAAATGTGCCGGAACTAATCAATAACATTGTGGATATGCACCCGGTTCCCGCGCAATTCAGCATCAAACAAGATATCCACATCAATGAAATTTATGCTGCAAAAACACCACTGGAAACCGTGTTGCGCAATTTATTCAGCAACGCCCTTAAACATCATCACGGCACCACACCGGAAATAACCATCAGTGCTGAGCCGAGCGGCAGCTATTGCCTGTTTAAAGTAATTGATAACGGGCCCGGCATTCCCGAAATAGCACAAGAGCGCGTTTTTCGTTTATTTCAAACCCTTAATTCTCAGGAGGCAGGAGGTAGCGGGATTGGTTTGGCATTAGCAAAGCGATTGACAGAAAGCCACGGTGGGCAAATAGAACTCATCAGCAACAGCGAGCAACCAGGCTGCAGTTTTCATGTGTGGTGGCCGCGTTTTTCGAGGAAAGATATCGATGACTAGCGAACCCAAAATTAACATTTTGCTTGTTGACGACGATGATGTATCCGCTGAATCCGTCGTCCGCAGCTTGCGCAAAAATGCTGTTGATTTTCCCATCACCCTTGCGCGCGACGGCATGGAAGCCTTGGAAATACTGCGCTCCGCACACCCTCACCTCAGCATCACCAAACCGTATCTGGTATTGCTGGATTTAAATATGCCGCGCATGAATGGTTTTGAATTTTTACACGAAGTACGCAACGACAAAAAACTTCACAACAGTATTGTTTTTGTGTTGACCACGTCCGATGCCGAGTCGGATCGCGCTCGCGCATACGATGAAAACATTGCCGGCTACATGGTGAAATCGGCGGTGGGCCCACAATTTTCCAAGCTTGCATCGCTGCTTGAAAGCTATCGCTCAACAATCAGCCTTCCCAATTAATTAACGTCAATATCAGGATGATTCATTGATATGCAAGTAACGACTGTAGTTCGCCCGGTATCGTTACTCATTATTGAGGACGACGATGTTGATTTAGAAAAAATAAAACGACTACTGCAAAAAGGTGCACTCAATGTCACCATTACTACCGCCACCTCGACCAACCAAGCGATAGAACTTATCAATCAACACACATATGACTGTGCAATTTTGGATTATCGCCTTCAAGATGGATTGGGCTCGGAATTACTACTGCAGATAAAAAATCACAAACAAAACCCCACTCCCGTAATTATGATTAGCGGCAACAGCGACGAGCGCATTGTCGCTGACATTATGCGCGAGGGTGCATTTGACTACCTACCCAAACGCCAACTTACTGCTGAGACCTTAATTACTACCCTTGAAGCAAGCCTTATTTGGGCGGAACAAGCGCGCCTGCAACAAGAGGATCAAGCGCGCGTACACCACCTCGCCGAAGGCTTACCTCACCTCGCATGGACATGTACACCGGATGGGGCCTGTGATTATTTAAACCAACGTTGGTGTGATTACACCGGTATTCCCAAAGCAGAACAAATGGGCACAAACTGGATAAACGCAGTGCATCCTGATGATCGCGAATACCTTGCTCGCAACTGGGCAAAAGCAGTCGCTAATCGGGAGGAAATGTTTGTCAAATTTAGGATTCGTCGAAACGACGGCCACTATCGTTGGTTTGATACCCGTGCAATACCGCAAAAAAATTCACAAGGTGATGTACTTCGTTGGTTGGGCACCAACACCGACATTACCGAAATGGAATCGACTCGTCAGGCACTGGCTCACAGCGAGCAGTTATTCCACGCTGCGTTTGATTATGCACCGCTGGGTATGGCGCTGATTAATATGCAAGGAATTATCATCCAAACCAACCCGGCACTGCGGCACCTACTGGGGTATGACAATCAGGGAAAAACACAAACTGCCAGCTCAGCAAAACCACTGCTTAAAATCAGTGATCTTTTTATCGCAGAGGATATAACCAATGCGCTGGTTGAGCTGGAGCGACTTTACAGTGGCAATCAACTATTTGCCCAATATGAAACCCGCTGCCAAACCCATAATGGCAACAGCATTCCCACTATGATTAATGCGGCCTATATTAAAGAATTTTCTGGCGAACCTTGTTACCTGCTACAAATTTACGATTTATCCGAGCGCAAACGCTATGAACATCAGCTGCTGAAACTCGCCCATTTTGATAGCCTTACAGGTTTGGGCAACCGCGAAAAAATGAACCGGGAAATTGAATTTTTAATCCGCAAAGCCAGCCGTAGCACGGCTCCTTTTGCAGTTATTTTTGGCGACCTGGATCACTTTAAACAAATCAATGATGGATTGGGTCACGAGGCGGGCGACATACTGCTAAAAACTGTCGCGCGTCGGCTGCAAAAATCGCTGCGCCACGAAGATATTATTTGCCGCTTGGGCGGCGATGAATTTGTAATTTTATTACCTGACATTCCGCGCTTTGAAGCCGTAGCTTCGGTAGCCGATAAACTCCTGCAAAAAATTCACAAACCGATTCGCCTGGGGAAAAATCGCGTACATGTCAGCATGAGTTTTGGCATTGCCCTTTACCCCACCGATGGCGATGATGCCAAAACCCTGCTGCGCAATGCCGACAGTGCTTTGTATGATGCCAAAGCAAAAGGCCGCGGTTGCTATCAACTGTATCGCAAAGAGCTGACTGAATACGTTCACAATCGCTTACAGTTGGATGCCGACCTGCGCAAAGCAATTATCAATCACGAATTTGAGGTGCACTACCAACCGGTGATTGATCTTGACACCAATCAGGTTGTTTCTGCCGAAGCACTTATTCGCTGGAATCACCCCAAACGCGGGCGCGTAGGGCCGGATGAATTTATTCCCTATGCACAAGAAAGTGGTTTGATCTTGCCCATCGGTAATTGGATCATCAACGAAGCATGTCATCAGCTTGCGCAATGGAATAGCGAGGGTATACATATCAATATATCTATTAATGTTTCTGCGCGGCAGTTTATGCAGCAAGATCTATTGCCCTTTTTTGAACAGATGCTTGAGCAATACAACTTGCGCGGCGACCAACTTACCATCGAAATCACCGAGCAAATGTTTCTGGAAAATACGGAAAACAATTTGCGACAAATTACCCAACTTAAAAACCTCGGCATTAAAATATCGTTGGATGATTTTGGTATAGGTTATTCATCGCTGAGCTACATTTTGCGCTTTTCCCCGCAGTACCTGAAAATTGATCGCTCGTTTGTCAGCCTAATTGGCACCGGCAAGGAACATGATGAAATGGTAAATGCGATAATCGGGCTCAATAAAATAATTCCCATGCACATTGTTGGCGAAGGAATTGAAGAGGAAAACCAACGCCACTTCCTACACTCACGCGGCTGTGATTTAGGCCAGGGTTATTTATTTTCAAAGCCCGTACCGCCCGACCAGTTGGCACACTTTATTAACAGCAAACAACCCGCCACACTCTTGCTAAATTGAGCATCAACCCCCGCAAAAGCGCCCCTATATTCACACACCGGTGTAGATTTTAACGTCACATTAGATTAGTCTTGCCAAAGCTGTTAGCCGGGTATTTTTTGTAAAAATTCAACAGATATACCTGCTAACGGCTTACCAAATAGTCATTAACTTAATACGATAAAAAGGAAAACAGGATGTCTCGTTTCAAACTATCTGCATTATTGGTTCTGGTTACTGCATTGGTGAGCGGCTGTGCTACTCAGGTAACGGAAACCCCGTCAAAAGTAACACCAGCAACTACCGACTTGGGCGAATTCAGTCAGGTTATTTTAGTCAAAACTGAAATTGCACCAACCTATGCTTCTCACCCCGCCAACTTAAAAGCCGTCAAAAAAATTGATGAAATTCTTGCTGAACGTTTGGGTGGTGTTTTGGAGAACATGCAGGTAAAAACTCTGGATCAAATCAAATCTGAAAATTTGGCTAACAATGGCAATGTGCTGTTCATCAAGCCCTATGTTAAACAAATCAAATTTATTGGTGGTGCAGCCCGTTTTTGGGCTGGTGCAATGGCTGGCAGCTCTGTAGTAATTATGGACGTAGCTTTTGAAGACGGCGCAAATGGAACCAAACTAAGTAACCCCGGTTTTATGCGTAAAGCAGGGGCCTATACCGATGCATTTGGTGTTGCGTCCAACGCAATGTTGGATGACGTTGCACAAGACGTTGTTAACTATGTAGCAGCGAACAAATAATCACGCGTTAAAACTCACGCGCTTGATAAATACTGTTCGTATAGATAAAAGGCTGCCGGAAAAATAGGCGGCCTTTTTTATTGGCTGCAACCTGTGCACCAAACCCACACAAGCTAGAGCGCAATGACACCTTGCAAATTTTTCAGGCAATGGGCCTTGGCCAGTGCCAAAAAATCCTGCACATAAGGTAGCACCAAATATTCTTCACGCACTGCCGCATAAAGTGTGGGCCAAATACCTTGTGGCCCGGCAGAACGTACGCTAATCAAACCCTGCGCCACATATTCAGCCGCCACCCAATTTGGTAAAGCACACACACCGCGCCCACTGGCAACCAATTGCACCATCATCAAAGTTAATTCCGAAGTGCGCACAGCGGCTGGTTCTACTCCAGCGGGCATTAAAAATTGGGTAAACACATCCAGGCGATTGCGGCCCACGGGGTAGCTAATTAAGGTTTGATCAGCAAGATCTTGCGGCTGTAAATATTCCCGGGCGGTCAACCGATGCTCATTCGCCAGTGCGATTTGCATTTCGTAACCAAACAAGGGCACATACTCAATACCCTTGATTACTTGTGGATCAGAAGTAATTACCAAATCAATATCGCCCTGCGCCAAGGCTGGTAGTGGCTCAAAGGTAAAACCCCCAGAGAAATCCAATTCAATAGCGGGCCATTGGTTGCGATATACATCGATAGTCGGCATCAACCAGTTAAAACAACTGTGGCATTCAATTGCCATGTATAAGCGCCCTGCCTCGCCGTGCACTAATTTTTTTACATCGCGCTCAGCATCGGTAACTCTGGCGAGCACATCGTCTGCCAATAGCAGCAATCGTTTTCCTGCCTCAGTAAACCGCAACGGCCGACTTTTACGGATAAACAATTCGCACTCCACGCGCGACTCCAGTTCTTTGAGCTGGTGAGACAGCGCAGACTGCGTGAGAAATAAACGCTCTGCCGCCTCCACCAAACTGCCGGTTTCACGCAGAGCGATAAGGGTTTTTAAATGGCGAATTTCGATCATAGTTATGCTCTCACGTAGGTTGGAAAAGCGTAGCGCCTTCCGACGATGCAGCCCAATAGCAGTGATATGCCTGAATATTTGTTGTGTCGGAAGTCGCTGCGCTTTTCCAACCTACCCACTCAATGAATCAATCCGCACAGGGTAACATTAACCATATTCACGTTAAAACCGAAAATCACCAGTTTTATTCATGTTTGTGTTTCGCCCAAAATAATCCTTTCGTCAACTAAGGGCGTCGACGCCGATTGACCGCTATTGGGTGTAAATTGCCGATTGCATTACCAGGCACAAACAAAAATGCCGCCGTGTTTTGCACGGCGGCATTTTTAGTGAATCATTACCAACGCCACTGAATTTCCGCCGTTAACTCGCGGCCGCGACTAGGTACACCATCCAATTTACCGAGCCCTTGTGCCGGAGTTGCATAATCTTCATCGGTAAGATTTTTTATTTGCAAACTAATGTCGTAACCACTGGTAAAGCGGTAGCGCCATTGGGTGTTGAGTACCCAAAAATCATCCAGTGTTATTTCAGTTGTTGCCGACACAGGAGCTTGGTGTTCATCTTGATATACACCAAGCAAATTCCAATTCCAACGCTGGGCGGCGTAATTAATTTCAAAGGAAGCCAGCGATTCCGCTTCGCGAAATGCCGTCTCCGGTAAATTCATATTGGTATAAGTGCTGCGCAGTGACCAGCGATCGCCGAATTTTTGTAGCCACTCTATTTCAAGGCCATCACTGCGCTCGCTATCGCCATTGACATACGTACGGGTAGTGCCAATAAAACCAGTCATGATCGGTTGTTCGTAGCGGTTTTGAAACACACCAGCGCTAAGGCTGGTGGCCTGCCAATTGCCCATTAGAATCAAGTCCCAGGTTTTTACCACCTCATGTTCAAGATCCGGATTGCCAAGCAATGTGGGGTTATTAATAAACGCTGTCTCTGCCAGCGTCGGTGCGCGGAATGCTTCGCCGTATAACAACTTCAGGCTGTAGGTTTCATTGAGTTGTTCTACCAGTGCCAAACGCGGGCTAAAACGTGCCTCTACATCTGAGTAGTCATCATAGCGGCCCCCAATGGTGAGCCTAGTTGAATCGCGCAGGCTGCGAATATATTGACCATGAATACCCGTGGTGGATTGTGAACCTGAAACCCCCAAGGGTGTGCGTTCACTCATTTCGCCGTAATAAGTGATGGGGAATTGTCGCTGGATTAATTGCACCAGATCGTAGTTGCTGTAAGCACGCGCTTTGATCTCTTCGTGGTGCGCCGCTTGTATGCCCCATTGGGCGCTGGACTTGTCGTCTATAGTCCAGTCCGTTGTGTAGGCCAAGCGATAGCTTTCGCCGGCTTGTGTTGCTTGAATCCTAAATGGTTCATTGCTGCTGGGTACGCTTACCGCCGCCAAGGCCCCTGGCCCCTGCACAAACCCTTCAAGCTCAAAGGTGAATTGTTGATAGCTGAGAGAAAAATTGGATTTGATCGCAGGTGTCCATTCAATCCCCTGATCCACACTTAAGTTCCACAGCTCACGGGCGTGATCATTCACCCCGTTGGCAGTATTTTCCGAGAGATAAAAATCCTCCGACTCGCCGCGATAATAGGTCAGATCAATTTGGGTTTTGCCGCGACTTAACCCCAGATCCATATTCAACAAACGACGCGGGTCCTCAGTCTCCAGTGGCAAACGGCTGAAGCTGTCGGTAATCGTCAAATCTTGCCCTTTGTCCTCATAGGCATGCAGGTACGCATCCGCCTGCCATTCTTCACCGGCGTGACTCCAGAGTGCATCCAGTGCGCGCCGCTGCTCACTGCCCACGCCCACAGCGAGGGCTTTTTGCTGTTTGCGGGTGACAATATTAATTACACCAGTGAAAGCAGAGCTGCCGTAAACCGCAGACCCTGGGCCGCGAATCACTTCCACCCGCTCCACCTGCGCTAATGGAAATAGCGGCAAGGTGACATCGGGGCTGCCAGCACGGGGGTCGTTAAATACCTTGCCGTCAATCAGCAACAGCACCTCCAGCGATACCTGGGTGGTGCGTCGGCCACGCGCGCTGTAGGTGTAAGCCAACCCACTATTGGCATTGCGATTAAATTGAAACCCCGGCACCAACCCGAGCAACTCGTGCAGGTAATCCACACCCAAGCGCTCTATGTGCTCATGAGTAAATACCGACACCGCCGCCGGTACCGTTTTAATCGACTCTTGGGTAAGGGTCGACCCAGTCACCGGGGTTTCCAGCAACTGTTCAAGGCTTAATTCGAGGTAGGCAAATTCATCCGCGTGTGCGCCCATACTGAGCAGACACATCAACGCCAACAAGCAGCGCGGTGCGCGATAAACTTTCGGTTTGATGACCATAGTGCGATTCTCCACGTCAGTAATACCGGGCGCAGGTCAGCGAGCTGACCAATCTGCCAACCAGGCATCAAACTGCCCAGGCGGTAAGGGTTTGGAAAAGTGATAGCCCTGCATTAAACGACACCCTTCATTCACAAGCAGAGTCATTTCATGGCTGGTTTCTACGCCTTCAGCAATGGTATCCATACCCAGTGACTGTGCGAGACGGATGATGTAACTAACAATCGCCAGCGACGCCTCATCCGACTGCATATCACGAACAAACGATTGATCAATTTTTAAAATGTTTACCGGCAAGCGGCGCAGATAATTAAGGCAGGAAAAGCCAGTGCCAAAATCATCAATTGCAATGCGATAGCCCAAGTCGCGAAACTTCTGCAACACCTCGATAGAGGCATCCATATCGCTCATCAGCATGCTCTCTGTCAGCTCCAACTCCAACGACTGGGGTGCCGCGCCCGCGTCGTCCATAATGGTTTGCACCTCAGCCATAAAACCAGGTTGGTGGAATTGCAGTGCTGAAATATTCACACTGACCACCAGTGAAATGGCACCTTCCGCCTGCCAGCGAGTAACCTGTCGCGCCGCTTCGGCGATCACCCAATTGCCGATAGGAATAATCAAACCAATTTCTTCCGCCAGCGGAATAAAATCATTGGGCTGAACCAAACCGCGCTCCGGGTGACGCCAGCGAATTAGGGCCTCAGCACCGTAAAGTTGCTGATTAGTGGCATCCATCTGCGGTTGATAATGAAGTTCAAACTGCCCCAACTCCAAGGCTTGTCGCAAGTCGTACTCAAGTTTTAAGCGATCCAACGTGCGCGAATTTAATAGCGGTGTATAGAACTGATAATTGTTGCGGCCTTTTTCTTTGGCGAGATACATTGCAGCATCGGCATTTTTAATCAGTTCGCTCGGTGAACTGCCATCCTCAGGGTAAATCGCAATACCAATACTTGGGCTTAAATGCAGTGGCATCTCTTCCACTAAATAAGGCTTTAATAATTCTTCGCGCACTTTGATTGCCACTTCCGCCAAATCGCGCTCATCATGCACACGCGGCAATAACACCACAAACTCATCGCCACCCAGGCGCGCAACTGTATCGTCATTACGGATAACTTTTTTCAAACGCAGGGCTGTCTGGCGCAAAATTTGATCGCCCGCTGCATGGCCGAGCGAGTCATTGATATTTTTAAAACGATCCAAATCGATAAACAGCAAGCCAACTTTTTCCTGACGCCGTTTGGCAGTATTAATCGCCATTTCCAAACGATCATTTAATAAAGTGCGATTGGGCAACTCGGTGAGGCTGTCGTGGTGCGCAAGAAAGTCGAGTCGTTCGCGGGATTTTTTGCGCTCGGAAATATCAGTAAAAATAGCGATATAATTTTCTATCTGACCGTCGCTACCCAATACGCGGCTAATTGAAAACCAGGAGGGGAATGTCTCACCATTTTTGCGCCGGTTGCTAAGCTCACCCAACCAGGCCCCACGCTCGTTGAGAATGGCAATCAGGTTGCGGAAAAATCCTCGCGGATGTTGGCTCGCACCTATTTGGGCGGCGTCCACACCCAACACATCTTCAGCACTGAAGCCCATCATTTTTTCGTAGGTTTTATTCACCAGAACTATGCGGAATTGGTCATCCAAAATCATGATCGCTTCATTGCTGCCTTCAAATACTTTGGCCCACAAACGCAATTCCGCTTCCTGATGTTTACGCTGGGTGATGTCGCGAATCACCATCACCACTTCTTGCTGTTCGCGCAGCATTACCCGCGCCTCCCAGGTGCGCATTTTTCCTGCCAGAGGCGACCAATCAAACTCGACTAATTGTTCACCTTTACCGGCAAACACCCGGCGAATTTGTGGTGCAAGAATGCGATAGACAGGTGCAGGCAAGTGCCCTTCACCACTGTCCTCATCGTAACTAACCCAATGATCCATCTCATGAGTGTAAGCGCCGACTTGCATATCAATTACATGACCATCGCGGTCAATACGCAAAATCATGTCGGGAATACCCGCCAACAGCGCGCGGGTTTTACCCTCACTTACACTGACATCGCGAAAGGCTTTTTTGGCGCGCAGAATAAATTGCAAACGATACGGCAGAGAGCCCCAACTGACGGGCTTGGTAATAAAATCTGTGGCGCCGGATTCATAGGCGTGATGGATGGATTCTATATCGCCCAGCCCGGTGACCATGGCGATAGGTAAATCGTGGCCGCGTGGGTCTTGCAATAACTCGCGGCACAAGGTGAAACCATCACCGTCGGGCAGGAGCACATCTAACAAAACAATATCTGGTTTACGCTCTGCAAAACGTGCGCGTGCAGAGGCGCAGTCGACCGCCTCCATCACCTGAAAACCTGACTGTTCAAGGGTGATGGTAGTCATTAAACGCGCGGCTTCATCGTCATCAACAACCAATACCAGATTCACATTGGCATCACCCAGCGTGATCAGCGGCATACCGTTGCTGGTTGTTAGGTTGAGTGCTGAATCAGGCATCGAGCGGGTTTCTTTCACGTGGATAACTCCTTTCGCTCTAATTCAGCCAAACCTTCTAGCGATAAATCATAGAGCCGTAAAATGCTGTCGACCTGCTGCGCGGCACCCTCCATTTCACCTTTGCGCGCGCTGGCCTCACAATCGCGACAGGCCGCTGCCAAATCCAGCAAACCTAGATTAGCAGCGCTGTTTTTAAAATTGTGTGCGGTTTTGTAGAGTAAATTGGCATCGCCCGCGGCCACTGCCTGATGCAGCTGGGTAATTAGCGCAGGGCTAGCGCCGCGAAATAAACCAATAATTTTTGGCAACAAACCAACACGTAACTCGCGCAGTTGGCGAATAACCTGTTGATCAATTTCAATTTTGCCTGACGTGGACGATTCAACAGGCGTTGAATCCTTTTCGGGTAACCAACGGCTCAGGGTTTGGTTCAGCTGTAATTGTGAAAAGGGTTTGCTCAGGTAATCATCCATCCCCTGCGCCAAACAATGCTCACGATCACCACTGATCGCATTTGCGGTAAGCGCAATAATGGGTAAAGGATTCAAGCCCATTGTTTGCTCGCGCTGACGAATTCGTCGGCTGGCTTCAAACCCGTCCATCACTGGCATTTGGCAGTCCATCAACACCAGGTCGAATGACAGGCGATCAATAAGCGCCAGCGCTTCCTGACCGTTGTTGGCAATTGTCATATCCAACCCCATGCGCTGCAGCATAGCTTTGGCAACTTCCTGATTCACTGGATTGTCCTCCGCCAGCAATACCCGACCGCGCAGCGGTTTTACACCGGGCATTGGCTTTGCACCCTCACTGACCAGGGACTCGGAACCCAGCGGTTGGTAGATAAAATCACCAGCCGCAACCTGGGCGATAAGCCCATGTAACTCCGTCTGGCGCGCCGGCTTGAATAACATCAATGCACGGTTGGCAAGGGACTCCTGAATCGCAATGCCGGCGGGGCACAGCACAATTACCGCTAGCGATTCAAATATTGGTGAGGCCGCCAAATTATCCAGCAATGCACCGGCATTCATATCCGGCATCGCCCAGTCAGTTAATAGCAGTTCAAATGGAGCGTCCGTTTTAGCCTGTTTATTTAATAGCGCCAGCGCCTCGACAGCGGACTCTGCAAGCACCGGAGTGATTCCCCAAGCACGCAACCAATCGTCCAGAATATCGCGGTTGACCTCGTTGTCATCCACCACCAATGTGCGCAAGGGCTTGAGTGGCTGAAACTCCGGTGCCGCCTCAGTATTAATATGCTGCGCCAGCAATAAATCAAAATAGAAACGACTGCCCTCTCCCGGCTGACTTTCCAACTGAATCTGCCCACCCATCATTTCAATCAGGCGCTGCGAAATTGCCAACCCCAAACCAGTGCCGCCGTACTTGCGCGACATGGAGGAATCAGCCTGGGTAAAGGATTGAAATAGTTTTGCGCTCTGTTCAGGAGAAATACCAATTCCTGTATCACGCACAGCAAAGCGCAGCTGCAATTGGTCTGCCTTGTTAGCCACAAGCCCAACACTGATTTCTACTTCGCCGCTGTCGGTGAATTTGATGGCGTTGCTCAATAGATTGGTAATTACCTGCCCGAGCCGCGGGCCGTCTCCTATCACAGAGACAGGCGGCAATGGTGTTCTACACAGGAGCTCCAAATTTTTCCCGTGCGCAATAGGCGCGTAACGCTCCGCGATATCTTCAATCAGGGTATTGAGCGGGAATGGCAGTAACTCTAATTCCAATTTGCCGGCTTCGATTTTAGAGAAATCAAGAATATCGTTAATGATAAGAAGCAAATCTTCGCTGGAGCGACGTGCCACCCGGGCGAATCGTTTTTGTTTGCTGTCCAGCTCTGTCTCCAACAACAAACCGGTCATGCCCATAATGCCATTTAAGGGGGTGCGGATTTCATGGCTCATGACCGCCAGAAAATCACTTTTGGCTTTACTGGCTGCTTCCGCTTGTTCACGCGCGTATTGCAACTCCAGGGTGCGCTCCAGTACCCGCTGCTCCAGCAGCTCCTGGTTTTGACGCAACTCGCTGTCTTGCATTTCAATACGATCCAACATGGCGTTAAAACGCCGGGTCAGCAGCCCCACCTCATCGCGTACAGCGGACTCAGGTGCGCGGGCATCGTAATGTCCTTGATCGCCCACCCGCCGCGCCAATTCACTCAAACTCCCCAAGGGGCGCATTACGCGGGAAATCAGAGCCCAAGCCAAAATACCGGACACCAACAGCGCCACAAAAGCGGCGGCCAACACCCAACCGATCTGGCCATAAAACTGTTCGCGCAATGGTTTTAGCGTGACATCCAACTCCAAATAGCCCAGAGGCTCTTCTGCCCAAAAAACGTCTGCGCGCACCCGGATATCGCGCTCAGGGCCGAGCGCTGCAGTATCGCCAAGCGCAGCGCGGTATTCAGCCAGCAACTCGTTGTTGCTGAGAATCAAACGTGCCGCAATCACTTTAGGTTCCACACGCAATACGGCCAGCGTTTGTTGGGCGGCTTCTTTGTCGGCAAACATACTCGGCGCTGCCATATTCAGCGCAGTTGCTTCCGCCAAAATTTGCAGCTGGTTATTTACTTGATTCACAAAGTAATTGTATTGCTGCCAACTGGTTGCTAGTGCCGCACCCAAGACTGCAATGCTGGTTAATAACATAGCGAGCAAAGTGATTTTGCGGGTTAGCGAAGTATTAGGAATGGAGTTTGGCATCTTAGCGGCGCTCCATTGTTGGCTTTTTAGCCAATTTGAGCAGCTGGCTACTGACTTTTACACCAGCGCTGTCAATCGCCTGTTCGTTGATCACAAACTCAATACGATTATCATTCGTACGCAGCAGTGCGATAGCAACACGCCCATCCCGAGGATCAGGTTCATCCGCTACGAGCAAGACACCCGGTGGCAATTGTGCGGGCAAGGAAATACGTTCACCGCTTGCGGGGCGATAAATCATTTGGCAAGAATTTAAATACTGATCGAGATCCGCCGTTTTATCGAGATAGACAACTCTGGTCTGACGCTGCGGTTGGGATTTTTTTTCCAACTGCGCCAAGGCTTGACGGGTAACACCTTCTGCCCCCAAAGCACAAAGCGAAACCGATTGATCTTTGTGTGCGGGCCATTCGATGAATTTCAAAAAGTTATAGACAAATGCAACGCGCAAGCTAGCCTCGGACGCATTCGCCGAAGCCACAAAAAAAGGCGTGAAGAGCAAGACTCCCACACCAGAATAAACCAAGCGACGGCCAGTAACTTTGGCCCACCTTCCCAGCACAGACTTCACCTTGTGCGATTCCCTCGTGTAAAGCGTTTTAATCTGCTCAGGATAGCCCAGCGGAGGTGGTTTTGCGATAAAGGGTTTTGCTTTTTCCGTCGCCTCCAGCCACCTTAATAAGACTAAGTGGTATCATGGCAGCCCTCAATTTCCATTCTTATGGCCACTTTTATGCTGTTGTTTGTCGATAACCTAACCAATGTCGATTTCAGTTTCCTTGACCCCCAGCGCGGCCTTCTCGGCGAGACCTGGTTAGCAAATGTTCGTTTGTATGGGGAACTGGATGAACAAGGCATGGTGTGCGATTTCGGCACCGTTAAAAAAGTCATGCGTCATTGGTTGGATACAGAGTTAGATCACCGCTTGGCTGTGCCCATTCGCTCACCGCAAATTCGCATTGACGATGAAGGGGACTTTCTCACCATTTATTGGCAATTTGGCAGCAATGGTGAATTTTTACACACACGCTCACCGCGCGATGCAATTGCTCTTGTCGATGCAGAGGTTCTAACACAAGAATCTATTGCCGAATGGTGCATTAGCCAACTCAAGCAACAATTCCCAATGAGCGTGGCACGTTTGGAGTTGGACTTCTCATTGGAGCCTATAACTGGAGCCTATTACCACTACAGTCACGGTTTGAAAAAACACCGGGGTAATTGCCAACGCATTGCACACGGCCATCGCTCACGCATAGATATTTGGGCCAACGGCAAAAAATCACCGAAACTGGAACAACGTTGGGCCGATGAATGGAAAGATATTTATTTGGCTACTCGTGAAGATTTGATTGGCAAACCGCAACACCAAGGCACGAATTACTACCACTTTGCCTACGAGGCGGAGCAAGGCCCGTTTGAAATTACCCTGCCCCAACGCTGCTGCTATCTGATCGATACCGAAACTACCGTAGAGTTTATCGCCCATCACATTGCGCAAAAAAGCCGCCAGGAAAACCCCGATACCTTTATTCGCGTGAAAGCGTATGAAGGCATTAACAAAGGTGCAATTGCAGAAGCCTAAAACAGTAGTGCAATTATTAATTGCGAGTTAAAAGATTATCGATTTTTTGCAGGTGGGTAATCAGCGGTGCTGAGTATAAATTCAATACTGAAAAATACTCTTCAGCCATAGGTGCCACTGAGCAATATTTGGGAAGCTCCATTTGTTGCTCGATCATAGAATACAAGCGCGGTAAAAAAATAAACTGCAACCACTGCGGAAAGTTCATGGTATCTATCGCGAAAGGCTCCGTACTCGCCAGCGCCTCCTCGGAAATCATTTCAAATTCCCACAGCTGTAATTGCCGCAGTTGTTGTTCAACGTCCATTAACACTTCGGCAACGGCGATGTGGAGTTTATTCATGGTATATCCGGCAGTCAGGGTGCTTCGTAGGTTGGTGCTGAGCGCAGCGATGCCCAACACGCTTTTTAAAAAATCATTTGTGAACGATATGGGTAAACGGCGGCAGCGAATTCAAAATCGCTTTGCCATAACGCTTGGTAATAATGCGGCGATCAAGCAGGCTGATTTTGCCTGTATCCGTTTCAGTGCGCAGCAAACGCCCACAAGCCTGAATTAATTTTAGCGATGCATCCGGTACGGTGATTTCCATAAATGCATTGCCGCCACGCGCTTCAATCCACTCCGATAATGATGCCTCAATTGGATCATCGGGAACCGCAAACGGCAGTTTGGCAATAATCACGTGGGTGCAATATTTACCCGGTAGATCCACCCCTTCGGCAAAACTTGCCAACCCAAACAGCACACTACCGCGCCCTTCATCGATAGCTTTTTTATGCTGCACCAACATTTCCTGCTTGGAATTATCACCCTGCACCAAAATAATTTCGCGTAGATCTTCCGGCATATCCTCAAATACATCGAGCATTTGTTTGCGCGATGAAAACAACACCAGAGTGCCCGCATCGGGATCAATTAAATTCGGCAGATCGTCAATAATGGCAAGGGTATGCACATCCGAATTAGTCGCCTCCACTGCAGCCACGGGAATTTCCAGCGTCGCCTGTTGAAAATTAAAAGGGCTGGGCACTACATGGTAGTTGGCGTCCGCAGGTGTTCCCGCGCGCATTTGAAAGCGTTGAAAATTCCCCAACGCGGTTAAAGTTGCGGAGGTAATAACCGCACCGCAGGCTTTTTCCCACAAACTGTATTCAAGGGTTTTGGCGGCAAGAATCGGGCTGGAGCAAATTTCCAAATCGAGGCTGCCTGTGTGGTCTATGGGGGTGATCCAACGGGCTTTGGGAACCGAACCGGGTTTATCGGGCGTAGCAAAACTCGCCCACAAATCGCGATTGGCTTCCGCACGCGACTGCCAGGTTCCCAGCAGCGGATAATTATTTTCCAAATCAATTTTGGGTACGGGGCAATGCGCATCTTCCATCGATTGGGTTAATTCATCGCACATTTTTTTGAGCAATTCACTCAGGCGATCAAAGCCTTTGTACAACTCAACACAAGGCAGGAGTAGATCCTGAGGAATTACGCCGTTGTCAAAACGATAATGATTTTGGCGATCATCAAAGGCAATGCTCTGCGCCAACTGATCAAATACCGGATACAACTGATCCAGTCGTTGTTTGCAATCGATTAATGCCGCCGGTAATTGCTCGCCATAACGATCCACATTCCCAGCGCCACTCACCGCACCTAAAATTGCGCCGAGCGCTTTATTGCATTGATCCAGCCATTTGCTGGTCGCGAGCATGCGGCTGTGATGCGCAAAATGATTGAGTGCTTTTTGCGGTAAGTGATGACCTTCATCGAACACAAAAATCGCGTCCTCCGGTGCGGGCAAAATAGCACCACCGCCTAAGGCCAAATCGGCCAGCACCAAATCGTGATTGGTAACAATACAATCCACGGCATGCATTGAATCCCGCGCTTTAAAAAAACTGCACACCGACACATTGGAACAGCGGCGTCCGGTACATTGGCGATGATCAGTGGTAATGATTTGCCACTCGTTTTGTTCGAGTGCTTGCGGCCAGGTGTCGCGCTCGCCATTCCATTTATTGCCAGCAAGGGATTCCATCATGGACTGATACAGTTTTACGCTTTGTGCAGACACACTCGGATATTCATCTTCATAGAGCGCGCGGGTGGGATTTACACCGCTTTCGTATTCAGCAATGAGATTATCGAGCTTACTCAAACACAAATAGCGACCACGGCCTTTGGCGAGCGTGAAGGAAAAATTTAGCCCACTGTTGCGATGTAAATCGGGTAAATCTTTATTTACGATTTGCTCTTGCAGCGCGACTGTCGCGGTAGAGACAACCAACTTCTTACCCAGAGCTTTGGCCATGACCAGCGCCGGCAGTAAATAGGCGATAGTTTTGCCCGTACCTGTACCTGCCTCAACCACACAAATATGACCACCGGCACGCTCCTCCACTAGACGATGATTTTCATCATCCAATTTAATACTGCCGAGCGCTTTAGCGATTTCAGCGATCATCAATTTTTGGCCATAGCGGGACTTTAAGCCCTTATTTTCCAAAAATGTGCTGTAGGCGCTTTGAATTTGTTTTTTGAGGTCATCGGTTAGCATTAGCTGCTGCTACTCAGTTTGCTCACAACCGGGTTAGCATAAATTCCCAGCGCAATTTCGCGCTGCCCTTCGGGGATTGCATTCATACGCTGGGCAAAGGCTGCTTTTTCTGCACTTAAAGTTGCAGGGTCATAAGGTGTGTTGTTTACACCATAATTCACTGTCGGCACATTGCCATGCAACATTTCATAAGCAATACAGTTAGTAGCATGCAATACATAGTTGCCAAGAATTTGTTTGTCCAAGGCGGCAACCAGCTCATCAGTATCGGTGTAATCGCCATCCAAAATATCGCCGAATGCCAAATGCACATTACCTTTGTCGCCAGCAATTCCCATGGCGATGCTTTTTACATCCTCATGCTCTTCTTTTTGGTAACTGCCTTGCGTGCGCTGTAAATAAAGCTCGCGCGCTTTCGCTGCATCGCAAGGGTCCAACTCGTAAGAAATAGATACCGGCACTATGCGCAACTGCCGGATATAAGTGGCCAACTCTTCCGTTTTGGGTTTATTTAGCGCGATCATACCCAGCACCGCGGAATTGGTTTTATCGCAACCATCTTTGGCCCGACCTTCACGCTGGGCGATCCAGATACTTGAATGTTCATTGCAAATGGAATGATGAATATAGGACGACAAATATTTTGCCGCTTTGAGTTTTTCACGCGGCGCTTTTGCCGAGCGGTTAACAATAAAACTTTTATTCAACCGCATTAAATCTGACACAAAAGGTTTGGTCAGCAAGTTATCGCCAATCGCGATACGCAAAGTATTGCTGTGATTGTGATAGAGAACCCAATTGACAAATGCCGGGTCCATCGCGATATCGCGATGGTTGCTTATAAACAAATAGGCCGTTTTTTTATCCAGCTTATCCAGGCCTGATGTAGTTAATGCGGTGACGCGCTTGGCCATCATAGCCGCCATATAGTTTTCAACCACGTGCTGAAAACCATCGACATCCTGAATGCCGGATAACTGCTGTTTGAGCTTCGCTTTTACCAGAGGTTTTATCGCCCACCCCAACCATTGGTGTGCACCGGGAAAACGCAAACGAGTTACGGCATCGACCAATTCCGGGTCGGCTAACAGGCGATCAAGCGTGGAGCGAACTTCATCATCGCGGTAGGGACGAATATCATCAAATTCAGTCATATAAGGGAATCATCAGTAAGAAGGCAATTTCAACATCTATCGGAATGGGTTTATATCCAAACAGACATTATGCGCTCCAAGAACAAGCGCTTTGCATAAGGGCCGGAAGCCAGCGAAAATAGGCGCACAAAATACCGAAAAGGGTCGCAAAATGCCACCAAAAACACCACCCATCAATCGCAATACCGATAGCAACACCCCCTGCCCCTGCGGTAGCCAGCAATCACTGCAAGCCTGTTGTCTGGATTTTATCGAAGGCACCCGCCTGCCCCCCACGGCTGAAAGCTTAATGCGCTCGCGCTATACCGCGCACAGCCTTGTCGCGGTCGATTACCTGTGGGACACCTGGAGCCCGGAACAGCGTTTGCGCTCCAGCAAGAGCGACATTCGCGCCTGGGCTGAAAGCTGCGACTGGTTGGGTCTGCAGATACGCAACACCCACGCAGGAGCAGAGTATGATGATTCCGGCATCGTTGAATTTGTAGCGATTTTTCGCCAACAAGGGCAACTGCATCAGCACCATGAAACTTCATTATTTAGAAAGCACTTGGGTAAGTGGTTTTATGTTGATCATGTGGAGCTGTGACAGAGTCAAATTTCCGACACAAATAATAAAGAAATGTGATGCAACCGGCGAAGCGCACAAAAATCCGCCACTGATCGCATTAGCTGATCACCTCATCACTCACTAATGCTTAAAATAGCGCCAAAATCATAATATCCATTGCGCTATTAGCGGCTACACTCTCCGGTGTGCCATTTGCCAAGACTCTAACTCTCTGACTCTATGAAAATTTTGCTGGTCGAAGACAGTGCAACCCTGCGCCATGCCATGCGCAATTATATTCTCGAAGCGGGTCATGAACCCTTGATTGCACGCAGTGGCGAAGAAGCGCTGCAGCTGCTCGAAAATACCCCGGTCGATATGATCATTATGGACGTGGAAATGCCCGGCTTGAATGGCTTTGAAACGACACGCCTCATCCGCGAGTGGCTTGCGGGCCACTGGATACCCATCATTTTTGTAACCGGCCTGAATGAGGACGAAAATTACCGCGAAGGCATAGAAGCCGGTGGCGATGATTATCTGATCAAGCCGGTCAGCTTCATGATTATCAAAGCAAAAATCCGCGCGATGGAGCGTATCGCCGAAATGCGCGACCAGCTGAATCAGCTCAACGTGGAATTGGAGGCACTGAGCCAGCTCGACAGCCTCACGCAAATATATAACCGCCGCACCTTTAATGATTTGGCACAGCAACAGTGGTCGCTGGCTAAACGCCATCAACAACCCATTAGTGCGTTGATGATCGACGTGGACCACTTCAAATTATTTAACGATCACTACGGTCACCCGGCGGGTGATGCCTGCCTGAAAAAAGTCAGCCAGGCGATTAAAAGTTGCCTGCACCGCAGCGGGGATATTTTGGGCCGCTATGGCGGCGAAGAGTTTGTAGTACTACTGCCGGAAACCGATGCGAAGGGTGCAATGCGCGTTTCCCAATCTATCGGTGAAGCCTTGGCGCAGCTGCAAATACGCCACGATGTATCACCCACCGACAGCTATGTAACCGCCAGCATTGGCGGTGCAACTTGCCTGCGCACCACCGGCCATGATTTGGAAGAACTGATTAAAAATGCCGACCGCGCTCTGTATAAAGCCAAACGCGCGGGGCGCAATCGCAGTTGGGTGGAGGAAGTAGCCACCCACAAAACTATTTTGCTGGCGGATACAGATCAGGAGTTACTGCGTCATTTCAGCGGCTGCTTGCAAGCGCACTTTAATTTGCTCACCGCCGAAACACAGCGTGAATGCCTGGAGTTAGCGATTGAATTGCATCCAGACTTAATATTGTTAGGTAGTGGCATTGTAGATACCCAAGCCGGTGCCGAACTGTGCAACTGGCTCGCACGTACCCCAAAAACAGCCAACAGCCTGTTAGCGCTTGTGAGCGAACAAACCGACGACAAAATCAAAACACTTGGGCAAACACTCAATATCAACCATTTTTTTGATAAGAGCCTCAGTGCGCCCACGCTGCTCAACAACATTGTCAAACTGCTTAACGACGCGCACTGATGAGCAGCCATTCACCGCATTAATTGCTGCGCAGCGAGTTGTACCAATTTACCTCGCGTGAATATTTATCCACCTGATCGGCCACATCCAACACCAGCGCAAACAGCGCCATGCGCACCAACACGCCATTGTCCGCCTGGCGGAAAATGGCGAGGTTGGGGTTTGCATTCAAATCATTATCCAGCTCATTGGCGTCTGCCCGTGAATCTCGCGGCAGCGGGTGCATGATCACCGTATTCGGTTCGCAGTATTGGGTATAGATGGATTGATTCAAACGGAACCGACCGCGATACAAATCGGCCTCTTCTTTACTGGCGAAACGCTCTTCCTGGATACGTGTTGAATAAGCGATATCGATATTGCCGATGCTGGATGCCAAGTCATCCGTAATCGTCACCTTGTGCCCTGCACTGCGCAACTCCTCAACGATATAGTCCGGCATTGCCAACTCTTTGGGTGACACCAAACACACGCTAATGTTTTGAAACAAGCACAGCAACTTACACAGAGAATGCACTGTGCGACCATGTTTTAAATCGCCGATCATCGCAATGCGCAAGCCATCAATACTGCGCCCGTTAGCCCGCAACTCTTTGCGAATGGTGTACAAATCCAGCAGCGCTTGGGTCGGGTGCTCATTAGCGCCATCGCCGCCATTCAGTACCGGTACGCGACTGCCTTCGGCAAATTCTGCGACCGAACCTGCTTGCGGGTGACGCATACAAATCACATCGCTGTAACCGGACAGTACGCGGGCGGTATCAAACAGGGATTCGCCCTTGGTGAGCGATGAGCTTTCAAAACCAGTAGTTTCGCGTACATTGCCGCCCAGCAAATTAAACGCCGAACCAAAACTCACCCGGGTGCGGGTGCTGGGTTCAAAAAACATGTTGCCCAAAATCGCCCCTTCCAATACCCGCGTTACCTTGCGACGCAGGGCGTAGGGCTCCATGGCATCGGCCACGTCGAAGATGCGCTGGATATCAGCGCGTTCAAATTGTTTGATAGAGAGAATGTGCGCGCCGGTAAAATTCACAAGAAGTCCTTAGCGGTGAGACCGCTGACCAAAGAGGCAAAACCAAAGGGGGACAAAAACGGCCGCCATTTTAACGACAGCAAAGCGCTATACCAACGGCTAATGATAAAAAAACCTAGTGCACCGGAATCAGCGAGACCAAGCGCGTATCGGCACGCCGCTCTTTAGTGGGCAGCGATGGCATCATGCGCTCCAATGCCGCCTCGGCCGTAGCGCGATAAGTGGTTAACTTGCCGCCCATTACCGAGAGCACTCTAGGCTGGTGTTCGTTATCCACCGAGAAAATCACATCGCGCGAACGACCAAATGCCGCCTTGTCACTCTTGGGCAGCACTCGCAAGCCGGCAAAAGTATCGACCTGACTATCCTCCACTGGCAATTCCGGGAAATAGTGACGCAAGGTCGCGAGCAAATAAGCCTTTTCTTCATCACTACAAAACGCTGTTTCCGGGCGCCCTTGGTGCAGCTTTTCAGTGGTGCCGACCATTAACTGCCCTTCCCACGGCAATACAAATACCGCGCGTTTATCGGCTGGAGCCTCCAGATAGAAATACTGCGCAAGCAGCGGCGGCAATAGCAAATGACTGCCCTGCACTAGCTCGACCTGGGGATGATTTATCGCCGGTTTAATCTTGGCCAATACCTCCGTCGCCCAAGGGCCAGCGCAATTGACCAATACGCGACAGCTGATCGACTGTTGGCCGGATTCGGTTTGGATATCTACCTTGCAACATTGACCATTGCGCTCTGCGCCCACAAAGCGCGCAGGCATGAGCATATCTGCTCCCAACAAAATGGCCGACTGCAATACCGAACGCGTGAGCGCCGCATCATCGGTTTGCGCTTCGTGATAACGGAACACAGCTTTCAACCCCTGCTGCTTTAACCCGCTCAACTGATCCCATTCCGAGCGCGACAATTGACGAAACAAACTGTTTTTATCAAACCCCGCCAAACCAGCGTAAAGGCTCAGCCCCGCCCGAATTGTCAGCGGTGAGCGAGTTGAATTCTCATAAACGGGAATGTGCAAGGGGCGCAGTTTTACCAATTCGGGGGCAAGCCGTAATAGCAGCGCTCGCTCGCGTAAGCTCTCGCGCACCAAACCGAACTGGGCTGTCTCCAGGTAACGCAGCCCGCCGTGAATCAGCTTGGAAGATTTGGAGGATGTACCCGCCGCCGGCGCAGTTTGCTCGACGACCAATACCGAATAACCCGCTGCCGCTGCCGCCTGAGCGACACCGGCGCCCTGAATACCTGCGCCTACAACGACAATGTCGTATTTCATTAAATTTCGTCCGGGAGAAAAATCAGCCAGAGTATAGACAGACTTGTAAGAATGATCGACAGCTGTGCGCTGGAAATGCGATTAATGGTGCTGAATAACACCATCCAGGTCATAAAGCCCAAGCAACTTACTCGCCGCCAGGGGCAGCTGGGCAATGGAAAGCTTCGTACCGGCAGCCTTGGTCAAACTCAATGCCGCCAACAAGAGTGAGGCGATGGAAGAATCCACCTTGGTTACACCGCTGCAATCCAGAGTGCGTATATTGGATTGCACACTGGTGTGAAGGGTGCGCTGCAATTGCTCCCGCAAGTGAGTCACCGTTTTAAAACTCACCTCGCCGCGCACATAAAGCACATGCTCATTCAGTATTAATTCACTCATTTTTAGCCGCTGCCGCTTTGTCGTTTTGTTCAGTCAGGTTTTTTAAAAAAGCATCCAAATTAGTGCGATTGATTTCCTCATCGAACACCCCGCGGGCAGTAACCACCAAACTAATGCCCTCCACATTGATGTCCACAATTTTCCACTTATCATCTTGCAGCTCCAACCGCAAAAATAAAATTACTGCCTCACCTCGCTCGTTATTTACCCGCACTTTAAGGGTGGTTTTGGTTTCACTCTGACTGCTGTTTTTATTATCACGACCGAGCATTTCCGGTTTGGTATTGCGGTACAGGTACAAAGTTTTGGTGTAGCTACGAATTAAATAGCGCTGAAATTCGCGCAAGTAAATTTCCCGCTGCTGCGCACTGGCACTACGCCAGTGTTTTGCCAACGCGAGTTGCGCCATACGTTTAATCGCCAGGTTAGGTAATGCAGACTCAGCCACAATACTGCGCAATTGTTCCGGGTCAGTTTGATAAAGCGCCTCATGTTTTTTTAACTGGGTTAATACATTTTCAATCGCAACCTGCATTACCCCAGCCGGATCTGCTTTTTGGTTACCCGCCGTATCGGCACGAACAGCCAATGATAGTGAAAACAAAAACAAGGTACAAAAAATCGCCCTGAATGAACGCGAAAAAAATAATGGTGTTAGCAGGTTATTCATGATTCGTTTCCTCTGCGGAAGTGCTCGTAGCTTTGTTCAAGCCAAATTCACCGATTAATTTTTCCAGCAACAGCGCAGAAGAAGTGAACTCAATAGTGTCACCAGCCTTGAGCATGTCCTCTTCCGCGCCTACATCCAAGCCGACATACTGCTCGCCCAGCAAACCGGAGGTAATAATACTCGCCGAAGAATCCACACTAAATTCATAGCGGTTATCAAGCGCCATACTGACTTTGGCTTGGTAATTGGAAGTATCCAACTGAATATCTGTAACACGCCCTACCACTACTCCAGCGCTTTTAACCGGCGAACGCATTTTTAGCCCACCAATATTGGTAAAGTAGGCATGCACCTCATAACTCGGTGCGGCGCGAAAGCTGGATTGGTTTGCAACCTTCAGCGCTAAAAAAACCACTGCCGCCATTCCCAGCGCAACAAAAAAACCAACCCACAAGTCAACCAGTGTGCGATTCATTTTCAAAACCCTCTGAACATAAAAGCAGTCAGCACAAAATCCAATGCCAACACCACTAACGCTGAAACCACCACTGTACGTGTTGTCGCCCGCGAAACCCCTTCGGCAGTCGCCACCGCAGAATAACCTTCGTATACCGCGATCAAACTTACTGCCACCGCAAAAATCACGCTTTTAATAATGCCGTTAACAACATCCTGCCGAAAATCCACCGCATTTTGCATTTGCGACCAGAAGGTTCCCGCATCCACACCCAGCAATTGCACCGCCACTAAATAGCCACCAAAAACTCCGAGCGCACAAAAAATGACATTGAGTAATGGCAGCGAGATAACGCCCGCCCAAAAGCGCGGTGCAATCACTCGCGCCAGTGGTTGAATCGCCATCATTTCCAGCGCATTTAATTGCTCAGTCGCTTTCATCAAACCGATTTCTGCTGTTACCGCTGAACCCGCGCGACTTGAAAATAGCAATGCCGATAATACCGGCCCCAATTCACGCACCAGTGCTAAGGCTACCACCATGCCGACACCATCACCGGAACCAAAACGTTCCAGCGTGTCGTACATTTGCAAGCCCAGCACCAACCCCACAAATAAACCGGACACCACAATAATTAACAGCGAGAGCACACCAATAAAATAAACTTCGCGCACCACCAACCAGGGGCGGCGCAAACACATGGCAGACATCAATAAGATAGAAATTAAAAACCGACAAATAGCGCCGAGCAATATCAGCCGATCTGTCACCTGCCGCCCAATGAACTCAACGCCCTGCAAAATAGTTTTCATCGCTCAGCTCCCAGTAAGTGGCTGGCATAATCCGGCGCAGGGTAATGAAATGGCACCGGCCCATCGGCTTTACCGTTGACGAATTGTGCGAGGAAAGGATGATCGGACATTTGAATATCAGCAGGAGTACCTTCGGCGATAACCGTACCGTCGGCGATCATATAAACGTAATCTACTATTTTGAGCGACTCTTTAATATCGTGAGTCACCACAATCGAGGTTGCACCCAGCGCATCATTAAAGCGGCGAATTAACTGCCCGATGACACCGAGTGAAATTGGGTCTAGCCCTGCAAAAGGTTCATCGTAAAGAATTAATTCCGGGTCCAGTGCAATGCAGCGCGCTAAAGCTACGCGCCGCGCCATACCGCCCGACAGTTCGGACGGCATTAAATGATGTGCGCCACGCAAACCCACCGCGTGTAATTTCATTAGCACCAGGTTGCGAATTAAATCCTCAGGCAGATCGGTATGCTCGCGCATTTGAAAGGCAACATTTTCAAACACAGTTTGATCGGTAAATAGCGCACCCATTTGAAACAACATGCCCATTTTTCGGCGCAACAAAAATAACTTTTGCGCATTTAATTCCTCCACCGATTGGTTATCCACCAACACTCGCCCGGAAGTTGGTTTCACCTGCCCGCCAATCAAGCGCAAAATAGTTGTTTTGCCGCAGCCACTCCCGCCCATAATGGCCACCACCTTGCCACGCGGAATGCGTAAACTGATGTTATGCAAGATCTTGCGCGAGCCATAGCCAAACGAGACCTGCTCCAATTCCACCATCGCCGATTGATCATTCATGCCAGTTATTTCATCCCTCTTGCAAAGGTCACACTGCGAAATATCAAATAAACCAAAACACTGTAGGCGCGTCTTTTTAAGATAAAAAGACACTAACCTAAGTGTTACCTTCGTAAGGGAAATTACAAGTGAGGATTCTGATATGGATCAACTGGAAGGGAATTAAAATACGCACTCTGATAAGCAAGCAATCTATTACCTGGATCGGTACATAAGGGCGCCTCTTCGACACCCAGATGCGCCTTATTTTAACCAGGGCACGGCAAGCGGCGCGCCTACACCTTACCCACGCAACGCAGCCTCAATAGTGGCGATGTCTATTTTTTTCATTGTCATCATCGCATCAAAAGCACGTTTCGCCGCAGCAGGATCAGGATTCACAATGGCCTGCATCAAGGCTACCGGTGTAATCTGCCAGGACAAACCCCACTTATCCTTACACCACCCACACTCACTCTCCGCGCCGCCATTATCGACAATTGCATGCCAATAACGATCAGTTTCCGCCTGATCAACTGTGGAGACTTGAAACGAAAATGCTTCACTGTGCGTGAAAGTATCACCACCATTAAGTCCAAGGCAGGGAATACCCATGACGGTAAACTCCACCGTCAACACATCACCCTGCTTCCCCGACGGATAATCACCTGGCGCACGAAATACAGAACCCACCGACGAGTTGGGAAATGTTTCCGCGTAAAATTGCGCCGCCGCCTCAGCATCATCAACATACCAAAGACAAATTCTATTTTTTGCGTGATTACTCATAACTATTCTCCTTTATGAAATTTTAATACCCACCACCGCAACCCCATAGCAACGCTAATTTTTCTAGAGGCAGCGCTTGCTGCCCCCAATTTACCAGATAAGAGAAAAACGCCAAATAAATCAAAAAAACGGTTAACTATTGAGTTGCGCGCCAAACATATTTAATTGAACCACTATGAACTTATAAACACTACTAAATTGCTTCAGAGGCTGCTACTTTGGGGCGCAGGTATTATCTGTATGCGTCATCCATCAATCACGATAAGGTGTCGGTTATGAAAGCACCACGGTTTTATTCCGTATTTTACAAACCTCTTGTTTTTATTATTTTCGCTCTATGGGGTTCCAATGCATTTGCTTATTTAGTGATTAATTATGATAGCAATGACCTCATGTGGCAGAGCGAGGAATTGCGAATTGACGACGATTACGCCTCTTACGGGGACTTCTTTATAGACCAGACGATCAACTTCAAAATAAAGATTATCATTCCAGATATTGAATCTTCAAACCCAGAAACAGCGCCGTCTGTTTTCAATAATGTTATAAAAAGTATCAGCACATCTAATATTTTCACATCTCCACTGATAACTAAAAGCCGATTTGAGTTAATCCCTGAAGGTCCCCTATTCTCTTACTGGAGCCTGACTTTTGACGTTATTGAAAGCGGACCTCTGACAAATGGAACTGCAAGCGGCGGCTCATTCTCCACGGGAGGTTTTATTAGTTGGAACCCGGATGGCTCCGGTGTTGGAAATGGCATCGCTAATTTTATGTATTATTGGGACAATTGGGTTTACAGACGACAACAGATGGAATGGATATTAAACACGGACGTTCACTTTGCAAATTATGAGAGTCAATTGACTATAGAAAAAGTATCCGTAGCGGAACCCATTCCACTTGGGTTATTACTAGCCGGAATGAGCTTTATTTTTTCGCGCGTCGTCCAATCAAACTTAAAATCTAAGCGCACAGTACCAACAAAAATCAGGCAGCTGCTGGAGATGCGATTAGTCGCTGGAATGTCAGGTAGAGTAAGCGGATCGATTGCTGTAACAAAGTGCACCCAAATTTCCAAACCGTAGGGGCGTTTCTTGCTGCGCCCCTACGGTTAATTCTGTAACCACTCGTTCATTTTGCGCTGCCAGTTTGCGAAGCGTTGTTGCAATACGGGGTTTTGCTGTGGCGTAAATATATCCTCCATCAAAGCAGGCTTCCAACTTTCTGGTAAACCGGCAGCCATGCAGGCGATACCTTGTACGGTTGCGTCGGGGTTATCACTGCGGTGAACTGTTGCGTTAGTGAGGTCTGCAATTTTTTGGCAGACGGTATCGGCTTTGCTGAAGCCGCCACTGATAATTATTTTTTGGGTATCGCCCAACTGATTCATCAATTGCACGTTGATAACAATCTGGAAAATAACGGATTCGATCCACGCAAGAATTTTTTCTGCTGCGGATAAATTTTCGCTAAAGCGCGATTGCAAATCGGTTCGCCAATAAGGCGCGCTTAAACCGCCAACGGCGTTTAGGAAATAACAATCACCGGCGGGATTTAATTCAAGTGCGCTATCAATTTCTTGCGGGGTAATGGCTAACCCGGTTTGCTGCTGGATAAAACTGATCGCCGCCGCTGCACCGTTTACGGTTGCCTCCCAGGCGTAATATTTTTTTGCTGCCGGATTTTCTGGCAATTCATTTTCAGGCAACCCCTTTTTGGGCAACCAGAGGGGACTGACCAATAACCCTTCTGGCGCATGCAAATTTTCACTCAAGCGCTGGATAAATGCGCCGGTGCCGATATTGATGTAACAAGTACCAGACTCCGGTAAACCGCGCGCAAACAATGACGCACCTTGATCGCGGGCGCTCGCGGTGAAGGGAATTGTGTAATCGCCCAATTGCAAATTACCAAAGTGGCTATTGTGGTGTTGGCAATGTGGTAAAACATCGCGTGGGCTTTTAAAAAGTTCCAACAGCGATTGATCCCATTCATTGCGCTGCAAATTCCATAACAGTGTGCGCTGGGCGTGACCGGGATCGACAAGGGATTGTTTATGTATTGCTGAAGAGTTATCCAACAAATGCCAAAAAATATAACTGACGATGGGGCCAATGCTGAGGCAATTATCTTTTTGTGCTTGGGCGACTTTTTCATTGTGTTCCAAACACCAGCGCATTTTTGTGGCGCCGTAATGCGGTGACAAACGCAAACCCGTCAGTTGTTGAGTTTGTTGGTGTGTCAGGGAAATATCGTTTAAGTAGGGTTCGCCGCGAATATCCTGCCAGCTCAACACCGGTGTTAAGGTTTCACCGGTTTGGTTGTTCCAACATAAGAGCGATGAACCCTGCCCCGCAAATCCGGCGCTGATAATATGCTGCACATCGGCACCGAGTTGTTGCTGGATTTTTTGCAAGCAAGTGCGTATGCCCGCAAGAATCTCAGCGCCATCTTGTTCGATAAAGGGATAGGCAGAATTTTCGGGTTGGTAAGTGCGTGTTGCGCAGGGTGCGGAATAAATACAAATCTGTTGGCCGCTGCTGGTATAAATGGCGACGCGTGTGCTTTGACCGCCTTGATCGATGGCGAGGTGCAGGTTGTTGCTAAAAACGGGAGAGGAAACCGGGGGCATAATGCTTGCTCGATAATAGTGGTGTCATCGAGCAAGTGTAGCGAGAATTTACCGTTTATTCGCCGGATTGAGGACCGGGCATAAAACCGCTGTAGGGGAACTGAGCGATTTTATCGCTGCCACCTTTGACTTCGGTGATTTTTGCAGGGCCTTCTTTTTCCACTTCATCGATACGCACGATCGAATGCATGGGAATATAAGAGCGCTTTACGCCCGCAAATTCGGTTTTGAGCTTTTCTTCGGCCGGGTCAATTAACAGGCCGCTGCGTTCACCAAACACAAATTCTTCGATTTCGATAAAGCCGTACATTTCACTTTGGTAAATCGCCGAGCAAAACACCTCGTAGACCTGGGCCTGGTTGAGGAATATCACTTTATAAACGGGTTTAACTGCCATAACTCTCTCTGCTGCAATGCGCTCACTCAGAACGCGACCAAAACACACCATCGCGGTCGGCTTTACCCCATCGCGAGGGGCGCGAAGAATAACACACCTTCCTGGCGATTCACGCCCCAAGTGCACAAAAAGTAGCCGATAACGGAGGGCAATCCACTAAAGCGCCCCATTAACCGGTATACTGCGCGCCATTTTTTCCCTTTTCAGTCGATTATTTATGAATTTTGCTTCGCTCGGCCTTGCCCAAGAACTCCTGCACGCGATTAAAGTCATCGGGTTTAAAACCCTTACCCCCATTCAGCAGGAGGCGATTCCCGCCGCCCGCCGCGGTATTGATTTACTCGCTACCGCACAAACCGGCACCGGTAAAACCGCCGCCTACAGCTTGCCCGTACTGCAGCAAATGCTGGAAAAACCCAAACATACCGAAGCCGGTTTTGTGCGCACACTGATTCTGGCGCCCACCCGCGAGCTGGTGGAGCAGATCGCCACCGCGATGCAACAATTTGCGCAGTTCACGCCCTATAAAATCGCCACCGTTTACGGCGGTGTAAAGCTCACCGGCCAAAGCACCAAACTGCGCGCGGGTGTGGATATTCTGGTCGCCACACCGGGCCGGCTGAAAGAACATGTGGAGCTGGGCAATATCAATTTGGCTAAAACCGAATTTGTGGTGCTGGACGAAGCTGACCGCATGATGGATATGGGTTTTGTGAACGATATGCACACGATTCTCACCAGCATTGTGCGCAAACATCAAACGATGTTTTTCTCCGCCACTAGCTCGCCCTTGGTAACTAACCTCGCCAAACAGGCAATGAATCGCCCTACCCTGATTTCCATCTCCAAGCGTAACTCGGTGGCAGAAACCGTCGATCACGTGCTGTATCCGGTGGATAGCGACCGCAAATACGAGCTGTTTATCCATTTGTTGCGCGAGCAAAACTGGCATCAGGTGATGGTATTCAGCAGCACCCGCGACGAGGCAGAGAACCTATACAAGGCATTAAAAGAAGACAAAGTAGACGCTGCGGTGATTCACAGCGAAAAAACCCAGGGCTCACGGCGCCGTGCCCTGCAGGAATTTAAGGAAGATAAGCTGCAAGTATTAGTAGCCACCGAAGTCGCCGCGCGTGGGTTGGACATTCAAGGGCTGGACTTTGTAGTCAACCTCGATTTGCCCTTCTTCACCGAAGACTATGTGCACCGCGTAGGCCGCACCGGTCGCGCGGGCAAAAAGGGTGTGGCGATTTCGTTGGTAACACCGGCGGAAGAACACAAGATTTCGCTGATCGAAGAAGTGATTGGTACCAAAATCAAACGCGAAAAAATCAAAGGTTTTGATGTAACCGAGCAAGTGGTTAAAACCGTCACCAAACCCAAAAGCGGATTGTTGAAACTGGCAACCAAGCCAAGCGGCCTTAAACTGGGAGCAAAATCGCGCGCGGGTGATCCGAAAAAATCGGCCTTTGCCAAACCGGGCAAATCCGGCTCCAGCGGTCATACCGCTGCCAAAAAACCGGTGCGCAAAGGCAGTAAAGATGCGCGTCCGGCGAGCAAGTTAGGCTCATCTACCCGCCCTAAAAAGAAGTAACACAAATGGATACCCGCGTTCGCGGGTATGACAAAAGGTGCAGTTGTTTAAAGCTGAGTCCAATAAAAAGCCGCCCTCGATCACTCGGGGGCGGCTTTTGTTTTTCGGGCGATTAGTTGGGAACTAGTCGTTCAAGTCTTCGTCGTCATCCAGCTCATCAAACTCATCACGCGCTTTGCGAACACCGTGAGCAGCAATAATCTCCACATAAAAACTGTCGCCACCGGCGCTGGCAACTTCATCCATCTTTTTAGTGATTTCGCCTAACCGCACCACTTCTGCCTGCTCGGCAGTCACACCGAATTTGCAATCAAACGCCCAGAAATCCACACCCGCTGGCAGGGTTTTGCGGCGCTCACGTTTCACGTATTTGCGCACTTCGTGTTTGATGGCCTCCAATAAACGATCGGGATGCTTGCCTTCGACCTGGAGTTTGAACGTCTTTTTCATGGCTTACCTGTAGATAAAGAAGAGAATGTATATAAAGAAGAATGTGCGCGGCAGTAAAGTGGCGCGCATGGTAACACGGGCGCCATTGCCAAGGGGCATTTGTGTAGGCTTTAGCGCCCAAGATGGCTATAATGCGCGCCTCCTTTTTCTGCGTGTTTTTTAATCAACACTTTTGCGCCAACCATTCTTTTTTAACCAGGTAGTAGTTAGATGTCGACCACCGAAATGCCGATCAAAAAGCTCTATATCAAAACCCATGGCTGCCAGATGAATGAGTATGATTCATCACGCATGAAGGATTTGTTGGGTGAATCGCACAATATGGTACCGACCGAAGACCCGGAAGATGCCGACGTAATCCTGATTAATACCTGCTCAATCCGTGAAAAAGCCCAGGAACGCCTGTTCCACGAATTGGGCCGCTGGAAAAAACTGAAGAAGAAAAACCCCGATCTGGTGATTGGTGTAGGCGGCTGTGTGGCTAGCCAGGAAGGTGAAGCTATTGCCAAACGCGCGCCCTATGTGGACCTGATTTTTGGCCCGCAAACCCTGCATCGCCTGCCGGAAATGATGGAAACCAAACGCGAAAATGGCGTAGTGGTGGTGGATGTCAGCTTTCCGGAAATCGAAAAATTTGACCGCCTTCCCCAACCGGATGCCGATGGCGTGAGCGCGTTTGTATCGATTATGGAAGGCTGCTCCAAGTATTGTACTTTCTGCGTAGTGCCCTATACCCGTGGCGAAGAAGTGAGCCGCCCAGTGGCCGATGTGATGGCAGAGATTCTCCATTTGGCCAAACAAGGTGTGCGTGAAGTGAACCTGCTCGGCCAAAACGTGAATGCTTATCGCGGCGCGACCGCCGATGGCACTTTTATCGACTTGGCGGAATTGATCACCTATATAGCGGCGATTGATGGCATTGACCGCATTCGTTTCACTACCTCGCACCCGGTTGAATTTACCGATGCGCTAATTGAAGTGTACAACCAGGTGCCCGAGCTGGTCAGCCATTTGCATTTGCCGGTGCAAAGCGGTTCAGATCGTATTTTGATGGCGATGAAACGCGGCCATACCGCACTGGAATACAAATCCAAATTGCGCCGTATTAAAAAGAATCGCCCGAACATCAGTTTTTCATCGGACTTTATTATTGGTTTCCCTGGCGAAACCGAAGCCGATTTTGAAGCGACCATGAAGCTGATCCACGATATGGATTTTGATACTTCCTACAGCTTCATCTACAGCCCACGCCCCGGCACACCCGCGGCAGATTTGCCCGATGACACACCGGAAGAAGTGAAAAAACAGCGTTTGGCAATTTTGCAGGATCGGTTGATTCAACAAGCAATGGCAATCAGCCGTCGCATGGTGGGCAATACCGAGCGCATCTTAATTACCGGTTATTCACGCAAAGATCCAGGCCAATTGTGCGGCCGCACCGAGAACAACCGCGTCGTTAATTTCCGCAGCGACAATGCCGACTTGATTGGAAAATTTGCTGACATATTGATTGAAGAAGCACTGACCAACTCCCTGCGCGGCACCCTGCTCAGCTCGGAATTGGATGCAGACTGGGTCAAATAATTACTATTGTTTTAAACCCATCAAGAAAAACCCCGTGCTGGCAGTGCCAACACGGGGTTTTGTTTGCCAAGACTGCCTATTTGCACTAGCAGTTCTTGTCGGATGCCTCTTCACAAGCATCCTCAACACCATCCTTGATTTCATCTGCCGCGTCATCCAATTTATCGCGGGTTTCATCAAGCGCTTTATCAACATCCTCACCCAATTTTTCTGCAGGGCCATCGCTGGAATCACAGGCCGCCAAGGGCAAAGCTAATAAAGCGATGATAAATACACGTTGAAGTAAATTCATAAAAACTCCCTATACGTTGTTTTAATGACATGAAATTCTTTGCGTATTGCGTGCCAACTTCCCCAAACCCGCTATAGACGGGAGTTTCAAGCAAATAAAAGAACAAGATAGTTAAGAATGCAGATTATTTTTTGCAATTTTTACAACAAGTAAGCGATGAGTACAAAAATAGGGATGCAAAAAGGATTCAATCCAAGATTGCTTCAAGTTGTGCGAGCGATACGGGTTTTAATAGGCTCGCAGCAATGCCTGCATCTGCCGCACGCCGCGGATCTACTGTCTCACCACTAGCAACTATGAGGCGCACCTCTGGGTTGCGCTCGCGGATTTTCGCTGCGCATAAATAGCCACTCATATCCGGTAAATTCAAATCGATTAGTACAGTATGCAGCTTGTGTTTATCCAATTCTTCCAATGCGGCGGCGGCGCATTGCGCGCAAAATACCTGCCACCCCAGCAGAGTTAACAGGCCAGTCATCGCCGCCAAAGTATCTGCATCATCTTCCACAACTAAAATAGATTTAGCAGGAGATGAGGTGGTTAATGCCGAAGTGGAAGGGGTTAAAAATCTTGCCAAACAATTATAAAGCCGGGCCTGATCAAGCGGCTTCCCCAGATAAGCGGTAAACCCCGACTCAAAACAATGATCCATATCGCCTTTCATGTGCGCGGCAGTCAAAGCAACCAGTGGCAGAGTGAATCCTTCACTGCGCAATTGCTGCGCAGCTTGATGACCATCCATAACGGGCATATGAATATCCATCAATACCAAATCAAAATGTTTACCCAATAATTTATCAGCGTTGATAATGCGCACGGCGTTGGCGCCATCAGTGGCATAAACAACTTCTGCACCGGTTAACTGTACAAAATGGCCGATTAAGGTGCGAATATCGCGCAGGTCATCGGCAACCAAAACCCGCCCGGTAAAACGGGGAATTTCCACATTGTGTTCCGTTGCCGCTGCAATGTTTAACGATAAAATGGCAGTTTCCGTGCAGTCGGATTCGTCTATAGCGAGGGTAAAACTAAACTCGCTACCCTCTCCTACCACACTGCTTACCTGAATATTTCCGCCCAGGCGCTCAACTAATTGCTTGCTGATAGTGAGCCCTAAACCTGTGCCCGCTCGCGGATGCACCTGTGCATTTTTGGATTGCACAAAAGGCTCAAAGATTACCTTGAGAGTTTCTTCGCAAATGCCGATACCGGAATCTTTCACAGAAAAACGGATTTTGTCTTTCCGGGTTTGATCAACCCAATCGATAGTGAGCACCACCTCGCCTTGATGCGTAAATTTTATGGCATTGCCCATCAGGTTTAATAAAATCTGTCGCAAGCGCATAGGATCGGTATTAATGGTAAGCGGCAATGGTTGCGGAGCTTCTATGCGCAGCTGCAAATTTTTATCGGCGGCGGCACCCTGCATTAAAAAATAAATATCAGTCAAAAAAGCCGCGAACGAAACCGGCTGCTTTTCCAATTCCAATTTTCCCGCTTCAATTTTGGAGAGATCCAGAATATCGTTGAGTAAGCCGAGCAAATGTTTGCCATTGCGATGCACAATGCGTAAATGCCCTGCATTCTCGGAATCAGTCGTTTTATTGAGCAGCAGCTCGGTAAAACCTAAAATAGCCGATAAAGGGGTGCGCAACTCATGACTAAGGTGCGCAAGGAATTCACTTTTGGAGCGATTTTCTGATTCCGCTTTCAAGCGTTCTACTCGCTCGCGCTCCACATCCCGTCGTGCCAGCGCATAGCGAATGGCGCGCGCAAGCTGCTCTGCACTGAGCGTGGATTTCACTAAATAGTCCACCGCACCAGCTTGCAAAGCTTGCCGATCCACTTCAACTTGATGCATACCCGTCAAAAGAATAACCGGGCCGGAAAAACCAACTTCATGCGCAAACTTTAATAACTCGATGCCATCGCGTGCGCCGAGTTTATAATCCATCAAACACAAATCGTGTTTGTCTTCCTGCAGCAATCGCTGTCCCATCTCATAAGTTGGGGCCCAATCCAATATGCAGCTTTGGCTAATATCGGTTAATAAATCTTTGACGAGAATAAAATCATCTTCGTCATCGTCAATAATTAATAACCTTATATTCTGCATCCCATCCTCACTGCTTCGCCAATCATGGCAACTCTACAAATTCAACCCAATATTTTCCCAAAGTGCGCATCAGATCTACCAAGGCATCAAATGTTACTGGCTTGGTGATATAAGAGGCAGCGCCCAGGTCATATCCCTTCACCATATCTTCCTCTGCTTTGGATGTTGTTAAAATAACAACAGGAATACGGCGCAAACGAGGATCGGCTTTAATGTGTGCGAGTGCTTCACGCCCGTCCATTTTGGGCATATTTAAATCCAGAAGAATCAACCCGGGCATGGGGTAAGCCTGACGATCGGAAAACTCACCATCACCGCGCAGATAACGTAAAAGCTGCACACCATCCTCAACAAAATACAATTCATTGAGCACGCGGCTTTCGTGCATGGCTTCTTGCGCCAATAAACGATCATCAGCATCGTCATCGGCCATTAAAATAATTAATGTTTTTTTGGGAATACTCATAGTCATATCCTTAATCGCAGGAATAGCATAACGTGTTGCTATGAAGCATCAGCGAGCAAATCCCTCAAGGGTTCTATAGATGTTTGAGTCATAGGCAATAACAGTGTAAACACCGCACCTTCACCGGGTTCACTTTGTGCGGTAATAGTGCCACCATGACGCTCAATAATTTTTCGGCACAATGCCAAACCGATACCAGTACCAGAATATTCCTCACGTCCATGCAGACGCTGAAACAAACTAAACACTCGCTCGGCATACTGCGCCTCAAAGCCGATACCCTGATCAGCAAAACGTAAACAGCACCAGGTTCGATTGTCACCCTCCAGCGGCGATACAAGATTAGTTTCACTGGTTACCGTTACTATTGGGCGATGACCCGGCGCATGAAATTTCAAACTATTGCCGAGCAAATTCATAAATACCTGTGCCATCTGGGAACCATCTGCATCAATTGTCGGCAATGGATCTATATGAACCTGTGCACCACTGTCCTCAATTGCATAATCCAGGTCATCCATCACACTGTGCATAACGGTATTTAAATCCACTGCAACAAATGGCCGCTGTTTAGTGGTTACCCGTGAGAAGCTAAGCAAATCATCAATTAACGCCGACATACGCCCGGAAGCCGCTTGCATACGCAATACGTAATCCGAACCCGTCTCACCTAACTCGGCAGAAAACTTTTGCTGCAAACGGTCACCAAAGGCGCGAATTTTTCGCAATGGCTCTTGCAAATCATGTGATGCAACAAACGCAAATTCTTCCAGTTCACGATTGCTACGCTGCAACTCTTCAGAATATTGCAATAGAGCCTGAGTGCGCACACCAACCTTTTCCTCCAACTCGGCATTGGCTGCCGCGAGCGCAGAATTCAGCTCAGCCACATAAGTCGCATTGCGATACCAGAAATAAAAAACACCTAGCGACAAAAGCAAACCAATTGCATTGGCAAGTAATAACGCCATGATAATAAACTGACGATTTTCAGCGGCAAGTGCTTTATTTTTTTCCAACACCAAACGCTCTTCACTTTCCATTTCTATTAACAGCTGAGAAATAGCACGCATAAGCTCAATCCCTTCATCTGTTTTTACTTGTCGTATTGCGGCGCGAATTTCCTCGCGATTGGTCAAGGTAACAATACGGTGCATATCATCAATTTTATGCCGAACATAATAACGCAGGGATTCAAAGCGTTTTTTCTGCATTGGTAATTGCGCGGTTGAAGCACCGAGCTGATCGAGTAAATCATCCACCACCGCCAACGTTTGGCGGTAAGGGTGCAAGTATTCAGGGTCTTCCGTAAGCAGATACCCTCTCTGACTGGATTCGGCCGCCATGAGTTCGCGATTTAAATCCTTGATGAGATTAATCGTCTGCAAGGTGTTATTAATGCCAATATTGTTTTGCGTAATGACATCGATAGAACGGTAAGCAAGAACGGCGCTGACCGTAAAAAAAGTAATGGCCGCAGCAAGCGCCATTACCCAAACCGAGCTGGGGAGTTTGTTGATAACAAATTGATTAAATGATCGGCCATCCACAAGTGGGCTCTCGCTCATTCTTGCGTCTCGCTATGGCTTTCGTCGCGGACGAAGCGGGTATCTTTTAGGGTTTCCAGTAGTTGGCTGCACTGACGGCATTCCAGCAGAATGGTTTCAAATATACTGATTGCTTTACGTATATCGCCCGTGCGCTCCAGAGTCAGCTTTCCCAATTCAGCATTGACCGAAATGGTATTTAGTGGATTCCGTAAATCATGCACAAAACGATTTTTTTCACCATCCATTTGATTTCCCCTTACAACTCAACACTACCATAGGTATTTAAGCGGTTATAAAGTGTTTTTAAACTGATACCCAAAACATCCGCCGCTTGTTTTTTATCGCCATCAAAATGCTCCAGGGTTGACTCGATCAGCTCGCGCTCCACCTCCTCCACTGTTTTTCCAACCCGTATTCCGGTCTTATGTTGGCTTGCAACTTTTGAAAAGGGCGACGTCAAATTATCAGGCAATACCAATATTTTCTGTTGTTGATCCGCCATGATATAGCCACGATGAATTGCATGGCGCAACTCACGCACATTGCCCGGCCAGTCGTAATCCATCAGACGTTTCAGCGAGGAGCTACTAATACCTATATCGCTTGAATACTCCTGATTAAATGCTTCAAGAAAATATTGCACCAACAAGGGAATATCTTCTTTGCGCTCACGCAGTGGTGGAATATGAATTGGAAATACTGCCAAACGAAAATATAAATCCTCACGCAGGCAACCTTGTATCGCAATATCCTGCTCTGAACGATTTGTTGCCGACACCACGCGGGCTTCAATATCAATACTAGACGTTGAACCAAGCCGGGTTACTTTTTGCGTCTCTAATACGCGTAACAAATTGGGCTGTAATTCAATAGGCATTTCTGTTATTTCATCCAGAAATAAAGTACCTTTATTAGCTTGTTCAAATACACCAATTTTCCGCTGTATCGCTCCAGTAAAAGCACCTTTTTCGTGACCAAATAATTCACTGCTAATTAGCTCGCGGGAAAATGCACCACAATTGGCAGGGACATAATCACCTTCCGCCTGGCTAGCATAATGAATAGCGGCAGCAACCATTTCTTTACCAACACCGCTCTCACCTAGCAACATCACATTAGCTTTGGTGGTCGATACCCGCTCAATCATTTGATACACATGCTGCATGGATGCGGATTCACCCACCAAATGATTAAAATGCAAACTAACGGATGACTCGTTCTTTTTTGTTGCCAGCCGTTTGTCTTCAAATAGAGATTCCAGCTGTTGCAGATCAATTGGTTTAATCAGGTAATTTATATTCGAGCCATAGAGATCAGTCACAATGGACTTAATGGAGGGATGCCCGGTAATGAGTGTGATTTTTGTTTGATTTCGCTCAGGTAATGCCTCCAATAAATGCAAGCCACTGCCATCCGGTAAAATTAAATCCAAAATCACATGCGAATAGCGATTTTTGCCAAGCAATTCACGTGCTTGCGCCACCGAATCGGCCGCCATCACCTTGTGGCCCAACAAACTTAATAACTGAACTGTTGCATCCAAGAACCGCCGATCATCGTCAACCAATAAAACTTCAGCCACGATTTATATCCTCATGTTGCCAGTTAGCGCGAGGCTCATTCTAGCACCAGTCAGATATAGGAATGCACCACCGATCAATAACTTAGCGATGCAATTCACTTTTTTGAATATTTAAAAAAATGGCAAAAGGCGCAATCCGGGAAACGTAACGCGAAATATTCGCTGCATGGTAGACCCTGTGGGTGCAGAGGCAATTCCCGCGACAACACCCACTAACAATGGGGCAAACACAAAGGTAATCAGAAATGAACTAAATGCCGGTTTATTAAGCGCCAAATTCAGACATTGTTGTAGCTCCGCGCCCTGCAATGCCAAGCGATCACTCTTTTGTTTCACTTCGACGACTAAATTCATTTTTAGTACTCCGCACAAAATTATCAATGTGCGCACGGGTATAAGGAAAAGTCATGCGTGCACGATATTTCACAAACAACCAACGGCAAACAAACAAAAGCAAAACCTGCAGCAAGAAAAACGTGAGCATGCCCAGACCAAGTTGTTCGCTTAAAGCCACAACTGACCAGGCAACCAATGCGGAAAATGAACACCAAGTCAGCAAAATAATGGGCATCATAATCAACCACAGCATCATTACTTTGGGCAGCGTATGTACTGCCAGTAATGCTTCTGTGCGCGCCAAGTCAATCACGCCGCCCGCAAAACCAATTAACTGCTCGCCCAGCTGTACGGTTTGGGCCACATCAGCTTCCCAGTTAGCTGCAGGTTGATCAGCTGACGGTGAAACACGCTCCTGAGGCTGGGTAGCCTCAGGAGCCTGCTCATTGCGCTCAGGGGTATGCATATTCGCTTACTCAGTGACGACGAGTAAGTAAATACGACACCAGACAACCGGCTGCAAAAGCAACACCCACCGTTACCAAGGGTTTGGCTCTAACGGCTTCTTCGGCTTTCTCTTCCAACTCAATAGCACGCGCCTTACCTTCATTGAGCTTGATTTTGGCATTAGCCGCTGTAGCCGTACCAATAGAACCAACCGCATCATAGATACTGGAGGTGGCTTCCTTAAACTGGGCGATAGCTTCAGACATGGAGATATCGTCCATTTTACCGTTCTCATTACTTTTTACTGAAGTTTGAGTAGCCATGGTTATTACCTCTTGGGTTGTTGAAAAACAGGTTTAGGATTTTACCAATTTACGTTCAAATCACTGACACAGTTTCTACAGTACTAAAGGCGACGCCGGCCAAAAATAAGCGACAAGATAAACAGCACGAGAAATACAAAAAATAAAATTTGCGCTATTCCTGTTGCTGCCCCAGCGATACCACCAAAGCCTAAAAGACCAGCAATAATGGCAACAATAAAAAATACTAGTGAATAGTAAAGCATGGGATGCTCCTCTGTTTAACATTCACTGTATTACCTTCAATGAACATGCCAACTCATTTTAACTTGGCTGAAAAACACAGAAAAAATTAGCAATGGAGTATAGCTTTAACACTGTAATGGAGCTGGCTACAGGCATTTTTGATCGCAATCAAAACTCAACAAGCTAGATATTGATAAAAATCATAAAAAGCATGGCGCTAACAAAAAAATCATCCTTTGGCGAAGTAATATTTGCAAAGACTACAAAAATTCGAAAAACTTACACCCCTATTCAGTCTGCTATTAGCCACTACTCTTTGTTACTCGCGACATCACCATCAAGAAGATTGATCCAGCAACCGAGCAAATTCAAGTGTAATGATAAAATTTTAAAGCACACCAACAAAGGAATGGCAATTAGCAAGCCGATAACCCCCCACAGCCAACCCCAGGCGAACATCCACAACACGACCAATAAGGGATTCATATTAAACCGTCGACCTAATACTGTTGGCGTTACCAACTGCGACTCAATAAAATTTAATGCCAAAAAACTACCTGGCACTAGCAGCGCCATACTCACTGACTCGTATTCTAAAAAACCGACACCGGTCAGAATTACGCACAACAATAATGGTCCGATATAAGGTGCAAAATTTAACATGGCCGCCAACGTACCCCAAAGCAACGGATCTTCCACACCTATTATTGCCATTACACAGGCCGTTGCTGCCCCCAAACCAATATTGATAATAGAAATTAACAATGCATAGCGGGATATATCGTCGCGCACAGTTTGAAAGATAATCACCGCTTTCTTTTTTTCGGCAAATGATGATTGGGAGCGAACAAAATTACGCATCAGGTTATCACCGTATACCAGAAAGAAATAAGTAATGACAAATACTGCAGCAACCTGGACTAAAAACATCGCCGTAGTACCTGCGGCGAGTGACACCGCAGAAAAAAGAATCGTTTCAAAGAGGCTGCTAACAGCATTACTTTCTTGACTAGCCGAGGGCATGACCTGTGATCGCAACAAATTAAACTGATCAGCAAAGCCATTTAGATGTGCAGTTAATTTATTCCCCAGCTCGGGCAAACTACCTAACCAATGCGCAGCAGGCCCACCGAGGAAAACACAGGTCAAGCCCAGCATAAAAAGCAGAAAAATAACCACTAATGCGGCAGCAAGCGGATGCGGTAATTTAAAATCGGCGAGGAGCCGCACAAGCGGACTGGAAAATAATGCAATAAAACCGGCAACAAATATCGGTAGTAATAAGGTGCGGCAAAAATACAAGGTATAGAGTACTGCAATCACTACCAATATATTTAGAGCCATGCCTATAGTATTGGAGAAATTAATACGCCTTATTATCTGTGTATCAGGCGTACTCCCCGGGTTGTGATGCACAATTGGACTATTCATAACGACTCCCTGAGCATTGGCATTGACTCAGGATATCTGCTATTTCCATACCAGCTTTATGCGAAAAAGATACACTTAACTCTCATAATGCAATTGCCTTTAATAAAAATTTACATATTTTTGTAGTTTTTTCATAAATCTTAATTTATTGCCCGCCATATAAACCAAAAATAATCACATCAAATATCCCCCTCAGATTTTTCCCACACGCAAAAACAGTGGTTCCCGGGTAATTTTTGATTAATTGGCATGAATTAAGCTTTATCCTTTCCGTGCCCTCTTTAACGAGCGCATGTTTTTCAACGAAATATTTTCAATATTTTTTGAAAAAATTTTCCAAAGGAGAACATCATGAAAAATACTTTATTTGACTCAATCACCATTTCTCTCAGCGCCCTTGCGCTCATCACTTCACTGTCTGCTGTCGCAGCCAACACGGAGCCTGCAGCAAATAATGATGCCCATACAGAGAACACTTATACCGAGAAAACTTATACCGAAAAAAGAAGCGCGGCAGAATTTTGGGCCGACTTTAAACAGGATAGCAAACAGACCTGGCAGGATAGTAAAGCAGCATTCAAAGACGGCTGGATCGAAAGCAAGCTGGAAACAGCGTTAATTCTGAATGAGCACCTCAATGCTTTCAAAATTGACATTGAAGTCGATAAAGATATGGCCACTCTGGGTGGAGAAGTTCACTCCGATATTGAAAAAGAACTGGCCGAAAATATTGCGCTGGGCGTTGAAGGCATTGACGCAGTGACCAATAACATCAAGGTAATTGAAAAACCCGCTAAAACCGCAGAATCTGTTGCCCCGCAAGGTCGTAACTTTGCACAGTATGTCGCTGACGTTTCCACCACTGCGGCAATTAAAACCGAGCTGCTGGCTTCGCCCAACATTAAAGGCTTGGCAATTGATGTGGACACACTAAACCATAAGGTAACCCTTTCCGGTCAAGTGAGTTCACTGGAACAAAAAGCATTAGCGCAAGCAATAGCCGCCAAACACGAAAATGTGAAAGGTGTGGTGAATAATTTGCAAATTAAGTCGTGATTCCAATGAGCACAAAACTTGATGTGAATATTATTAACGGGGCGGGTACCGCCCCGGCTTCGCATTAAGAGAAAAACAAGTGCAAATACAACAAGTTATAAAACAAACCTCACAAAGACATGCAACTTCAGCAAAGGGTTCAGCGTTTGTTCAGCTGTAATTTAGGCTTTATCCCTCCCGCTGAATGGTTTAGTCTTACTTTTAATTAAGTCACACGAGCCTACTAACCACTTGAACACCCACGTTATATCCCCCCCGGAAATTATTACCCAGCCTCTATCGCTGGAGCCTAGTGATAGTCGTCGCCTTGCCAACCTCAATGGTCTGCTCGGCCAACACCTGCGCCAGATTGAAGAGCGCCTTGATATTGAAATTCGCAATCGCGGTTCAGAGTTCCAGCTGGTAGGCCCCGCCAACAAAACCCGTGCTGCCGCCGAACTACTGCGAAACCTTTACGAATTTACCGGTCACAGTGAACTCACCCCGGATGAAGTACATCTCGCTTTGCAAACCTCAGGAATTGAACAGCTTATGCAACAACTCGATAACGCCGAGTCTATTGTGGATGACGCCGCAATCGGCGCTACAGCACCTGCCACCGAAACCACGGGCGACGAAGGCGGCATTACGCTTATCCGCACTAAAAAGTGCACTATCAAGCCACGTGGCCTCAACCAACAGCGTTACGTGCGCGCCGTGCAGCGCCATGACATCAATTTCGGTATTGGCCCAGCCGGTACGGGCAAAACCTACCTCGCTGTGGCCTGTGCGGTAGAAGCCTTATTGAAAAATGAGATAGAGCGTATTTTGTTGGTGCGCCCTGCGGTTGAAGCAGGTGAGAAACTCGGGTTTCTACCAGGCGACCTGGCGCAGAAAGTCGACCCCTACCTGCGCCCGCTTTACGACGCCCTGTTTGAAATGCTGGGCTTTGATACCGTAGGCAAGCTGATGGAGCGCGGCGTGATTGAAGTAGCGCCACTCGCGTTTATGCGCGGCCGCACCCTGAACAATTCTTTCGTGATTCTGGATGAAAGCCAAAACACCACCCGCGAGCAGATGAAAATGTTCCTGACCCGCATCGGTTTTGGCACTACCGCCGTAATCACTGGCGACCCAACCCAGATCGACCTGCCCCGCGGCATGGCCTCTGGCTTGCGCCATGCGATTGAGGTGCTGGATAACGTCAACGGTATCAGCTTTACCCACTTCACCTCTAAAGATGTGGTGCGCCACCCGATTGTTCAGCGCATAGTCGAAGCCTATGACGCATTTGAACAAAAGAACCCCAAACCGGATGACGCGCGCTAATCATGGCCTACCAAATTGATATAGAAAGCAATAGCCAAAGCCAACAGATACCGGCTCTGGCTGAACTGGAGCGCTGGATTGGTGCCGCGCTGCACAGCCAAAAACTTGAAGATGCAGAAGTAAGCCTCTATATCGTCGACGAAGACGAAAGTCAGCAACTTAATAGCCAGTATCGCAGCAAAGACTACCCCACCAACGTGCTCTCCTTCCCGGCAGATATTCCCGAGGAAGTGGGTGTACCGCTCTTGGGTGACTTGGTGGTCTGTGCCCCTGTGGTGGAGCGTGAAGCTCAGGAACAAGGTAAAACCTTGGCCGCCCACTGGGCACATATGCTGGTGCACGGCAGCTTGCACCTCCTGGGCTTCGATCACATCGACGATACTGAAGCCGACGAGATGGAAGCGCTTGAAACAGCAATTATCACCGGGCTGGGTTACCCTGCTCCCTATAACGAACTTACGGCAGAATAAAAACCTTGGGAACTAGCATCATGTCGGACGACCATCCGAGTAGCACAACTACTGACAAATACGAACGCAGCGATAAACACGAGCGATCGTGGCTGGATAAAGTACTGCACGCCTTCAGCGCGGAACCTAAATCCCGCGATGAGCTGCTGGAAATTATTAAAGACGCCGCCGATAACCAATTGCTCGACCAGGAAGCCCTGAGCATTATCGAGGGCGCACTGGATGTATCCTCCCTGCAAGCGCGTGAAATTATGGTGCCGCGCTCACACATAGTCGCCATTCGCCTGGAAGACTCGCCGCAGGAATACCTGCCTCAAATTATCGAATCCGGCCACTCACGCTTTCCGGTGATTGGTGAAAATATCGATGATGTACGCGGTATTTTGCTCGCTAAAGACTTACTGCCGCTCGCCTTAAAAGGCACCGACAACTTCAATCTGGAAACCATTTTGCGCCCCGCCAACATTGTGCCGGAGAGCAAACGCGTAAATATTTTGCTGCGCGAATTCCGTGAAAACCGCTATCACATGGCATTAGTGATGGACGAATACGGCGGCATTACTGGCCTGCTCACCATTGAAGATATCCTGGAAGAAATTGTCGGCGAAATTGAAGATGAAACCGACGAAGAAGATGAAGCCTCAGACTTCATCAAACGCGTGAGCGAAACCGACTATATAGTCAAAGCGCTGACCCCCATTGAAGACTTCAACGAATTTTTCAACACCCAATTCAGCAACGAAGACTTTGATACCCTGGGCGGGATTTTGATGCAGGAGTTTGGCCATTTGCCCAAGCGCAACGAGGTGGTACAAATGGACAAGATGCAGTTCCGCGTGCTCTACGCCGACAATCGCCAAATCCATTTATTGCGCTTAACAATCGCAACAGATTAATCTTCGCAGCTGTAACAGAGCAAAAACCTGGAAATCCCGCCCTCTCCCGGCGGGATTTTTTTAACCGTCTAAAAAAGATTACCCACCCATGGCCGATACCTTTCGCAATCTCCCCAACCCACTGGCACTTCTGTTTGCACTGGTTAGTGGTGCGCTTATCACCCTGAGCTTTGCACCGTTTAACCTCTGGCCAATTACCCTACTGGGCCTCACCACCTTTGCCTTGCTGCTCAAAGAGCAGCCCAGAAACCAGGTACTCTGGCGTAGCTTTGCATTTGGCGTAGGGCTTTATGGCGCAGGTATTCACTGGATTTACGTCAGCATCCATAACTTTGGTGGCGCTGCCCCCCTATTTGCCGCCTTTTTGGTATTGATATTCGCCTGTTTTATGGCGCTTATTTTTACGCTGCCGTTCTATATTTATGGCCGCTGGTTTAGCTATCACCGCTTTGCCTTGCTCATCGCCCTACCCGCATGCTGGTTGCTCGGGGAGTGGTCACGCACCTGGTTACTAACGGGTTTCCCCTGGTTATTTTTAGGCTATAGCCACGTGGATACCTGGCTCGCTGGCTGGGCACCGGTTACCGGTGTGATGGGCATTAGTTTTATTCTGGCAGCCAACGCCGGCACAATCGCTGAACTGGTATGGCACGGCAAAGCTGCCCGCCAACAAAAGCCGGTAATCATAAGTGCGATCACTCTTAACCTTGCTTTCTGGGTGAGCGGCGCCGTGCTAAGCACCATCACTTGGGCTATACCGGAGCAATCACCCATCAAGATTGGCATGGTGCAGCCCAACGTAGATCAGAGCACCAAACTCACGTTCAATGAGGAAAGCACCCTCGCCGCCCTGAACCAATTACGCGAACTCAGCACCAACCTGTGGGATAACGACTGGGTAGTCTGGCCGGAGGCCGCCATCCCCACCAGCCTCACCTTCCATGAAGCACTACCCTTTTTGGAGGAGATGAACAGCAAAGCCGCTGCCGCCAATACCGCGCTGTTCACCGGGGTGATTTATGAGGATCGCGACAAACAGAAATACTACAACTCAATAGCCGGACTGGGTGAAGGCTATGGGTTTTATCACAAGCGCCGCCTGGTGCCCTTTGGCGAATACGTACCGCTGGAAGACCAACTGCGCGGGCTGATCGAGTTTTTCAACCTCCCCACTTCGTTTATCCATTTGGGCCCGCAGGATCAACACGGCCTGATTGCCAAGGGAGTACGTATCACGCCCGCGATTTGCTATGAAATTGTCTACCCGGATTTAATTGCACAAGCAGCCAAAGAGACGCAAGTGCTGCTCAGCGTTAACAACCTCGGCTGGTTCCTGGATTCCATCCAGTCCAAGCAGTTTATGCAGATGGCGCAAATGCGCGCCCTCGAAACTGGCCGCTATCTGGTGTACAGCACCAACAACGGCCCCAGCGCGATTATCGACAACAAAGGTAAGATCATCAGTCAAAGCAATTCCTTTACCGCACAAACTTTCACCGGTGTGATTCACGCAGTGAAGGATTGGACGCCGTTTATGATCACCAGCAGCGGGCCACTGGTTATTCTGTGCACACTGCTGTTATTGGCGCTGCAACTGCCCCAGCTGTATCGCAAACAACCAGACTGATCATCACTGCACCATCAACAGCCAGCGGGTCAGATTGACCAAAACCCGCTGGCGCCCCTGCAAAAAAACAGCAATCTGTAGCAAAATCCAACAGACACTATATGTAGTCATAACCCGACAATTGGATTATTAGAAAAAAGTCTAAGTTTCACGACAAACCGTCACATTTTGCATACGTCGCCAATTGTGGGGCTTTTCCGGCGCAACGCCTGATTCTTGCTGACTTGCCCCCAGTTTGTACCCCTGTCACCCACACCTTATCCACAGCTTTTCAAGCTTGCATAAAACCCACAATCGCATTATCTTGTAGCCCATTCACGATTTACCCCTAGATATAGGTGTTAAGCGCGCCAAGCACACTAATGGTGCCTAACCCTGCAGAGCTAAATCGTCAAGCAAAATTTTGACCCAATTGAACGCTTACCTATTGTTTGTCGTATTGGCAGCAGTAATTAAGTGGCTGGGGCGCTACTCCAAGTGGGTATCTCCGGCATCAGCTGTATGGGCACCAAGTGCAATGGAGTCAACCACAAGATCTTGTGGTCAGACAAAATAGGCAAAACCGTGTTGCAGACCCTGATTTTAATAACAACGGCTGCTTTTAGAATGCAGCGCCCGGGTCACTCATACACAACGCTTTATCACAGTTTTTTTACCAACCAGTCATTTCAACCAGGAAAGACCTCACGCGGGAGACGTCTATGCAAACTGACATTGAAACCACCACCGGTACACGCAACGTGCAACAGGATATTCACAGCGGCGGCGCGCCGCTCTCGGCCACAGCGCCCGGCCAACTGCGCGTCATCAAACGCAACGGAACGGTGGTTCCCTTCGATGCCAGCAAAATTGCCATCGCCATGACCAAAGCCTTTTTGGCGGTAGAAGGTGGCACTGCTGCTGCTTCTACACGGGTACATGAAGTGGTGAGCAGCCTCACCCAGCAAATTACCGCCACCTTCAAACGCCGTATGCCCTCGGGCGGCACTATCCATATTGAAGAGATCCAGGATCAGGTTGAACTGATTCTGATGCGCTCGGGCGAGCAAAAAATCGCCCGCGATTACGTGCTCTACCGCGAAGAGCACGCTCGCCTGCGTGCCCAAAAACAATCCAGCTCCCAAGAGCCAGACCCGGACTACCCCAGCCTCAACGTGATTCTGGCCGATGGCAGCCGCGCGCCGTTGGATATTGGCCGTATGCGCACCATCGTGCGTGAAGCCTGTGCCGGTTTAGCCGGTGTAGAAGAGAAGGCGATTCTCGATGAAGCCATGCGCAACCTCTATGACGGTGTGGCGGAAAAAGACGTAAACACCTCATTGGTGATTACCGCCCGCACCCTGGTAGAAAAAGAGCCAAACTACTCTTTTGTAACCGCTCGCCTGCTGATGGACAAACTGCGCGCTGAAGCCCTGAGCTTCTTTGGCGTGGCCAACTCAGCAACCCAAGCGGATATGGAAACCCTCTACGCCCAAACCCTGCCGCTCTACATCAAAAAAGGGGTTGAGCTGGAACTGATCTCCCCTGAATTGCAAAACTTTGATTTGGAAAAACTGGGCAAAGCCCTGATCGCCGAACGCGATCTGCAGTTCACCTACCTCGGCCTGCAAACCCTGTATGACCGCTACTTCATCCACAGCAACGACACTCGCATCGAACTGCCGCAAATATTCTTTATGCGCGTTGCTATGGGCTTGGCGATTCAAGAAAAGAACCGTGAAGACCGCGCGATTGAGTTCTATCGCCTGCTCTCTTCGTTCGATTACATGAGCTCCACCCCAACCCTGTTCAACTCCGGCACCTTGCGCCCGCAGTTGTCCTCTTGCTACCTGACTACCGTACCGGACGACCTGCACGGTATTTATGGCGCCATTCAAGACAACGCCATGCTCAGCAAATTTGCTGGCGGCTTGGGTAACGACTGGACGCCGGTGCGCGCACTGGGCGCCTACATCAAAGGCACCAACGGCAAATCACAAGGTGTAGTTCCCTTCCTGAAGGTAGCCAACGATACCGCCGTGGCGGTAAACCAAGGCGGTAAACGCAAAGGCGCCGTGTGTGCGTATTTGGAAACCTGGCATTTGGATACCGAAGAGTTCCTTGAACTGCGCAAAAACACCGGTGATGACCGTCGCCGTACCCATGACATGAACACTGCCAACTGGGTGCCCGACCTGTTCATGAAGCGTGTGTTTGACGATAAAGAGTGGACCCTGTTCTCGCCCAACGATGTGCCCGACCTGCACGACCTGTACGGCAAGGCATTCGAAGAGCGCTACGAGCATTACGAGCGCGAAGCCGCCGCCGGCAAGATCAAAGTCTTCAAAACCGTGCGCGCACTGGATTTGTGGAGAAAGATGCTGGGCATGTTGTTTGAAACTGGCCACCCATGGATCACCTTCAAAGACCCATGCAACCTGCGCAGCCCGCAGCAGCATGCCGGTGTGGTTCACTCGTCCAACCTGTGCACCGAGATCACCCTCAACACCAAAGCCAACGATGAAATCGCGGTGTGTAACCTCGGCTCCATCAACCTGGCGCAACATATTGTGGATGGCAAACTCGATCAAGCGAAGCTGGAGCGCACCGTTAAAACTGCAATCCGCATGCTCGATAACGTGATCGACATTAACTACTACGCCGTGGCTACCTCCAAGCAGTCCAACCTGCGTCACCGCCCTATCGGCCTTGGCATTATGGGCTTCCAGGATGCACTCTATGAGCAGCGTATCGCCTACAGCTCGCAAGCCGCTGTGGATTTTGCCGATACCTCCATGGAAGCCGTGAGCTACTACGCGATCAAAGCCTCCAGCGAACTGGCGGCCGAGCGCGGCAAATACTCTACCTTTGAAGGTTCGCTCTGGAGCAAAGGCATTCTGCCCATCGACTCGATTGAAATCCTCGCGCAAAACCGTGGCGAGAATTACATCAAAGTCGACCGCAGCCAAACCTTCGACTGGGCAACTTTGCGCGCACAAGTAAAAGCACAAGGTATGCGCAACTCCAACGTGATGGCGATTGCACCAACCGCAACCATCTCCAACATCACTGGCGTAACCCAGTCGATTGAACCGACTTACCAAAACCTCTACGTGAAATCCAACCTCTCAGGCGAATTCACCGTAGTTAACCCGCACTTGGTACACGACTTAAAAGCACGTGGCTTGTGGGATGCGGTAATGGTTAACGATTTGAAATACTACGAAGGCTCACTGCAAAAGATCGACCGCATCCCGGCCGACCTCAAAGCAATCTACGCCACCGCGTTTGAAGTAGAACCCAAGTGGATCGTAGAAGCCGCCAGCCGTCGCCAAAAGTGGATCGACCAAGCGCAAAGTTTGAACCTCTACATCGCTGGCGCTAACGGTAAAAAATTAGACATTACTTACCGCATGGCATGGTTCTCCGGCTTAAAGACTACGTATTACCTGCGTGCCTTGGCGGCAACCACCACTGAGAAATCCACCATCAATACCGGCGCATTGAACGCCGTATCGGCTGGTGGTGCGAGCGGATTGTCAGCTGCACCTGCTGCTGCAAAACCTGCCGTATCAGAAGTAGAAGCCGCGAGTTTCGCCGAAGCAGCGCCAGTGCCATTGGCCTGTTCGATAGACAATCCAGATTGCGAAGCCTGCCAATAAGATGTTGCGGTTCGTTCCTCACCAGCAGCCTACGAAGCACCCTGTAGGTTGATGAGCTTGCGAACCGCAACAAAAACGCAAAATACACGATGCACGCACACAGAATTAAACGAGGATCACATGCTAAGTTGGGATGAATTTGACACCGAAGAAGCGGTAAAAGAAACAGCACGTCAAGACGCCATCAGCGCCGCGCAAACCAAAGCCGCCGCGCCAGTAGCGCAACCGACCCAAGCGCAAGTTGCACAAGCACAGGCCGCCCAAGTAAGTGCTGCTGCCGATGCCCAAGCCGTGAACACCGCCTTTGCTGCCGCCGCCAAAGAAGCAGGCATCAGCCCTGAACTTGCCAAAGCGCGCGCGAGCCTCGCTGCACTTGACCCGGCTCCCGGTTTGCAAGAATTGGAAATGGGCGCCGCCCGTATTCAGGTGGATGAAAAGCGCATGATCAACTGCCGCGCTGACTTGAACCAACTCGTCCCGTTCAAATACGACTGGGCATGGCAAAAATACCTTGATGGCTGCTCCAACCACTGGATGCCACAAGAAGTAAACATGACCGCCGACATCGCCACCTGGAAAAGCAAAGACGGCCTGACCGATGACGAGCGCCGCATTGTGATGCGCAGCCTCGGTTACTTCTCTACTGCTGACTCACTGGTAGCGAACAACCTCGTTCTTGCGATTTACCGTTTGATCACCAACCCCGAATGCCGCCAATACATTTTGCGTCAATCATTTGAAGAAGCGATCCACACCCACGCTTATCAATACTGCATTGAGTCGCTGGGTATGGATGAAGGCGAAATCTTCAACATGTACCGCGAATTGCCAAGCGTTGCGAACAAAGCTGCGTGGAGTTTGAAACACACCCAAACTTTGGGCGACCCAACCTTCACCACCGGCACACCAGAAACTGATCAGGAATTGCTGCGCAATCTCGTTGCGTTTTATGTAGTGACCGAGGGTATTTTCTTCTACTGCGGATTCAGCCAAATCCTCAGCATGGGC
>Ga0307408_100000254_pt1 | contig 54600 bp, 43 predicted proteins | sample 322Cmetagenome_FD_202116 | JGI IMG/M metagenome (GOLD analysis project Ga0307408, IMG submission 202116) | Maize rhizosphere microbial communities from greenhouse at UC Davis, California, United States - 322HYB-C-3 | ecosystem: Host-associated > Plants > Roots > Rhizosphere > Soil | place... | reverse complement strand
ATCCGCAATCGCTTGCTGATCGCGCGGCTGCCCGCCATGCCGCAGATCCTGATCAAGCTGATTGAGCTCCTGCAAGCCGACGATGCCGGCATGCCGGAGCTGGCCGCACTGATCGCCAAGGATGCCGGGATGGCCAGCAAGATCCTGGCCGTGGCCAACAGCTCGGCCTACCAGCGCCACCAGCGCACGGTGGGCCTGGAGCAGGCGCTGGTCTCGCTGGGCACGGACACCATCAAGACGCTGGTGATCTCCGAGTCGGTGTTCCAGACCTTCAACAACTTTCCGCACAGCGGCAGCACTGACCTGCGCGCCTTCTGGAAAGGCTCGCTGACCACCGCCGTCATCGCGCGCGACATCGCCCGTGCGATCGACTACCCGCACGTGGAAGAAGCCTACCTGGCCGGCCTGCTGCACAATGTCGGCCGCCTGGCGCTGCTGGCCACCGCGCCCAAGGAATACGCCTACAACTTCACCGCGCGCGACGACGAAGAGCTGTGCGCCGTCGAGCAGCGCACGCTGGAAATCACCCACGCCGAAGCGGGCGCCTGGCTGATCGAGCGCTGGAACCTCGATTCCTTCCTGGCCGACTCGGTGCTGTACCACCACGAGCCGGTGCCGCGGCTGGAAGCGGCGCACCCGCTGATCCGCATCGTGCGCCTGGCGCACCAGCTGTGCTACCACGCCGACGCGCCGCAGGCGGCTGCCGAAGCGGGCGCGCTGTGCGGCATCGAAGAAGACAAGCTGGACGCCTTCGTCAAGTCGGCCGCGCGGCAGGTGGCGCGCGCCGCCGAAGCGCTGGGCATCGACCTGGCGGGCGCCGACGACATTCCCGCGCCGCCGGCCGCGCCGCCGGTGCCGGTCGACCCGGTGCAGGCGCGCCTGTCGGAAGAAGTGCGCAATATGGTGCTGGTGCAGGAAATCGGCCAGAGCTTCGCGCGCCAGCAGGGCGAAGCCGGCATGCTGGACGCCATGACGCGCTCGGCGCGCATCCTGTTCGACCTCGAGACCACGGTGATCCTGCTCGAGAGCCCGACCGGCCACGCGCTGCAAGGCGCCGGCACGGGCGAGGCGCAGCAGCGCCTGTCCGAGTTTGCCGTCCCGCTCAACAAGCCTGGCTTGCTGGCAGACGCCGCCAACAACCGCCAGCTCGCGTTTGCCGCGCGCGCTGGCACCAGCGCCGGCGCCGGTGCCGGCCTGGGCATCGCCGAAGAACAGCTGTTCCGGATCATCGGCAGCGAAGCGCTGGTGTGCCTGCCGCTGGTGGCCGGCCAGCGCTGCCTGGGCATGATTGTCGGCGGCGTGCCGGCCTGGCAGCTGCCGCTGCTGCAAAAGAAGGAGCGCTTCCTGCAAGCCTACGGCAGCCAGGCCGCCAACGCGCTGGAGACTGCGCTGTCCGAGCGCGGCCACGCCCGCCGCCAGGTGGCGCACGTGGCCGAGGAATACCGCGAAGCGTCGCGGCGCGTGGTGCACGAGGTGAACAACCCGCTGTCGATCATCAAGAACTACCTGTCAGTGCTGGACGCCAAGCTGGCGCGGCGCGAGCCGGTGGTGTCCGAAATGTCGATCCTGAACGAAGAAATCGACCGCGTCGGCCAGCTGATCAACGGCCTGGCCGACCTGCAGCCGTCCGAAGGCGCCTGCGTGACCAATGTGGCGCGCGTGGTGGAAGACGTGCTGCGCCTGTTCCGCGCCACCGACTTCCTGCCCGCCTCGGTGCAGGTGATCACGCGCGTGCAGGAAGGCCCGCAGGAAATCGACGGCGACGCCGACCTGCTCAAGCAAATCCTGGTCAACCTGGTCAAGAACGCGATCGAAGCCCAGCCCAATGGCGGCCGCATCGAGATCGCCAACCGCGGCCTGGTCAACCGCGAACGCCGGCTCTACGTCGAACTGGCGGTGGGCGACGCCGGCCCCGGCCTGTCGCAGGAAGTGCTGGCCAACCTGTTCACCGCCGTGAAGAGCAGCAAGGAAGGCAAGCACCACGGCTTGGGCCTGTCCATCGTGCACAGCCTGGTCAAGAAAATGCACGGCATGATCAGCTGCCGCAGCGGCGCCAATGGCACCTCGTTTGAACTCCTGTTGCCGGCACGCGGCAGCACCAGCCAGCTCGCCCCGGTGCAGGCGCGCGGCGTGGTGGACTCCGTATAAGGCCTGCATGAACACGATCATCCCGACGCCACCCGCCCCGGAATTCCAGCCTCGCCTGCTGCTGGTCGACGACGAACCGCGCCTGCTGTCCTCCCTGTACGAGCTGCTGCGCGTGCAGGACAGCTACCAGCTGGTCACCGCCAGCAACGGCGCCGAAGCGCTGGCGCATTTGAGCCGCCAGCAGTTCGACCTGCTGCTCCTGGACCTGCGCCTGCCCGACATGAGCGGCCATGACATCATGGACTTCGTCAACGCGCGCGAGATCGACTGCGACGTGATCGTGATGAGCGGCGAGGCCGGCATCGAGGCCGCCATCGGCGCCTTGAAGCGCGGCGCCTACGACTACCTGCGCAAGCCGTACAACCCGCCCGAGCTGATCAAGACCGTGGAGAACGCGCTGCAGAAGCGCCGCCTGGCGGTGGAAAACACGCGCATCGGCCAGCGCCTGGAAAACTCGGAAAAGATGTACCGCTACCTGGTGGACAGCTCGCCCGACATCATCTACACCCTGAACCACGAAGGCTGCTTCACCTTCGTCAACGACCGCGCGTACCAGCTATTGGGATATTCGCGCGAAGAGCTGATCGGGCGCCACTACTCGGTGCTGGTGCACGAGGAAGACCAGGAGCGCGCGCGCTATGTGTTCAACGAGCGCCGCGTCGACGAGCGTGCCTCGCGCAATGTGGAGCTGCGCCTGAAGTGCAATAACAGCGCCGCCGGCGACCGCACCTTCAGCAATACCTTGATGACGATTTCCTTGAACGCGATCGGCATGCACGTGCCGGGCGAGGAAATAGCGCGCCACGAATTCTTCGGCACCTACGGCGTGGCGCGCGACATCACCGACCGCAAGCGCGCCGAGGAGATGATCTCCTATCAGGCCTACCATGACATCCTGACCGACCTGCCCAACCGCATCCTGTTCAAGGACCGCCTCGGGCTGGCCGTGATCCAGGCCAAGCGCAAGCTGGCCGAGCTGGCCGTGATGTTCATCGACCTGGACCGCTTCAAGCTGGTCAACGACACCCTGGGCCACGTGAAAGGCGACGAACTGCTGCAGCAGGCCGCGCGCCGCCTGAAGGAATGCCTGCGCAAAGGTGACACGCTGGCGCGCCATTCCGGCGACGAATTCACCATCGTGCTGCCCGAGCTGCGCGACCGCGCCGACGCCAAGGCCATCGCCGACAAGTTCCAGGAAGTGCTGCAAACGCCGTTCGACCTGGACGGCCACATCGTGCACATCTCGGCCTCGATCGGCATTGCGGTCTACCCGAGCGACGGCGATTCGATCGAAGAGCTGCTGCGCCACGCCGACATCGCCATGTACCAGGTCAAGGCGCAGGGCAAGAATGGCCACAGCTTCTACCATCCGTCGATGCAGGACATGTCGCACCAGAAGATCGTGCTGGAGCAGTCGCTGCGCAAGGCGCTGGAAAACAACGAGCTGGAAATGTACTACCAGCCGCAGGTCGACATGGCCAGCGGCCGCATCATCGGCGCCGAAGGCCTGATGCGCTGGAACCACCCGACGCGCGGCCTGCTGTCGGCCGGCGAGTTCCTGCCGTTCGCCGAAGAAAACGGCCTGATGCTGCCGATCTCGGACTGGATGATCGGCGCGCTGTGCCGCGACCTGCTGCTGTGGAATGCGGCCGGGGCCGACAATATCCGCCTGTCGCTGAACCTGTCGCCGCAATACCTCGACCGCGGCGACTTCTTCGAAAAGATGCGCAATGCGCTGCTGCGCTACCAGATTTCGCCGTCGCAGATCGAAGTGGAGATCACCGAGAACATCTGCATCCGCAACCCGCAGTACGCCATCGAGCAGCTCAATAAACTGTGCCAGCTGGGCGTATCGGTGGCCATCGACGATTTCGGCACCGGCTACTCCTCGCTGTCCTACCTGCACCGCTTCCCGATCCACACCATCAAGATCGACCAGAGCTTCGTCAAGGAGATCCACGACGAGCATGGCCACTATCCGGTAATCCTGGCCATCATCTCGATCGCGCGCGGCCTGGGCCTGCACCTGGTGGCCGAAGGCGTGGAAACCGAAGTGCAGGCGCGCTACCTGGCCGCCAACGGCTGCGCCACCATGCAGGGCTACCTGTACTACCGCCCGATCGCGCTGACCAGCTTCATGGAAGTGCTGGCGGCGCAGAACCAGGCCGACGCCCCGGCCGTCGCCATCCCGGCCGGCCTGCGCCTGGCAAGCCAGGGGTAAGCCGCGATGCAGCGTCCCGCAGCGAACCAGGCGCAAGGCGCCGGCGTGCCGACGGCCGAAGCGCATTACGTCGCCGAATTCCTGCGCGTGCGCCAGCTGGCCGAACGCGGCGTGGCCAATGCCCAGCACAGCCTCGGCTTCATGTACTTCAACGGCCACGGCGTGGCGCAGAGTTATGAGCTAGCCGTGGCCTGGTACCGCCAGGCCGCCAATGCAGGCCTGGAGCACGCGCAGTACAACCTGGGCGTGATGTTCCAGAAAGGGCAGGGCGTCGACACCGACTTCGCCGAAGCGGCGCACTGGTACCAGCTCGCCGCCGAGCAAGGCTATGCGGCCGCGCAGTACAACCTGGGCTGGCTGTATGCCAAAGGCCAGGGCGTGCCGCACGATACCGAACAGGCGCGCTACTGGTTCGCCAAGGCCGCCGACCAGGGCGACCCCGGCGCGCAGAACAACCTGGGCATGATGTACGACAGCGGCCGCGGCGTGCCGCAGGATTTCGCGCAGGCGATCATGTGGTACCGCAAAGCCGCCGAGCAGGGCTATGCGCGCGCCCAGTTCAACCTGGGCCTGCGCTACGACAACGGCCAGGGCGTGGCGCAGGACGGCAAGCAGGCGCTGGGCTGGTTCCGCAAGGCCGCCGAGCAAGGCTACGCCGCCGCCCAGTTCAACCTCGCGCTGCGCTACGACAAGGGACAGGACGTGCCGGCCGACGCCGCGCGCGCGATCAAGTGGTACACGCTGGCCGCCGAGCAGGACCACGTCAGCTCGCAGTTCAACCTTGCCCTGGTCTACGACAACGGCAACGGCGTGCCGCGCGACGAGGCGCAGGCGCTGAAATGGTACCGCCGCGCCGCCGAACTGGGGCATGCCGGCGCGCAGAACAACCTGGGCCAGCGCTATGACCACGGCCAGGGCGTGGCGCAGGACCAGCGCGAAGCCGCGCACTGGTACCGCAAGGCATCCGACGCCGGCCACCCGGCCGCGCAATACCACCTCGCGCAGCTGTACGAGCAAGGCCACGGCGTGCCGCGCGACCAGCAGGAAGCCATTTTCTGGTACCGCAAGGCAGCCGACCAGGGCCACCTGCGCGCGCAGTTCGACCTGGGCCTGCGCTATGAAACCGGGCAGGGCGTGCCGCAGGACGCGCGCAAGGCGCTGGCCTGGTTCCGCCGCGCCGCCGAACAGGATTACGTGGCCGCGCAATTCATGCTGGGCCAGATCCACGACCGCGACGACGGCCCCGCACCCGACCTGGCGCAAGCGAACGCCTGGTACCGCAAGGCCGCCGAGCAAGGCCACACGCTGGCCTGCTTCACGCTCGGCCTGCGCTACGACAATGGCCAGGGCCTGCCGCGCGACTTCCAGCAGGCGCTGTCCTGGTACCTGGCTGCCGCACGCCAGGGCCACGCGCGCGCCCAGCTCAACGCCGGCCTGATGTTCCTGTGCGGCCAGGGCGCGCCAGCCGACGCCGAACAAGCCTGGCGCTGGCTCGCGCTGGCCGAGCGCAGCGGCCAGCGCGCCGCGGCCCGCCACCTGGCCAGTGCCGCAGCCCGCCTGCAACCGGCGCAACTGGCCGCGCTGCGCGCCGCCCCTGAATTACTTCCAGCATAAAAGTCGGGGTCAGGTCTGGCAATCGGACACGCGTGTCCGATTGCCAGACCTGACCCCGACTTTTAATTTAGCGGCGACGCTGTTGCGGCCGCGGGCCGGAGGAGCCGCGCTGTTCGATGTGGCGGAACACGATGCGGCCTTTGTTCAGGTCATACGGCGAGAGTTCCAGCGTGACCTTGTCGCCGGCGATGATGCGGATGAAGTTTTTCTTCATGCGGCCGCCGGTGTAGGCGATCAGCTTGTGGCCGTTGTCCAGGTCGACGCGGAAGCGCTGCTCCGGCAGGATCTCGGTGACCACGCCATTCATTTCGATGAGTTCTTCTTTAGCCATGCTGTTTACCTTTGCGATTGGGAGGGCGAGGGGTGAAAAAAAAGCCCGCGTTGTTGCGGGCTTCGTTTCAATGTAATGCCAATGTTTCAATCGCTGCTACAGCCCGTGCTATCTGCACGGTGCGAAGCGGTCAGCCAATGCTATCTGCAAGGTGCCGGCCTGTGACCAATGTTTGGTGCTACAGGGTGAAGGTCTCGAGTACTCCACCACGGAACGCAGTGTAACACACTTTTGTGCGGTGCACAAAATTTATTTCACGCCGGTTTTAGCGATAGCTGCCAGGGTCGAACGGGTAGCTGTAGATATTCTCGATGAAGCGCTCGCCGTCCTTGGCCTGGCGCGCCAGGTAGAGGCGCTTGCCGTGCACGAAGGGCGTGAATTCGGCTTGCGCGGTATTGAACGGCGCACCGATGTTCTTCGGCGTGCTCCAGCCGTTCTTGCCGTTGAAGCTGATGTACAGGTCCATGTCGCCGGCGCCGCCGGGGGCATCGGAGAAGTACAGCAGGTAGCTCTGGTCGGCGGCGATGTAGGGATTGGATTCGCGCCATGGACCGGTGTTGACTGGCTCCGGCACGCGCTCCGGGGCGGCGTATTTGCCGTCCACGCGGCGCGAAAGCCACAGGTCGGACTTGCCTTCGGCGCCGTTCTTCATGAAGTAGATGGTGCCGTCGGCGGCAATCGAGCCGGAGGATTCGGATTCGTCGCTATTGATGTCGTGGCCCAGGTGCAGCAGTGGTCCCCAGCGGCCATCCTGCAGCGCTACCGAATAGATGTCGAAGCCCTTGCGGCCAGGCTTGTCCGGCACCGGGCGGTTGGACTGGAAGATGATCGACTTGCCGTCCGGCGCGAAGGCGGGGTCGATGTCGCGCGAGCCGTCGGTGGCGGAGAACGGCACCGGTGCTGGCTTCTGCCATTTGCCGTCCACCTTGTGCGATTCGACGATTACCAGCCTGGTGCGGGCGCCGCCCGATTGCACCCACAGCGCGTGCTGGCCATCGGGCGACAGCGTGAAGCCGAACACGCCGTTATCGGACACTAGGCCCGGTTCGAACATGCCGTCACTGGGCGATGCGGTGGACAAGGCAGCTGCCAGCAGGAGAGCGGAAGTAATCATCATGGCCCTTGGGTAGTTTGAATGTCGCGCATTGTGCCGCAGTGGCCGGTGGCCGGGCGGCGCCGTGCGACAAAGCGCAGGATTAACGGTACAGGGCGCAATAATGCGGGGTCCAGATTGGGGAGCGTTGCGGCCGCGTGCAGTTTCTCCAGCGGCGGCTACTTCAGCAATCGAAAAACATGGCGGAACCTGGAGCGGGTCCGCCATACTGCCGCTGGTTCATGCCGCCTTCAATTTTGCGAAGTGGGCTTCAATTTCTTCCAGCGTCTTGCCCTTCGTTTCCGGCAGCAGGAAGGCGGCGGCCAGGAAGTAGACCACGGTGCATCCGGCCCAGAAGAAGAACATGGCGGCGTAGCCGTACTGGCCGACAGTAGGCAGGAACACCGCCGCGATGGTGGTGGAGACGAACTGGTTGACCAGCAGCGCAATGCTCATGCCGTTGGACCGGATGCGGGTCGGCATCAGCTCCGACAGCGCGAGCCAGACGCAGACGCCGGGGCCGACTGCGAAGCTGGCCACGAACAGGCAGATCGCCAGCGTCACCTGCCAGCCATGCGTCACCGAAGGCAAGGCGCCGATTTTCGCCTGTTCGATTTTCAGCGGGGCGTTGCGGCCTTCGGCCGGGTCGGCGAAGGGATTCAGGTGCAGGCGGCGGAAGAAGGCGCCAATCACGCTGTCCGGCTGTACGGTGTCGTCGCGCGACAGCACCATGGGCGCCAGCGCGGGGTCGTCGCTGCGACGTGTCTGCACATTGGTGAAGGGGCCGTAAGAGTAGGACACGGTCAGCAACTGCGGCGCTGCATCGTTGCCGGCCTGCGCGCCGAGCGCTTTCAGAGTTTTCGCGTCGAGGCGCAGCGACAGGGTGTCGCCCTTCGCTGCCGCCGCCACGGTGGCGCTCACGTCGCGCTGTTCGCTCTCGGCGCTGCGGAACAACAGGCCCGCTGCCAGAAGGGCGACCACGATGCCGCCGCTGCCCAGCATCAGCAGGAACTTGCGGCCCTTGCGGTCGACCAGCAGCACGGCCACCACGGTCATGATGGCGTTCAACAGCTTGAGGCCGACGTCTGCCATGTTGGCGGTGGCGCCGGGCAGGCCGGCCTGGTTCAGGATGTTGACCACATAGGCCAGCACGGAGTTGATGCCGGTCGCCTGGGTGCAGGCCAGCACCAGGCAGGCCAGCAGGAAAGGCAGCACGTAGCGGCGGCTCAGCAGGCGGTCATCGGCGGCAAGGTTGCCGCCGCCGCCGGCTGCGCTGTGGGCCGCCGGCATGCTGCCACGACCGGCAACCACACCGCGCGCTGCGGCGATGTCGCCGTCGGAGGGGCCGTCAGGCTGGGCCGCATGCACGGCGACGCCGGCAGCGGCCTGCATATCGCGCAGTTCGTGCTCGGCTTCGGCGGCGGCACGGGTGCGCAGCAGGGCGGCGCGGGCTTGCTCAATGCGGCCAAGCTGCACCAGCCAGCGCGGCGATTCGGCCAGCAGCACGCTGCCGAAGGTGAAGACCAGGCCCGGCGCGAGGCACATCCAGAAGATGCTGCGCCAGGCGTGGTCCTTGGCGCCGAAGACGGCAGCGGCGCGCGCGGCTTCCGGCAGGGCTTGTGCGGCTTGCGTTGCGCTGTCGACGTTCTGCGCCTGCAGCAGGCCGATCACGGCTGCCGCTACCAGGCCGATGGTCAGCAGCAGCTGGAACAAGGCGGCGCCGCGGCCGCGCTGTTCGGCGCGCAGGCATTCGGCCAAATACAGCGGCACCACCACGCCGATCAAGCCGCCGCTGATGCCTTGCAGCAGGCGCCCCAGCAGCAGCGGGGTGTAGCCGTCCGACAGCGCGATCAGCGGAATGCTGATGGTGAACAGGGCGCCGGCCAGCACCATCGCCCAGCGGCGGCCGATGGCGTCGGCAATGGCGCCGGCAAACAGCGAAGACAGCACGGAGCCAAGCAGCACGGCGGCAACGATGAAGCTCAGTTGCTGCGCGCTCAGCTTCCACGCGACTGAAGCGGTGGACTCGAGGTAAGGCAGGGCGCCGGCAATGATGCCGACATCGATCCCGTAAAGCAAGCCGCCCATCCCGGCGATAAACAGTAAATAGCGCATGGATAAGGCCTGCATTGGATCTCCTGGTATTTTTATGAGAGTGGAATGGCCTCGCCTTCAACGAAGACGGCCACGGGGTGTAAAGACTGGTCCAGCACGACGATGTCGGCCCAAGCCCCTGGCGCCAGGCGGCCGCGCTGCGCTTCGCCCAGGTAATCGGCAGGGAATAGCGACAGGCGCTGCGAAGCTTCCGCTACCTCCATGCCCAGGCTGACAAAATTGCGCAGTGCCTGGTCCATGGTCAGCACGGAGCCGGCCAGAGAACCGGTGGCCAGGCGCACGCAGCCCATGCACTTGAACACGCGCTGGGTGCCGAGCGCGTATTCGCCGTCCGGCATGCCGGTGGCGGACGTGGCGTCGGTCACGCCGTACAGGCGCGGGATGGCGCGCAGCGCGGCGCGCATGGCGCCGGGGTGCACGTGCAGCAGGTCAGGAATGATTTCGGCGTATTCGGCATGCGCCATGGCCACGTCCACCATGCCCGGCTCCTTGTGGCTCATGCCGGTCATGCCGTTGAACAGGTGGGTGAAGCCGGCGGCGCCGGCACGCATGGCGGCCACGCCGTCGTCGTAGCTGCCGGCGCTGTGGCCGATCTGGACGCGGATGCCCATGTTCTTCAGCAGCGGGATCAGTTCCAGGTGGCCGGTCACTTCCGGCGCCATGGTCAGCACGCGGATCGGTGCGATGGCGTGGTAGCTCTCCACCAGCGCGCGGCTGCCAGTCACTACGTCCGGCGGCTGTGCGCCCAGGCGGCGGCGGTTCAGGAAGGGGCCTTCCAGGTGCACGCCCAGCATGCGCGCGCCGTGCTGCGGGCGCTGCGCGATGACGCCGGCCAGGCCATGCAGGGCATGGCGGATCGAATCCTCTTTGGCGGTCAACGTGGTGCCGAGCAGCGCGGTGGTGCCGTGGCGTGCGTGGCTGCGTGCCACCACAGCGCCGGCCTCGCCGCCTTCCATGATGTCGACGCCGGAGGCGCCGTGTACGTGCAGGTCGACGAAGCCGGGGATGATCGTCAGGCCTTCGCCAGCAGGGCCTTCGGTAATGCTGGTGATGCGCTGGCCGAAGGCAATGCTGCCGTTGATCCAGCCGTCGGGAGTGAGGATACGGCCTTGCAGCATCTTTACTCCGCGATGATCACTTCAATGCCGCGCTTCTCCAGCCCTTCGCGGTACTCGCTGCTGATGCTGGCGTCGGTAATGACGGTGTGCACGCGGTCCAATTGCACGATGCGGTGCAGCGACACGCGGCCGAACTTGGAAGCGTCGGTCAGCACGATGACTTTCTTGGCGCGCTCCACCATCTTGTGGTTCAGGTTTGCTTCCGCCTCGTGGTGGGTGGTGATGCCGAACTGCAGGTCGAAGCCGTCGACGCCGAGGAACAGCTTGTCGAAGTTGTAGGCCGACAGGCAGGCCTCTGCCTGCGCGCCTTGCAGCGACAGCGATTGCTTGCGCAGGCGGCCGCCGGTCAGGATCAGGTCCACGCCCGGCGCGTCGGCCAGTTCCCATGCGATGTTCAGGCCATTGGTCAGCACCGTCACGTCACTGGCGTCGCGCAGGTGGCGCGCCAGCGAGATGGTGGTGGTGCCCGAATCGATGATCACGTTGTCGCCCGGCTGCACCATGCGCGCCGCCAGCAGGCCGATTTGCTCTTTCTGCGCCTGGTTCAGGGAGTCCTTCTGGCGGATGGTGTGCTCGGTCGGCGGCGTGCGCGCCAGCAGGGCGCCGCCGTGGCTGCGCTGCACCAGGCCCTGGGATTCAAGCACACTGAGGTCGCTGCGGATGGTGACGGCGGAGACGCCTAGCTTTTCCACCAGGTCGGCTACCTGGACCGAACCATGTTGTACGATCGCCTGCAGGATGGTTTCGCGGCGTTGGCTGGTATTTCGCATGTCTTCTGTCGCTGGGTGTAAAAACGTCGAGCTTAACAGAAGGCGGGGGCCGCGTGCTTGGCAGCGGCGTTGGCGCTGCAGGCGCGCGCATATTGCGCCAGCAGGCGGCCGACCTTGTGTTCGAGCAGGGCTTGCGGCTCGGCGGCCAGTTCACCCTGCAGCACGGCGAGGAATTGCTCCGGCAGGTATTGGCTCAGCAAAGGCAGCGGAATGCTGCGCCCCGCCAGGTTGGCGAGCAGCTGGCTGACGGCGCTGGCCACTTGCGGCTCGCCCCAGTAGTAGCGGCAGCGGTCCGACAAGCCGTAGCGGCGCATCAGGCGCTGTTCGTCGGCGCTGCCAAGGTAATGCTTCTGCCAGTGCTTGGGCTTGGCCAGCATGGCTTCGTCCAGCACGTCCATCAGGCGCGAGGCCTTTGCCTTGCCCAGCAAGGCTTCTTCGATCAGGCACAGCGCCAGGAAGCCTTCGCGCAGGGCGAAGGTGGCAGCCGGGCCGACTTTGAGGATGGCGTAGTGGTCGCGCACCATGTCGTGCAGGCCCGATTCGCGCTGATAGTCGGTGGAATGGGCTTCGAACACCAGGCCAGGCTGGCCGGCCACGAAGGCCGACAACTCCACGGCCGCCGCCGCGTTGTAGTGCTGCACATTGGCCTGGTCGAAATCGACGCCCGGCTGCACCACCATGGCGATCACGCGCTGCCATGCATCGTGCAGGCCTGCTTCGGTAAAGGCGCGGCGGTGTACTTCCAGCGTGCGCGCAGCGGCCGATGGCGCGGTGACGGCAAGCGCCTGCTCCAGCGAGGCCTCGCCGCCCGGCACCGGCACTTCGGTGCCGATCACGTACACAGGCAGCGGCAGGCCGGCGCGTGCCGCTGCCTGTTCGGCAATGGCGGCCAGGCGCACTGCGCGCGCGGCCACGGTCTCGTCGCTCAGGACCGGCGCATCGTCGGCGCAGCGCATGCTGCAGTCGAGGTGGATCTTGTGGAAGCCGGCCGACACATACGCGTCGATCAGCACATCGGCGTGCGCCATCGCGCTGGCGGCGTCTTGCGCCTGCCAGGCATTCGGGCCGAGGTGGTCGCCGCCCAGCACCAGGCGTCCGGCCGGGAAGCCTTGCTCCTGCGCCAGCCGATGCACGTAGTCGCGGAACTCGGCCGGCCTCATGCCGGTGTAGCCGCCAAACTGGTCGACCTGGTTTGAGGTGGCTTCCACCAGCAGCGGCGTGCCGTACTGCCTGGCCACCTGCATGGCGGCGCGCAGCACCGTTGGGTGGCTGCAGCAAACGCTGTACAGGCCGACCGCTGCTCCGGCGCGGTGCGCCTGGACGATTTGCAGGACTGGCGAAAGTTGGGCAGGCTGGGTCATGGTTCTTGCTTCGTTTGTTGGCGCGCCAACAGGGCTGCACCGCGTGCACCGCCGGCATCGCCGAAGCGTGGTGGCATTACTGGTGGCGTTTGCACGCCGCGGAACAGGTGGCGGCGCACGGCGGCCGGCAGTTGCTGGTACAGGTGCGACAGTTTGGACAGCCCGCCGCCCAGCACGATGGCATGCGGGTCGTAGGCCAGCACCAGCCCCGCCAGCGCATGGCCCAGCAGGTCGAGGTGGATCGCCAGCGCCTGCGCGGCCCGTGCATCGCCGCTGTTGGCGCGTGCCACGATGGCCAGCGGTTCTGCGCCGTCGCCGCCAATGTGGGCGTGCAGCTTGGACAGGCCGGGGCCCGAGACATAGCGCTCCAGGCAGCCCTTCTTGCCGCACGGGCAGTCCAGCACGGGCAGCTTGTAGAGGTTCAGCAGCGGCGCGGGCACGGTCCAATGGCCCCATTCGCCGGCGATGGCATTGAAACCGCGCAGCAGGCGGCCTTCAACGCAATAGCCGCCGCCGGCACCGGTGCCGATGATGGCGCCGAACATGGTGGGAAGGCCGGCCGCTGCGCCGCCTTGTGCTTCCGACAGGGCGAAACACTGGCAGTCGTTACCGATGATGACGGGGCGCGCCAGCGCATCCTGCAGCGCGGCAGCGACCAGGCGGCCGTTCAGGGCCGGCACATTGGAGCTGAGCTGGCGGCCGGTGGCGCTGTCGATCACGCCAGGCAGGCCGATGCCGACTGCGGCGGGCGATGCCTGCGGGCCGAGTGCCGCATCGCCGCGCGCTACCAGGCCGGCGATCGCAGCGACGAACTCATTGAAATCGGTGCCCGGCGTGGCGATGCGTTCGCGGAAGACTTCCCGCAAATCGCCGCCGGCCTCGCGCCACGACACCAGTTCGATCTTGGTGCCGCCGATGTCGATGCCGTGATAGCCGGTTTGCTCAGAACTGGTCATGGCGGTAAATGGTGACGCCTTGTACGACGCGGTTGACGGTGCCGTCGGCAAAGGGATTGTCGGGTGTCAGGCCCAGCGCAGCCGACTGGTGCAGGGCGTATTGCTGCGCCATCAGCAGCCACAGGGGCGCCAGCCAGGCATCGGGCAACTGCGCCGGCAGTTCTGGCACCGCGACCGTAACATCGGAATCGGTGCCGACCGTGACCACCGAGCCAGCCACGCCATCGCGGCGCAGCTCTTGCAGCAGGTCTTCTTCATAGCGGCGCGACAGCGCTTTGCTGCTGCGGAACAGCACCACCAGCGACTGCTTGTTCAGCGCCGACTTGGGGCCGTGGCGGAAACCGAGCGCGGTATTCGACATGGCGAGCACGCGGCCGCCGGTCAGCTCCAGGATCTTCAGCGCGGACTCCCTGGCCAGCGCTTCCAGCGGGCCGCTGCCCAGGTAGACCACACGCTCCACCGGCAGTGCGGCCAGCGAGGCCACCGGTGCCGCCCAGTCGCGCAGCGCGGCATCGCCGGCCTGCGCCAGCGCTGCCAGGCGCTCTTGCCATTCGCCCTTGCCCAGCACGCACAGGGCGGCCAGCAGCATGCAGGTGAAGCTGCTGGTCATGGCGAAGCCGCGGTCGCAGCTGGCGGCAGGCATCAGCAGGTTGAAGGTGCGCGCATCGGTATCGCCGTTGCGCGCCAGCTGGCCCTGCGCATTGCAGGTGATGTTCAGGAAGCGCGCGTCGGCTACCACGTCGCGCACCAGTTCAACCGCGGCCAGGCTTTCCGGGCTGCTGCCGCTGCGGGCGAAGGAAACCAGCAGGGTCGGCGCGCCTGCTTCGAGGTACAGCTCCGGGTGAGTCAGCAGGCTGGTGGTCGCTACGGCACGCACTTGCGCAGGCCAGGCGGCATTCAATTCATCGGCGACGATCTCGCCCACATAGCAGGAGCTGCCGGCGCCGGTCAGGATCACGCGTTGCGCCGGATTGTGCAGGCAATCGCCAAGGAAGGCGGCGACGTCGGCGGCGCGGCTTTGCAGGCTGGCGCCCAGTTCGCGCCACAAAGCCGGCTGCTGCGCAATCTCTTCGGCGGTATCGAGGCCGCTGATGTCGCGCCAGGCTTGCGGGTCACGCTGGAGGAGGGTAGTCATCGAAAAAAGAAAAGTTGTAAGTTGGCTCAAAGCATAAATAAGATATTTCGAAAAGTCAAATACGAAAGAAAAACGAAAGATATACTCTCCTGCCATCTGTGCGGAAACGGACCGGCGGCCCGCGCAATTCGGCATGTTCCGTTGCGCAATCGCTACTAAGTGAAAGCTAATGCGCTGTAATATCGGCTAAACGAAAGATAAAACCGCGATAAATTGATACGAAAGTGCCATTTTCTTTCTTTTTGTTGACCTTTTTTGCTTTTATTCCTAAAGTACGTCCATCAAAACGAAAAAACTTGCACCTTAGGCAGGCATATGAAGAGACTCACACGCACTGCAATCGCCGCTGCCATCCTGGCCCTGGCAACGGGCGCCGCCCTGGCTGCCCCGCTTGGAAAACTGCGCAGCATCACTGCAACATTCACGACTGCGGAGGGCCAGTCCTGGGACCTCGCCACCGAATCCGGCGCGATCGTGCGTGTCAGCCTGCTGCAGGATGACGTAGTACGGATCTGGGCCGGCCCGAAGGGCAAGCTGAGCGAGGCCGGCGACAAGGCCGCCGCCATCGTGGTCGGCAGGCCGGCGGCACGTATCGAGCATAGCGTAAGCGAGCAGCCTGACCATATTTTGCTGCGCACCGCCAAACTGGCCTTGCGCATCGACCGCAATCCGCTGCGCTTTACCTTGTTCCGCGCTGGTGAAACGCAGCCGCTGTGGCGCGAAGTGCAGCCGCTGGAGCTGGGTGACAAAGCCAGCGTACAGACCCTGTCGAGCGACAAGGCGGAACGCTTCTTTGGCGGCGGCCAGCAAAATGGCCGTTTCGAATTCAAAGGCCGACAGCTCGACGTGTCCTATTCGGGCGGCTGGGAAGAGGGCGACCGCCCAAGCCCGGCGCCGTTCCTTATGAGCTCGCGCGGCTGGGGCATGCTGCGCAATACCTGGTCCGACGGCAGCTACGACTTGCGCCAGCACGATGTGGTGGCCTTGCAGCACGCCGAGCCGCGCTTCGATGCTTACTACTTCGTCGGCAAGGACGTGCGCGATGTGCTGGCGCGCTATACCGAGTGGACTGGCCGCGCGCGCATGCTGCCGCGCTGGGCGCTGGAATACGGCGATGCCGATTGCTACAACGATGGCGACAACGTGAAGAAGCCGGGCACCGTGCCCAAAGGCTGGAGCGATGGCCCGACCGGCAAGACGCCGGACGTTGTCGATTCGGTGGCGCGCAAATACCGCGAGAACGATATGCCGGGCGGCTGGATCCTGCCGAACGACGGTTACGGCTGCGGCTACACCAACCTGCCGGAAACCGTGCAGGGCCTGGCCAAATATGGCTTCCGCACCGGCCTGTGGACCGAGAACGGCGTCGACAAGATCAAGTGGGAAGTCGGCACGGCCGGCAGCCGCGTGCAGAAGCTGGACGTAGCGTGGACCGGCAAGGGTTACCAGTTCTCGCTGGACGCCAACAAGTCCGCCTACGACGGCATCCTGGATAATTCCGACAGCCGCCCCTTCATCTGGACCGTGATGGGCTGGGCCGGCACGCAGCGTTACGCCGTGGCGTGGACCGGCGACCAGAGCGCGAGCTGGGATTACATTCGCTGGCATGTGCCGACGCTGGTGGGCTCCGGCCTGTCCGGCCAGGCGTATGCAACCGGCGACGTCGACGCTATCTTCGGCGGCAGTCCCGAGACTTACACGCGCGACCTGCAGTGGAAGGCTTTCACACCAGTGCTGATGGGGATGTCCGGCTGGTCGGCCAATGCACGCAAGCATCCGTGGTGGTTCGATGAGCCTTACCGCAGCATCAACCGCCGCTACCTGAAACTCAAGCTGCGCCTGACGCCCTACATGTACACCTTGGCACGCGAGGCCGAGCAGTCCGGCGCGCCGCTGGTGCGCGGCTTGATGTGGGATTACCCAGCCGACCCGGCTGCCTTCACCGAAGCGCACAAGTACCAGTTCCTTCTCGGCCGCGACATGCTGGTAGCGCCGGTGTATCGCAGCCAAGCCGTGTCGCAAGGCTGGCGCAAGGCGATCCACCTGCCGCAAGGAACATGGTTCGACTACTGGGATGGCCGCCAGGCGACTGCCGGCGCAGCGGGACGCGACCTCGACCTGCAGGTCACGCTCGACAAGCTGCCCGTCTTCGTCCGCGCCGGCGCCATCCTGCCGATGTACCCCGAAGTCCTGTACGACGGAGAGAAGCCGAAGGACGTGCTGACGCTCGACCTGTACCCGCACGGCGAGTCCTCGTTCACGCTGTACGAAGACGACGGCAATACGCGCCAGTACCAGAAGGGCGCATTCAGCCAGCAAGTGCTGCGCATGCGCGAATCGGGCGCTGGCGCATCCGGCAGCGGCAACGGTACGGGCACCGGCGCACGCGTCGATGTAGACATCGCGGCCGTGGAGGGCAGCTACGCGGGGCAAGAAGCACGCCGCAGCTACGCCCTGCGCATGCTGACCCGCCAACGCCCGGCGTCCGTCACCGTGTCCGCGCCTTCTGGCCGCACTTTGCCGGCACACTCGGACCGCGCAGCGTATGACGCAGCGGCAGAAGGCTGGTATTACGACCCGCAGGAACGCACCGGCACGCTGCACGTCAAGACCGCCAGGCAGGACATCCGCCAGCCGCTGACGATTAGTGTGCACGGCGCGCAAACCCTGGCCGCGCAAGACGACATCTTCCCGCAAGCCCCCGAACTTGGCCGCGCGTTGCCGCCCGACGCGCTGCTGGTCGTGAACCGCCCAGCCGAAGAACCCGGCCACCCGCTGGAAAACGCCTTCGACGACAAGGCCACCACCTGGTTCCGCACCACCCGCAACCAGTCGATCCGCACCGGCGCGCACGAATGGACCGTCGGCTTCACGGAGCGCCGCCTGGTGGACGGCATCGAAATCGCGCCGCGCAATGACGAGCACTGGAAGCACGGCCAGGTGCGCGACTACGAAATCTACATTGCCGACACCAACGGCGAATGGGGCAAGCCAAGCTTCACCGGCCGCCTGAAGCTGCAGAAAGAAACGCAAACCATCAACTTCCCCGCTACCGCAGGCCGCCTGCTGCGCTTCCGCGTGCTCAGCACACAGAACCCCGAAGGCGAAGGCGCAGCATCCACCGACCCGATGGTCACGGCTGCCGCGCAGGCGCCGGCGAAGGCAATCAACGCGATGCAGCCAGCCGAAGTGGGACCGATCGCGCTGTCCACCTTCCGCATCCTCGAACATCGTGCAAAAGAAGGCGCAGAACAGCAAAGCTTCCTGTCCGACCTGACACTGCCGAAGGGCGTCGGACGCGATCGTCCCGCCGGCAAAGGCAAGGAAATGCGCATGAACGGCCTGTGGTTCCGCAAGGGCCTGGGCGCCGGCTCTTCCAGCCGCATCGACCTGCAGCTGGAAGGCAACTGGAACCTGCTGCGCGCCGACCTAGGCGTGGACGATAGCTGCCGCAACGCCGGGGGCCTGCAATTCCAGGTCTGGAGCGGTGACCGCCTGCTGTACGACAGCGGCCTGGTAACCGCACCGGCTGTCGTCAAGCCGGAAATCGATGTACGCGGGTTGAGGCAACTCAGCCTGCGCACGCTGGGTGCGCGCGGCGCCCAACCCGCCCAGGTTTGCGGCAACTGGGCCAACGCCGTACTGCTAGGCACAGAGGGCGCCACCGTCAAGACGCGCTGACCGCACATTTTTCGTCACTAAGAACGAACCCCTCTTCGGACCGGGGAGGGCGTTTTGCAAACTAAAAAAAGGAGATGCAAGTGGAACTGAAGAAATTGATCGCTGCGCTGGCAGCAATTGGATTGGCTGGCGGCGCCCTGGCAGCCGACGGTGCGGACGACAAGAAGGACGAAAAAGGCGAGAAGATCCAGCGCGTCGAAGTGACCGGCTCCAGCCTGAAGCGCATCAACGCGGAAACCGCATCGCCGGTGCAGGTGATCGATGCCAAGCAGATCGAAAACATGGGCGCCCGCACCCTGATGCAAGTGCTGGACAACCTGCCGGCCGCACGCCCTGCGCAGCAAGACTTCCGTTCCATGTTCACCGGTTCCGACGGCGCCTCCCAGGCCAACCTGCGCGGCCTTGGCGCGCAAGGCACCCTGGTGCTGCTGAACGGCCGCCGCCTGTCCTTCTACGGTGCGCCGGCCGGCTTCCAGACCATGTTCGTCAATATCGACTCGATTCCCGCAGCGGCGATCGAGCGCATGGAAATCCTGACCGACGGCGCCTCCGCAGTGTATGGCTCCGATGCGGTGGCCGGCGTGATCAACGTCATCACCAAGAAGAACTACCAGGGCCTGGAAGCGAAAGTCAGCACCGACCATTCGCAGGAAGTCTCGGCCTACGGTGAGCACCAGGCCAGCCTGGTGTACGGCAAAGGCGACTTTGGCAACGACGGCTATAACTTCATGGCTTCGCTGAACGTGTACCAGCGTGACCGCATAGCGCTCGCCGATACCTACGACAAGCGCCCGGACTACTTCTACGTCAACAACCCGAACTTCATTTCGAACTTCCGCATCGGCGTCGGCAGCGAGCCAGGCCAGCCCAACCCTGGCACCTTCTTCGTGTTCGATCCGGCCAAGAACAACGCGCGCACCCAGCGTGCGGTGTCCGGCTGCTCGACCACGATCACCGAAGCTTCCGGCACCCGCTGCGTATGGAACAACCTGCCGTATTCGCTGGACACCGGGCCGACCTCCGACCGCGCGACCGGCTTCCTGTCCGGCCGCAAGAAGATCGGCGAGGACCTGGAATTATTCGCCGAAGCCGCCTTCACCCACATCAAGCTGCGTGGCGAAAACGGCCCGCGCAGCTTCAACAGCGGCACCACCAGCAACTGGTTCTCGCGCAACACCGGCACCAGGCTGAATACCTTCGTCAACCCTTACCTGGGCCCGAACAACGTCTACCTGAAGGGCAAACTGGACGCCGACATGGCTGCCAAGATGGGCGGCGCTGCTGGCCTGAACTACATCCTGCAGGACGCGGTTGGCCACTTCGGCCAGAAAAACCTGGACGACAATTACCGCGTGCTGACCGGGCTGCGCGGCCACCTGACCGGCAGCTGGGACTTCGAGACTGCGCTGGGCATTGCCGGCAGCCACTCCACGCTGTACCAGACCACCAATATCAACACCAAGGGCTTCGAGAAGGCTTTCGGCCCGACCACCAAAGACCCGGTCACCGGCCGCGTCTACATTGCCGACAACCCTGCGTTCAAGTTCGGCGAAATCAGCGAAGCCAACGCAGCGCTGATCCGCGAAGCTTATCCGACCTTCGACATCCAGTCCTGGACCAAGCTGATAACCTTCGACGCCAAGGTGGAGGGCACGCTGTTCAAGCTGGGCGAGCGCGAAGTGCGCGCCGCCTTCGGCACCAACCTGATGCGCGAAAGCTTCGACACCCCGGGCAATGCCGATGCCGCCAATGGCCTGATCACGCAGCAGGGCGGCTCCTGGTTCGACGGCAAGCGCACTGTCAGCGCGCTGTTCGGCGAGGTGGTGGTGCCGCTGACCGACACGCTGGAAGTCAACGCCGCGGCCCGCCTCGACAAATATCCGCACTTCTCCGCCAACCTGGCGCCGAAGATCGGCGTGCAATGGCGCGCCCGTCCTGAGATCATGCTGCGCGGTACCTACTCGGAAGGCTTCCGCGCGCCAAACCTGGCCGAATCGGGCAGCGGCGGCGTGTTCGCGCAGGTGGGCGGCATCCGCGACACCGTGCGCTGCGACGAAACCAATGCCATCGCCAGGCTGCTGATGAAGTCCGTCGCCGCGACCGACCGGGACCTGGGCAAGGGCCTGCTGAACTCCAACTGCTCGACCACCGTGGGCGGCCTGACCCCGCCGAACCCGAACCTGACGCCGGAAAAGGCCAAGATCTCGACCCTCGGCCTGGTGCTGCAGCCAGCCAAGGACGTCAGCATCTCGCTGGACTACTGGTTCGTCTACCGCCGCAACGAGATCGTGCGCCAGGACTTCAACCAGCTGTTCACCGACCTGGTGGCCAATTACGGTCCAAGCCTGGCCGGCACCGACAAGGCAATCCGCAATGACCTGAGCGATGCCGACCGGGCCAATATGGCCGCCGTGGTCAGCATGTGCAACAACCTGGCCAACCTGCCTGCCTGCGTAGAAGCCGGCATGCCGAAATACTCGGTTGGTAACCTGGGTGGCTTGATCAACTCCTATTCCAACCGCGGCCGCACCTTGCTTGACGGCTTCGACATCGATGCGCGCGCCCGTTTCTCGCTGGGCGAATACGGCAAGCTGGGTACCGGCGCCGCCTTCACCATCCGCAAGCGCGAAACCTACAACTACGAAGACGGCGGCGGCTTCTCCGGCAATTACGTCGGCTACTACGACTCGCCACGCCTGCGTGCCACCTTCAACGCAGACTGGACTTACCAGAACCTGGTCACCAGCCTGTTTGTGAACTACACCGGCAAGGCCAAGTGGGCGTACGGCGAGTACGACACCGACAACTACCCGGAAAACTGCACCGCCGGCGGCGTGGCGCTGCCGGAAAACCTGTGCAGTGGCCAGCCTTCGTACTACACGGTCAACCTCGGCTTCAACTGGAAGCCGGTCAAGAACCTGGACCTGGGCCTGAACATCAAGAACGTGACCAACAAGAAGCCTTACTACGACCCGAACGGCTGGGAAGGCTACAACCACCAGCAAAACCTGTTCGGCCGCGTCTTCTCGCTCTCGGCCAACTACAAATTCTGGTAACCTGCGATCCAACCAAAGAGGCAAAGACTAGATGGACAAGCAATTCAATCGACGACACTTCCTCACCGCCGGCGCTGCGCTGGCGGGCAGCCTGCTGCTGCCGGCCGCCTTTGCGGCCGGCGGCCGCGAGAAGCTCCGGCTCGGCATGATCGGCACCGGCATGCGCGGCCAGGTGCTGCTGCGCGAGCTGGTACGCCGCGACGACGTGGAAGTGGCAGCGCTGTGCGATATCGAACCGATCATGCTCGGCAAGGCCCTGGCGCAGTTCGAAAAGGCCGGCAAGCCAAAGCCACGCACTTTCGGCGAAGACGGCGACAAGCATGCCTACCGCCGCATGCTGGACTCGAAGCAGCTGGATGGCGTGATCATCGCCACCCCGTGGGAATGGCACGCGCAAATGGCGATCGACGCCATGCAGGCCAAGGTTCCCGTTGGCTGCGAGGTCGTGGCCGGCGTGTCGCTGAAGGATCACTGGGATGTGCTGGACACCCAGCTCAAGACCGGCACGCCCTACATGCTGCTGGAGAACGTGTGCTACCGCCGCGACGTGATGGCGGTGCTGCAGATGGTGCGCTCCGGCCTGTTCGGCGAACTGGTGCATCTGCAGGGCGGCTACCAGCACGACCTGCGCGCCGTGAAATTCAACAACGGCGATCCGGCCAGGCCTTACGGCAGCGGCATCGAGTTCGGAGCCAAGGGCTGGTCGGAAGCGAAGTGGCGCACCGAGCACTCGGTGCAGCGCAATGGCGAGCTGTATCCGAGCCATGGCATCGGCCCATGCGCGATGTACACCAACATCAACCGCGGCAACCGCTTCACCCGCATCAATACCTTCGCGACCAAGGCGCGCGGCCTGCATGACTACATCATCAAGCAGGGCGGCGCCGAGCACCCGAGCGGCAAGGTTAAGTTCAGCCTGGGCGACGTGGTGACCACCACGCTGTCCTGCGAGAACGGCGAGACCATCATCCTGCAGCACGATACCTCGCTGCCGCGCCCATACTCGCTGGGCTTCCGCGTGCAGGGCACCAACGGCCTGTGGATGGACGTCAACCATTCCATCCACATCGAAGGCAAGAGCAAGCCGCACCAGTGGGACGACTTCCAGGCCTACCAGGAGCAGTACGACCACCCGCTGTGGCGCAAGTACGCCAGCGAGGCGGCAGGCGCGGGCCACGGCGGCATGGATTACTTCGTGATCCACGCCTTCGTCGAAGCCTTGAAGGCGCGCGCGCCAATGCCGATCGATATTTACGATGCGGTGACGTGGAGCGCCATCACGCCGCTGTCCGAGCAATCGATCGCGCAGAACTTCCAGACGCTGGACTTCCCTGACTTTACCCGCGGCCAGTGGAACAAGCGCAAGCCGATCTTCGCTTTCGACGACCGCTACTGATGAAGCGCACGCAAATAGCGCTGGCCTCTCTCTGCATCGGCCTGGCAGCACTGGCCGTGCAGGGCCCGGCCGGGGCGCAGTCCGAGCCCTACAAGGTGTTCGACACGCGCCCCGTCATTACCGAAGGCCCCTACCTGTCGGCGCTCTCCGATACTTCGGTGTCGGTGATGTGGATGACCGATGCGCCAAGCCACGCCAAAGTGCGGCTGCGGGACGGCGATTCGGTACGCGAGATCGAGCCGCAGGTTGACGGCCTGGTGCCGGTCGGCCAGCGGCATGTGGTGAAGATCACCGGGTTTGTCCCCGGCAAGCGCTATTCCTACGAAGCCGTCGCGACCCGCGTGGTGAAGCTGAAGCCCTACTGGCCCGACAAGGGACAGAGCACCAGCAGCCCGGCGGCGGCATTCACGACCTTCAGCCCGCAGCAGCCCAGGATTTCCTTCAGCGTGGTCACCGATACCCACGAAGACACGGCCCGCATCGGCCGCCTGATGAAGATGGTCGACTGGGACAGCACCGACGCGCTGCTGCACCTGGGCGATGCCTTCCATTGGGTCGATTCGGAGGAACAGTTGTGGGGCAAATGGCTGCGCCCGACGGTTGCCGCGATGGGGCCGGGCAAGCCGCTGCTGTTCGCACGCGGCAACCACGAACTGCGCGGCGCCTTTGCCCGCCAGCTGGCCGGCTATGTGCCCACGCCGGAAGGGAAGTACTATTATTCGCGCGCCATGGGACCGGTCCACCTGCTGGTGCTCGATACCGCCGAGGACAAGCCGGACGACACCAACGTCTATGCCCAGTTGAATCGCACCGCGCCTTACCGCGAGGAGGAACTGGCCTGGCTGCGCGACCAGGCAGGCAGCAGCAGCCACTTTGCCAGCGCCCCATTCCGCGTGGTGGCAATGCACCAGGGCGACTGGGGCTGGCTGCCGGACAACGGCGCCGCGTGGACGGCGCTGGCCAACCAGTCCGGCGTCGACCTGGTGATCGCCGGCCATGACCATGCCTTTTCCTACCAGCCGCCCGACAAGGCGCACGCCTACCACCGCCTGGTTCTCGGCCAGGACCAGCTGGCGCGTGTCGAGGCCACCGAGCGCACGCTGACCGTCAAGGTGGTGACCGACAAAGGCGCGCCGGTCCACACTTTAACCATTCCTTCACGCCGCTGATGTAGTATTGCCATTCTCTTAACCATTTAGAAAGAGTAAGAGGATGACGAAGAAAGCAATATCCGCCCTGGCATTGTGCCTGTTGGCGGCAAGCGCCTGGGCGCAGGAAGAAGCCCAGGCACCTGAAAGTGAAACGGTTGTGATCACGGGCCAGCGCCCCGGCCCTGGCCTGTGGAAGGTCAGCAAGGGCGAACACGTGATGTACGTATTCGGCGACTACTCGCCGTTGCCGATCAAGATGGAATGGCGCTCCGGTGAAGTGGAATCGATCATCGCCAAGTCGCAGGAATTCCTGAGCAAGCCGTCCTTTGGCATCTCGGTTGGCTGGTGGGGCGGCATCAAGATGCTGCCATTCGCCATTGGCGTAAAAGATAATCCGAATGGCGGGAAACTGATCGACGTGCTGCCTGCGGAAACCTATGACCGCTGGCAAACGCTCAAGACCAAATACATCGGCAAGAACGACGGCATCGAGCGTGAGCGCCCCATGTTCGCGGCCGACACGCTTTACCGGCAAGGCCTGGAAAAGAATGGCCTGACCACGCGCACCGACGTGTACGCGAAGCTCGACAAGCTGGCGAAGCAGTACAAGGTGAAAATCACCTCAAGCAACGTCGAGACCGAACTCGAAAGCCCAAGCCAGGCCCTGCGCGCGTTCAAGAATTCACCGGGAACGGACGTGCTTTGCTTCGCCAGGACGGTGGAACGGCTGGAATCCGACCTCGACGCGATGCGTGTGCGCGCCAACGCGTGGGCGGTCGGCGACATGTCGAAGATCACTTCCCTGAGCTTTGCAGACCGCGAAGCCGCCTGCACGGATGCCATCCTGAACAATGATGCGTTCAAGGCGAACGAGAAGCTGGTGCAGGCCAAGGAAACGATGCGCAAGAACTGGCTGGCCAATGCGGAGCGCGCACTGGAGGCCAACAGCTCGACCTTCGCCGTGCTGTCGCTGGCGCAACTGCTTGATCCGAAAGGGCCCCTGGCTGAACTGCAGGCCAAGGGCTATAAGGTGGAAGCGCCCGAGTAAGCGCGGAGGCGCGCCGCTCAGGCGCGCCTGGACTTGCTGCCGGTTTGCGGCGGCAGCTTGAACACTTCCAGCGCCTTGGCGACGGCCTGCGCCTGCAGGTCCAGCACGCCGGTAGCGGCGGAAGCCTCTTCCACCATCTGGCTGTTCTGGCGCGTCACTTCATCAAGCTGCACGATGGCGTCCTTTACCTGGTTGACGCCATCGCTCTGCTCGCGCGTCGCGCCCCGGATATCGCTCATAATGGCGGCCACGCGGCCGATTGCTGCAATCACCGCATCCATGTCGTTGCCGGCCGTGGTGGCCACGCTGGCGCCGCCTTCAATCTTGTCGGCGGAAGCATCGATCAGGGCCTTGATGTCTTTGGCCGCCGCCGCACTGCGCTGTGCCAGGCTGCGCACTTCGCTTGCAACGACCGCGAAACCGCGGCCGCTTTCGCCGGCACGCGCCGCTTCCACCGCCGCATTGAGCGCGAGGATATTGGTCTGGAAAGCGATGCCGTCGATCAGGCCGATGATGTCGACAATCTTGTGCGAGGACTGGCGGATCTCGTCCATCGCCGTCACCACCTGGGCCACGGCCACGCCGGTGCGTTCGGCCAGCGCAGTCGCCTCTGTGGCAACGCCATTGGCAGTATTCACGTTGTCGGCGGTCTGGCTCACGGTGCCGGTAATCAGGCCGATATGCGCCGTTGTCTGCTCCAGGTTCGCCGCTTGCGCTTCGGTGCGCGCCGCCAGGTCGACGTTGGCGGTGCGGACCTGGGTGGTCGTGCTGCGCGTCAGTGCGAAGTTGCCGCGGATGTCGCCAAGGATCGACGCCAGGTTCAGGTTCAGCTGGCGCACGAAGGCCTGGAGCTGGCCCAGTTCATCGTGTCGGTCAACCGCCATGCGCGTGGTCAGGTCGCCGCCGGCAAGGATTCGGGTTGCGTTGATGCAGTCCTGGACCGGCGCCACGATAGCGCGGTGCAGGTTGTACCAGCCATACAGCGCCAGCGCCGCCAGCAGCAAGGCCTGCAGGTGCAGCGCAAAGCCGGAGTAGGGCAGCACGGCATGCAGCGCCATCGACAGCGCCAGCAGCGTCATGCTGCCGAAGCACAGCGCCATGCGCTGCGACAGCGAAATGTCGCGCAGTGCATTGGTGATCCTCTTGCGGCCGCGCGGCGCAGCGGCGCCGCGTGCAATGCGCACGCCGTCCGGATTCGGGCCCTTCACCGTGCGGTACAAGGCTTCGGCATCCTTGACCTGCTGCGGTTTCGGTTTGGTGCAGACCGACATGAAGCCGGTAGGGCGGTTCTTTTCGATCACCGGCGTGACGTTGGCGATGCACCAGAAATAGCCGCCATCCTTGCGGCGGTATTTGACCAGGCCGCGCCACGGTTCGCCCGACATCGTGGTGCGCAGCATGTCTTCCTCGACCTGCGCCGGCATGTCGGGGTGATAGAGCGCCTTTTGCGGACGCCCGATCAGGTCCTCACCGGCGTAGTCGCCGACTGCGATGAACGTCGAATTGGTGTACGTCAGGCGGCCCTGCAGGTCGGTGGTGATGACGATTGGCTTGCCGTCTTCGAGCAGGGTTTCGTGTTCGGCTGCGGTGAGTGTGCTGCGCATTTTTGACACTTTGTTTCAGTTGGGAAAGATCGCTGAGAATACTAGCAGATCGACGAATGGCCGCGCCGGAAAGCGTGGCCATTTCGTGGTTTTTCCGCCAAAACAGTTGTCGCTGAGGTAATTTACTGCGGTGCTGCCCGGACCAGCGGCTCGCTGCCGTTCGAAAGCACCCAGGCCACGATCGTCGCGGGCGCCGTGCTGCTGGCGTTGCGCGTGACGCGATGCAGTTCGCCCGGCGCTTCATACCAGGCGTCGCCCGCCTTGTAGCGCTGCGGCGGCTGGTCGCCCAGCGCCGACTCTACTTCCCCGCTCAGCACCACCGCAAAAACGTGGCCGGGGAGGGTGTGCGGGTGAGACGTGGCGCCCGGTGCAAAATCGACGCGCACTGCATTGGCCTGTTTGTTCAGTACCGGCTGCCCGACTGGCAACTGGGCAGCATGCAGATCAGCCTTGTCTACCCGTACGCACGCCGGCTGTCTGCGCGCGTGCGCGCCTTTACCGACTGGGCCACTGCCTTGATGGCCAGCGACCCTTTGTGGCGTTAAGGCTGCTTGACGACTTTCGCACCAACCAGCTTCGCTACGCCGGCCAGCGTGGTTTGCGCAGCGTTCAGGCCAAGCAGGAAATCTTTATCCGAATAGTTTGAATACAGGTCAGTTGGCTGGTGCCAGTGCGGGTTCCAGCCGGAGCCGATCTGCTGACCGCGTTCGTTCTCGCGCAGTGAGATGGACGGCACCAGGTCCATGAACGGCGTGGAGTCCGTGTTGGTCATGTGGAAGCCGACTGCGGCCGGATAATTGGTCGCGTACTTGTCGTTCGCCGCGCGGAACTCCCACGCCAGCTTGGCCGAACCTTCCGCCTGTTTCGAGTTGGACTGGAACTCGATGTTCACGTCCGCTTCGGCGCGCTGCTCTTTCGGCAGCACGTAGACCGGGTGGCCTTTTGCATCGAGTACCGGCTTGCCTGCCTCATCGAGTTTTGGAACCGGCATGCCGTGGTCGAACAGCATCATGTCGTGCTGGATCATGCCCAGCCAGCGAGGCTCGGGATATTTGCCTGACCCTTTCGGCGACTCGATGCCTTGCAGGTTCTTGCGCTGCTCGACGTAGGCGGCCGCGCCATTCAGGCCAGTCTCCTCGTTGTTCCACAGCGCGAAGCGGATCGAACGGTCGGTCTCCACGCCTGGCGCGCTGAAGATGCGCGCCAACTCCATCACCAGCGCGGTGCCGGAGCCATCGTCATTGGCCGCCTCGCCAAAGCCGATGCCGTCCATGTGGGCGCTGACGATATACATTTCATCGGGACGCGTCTTGCCGATCTTGGTGCAGTAGACGTTCTCGCGCAGCGAAGTGCCTTGCGGCGTCTGTTCCGCATTCAGTGCGCGCAGGTGTTCGTCCGGCTGCTTCATCGGATCGGTGTTCACGCCGGTCGGTGCGCGGTTGCCGAAAAGCGTGCTGCCGCCCTGGCCCGGAGGACCGCCCGCGCCGCCGCCCGCCGCCACCGCAGGCTTGCCGCGCACGGCAGGCTCGGTGAACTGGTACTGCAGGCGCTCCACGTTGGAGCAGCCATATGCCTTCAACTGCGCCTCGATCCAGTCCAGCGCCTGGCGGTTGCGTTCCGTGCCCTGGCGGCGGTCGCCGAACTTGGTCAGGCTCTTGATGGTGGCCTTATATTTTTCCAGGTCAAGCTGGCCGACGAGCGCGGAAATCGGATCTGCGGCAGGTGCCGTTTGCGCGTGCGCGGCGTTTGCGGCAAAAGCCAGGGCGATGCTGAGGGCTACGGTTGGTTTCATCGGTGGTCCATCCGGTTGATTTGGTCCGGGCATTTTGCACCTTTCGCGCCTGTCGCAGGTTGAATTTTCAATGGGACAAACAACGTTACATTCGGACACAGAGCCTGTTGTGATACTGTTGGTAGTCGCCGATTTATTTGAGGAGGTGTGCCATGGGTATTCTCGATTCACTCGGAGGCGAAGTGCTGAGCCAGTTCTCAGGCGGTAATCATCCGGAAGGAATGCTGGATGCGGTCACCACGATGCTGAACGATCCCAAGACCGGCGGCCTGCAAGGGCTGGTGACGACGTTCGAGCAGGGCGGCATGGGCGGCATGATCGCCTCATGGATCGGCACTGGCGCCAACCAGTCCATTAGCGCGGAACAGATCCAGGCTGTGCTGGGGAGCGAGCAAGTGCAAGCCATCGCCAGCCGTCTTGGCCTCAATACGCAAGAAGTTGCCGGCCACCTGGCGCAGTTGCTGCCGCAAGTCGTCGACAAGCTGACACCAGACGGCGCCATCCCCGACGCCGGCGGCGGCCTTGGCGCTGCCTTGGGAGGACTGTTCGGACGCACCTGATACGTTTCGCCGGGAGGTTGCCAATTATGCTAAAACCCTAATAGAATGCGGTGCACGCGGGTGTAGTTCAATGGTAGAACGGCAGCTTCCCAAGCTTTAGACGTGGGTTCGATTCCCATCACCCGCTCCATAGGGAAAATTGGCGGTTTTTATCCCGCGGCTTCCTCCCTCCAAAAACTTCACGTCGTTGAGCAAACGATCTTCCCGTTGGTCATCTTTCCGTTTGACATTCTACCTAGTAGTAGGTAGAGTGCAGTCATATGAGTACGCATTCTTCCAGAGTCGAAGACATTTTAAGCTGCACGAGGTCGCTGATCCTCGCAGGGGGCTACGATGGTTTCAGCTATGCCGACATCTCTAAGGTAATCGGCATTCGGAATGCGAGTATCCATTACCATTTCCCCAGCAAGGCTGATTTGGTGCAGGCATTGGTGGTAAGGCATCGGGAAGATGCAGAAGCCGGCATTGCTCAACTGGACCATCATGTCTCCGACCCTGTAGAGAGATTACGCGCCTACGTGGGCTATTGGGAAACGTGCATCGCTGATACATCGGTTCCATTTTGCGTCTGTGCGCTACTCGCCAGTCAGCTTCCTGCGCTTCCTGTTCCAGTGGCAGAGGAGGTGCGCCGCTATTTCCGATCACTCGCCGCTTGGCTCGCATCTGTTCTGAATTGCTGTGCCGCGCAAGGCAGTATTCGTCTGCTGGGAACTGCTGAGGTGGAAGCTGAGGCGTTCATGGCAAGCATCCACGGCGCAATGCTTTCCTCGCGCGCGTATGGTGACACCAAGATATTTGGCCTGATCACACGTCAAATGCTGGATCGGCTGGTCATTCGAGAATAAGCGAAATGAGGAAGCCTTCGTTTTTTTGCCCTGATTACCTACTTACTAGTAGGTAGATTGTATGTTCGTCTTTCTATTTGGAGAATGATATGTTCGGAATTTCGCAGCTCGGCTGGTTACATGTGATGGGTAGTTTTCCCGCCATCCCCACCGCAATCTATATGCTCGCCCGCCACGGACGGATCGTGCCGCGTTCCACGCCTGGCGTTGCGTACCTGGCTTCAATGTTTGTTGGTGCGTCGACTGTGTTTTTGATCGCAAAGCAGCCGGCTAGCGGCGCCATTGGCGCAGTGACACTAGTGTTACTGCTGCTTGGTTATTGCGTCGGCTGGATCTCAAGGCTGGGGAAAGCTGCGATATATCTCGAAACGGTTTTTCTTAGCTTGACTGTGTTCTTATTGATGGTACCGACGGTCAGTGAAACGTTGCGCCGCGTGCCCGACGGTCATCCACTTGCAACCGATTTAAAGTCGCCAATTCTTCTTGCTGCCCAAGGCATCCTTTTTCTGATCCTCGTTGTTGGCCTGGCAGCGCAAATCCTTTATCTGCGCAAGCGCGGACGGACCGTGGAACCGGCGACTGTTGATGTGCACTGAACACTGACCCGCCTTCCCACAAACTTGTATCTGAACGATGCCACGGGGCGCGGTTGAGCGTTTGCTGTGCGAACGCTCAACGTCCGGTAATATGCATCCAGATGCATGTGATTCATCCGGTACCTCCAATCCTTCTTTGTCCATGGCCAAAGTGAACTTCAAGGTTCTACCGTGCGGTGATGCACGCATTCAGGCGGTAGAAGCGTGTAGCAGCCAATCCTTTTCCCGGCATACCCACGAACAGTTCGGCATTGGCCTGCTGACGCATGGCGCTTCAAAGTCGTTCAGCGGCTGCGGGATGGTGGAAGCTGGCGCCGGTGATGTCATCACCGTGAACCCGAACGAAGTGCACGACGGTGCGCCGCTTGGCGACGGCGGGCGTAGCTGGAAGATGTTGTACTTGGAGCCTGGCTTCGCGGCGGAGCTGCTGCGCGATGGCGACACGGGCCTTGGCGGCGCTTCGCTGGAGTTCAGTGCGCCGGTGTTGAGCGACGCCGGCCTGGCGACAAAATTTGAGCGCGCGTACGCTGCCGCCACGTCGGCGCTGCCGGGCGCCCGGCTGGCAGCCGAGCAGCACCTGCTGGACCTGATGGCGCAGACCTTGCTGCGCCGCCGCGCTGCTGCTGCCCGTGCAGCGGCGCCAACTGCCATTGCCCAGTCGATGATGGAAGATGATCCCCTGTCGGACTGGTCTCTGTCCGAACTAGCCGATGCTTGCGGCTTGAGCCGCTTCCAGCTCGTGCGGTCATTTGCCCGCAACACGGGCTTTACGCCGCACGCCTTCCTACTGCACCGCCGCATCCTGATGGCGCGCCGCATGATCGCGGGAGGGATGGCATTGGCCGAAGCCGCTGCTGCCAGCGGCTTCGCTGACCAGAGCCACATGACCCGCGTCTTCACACGCAAATATGGCGTTGCTCCTGGCGCTTTTGCAATTTCGTTCAAGACCTGATGGCGCCAGCCGGTCTAGCCTGTAGCTTTCGTTGATGGGAGCTACATATGGTGGGATATCTGTATTGCGCGCTGGCGATGGTGACGGTCGGCAGCACGGTGGTGGCCAGCAAGGTGATTGCAGCGGGACTGCCGCCGTTTACCGCGACGGCCATGCGCTTCATGGTGGCGTTGCCAGTGTTCCTCGTTCTGTGCTGGCTGCTGCGCGCGCGCCGGCCGCGAATCGGACGGCGCGATGCTGCGTTGCTGGTACTGCAGGCTGGCGCGGGAAGCGTGGGCTATACGGTACTGCTGATTTCGGGGATGTCGTTCACCAGCGCGGCTACCGCGGGCGTGCTGGTGGGTACGCTGCCCATTGTGACCGCAGCATTTGCAGTGCTGGGGCTGGGCGAGCGGCCGACGATGCGGCTGTTGACCGCAATCGCATTGGCAGCGCTTGGCGTGATGGTTGCCAGCGGCCTGAGTTGGCCGGTCGCCGGGACAGACGGCGGCGTGACACGCGGGGCAGGGCAACTGCTCGGGATGACGCTGATCCTGGCCGCCGTGGCGTGCGAATCGTTCTTTATCCTGCTGAACAAGCGCCTGCGCGCGCCAATTGAAGCGCTGCCCCTGTCGACGCTGATGTGCGCTTTAGGGCTGCTGCTTGCCGGCGCAACCTCGCTGGCCATCGAGCGGCCGTGGGAAATCAGCATGAGCGCCAGCGCCCTGCATGCAGTGCTGTATTACGCGCTGGTGCCGACGGTGCTTGGCTTCGTGCTGTGGTATGCCGGCGCGGCGCGCATCAGCGGGGCGGAGGCTGCCTTGTTCACGGCCCTGTCGCCGATCTCGGCCACGCTGCTCGCCAGCACCATCCTGCACGAGCCGGTCACGACGCCGCAACTGGCCGGCATGGCTTGCGTGCTCGCGGCGGTGGCAAGTCTTGCCTTGAAGCGTACTCCTTATGGTAGGGTTGAGACTTTGTAACCAAGGAGGTGCGCCATGAGCATCACAAAACAAGTATCCACCCTGCTGGCCGGCTTGGCGCTCGCCGCCAGCGCTTTTGCAAACCCACTGGACGCGTTGACCGAGAAGGAAGCGGGCGGCGGCCTGAAAGCCGCGCTGGAAGTCGGTTCGGTCGCTGCGGTGGGCAAGCTGGGCGTTGAAGGCGGTTTCCTGAACAACGATGCGGTGCGCATCAAGCTGCCGCGCGTGCTGGAAAAAGCCCGCCCAATCCTGGAAATGACTGGCCGAGGCGAACAGCTTGATGAGCTGGAGACCGCGATGAACCGCGCCGCCGAGCAAGCCGTCCCGCTGGCCAAGCCGCTGCTGGTGAACGCAGTCAAGTCGATGACGCTGAGCGATGCAAAAGCGATCCTGACTGGCGGCGAAACCTCAGTCACCGATTTCTTCAAGGAGAAAACCGCAGACCCGCTGGCGGTGAAATTCAAGCCGATCGTGAAAGGTGTGACGGACCGCTCCAAGCTGTCCGGCCAGTTCAATAACGCGATGGCGCAGGCCACCAAATTCGGCCTGGCGAGCGAAGAGCAGGCGACGGTGGAAAGCTACGTCACCCAGCGCGCGCTGGATGGCCTGTTCCTGATGATCGGGGAGGAAGAGAAGAAGATCCGCGAGAATCCGATTTCGTATGGCAGCAAGGCGATTTCCAAAGTCTTCGGCCTGCTCAAATAAGCGTTCGGCCGCGCGGGTTGCGGGCTTGCGCGGCCGAGTTCAGGATTTCAAGCTGTCCTGATTTGAAGGTTTGCTGGTGTTCGCCGTCGCTGTCACGCCAGCGGCACAGCACGTCCTCATCATCGTTCCGGCCTGAGGGGCCGGGCGTGGTGCGGATCACCAGCATCTTATGGCGCCAGCCAATTGGCCGCACCGCATCACCTGCCTTTGCCCGTTCGCGTTCCATGATTGCCTCCTGCAAGCAGCAACAACCATGATACGCCTGTCGGGCAAGGCAGGGCGCCCGGTCAGGAACCGATCAGTTGTACGGCATCAACCTGCAGGCGGGTGGTGGTGATGTTGTTGGATTTGGTGATACGGGCTGCCTTGGCCTTGTATGCCGTTTTCTCAATCGGCTGCACGAACCAGGTGCGAGGGCCGCGATGGTCGGGTTTCACGGTATTCACGCCGGACCAGACGGTATTCCATTTGCCATCGGTATCTTGCAGTTCCACCTTGGTGATGCCTTCCAGGCCGTAGGATTCGGCCACTGCTACGCGCAACTGGGTGGCGTTGACCGGCTTGTCGAAGGATACTTCCAGTGAATCGAAGCCGATGTCGCTGTCCTTGGTAGACCAGTAGTTGCCATCGACCTTGCCGGTAGCTTTCGAGGCGTTGTAGCTTTCGCTGTAGTTTGAGCTGGCGCTGGCGGCGCTGGCCCACTGTGCGCCCGGATCGGCCATATAGCCCTGTTCCATATTCGAGTAATCGAGCTTGGCCTGGCGCTTGGCGATTTCGCGCTGTTCGTCGCTCATGTTTTCGGTCGAGACTTCAGGCGTTGGCAGCGGGGCGTTGCCGGCGGCTGCGGTGTTGGCCGCGGGTGCTGCAGGAGCAGGTGCCGGCGCGGCAGGCGCAGCGGCAGGCGCGGCTGCGGGGGCTGGAGTCGCTTCGGAAGCGGGTTCCGGTGCGGGCGCCTTCTTGGCGCAGGCTGCGAGCAGCAGGGCAGGTAAAAGCAAGGCGTATTTGGTCTTCATGACGGCTCCCTATTGAATTATCAAAACAGCAAGCCGCCGATATTGTCACAAACCCGCCCCGCTTTCAATTGTGTGCGGGGTTTAGTAAGTTACTAAGTGATATTTACGCAACATTCACGTCCAGCAGCACGGTATAGGCGAGGCGCTTGCCTTCAAATACCTGGCCGCCGCGGATGACGGCGTCGGTCGACGTGAGCTGGCCAGTGATCTCCTGGCGCGCCAGCATGGTGCGGAAGGCCACGGCGTCTTTCGGCGCCAGGTAGCCGACCATTTCGCTGTTCAGGAAGACGGCAACCGCCTTGTCTTCGTAGGGATTGTTATCGTCCGCCAGCAGCAACGCCTTGTGATGGACGTTGGCTGCGGCCTCGCCATGCTCGCCGGCCAGGGCGCGGATGGTGTCGGAGTAGCGCGATTCGCCCAGCACTTCCAGCTGGTAGCGGCCTTCGTCGGTCCAGTGGTGCACCGGTTCGCCCTGCGGCAGCGGGGTGTAGGAGCCGCCCACCGGCTTGCCCGCCGGCGCAGGCGCGGTTTTCGGGCCGCCTTTCAGCAGGAAATACAGCGTTACCAGTGCCAGGACGATGATGAGGATATTCAGTGCGAGGGCCATTACAGTGGGCTTCCTAAGGGACAAGACCCGCTATTATCGCAGGCCGGGCCAAAAAACCGGAATGGTATAATCGCCCCTTTTCCTTGCACGTTTAGCCATGTCTTCCGAATCCACGCCAAAGGGCAAAATGCTCTATGACCCGACCGAACACCGCATCCGCAGCTTCGTTACGCGTGCTGGCCGCTTGTCCACGGCCCAGGAACGTGCGCTGAACGAACTGGGCCCGAAATTCCTGGTCGAATACAAGAAAGAGGCGCTCGATTACGAGAAGACGTTCGGCCGCAAGGCGCCGGTGATTCTGGAGATTGGCTTCGGCATGGGCGGCACCACCGCCCACATCGCAAAGCTGATGCCGGAGAAGGATTTCATCGGCGTGGAAGTGCATACCCCTGGCGTGGGCAGCCTGCTCAAGCTGATCGACGAAGAAGGCTTGGCAAACCTGCGCGTGATCCAGCACGATGCGGTGGAAGTACTGCGCGATATGATCCCGGCCGGTTCGCTGGCGGGCGTGCATATCTACTTCCCGGATCCTTGGCACAAGGCGCGCCACAACAAGCGCCGCCTGATCCAGGCCCCATTCGTGAAGACCCTGTGCGAGCACCTGGCGCCCGGCGGCTACATCCACCTGGCGACCGACTGGGAAGACTACGCGGTGCAGATGCTGGAAGTGCTGAGCGCCGAGCCTGCGCTGCAGAACACCGCCGAAGGCTATGCCCCGCAGCCGGCCTATCGCCCTCTGACCAAGTTCGAAAACCGTGGCCTGAAACTGGGCCACGGCGTGTGGGACCTGGTGTTCACCAGGAAGTAAGCTAGGCGGCTGCCGGCGCCTGGGCCTTCGCCCGCGCCGGCATGAAGGCCAGCAGATTCCCTCCGATCACCAGCAGCAGCCCGGCCAGCGCCATGCTGCTCCACTGGTAGCCCTCAAAGAAGGTGGACACCGTCAGCGCCACCACCGGGAACAGCACCGTGCAGTAAGCCGCGCGGTCCGGACCGATCCTCCCCACCAGCAGCAGGTAAGCCGTAAAGGCGATCACCGATCCCGGCACGGCCAGGTAGAGCAGCGCGCCAATATAGCGCGGGCTTGGGTCGAAGGTGAAGGGCATGCCGAGGGCTGCCGCGCCTATCGTCAGGATCGTGGCGCCGCACAGCATGGCCCAGGTGTTGGTCAGCCATGGCTGCATGCCCAGCGCCTGCATGCGGCTGGAGAGCAGGTTGCCTGTCGAGAAGCACAGCGTGCCAAGCAGCGCCAGCCCGAGCCCTGCCAGCATGCCGGAATCGTTCCAATGGCCTTGCATGGAAGGCAGGAACAACATCACGATGCCCGCCAGGCCCAGCACCGCGCCGCCCAGCACTTGCGGGCGGATCGGACGGTTCATGAAGAGTCGCCCGTTGATCGCATTCCAGATCGGCGCGGTCGAAAACACCACCGCCACCAATCCGCTCGGCACCCACATCGTGGCGTAATAGAAGCACAGGAAATTACAGCAGAACAGCGCGAGGCCTTGCGCCAGCAGGTAGCGCCAGGCAGAACGCGGCGGCAGGATCTGCTGTCTGCGCACGAGCAGGATCAGCATCAGCACCAGCGCCGCAATCCAGAAACGATAAGCGATCGACACCGGCGCTGCGACGACGCCGAGCTGGAATTTGATCGCGATCCAGGTGGTGCCCCAGATGAGCACCGTGGTGAGGTAGAGGGCAGTATTCATAGTGCCCTCAGGATGCCGTCCATTGCGCTTGGCTGGTTGTCTGATCTTGCTGCTTATTCCTGGCTAAGACTTGGCCGTGGGCCAAAGGACTGCCTGGGCCACGATGACCGTTTCACCGTTGAAGGTCACGGAAGGCGAGCCGTAAAGTTCATATCCAAGTGCGAGAGCTTCGCTGACCCGCCGGCAAAACTTTGAATCATCGGGCCCCGTCAAGACTCGGTAAATCGGCAGGTCGTCTGGTGGTGTGTTCATGGACAAGCTCTTTCACTAGGCAGGAAGCAGTTCGGTCGCCAGTATTATGAGCCAATGCGGGGAATTCCGCGGCGTCGCGAGATGCCCAATGCCCAGAGGCCAAGTCCAAGCAGCGCCAGCGTGCCCGGTAGCGGGACTTGTTGCGCTGGCGTGGTGTCGACATTGATCTCGGAGAAGCCGAAGCCTTGCGTTCCGCCGTCCTGGTCGATGTTGAACACGACTGACGTCACGTTGCCCATGCCGGCGATTGCCAGCGTGCCGATTCCCGACAAGATTTGCGTAGCGCCGTTGGAGCCGGTTACGGTGACCGACGCCGCGCCCGCGTCGTAACCGGCGATATTGATGTTGACCAGGTTGAAGCTGGCGCCGAAGAAGTCGATGACCCAGCTCACGTCGTCGGCGTTCTGGAAGCCGTTGTGGGTGCCGATGTCGCCAATGTAACCCGGGTCGAAATGGTCCCCGGCACGCACCATGCGCAGGCGGAAGCCGTCCTCGGTGTAGGTATCGACAACGGCCGAGCCATTGTTGTTGGCGAATGCACCGCTGGTCAGGTCCAATTGGATCGGGGCTGCCTGTGCTGCGGAAAATGCGAGCGACAGCGCTGCCAAGCAAGCGAGCTTCTTCATCGATTTTTCCTTTCAGATCAGTAGTTTATTGACAGTGTTGCCTCAAAAGCAATAAGCAATATCTATACCCTGCGCCAATAAGTCACTGATTCTTATGGGTATCTGGTTTCCGGGCTGGCGGCCGGTGTAAGTTTTTCCGACATGCCTTGTCTGATCTTGCGCAAATCGCTTGGCCCTCCGGCTGGGCGGAAGCGGGCGTGCTAGACTTTTCGGCGTGAAGCCATTGACCGGACAACTTGAGCAAGCCGTTCCCCGCAAGCGCGTAGGGGCGGCAGCGCGCGCGGCGCTGGCGGAGCAGCCGGGCGACGCGATGTCGCACGCCGTGTTCCGCACCATGTCCGGCACCGATGCGACACTGGAACGTTTCGCCTGGCTCGGTGACGGGCTGGCGGCAGCGGTCTGGCATCGCAGCACGGAGGAGGCAGTGACGGAGTACCGCCAGCCCGGCCATCACACCTTGTCCTGCTACCTGGGCGGCGGCTACAGCGTCGAACGCGAAGGCTTGCCGGGCCAGTACGGTGCGCCGCAGCGCCTGTGTTCCCTGCCGGACTGGCACGAATCGGAGTGGGTCGTGCGCGGCCAGCTGCGCATGCTGCACGTCTACTTCATGCCGGAGCATTTCACGCAACGCGCCGTGGCGGAGCTGGACCGCGAGCCGCGCGAACTCACGCTGCAAGACCGCACCTATTTCGAGAACCAGCGCCTGGTGCAATTGTGCGGCGAGCTGTTGCAGCAGCCTTGGGACGACGCCGACCAACTGCTGCGCGCCAACGAGATCACGCACGAAGCCTTGAGCGAACTGCTGCACTCGCAGTCGATGAACAAGCCCGGCCTGCGCCTGCGCGGCGGCCTGGCGCCACTCGTGCGGCGCCGGCTGCACGAATACATCGAGGCCCACCTCGACCAGAACATCACACTCGGCATGCTGGCGCAGCTCGCATGCATGTCGGAATTCCACCTGGCCCGCATGTTCCGCATCAGCTTTGGCATGCCGCCGTCGGCGTGGATCGCGGCGCGGCGCATCGAACGCGCGCGCGGACTGTTGCGCGCGGGCCGCCTGCCATTGCAGCAAGTCGCCGAAGCTTGCGGCTACGCCGACCTCAGCCACTTCACCCACCGCTTCAGCGAAGCAGTCGGCACACCGCCTGGCCGCTACCGCCAGCTCACCGCCGGTTTCAAATCCTGACCCTGTTCGCAGCTTGCATCGCGCTATAGCTGGCAATGCTATCGCGCCGCCGCGCACGATTTGATGCGCCGCGCGCGCCGCCAACGCACGCGGCGCAGCATAAGTCCCTGTTCACACACAGGAGAGGATCATGCCCAAATCTGTTCGCATGTTGTTGGCACTGTGCGCGCTGCTTGCGTGCAGCGCGCACGCGGTGCCCGCCTATCAAGCGATCGCGCTTGGCAGCGAAATCAACCCGAAGTTCGTGAATGACCTGGGCCAGGTCGCCGGTCTTGGCCAGGACGGCAAGCCGGTCATCTGGAACCGCGATGGTTCGCTGCTGCACCTGCAGGGTGCCGTCAGCCAGGTCACCATTTCAGGCTTCAACAACCAGGGCACGGTCGTCGGCAATGCCGTGATTCCGGGCTTTAGCCTGCCGCAGCCAGTGATGTGGCGCAACGGCGGCGCCGTGGAACGCCTGCCGCTCTATGGCCTGGCCGGCTTCACGGCGGGCATCAATAACCGCGGCGACATCATCGGCTACATGGCCGGCGCATCCGACACGGGTTCCGGGGAAGTTGGTTTCATCCAGTGGGGAGATGGCAGTACGGCGCAATTGTTCGACGATTACAAGCCCCAGTTGATCAACGACCGCGGGCTCGTTCTCGGCCGGCGCAGCGGCGAATGGGGGACCAGGAGCTGGCAAGATGGCGCATTCGGCGAATCGCTGTTCGCCGGCGAACTGTTCATCAGGGCGCTCAACAACGAAGGCCGGATGGCGGGCACCAGCGATTACCACGTGTTTTCGATGATTGAGCGGGCGGGCCAGCTGGACCTGCAGGAACTATGGTTCGGCTTTGGCCATGACATGAACGATGCCGGTACAGTTGTCGGCGAGACCGATCTCTCCTTGAGGGCCATGGTGTCGTTCGAAGGAAGAACCTATGACCTCGACCACTTGTGGCAGGATGGGCAATTTTCGGGCTGGTCCCTGGTCAACGCCTGGGACATCAATAACGGCGGCGCAATCCTGGCGCAAGGCACCGGGCCATACGGTGAAGACCTGAGTTTCCTCCTGTCGCCGGTGCCAGAGCCGCGGGCTGCCGCGCTCCTGCTGGCCGGCCTCTTGCTGCTGGCTGTGTGGCAGCTCGCGCAGCGCAAGCTGTTGGCCCGCCTGTCCTTGTCCTCGCTGCTGGCGCTGCTCGCCTGCAATGCCTACGCGCAGGAAGCGCCGTCCTATCGCGCCATCAAGTTCGACGGCCAGTTCACGCCGCAAATCCTGAATGACGCCGGCCAGGTTGCGGGCCTCGGCCAGGATGGCAAGCCGGCCATCTGGAATCCGGACGGCTCGGTCGTGCGCTTGCCCGGTGTCGTCAGCCACCTCACGATTACCGGTTTCAACAACCAGGGGACGATCATCGGCAATGCCACCGTCTCCGGGTTCTCCCAGACGCAGGCAGTCATGTGGCGCAATGGCGGCGCGATGGAATTGATACCGTTTGCGGCATCGGGGATTGTCGCAGCAGGCATGAACGACCGCGGCGACATCGTCGGCTATAGCACCACGTCTACCGGTCCGGGCTCCGGACCCACCGGCATCATCCAATGGGGCGATGGCAGCGCGCCGCAGGTGTTTGACAATTACCGGCCCCGCCTGATCAACAACCAGGGCCTCGTGTTCGGCAGCCGGACCGACGAATTTGGCCCCAGGAGCTGGCAAGACGGCGTCTTTGGTGAATACGGGCTTCCCTACGATTACAACGTCGAGGCGCTGAATGCGGAGGGGCGGCTGGCGGCCCACCAGGATAATGGCCGGGCATTCACGCTGCTTTGGCGGGACGGCAAGTGGGAACACCTGGATCTGTGGGCGCCTTACGCGAACGACATAAACGATGCCGGCAGCGTGGTGGGCGAGAGCGGCTACCGGCGTGCCATGCTGTGGTACCAGGACCAGTCCTACGTGATGGATCGCCTGTGGAATGAAGAACAGTATGCCGGCTGGTTCCTCAGGCGCGCGTGGGACATCAACGCCAGCGGCCAGATTCTTGCCAACGGCAGCAGTGAGTGGGAAGCCAATGCGATGTTCCTGCTGTCGCCGGTGCCGGAACCGGCGCAGGGGGCAATGCTGTTGGCCGGGCTGGCGCTGCTGGGCAGCCTGCGGCTCAGGTCAGCTCGGCGATCAGCCTGACGATTTCGTCGCCGTAGGAGACCAGCTTCTTCTCGCCCACGCCGGAGATGCCGCGCATCTCGTCCAGCGAGGCCGGGCGCACTTTGGCGATCTCGCGCAGGGTGGCGTCGTTGAAGATCACATAGGCCGGCACGCCGTGTTCGCGCGCCGCGCCCATGCGCCATGAACGCAGGCGGTCGAAGATGCGCTGTTCGTCGCCATCGAGGCTGGTTTCCTCGTAGCCCTTGGGCGCCGAGCTGCGTTTCTGCTTGACCGGTTTCTGGTACTGGCGCAGCTGCACTTTCTGGCCGCCTTTCAGCACGGGGCGCGCGGCGTCGGTCAGCTTGAGCGAGCTGAATTGTTCGTGGTCGACGGTCACCAGGCCGAGCGCGATCACCTGGCGCAGGATGGCCCGCCACTCCTGCTCGCTGCGGTCGGCGCCGATGCCGAACACGGACAGCTTGTCGTGGTGCCAGGTCTGGATGCGTTCGGATTCGGCGCCGCGCAGCACGTCGATCACGTGCCCGGCGGCGAAGCGCTGGTCGCAGCGGTAGATCGCCGACAGCAGTTTCTGCACCGGTACCGTGCCATCGAAGGACACCGGCGGAATCAGGCAGGTATCGCAGTTGCCGCAAGGCGTGGCTGGCTCGCCAAAGTATTCCAGCAGGCGCACGCGGCGGCAGCTCAGGGTCTCGCACAGTCCGAGCATGGAATCGAGCTTGGTCGACAGCACGCGCTTGAAATTCTCGTCGGCTTCGGACTCGTCGATCATGCGCCGCTGCAGCACCACGTCCTGCAGGCCGTAGGACATCCAGGCGCTGGCAGGCATGCCGTCACGGCCGGCGCGGCCGGTCTCCTGGTAGTAGCCCTCTATCGATTTCGGCAGGTCGAGGTGGCAGACGAAGCGCACGTCCGGCTTGTCGATGCCCATGCCGAAGGCGATGGTGGCGACCATCACCACGTTTTCCTCGCGCAGGAAGCGTGCCTGGTTGTCGGCGCGCACCGCGTGCTCCATGCCGGCGTGGTAGGCCATGGCGCGCACGCCATGCTCGTTCAGGAATTCCGCCGTCTCCTCCACCTTCTTGCGCGACAGGCAGTAGACAATGCCGCAGTCGCCAGCGTGCTCGGCGGTGATGAAGTCCAGCAGCTGCTTGCGGCCGTTGGTCTTTTCGACGATCTGGTAGCGGATGTTGGGGCGGTCGAACGACGAGACGAATTGGGCGGCATCGTTCAGCGCCAGGCGGTGGATGATCTCGGCGCGCGTCTGCTGGTCGGCGGTCGCGGTCAGCGCGATGCGCGGCACATTCGGGAACTGCTCGTGCAGCACCGACAGCTTGATGTATTCCGGACGGAAGTCGTGGCCCCATTGCGATACGCAGTGCGCTTCGTCGATGGCGAACAGCGCGATCTGCGAATCCTGCAGCAGGTCGAAGCAGCGCTGCGTCAGCAGGCGCTCCGGCGCCACGTACAGCAGGTCGATCTGGTTGGTGCGCACCAGGCGTTCGATGCGCGCCGCCTCTTCATAGGTTTGCGTGGAATTCAGGAAGGCGGCGCGCACGCCGACTTCGGCCAGCGCGTCGACCTGGTCCTGCATCAGCGCGATCAGCGGCGACACCACCACGCCCACGCCGTCGCGCAGCATGGCCGGGATCTGGTAGCACAGCGACTTGCCGCCGCCGGTCGGCATCAGCACCAGTGCATCGCCGCCATTGCCGACATGCTCGACAATCTGCCCCTGCTGGCCGCGGAAGGCTGGGTAGCCGAAGACGGTCTGGAGCAGGTGCAGGGCGCGCTGGCTGGTGTCCTGGTCTTGCATGCGTTTATTCAGCCCAGGTGATCATGCCGGAGTAGGCAGTGGCAATCACCACGATGCCGAATACGATGCGGTACCAGGCGAAGACAGTGAAGGTATGGGTGCTGATGTAGCGCAGCAGCCAGCGGATGCAGGCGAAGGCGGACACAAAGGCCACTACGGCCCCGATGCTGAACAGCGGCAGGTCGCCGGCAGTCAGTTGATCGCGCGCTTTCCACAGCGAATAGAAGGTGGCGGCCAGCAGGGTCGGGATCGCGAGGTAGAACGAGAACTCGGTGGCGACCTTGCGCGACAGGCCGAACATCATGCCGCCGATGATGGTGGCGCCGGACCGGCTGGTGCCCGGGATCAGGGCAAAGACCTGGGCGATGCCGACTTTCAGCGCATCGAGCGTGGTCATGTCGTCCACCGACTGCACGCGCACGGCAACCGGGTTGTTCTTTGCGCGGCGCTCGACCCACAGGATGATCAGGCCGCCGATGATGAAGGCCAGCGCCACCGGCAATGGCGCGAACAGTACGGCCTTGATTTTATGTTCGAACAGGAAGCCCAGCGCGGCGGCGGGAATGAAAGCCACTCCCACATTGATGGCAAAGCGGCGGGCCCGCTCTTCGCGCAACATGCCCGACAGGACTTCGTAGATCTTCTTGTGGTACTCCCAGATCACGGCAACCATGGCGCCGCCCTGGATGGCGATCTCAAAAACCTTGGCTTTCTCGCCGGTGAAATTCAACAAACTACCCGCCAGCACCAGATGGCCGGTGGAAGAAATCGGCAGGAACTCGGTAAATCCTTCGACCAGACCCATGATCAGAGCCTTTAGCGCGAGAACGATATCCATTGTGATTTTGTTAAGTGTGTCGGTGGGAGAACGCGGGCGGGATGCTGCGCGGGCACGAAGCTTACCATGAGCGCGGCCTACCAATGCACTTGCGTCAAGAGTAGCCCCGTTGCCGGGGCCCCGGTTTGCGCTATATCAGGAGTGAACCCGCACCAGCCGGCTGCTGGCGGCCACCAGCAACAAGGCGCCGCCGAGGAGGGCGAAGGCCAGGTTCAGGCTGGAGAGGTGGGCCACGAAACCGATCATGGCCGGCCCGGCCAGGATGCCGGCGTAGCCGATCGTGGTGATGGCGGCAATCGCCAGGCTGGCCGGCATGGCGCGCTGGTTGCCGGCGGCCGTGAACAGGATAGGCACGATGTTCGAGGCGCCCAGGCCGACCAGCACGAAACCGGCCAGCGCCACGGCCGGCGTCGGCGAGGCCACGGCGGTGAAGAAGCCGGCGGCGGCGCACAGGCCGCCCGCCAGCAGCACGCGGCGCCCGCCGAAGCGGCCTACCACGCGGTCGCCTGTCAGGCGGCCGACGGTCATGGCGACGGCAAAGGCGGCGTATCCGAGACCGGCGCGGCCTTCTTCCAGCCCGCGTTCGGCGGTCAGGAAGACGGCGCTCCAGTCCAGCATGGCGCCTTCGGCCAGGAAGACGATGAAGCACAGGGCGCCGATGAAGATCACGGCGCCATGCGGCATGGCGAAGGCGGGTGTGTCGCCGTCGCGCGCCTCCGGCTCGTGCAGCAGGTCAGGGCTGGCGCGCCACAGCAGGAGCACGATCAGCGCCACGATGGCGAGGCAGGCGCCCAGCGGCCCGCTGCCAAGCCACAGCAACAGCGCCATGCTGCCTGCGCCGGCGAAGCCGCCCAGGCTGAACATGCCGTGGAAGCCGGACATCAGCGCGCCGCCGCTGGCCTTTTCGACGATCACGGCTTGCACGTTCATCGCCACGTCCATGGTGCCCAGCGCGGCGCCGAACACGAACAGCACCAGCCCGAGCAGGATTGGCGTCGGCGCCAGCGCCAGGCCGGGCAGGGCCAGGCAGACCGCCAGCGCCGACCACAGCACCACCTTGCGGCAGCCGAAACGCGCCGCCAGCGCGCCTGTCAGCGGCATCGCCAGCAGCGAGCCGAGGCCGAGGCAAAGCAGCAGCAGTCCAAGCGGACCCTCCGCCAGTTGCAGGCGCTCCTTCGCATAGGGCACCAGCGGCGCCCAGGCGGACATGGCAAGGCCCGCAGTCAGGAAAGCAAGGCGGGTGGAAAGGCGGTGGCGGTGGTCGATGGCATGATTCATATCTGAACATTCTAGCCGGGAATCGTTTCCAACGCCCGCGCCTTGCGTGTTCAGGGCGCTGTCGCCATCTCGAGTGTGGCGAGCCAGTGCATGGCCTGCTCGCGCGTTTCGCCGCACATTTCGGCCGAGGGCTGCAAGCCGCCGCAGAAGGCCGGGCGCCCGGGCTGGCCGAAAATCTTGCAGCGGTTGTCATCGCCCAGCTGCACGCAGCGCACGCCGGCCGGCTTACCGTTCGGCATTCCGGGAATCGGGGAGGTAATGGAGGGCGCGGTGCAGCAGGCACCGCAGTTTTCGCGGCAATTCATGCGCCAATTATGCCGCAGCGGCCGATACGGGGCAAAACTGTGCGAAAGCTAATTGTAAGAAAGTGAAGACATAATGCGCCACTGTTTTTTTCCCGCAAAAATGGAAGTGATTATGTCCGTATCTATCAAATTGTTCGCACCGGCCTTGCTCTTGGTGGCATCGATCGCGGGATGTGGCGGCGGTGGCTCGTCCACTGAAGCGGCCAGCCAGGGCAGCGGCACCCTTACCCCTGCGCCCAATCCAGGCAGCACCTCGCCCACCTCGTACTGGAAGCCGGCCCTGGCCGATGCCTGGCAGTGGCAGCTGGCCGGGACGGTCAGGACCTCTTACCCGGTCGCTGTATTCGACATCGACTTGTTCAACACGCCGGCGGCGACGATCCAGGCCTTGCAGGCAGAGGGCAAGAAAGTGGTGTGCTATTTCTCCGCCGGCAGTTCCGAGAACTGGCGCTCCGATTTTTCCCAGTTCCAGCCGGCCGACATGGGCAACGGCCTGGACGGCTGGCCCGGCGAGCGCTGGCTCGACACGCGCTCGGCCAATGTGCGGAAAATCATGCAGGCGCGGCTCGACCTGGCCGTGACCAAGGGCTGCAACGGTGTCGAGCCGGATAATGTGGATGGCTACAGCAACGGCAGCGGCTTTGCGCTCAGCGCAGCCACGCAGCTCGATTACAACCGCTTCCTGGCAAGCGAAGCCCATAAGCGGCGCTTGTCCATCGGCTTGAAAAACGACCTGGACCAGCTGAATGACCTGGTGGGCGATTTCGACTTCGCTGTCAATGAACAGTGCCATGAGTTCAACGAATGCGGCGGATACAGCGTATTCGTCGCCAGCGGCAAGCCGGTGTTCAATGCGGAATACGCGGCGGCCTACCGCAATGATCCTGCGGCGCGGTCCGCGCTGTGCGCCGATGCGCGCTCACGCCAGTTCCACACCCTGGTCTTGCCGCTCGCCCTGGACGACAGCTTCCGCTACAGCTGCGAACCATGACCCAGCCAGCGCATGGCCTGTTCGCGCGACTCGCCGCACACCGCTTCGTCGGCCCTGAATTCGACGCACACGAGGGGGCGTTCGGGCAAGCCATACAGCTTGCAGCGCCTGTGTTCGTCTAACTGGATGCAGGGCACGCCCGCCGGTTTGCCTTCAGGCATGCCGGGAATCGGGCTGGAGATTGCAGGCGCCGTACAACAGGCGCCGCATTGTGGACGGCACGGGATCGGGGTGCGGTTCACAGCCGTGCTGGCGGCTTGCCTTGCTAATGGATTACGTGGTGCGTGCGGCCGCCGAAGGCTTTCAGCGCGTCGGACAGCGACACTTCAATCTGGCCAAGGTGGGCATCGGCCAGCACCCATGATTCGCCTTCCGTGGAGTGGCGCTTGGCCACTTCGCGTTCGACCATTGCCGCCATGCGCTCGTGCAGCACTTGCTGGTAGCGCGGCGAATCCGGATTCCCAGCCTGGGCGCGGGCATACATATCTGCCCCTTCCCAAAGTTCCTGGATGCGCTCATCCCCAAGTCCGGAGGCGGCTGCCAGGACTTGTAATGTTGTCTTGTTATGCATTTTTACTCTCCCAGACACGTTCTTTGACGCGTACTTAGCAGTAAATACCTAATTCTCACGAATTACCAATCTTTTCGCAGAACTGGATCCATATAACAACAGTCATTGTTTTTCTGGCTAGATTGCTGCCGGAACCCGGTCTGCTAGAATGGCGCACGTTATGTGATTGGTGCCATCCTGCAAGCCTGCAGGATGGTGAAACGGGAAGCCGGTGCCGCGCGAGATTGCCATCTTGCGCCAGTCCGGCGCAGCCCCCGCTGCTGTAAGCCGGACGAAACTGGCCAACGCCACTGTGCATCGCACGGGAAGGCCAGGCCAGCGGAGGATGAAGGCGAGCCAGAAGACCGGCCAGTCACCTTGATTGTGCGAAGCCCGGGGTGTGGTTTTGCGTGCTCGGAATCCTGCTGTGCCTACCACTACCTTTGTCCGGACCATTGCGGTCCTGCTATGTGCGTTCGCTTGCGCGCGTGCCAATGCCGCCGTGCTGTTTGCGATCGTCACCGAACGCGCCGCACCGATTGCCATCGAGGCCGCCCATCGCCATCTGGCCAGCCATCCGCAGGACCGCATCGTGCTGCGCACACCGGCGCAGTGGATGGCGGCCGACGACAAACAGGCCGCGCAGTGGCTGGCGCAGGCCGACAGCATCCTGGCGGTATCGCTGTTCGGCGACCCGGCGCGGCGCCTGAAGGAGGCCTTGCCGCGCCACGTCCGCCCGCAAGCGACGGTGCTGGCCATGAACGGTGACGCCACGCTTAGCCTGCTGTCGCGCGGGCGGCAAGGCAGCCTGCAGGGCTTTTCCGCGGAAACGCTGCGCCAGCTGTCGACCGAGCAGCCGCCGGAAGCAGCGCTGCAGGCAGCAAAGGCGCGTCCGGCCGCAGGCCAGTGGCTGGCTGCGCGCCAGGTGTGGCAGGCAGGTGGCCGCGACAACACGGCGGCCTTGTTCGCGCACTTGCTCGACCCGTCGCGCGCTCTGGCGGAGCCGCAGCCGGAACCGACGCTGCGCCTGCGTGCCGGCCAGCGCGAACTGCATGACGCGGCAGCGTGGGGCAGGGCAGCGCAGCTTGGCTTGCAGGCGCGACCAACCGTCGTCGTGCTGGACCTGTCGAATATGGAGGGCACGGTGCCGGACGCGGTGTGCCGCCAGATCGAGCGCAATGGGCAGCAATGCGTGCAGGTGCTGCCGCGCTGGGGCGGCGCTTCGCGCGAGGCGCTGGAGCGTTTGCCGGAGCTGATCGCGCCTGCCGTGCCGGCCGCCATGGTGGTGCTGCAGGACTTTGTGGTCGGCGCTGCCGAAGGGCGCGAGGCTGTCAGCGAAGCATTCAGGAAGCTCGACATCCCGCTGTTCAAGGCGATCCGCCTGTCCGACCGCACGGCCATGCAATGGCGCTTGTCGCCGGATGGCTTGCCGCCGGATTCGGTGCAGTACCGCGTGGCGCTGCCGGAGCTGCAGGGCATCGGCCAGCCCATCGTGGTGGCCGCATTGGGCGTGCCGCAGCGCGACAAGCTGACCGGCATCGAGAACCGCCCGCCGGTAGTGCTGGCGGCGGAAGCGGAACGCCTGGCGGCGCGCGTCGACCGCTGGCTGGCGCTGCGTGCCAAATCCAATCGCGACAAGCGCGTGGCCCTGGTCTATTACAACCATCCGCCAGGCCGGCAGAACATCGGCGCCGACAACCTCGACGTGCCGGCTTCGCTGTTCGACATGCTGCATGCCCTGAAAGACGCCGGCTACACAGTCGGTGAACTGCCCGCTACGCCGGAAGCGCTGCTCGAGCGCATCATGGCGCACGGTGTCAACCTGCCGGAAGACCGCGGCGCCTTGCGCGAACTGGCGGGCTCGGTGAACAGCGTCGGCGCCGCCGAATACGCCAAGTGGTTCGCCACGCTGTCGCCGCGCGTGCAGGGCGAAATGACCAGCGGCTTGCTGGGCCGCCTGCACGCAGACGTGCTGGAAGCGGAAGCTGCCGGCGAATGGGCGCTGGGCCGCAAGCAGGCGGAAGTCGTGATCAAGGAATTGCAGCACCTGGTGGAGGGCGCCGATCACCCGCAGCGCGAGAAGGCGATCCGTGACCTGGCGGCGCTGTCCGATGGCTATGCGGCCTGCCTGCAGGCGAAGGCAGCGCGCCGCTGCGCTGCGCTGGAACCGCTGCGCCGCCGCGTAGCGTCTTACGGCATCGAGGGCTTGAAGGGCTGGGGTCCGGCGCCGGGGAAGATCATGGTCGAAGGCGGCAAGCTGCTGGTGCCGGGCCTGGTGTTCGGCAATGTATTCATCGGACCGCAGCCGCCGCGCGGTTGGGAAGTCGATGAAGAACTGCTGCATGCCAATACCAGCGTGCCGCCCCCGCACCAGTACCTGGCGTTTTATCACTGGCTGCGCGACCGCTTCAAGGCCGATGCGCTGGTGCACATCGGCCGCCACTCGACCTACGAATTCTTGCCTGGGAAGGCGGTCGGGCTGGCGGGCGACGACTTTCCCAGCCTGATTGCGGGCGACCTGCCGGGCATTTATCCCTACATCGTGGACGGCGTCGGCGAAGGCACGCAAGCCAAGCGGCGCGGCCTGGCGGTGATGGTCGACCACCTGACGCCGCCGCTGGCCTCCACGCCGCTGTATGACGAACTGCTGTCGCTGCGCCAGGTGGTCGAAAGCTACGAGGCAGCCAGCTCGGAGACCCTGAAGGCGAAGGCTGCCCAGCTCATGCGCGAACGGGTGGCGGCCCTGAACCTGAAGGCGGAACTGGAAGCCTCGATGGCTGACGTGCTGGCGGTGCGCGGCATCGGCTTCGATGCGGCCGACGACGATTTGCTGGCGCACGAAGTCGGCCACTACCTGACCAAGCTGCAGGAGAAATTCATGCCGCACGGCCTGCACATCTTCGGCCGTCCGTGGAAGCAGGAATCGATCGACCTGATGCTGGAGTCGATGAAGAAGGGTGGTATCGATGATCCCGAAGTTGCGCGCAAGCTCGCCGCATCGCCGCTGAACGAAATGCGCGCGCTGCTGGCTGGCCTGGATGGGCGCTTCATCGAACCGGGCAAGGGCAATGATCCCTTGCGCTCGCCGGAGGCGCTGCCGACCGGCCGTAACTTCCATGCTGTCGATGGCGATATCCTGCCGACGAAAATCGGCTACCAGATGGGCTCGAGCCTGGCCGCCAAGGCAGCGGCACGCGAGCGCTCCGGCGCCGGCAGCGAGGGCATCCTGCTGTGGGCATCCGATGCCGTGCGTGATGAAGGCGTGATGGTGGCCTTTGCCCTGGCCATGATGGGCGCCGAACCGGTCTGGAATGCGCGCGGCATCGTCAACGACGTGCGGCTGGTGCCCGGTGCCGTGCGGCGCGATGCGCTGGTCACGACCTCCGGCCTGTTTCGCGACCTGTATCCGAACCTGATCCGCCTGATCGACCGCGCCGGGCGCATGTCGCTGGCTGCTTCTGCTGCGGGCATCGCCGAGCAGGAACCTGCGTTGCGCGAGGCATTGGAGGCAGCATTGGCGCCGCTGGGCAGCAGCGCTGGCGCCGGCAGCGGCGGCACGGGTGCCGGCGCCGCCTGGGGCCGCGAGCCCACAACGAGCAATCGCGTGGCGCGCGAGTGGCTGGTCCGTGTGCGGGCTTTGCAGGCGGGCGGCATGCCGCTGGCCGAAGCCGGCCGCGCCGCAGCACAGCGCATCTTCGGCGATGCTCCCGGCGCGTACGGTGCAGGCGTCAACCGCTTGACGGAGCGCTCCGGCGCATGGCGCGAGCGCGACGAGATCGGCAAGGCTTACCGCAACCGCATGGGCCACGCTTACGGCCTGGACGCCAGCGGCGAAGCGAGCCACGCCGCGTTCGACGTTGCACTGGATGGCATCACGCGCACCTACCATGGCCGCGCCAGTAACCTGTACGGCCTGCTCGATAACAATGACGCTTTCGACTATCTCGGCGGCCTTTCGCTGGCAGTGGAAAGCCGCACCGGCCGCGTGCCGGAAGCATTGATCCTGCAGCATGCGCAGCCGGGGCGCGCCGACGTTGAACCGCTTGCCGCCGCCATGCTTGGCGAGCTGCGGGGGCGCTTTCTCAATCCGGCCTGGATCAAGCCTTTGATGGGCCATGGCTATGCTGGCGCCCGCACCATGGGGCAGGAGTTCCTCGAGAACCTGTGGGGCTGGCAAGTCACGCGCCCGGACCTGGTGAAGAACTGGGCCTGGGATGAAGTGAAGTCGGTCTACTTCGACGACGCGCATAAACTCGGCCTGCCGCAATTCCTCGGCCAGCGCCACAACGCGCACGCCAAGGCGCACATGCTGGCGATCTTCATGGTGGCGGCAGAGAAGGGCTACTGGAAAACCGATGACGCCACGATCAGAAAGATGGGGGGGGAACTGGCCCGCCTGGTCGCCAGCAACGGCTTGCCCGGCAGCGGACACACGGCGCCCGACCATCCGATGTGGCAATGGCTTTCGCCCCAGCTTGATCCCGCAGACGCGCAGGCCCTTGCATCCACCCTCGCCAAGGCACGTGGCGATGCATCAGCGACTGCGCCTGCCGACAGGACCAGCATGGCGCAGCGCGGCGATGCGATGTCCAGTCCCACCGCCAAGGCGCCAGTCGACGCGGCGCGCGCCGCCGAAGCAAGCGAAGCATCCGCCAAAGATGCCGCTGCCCAGGCCGCCATCGCCGCCGGCGACGCCACCGCCGCCCATGCGGCCCGCGCCGAACCCGTTGCCGATGCCGCACAAGCCGTCGCCGCTGAGCCTCCCCAAGGCACCGCCGCGAGCCCCGCCGCTGGCCCGCGCGCCGTCCAATCCGCACATGCACGCCGTACCACGCAAGACCCCAACGAAGCCGGCGCGGTCGTGGCGGCTGACGGCAGCACCGCTCAAGCCCGCGCTTACGAGTTGCGCGACCTTACGGAAGACCAGCCGCAATCTCCCGCCGAGCGTGCCATGAAGCTGCTCTCCCTGCTGGCCGCAGCGGCAGCCGGCGTCGCGCTGTTCGCACTAGGCGTCCTGCGCGGCACCCAGACACCAATCTACAAAGGAGCACACCAATGATCGACAACCAAACCTACGCCTGGCTGCACGACGGCGTCAGCTTCCTCCTCGCTCCAGCCCTGTTGACCCTCCTCGCCGCGTGCGCAGTGGCAGCAGTTGAAGCAGGCATCGCAGTCGGCGAACGTTTCAGCGGCCTGAAAAAGCTCCGCGCCGCAGGCGATGCCGCGCACATCCAGTCCCTGGCCCGCCACCGTCTCGAACGCGCCGACCTGCTGGCCCGCATCCCGCCGATGCTCGGCCTGATGGCGACCATCATTCCCCTCGGCCCCGGTTTGGCCGCCCTCGGCCAAGGCAACCCGGCGCAACTGGCCAGCGCCGTGACAGTCGCTTTCGACGCCACGGTGCTCGGCCTGGTCGCCGGCATCGCAGGCCTGGTGATCGGCAAGCTGCGCCGCCGCTGGTACGAAGAAACGCTGGACGCAATGGAGCACGCAGCATGAGGGACCAGGCCCAAGCCCCCGGCAACGCCGCGGCCGCGGCCCCAGCCCGCAAGCGACTGCGCCTGTACCGTCACCTCGACTCCCGCTTCGACGACAGCGATGAAGACCCGCGCGCCAGCCTGGTCAACCTGGTCGACGTCATGCTGGTCTTCGCCTGCGGCCTGATCGCCGCCGTCGCCGGCAGCCAGGGCGCGCTGCAGAAAAAGCCGGTGGAAAAAGGGCGCCAGATCGAACGCCCGGCCGCCGGTGTCACACAAGCCGGCAGCGGTTACGACCGCGTCGGTGAAGTATTCCGCGACCCCAAGACTGGCCAGCTGGTACTGATCGAACCAGCAAAAAACGAAGCAACACGCGCCAGGTAAGCCCAGGCCCTCCCATCAAGCAAGCCGGCAAGGCTTAAATTAGGTACTTGCTGCCATCGAAATTTAGGTGGCAGTACTGATTCCCGCCCCCTCTCCCCTAGCCCACCATTAGCACTCCGTCGCCCGGGCATGCAAATGCCGCGGGCAACGGGGGCACCACGCTATTCGTCCGGTCCATGCCACTTTCGACCGGATTGAAATGTTGACAAAGTTTAAATACTTCGCTACATTAAATACCTATCGGTACGAAATTCGCCGATCAGGATCTCGACATTGGTTGTACGCACCTTCAGAGTTGACAGACGCCATGAACAGCCTCAGTAAAGAGCAGACCGCCGCCGTTGGCGCCTTCATTCAGGCCTGCCACAGCGTATCGACGCTTCAGGATTTCAGCACCGTAGTTGGCCCGCGCCTGCGCGACGTGCTGCCCCATGCGATGTTCGCATGCGGTTGCATGCGCATGGCAGACCGGCGCATCGTGGAAGCGGTCAATTTCAGCTTCCCTGCCGCTTTCATCAACGGCTTTGTGGTCGAGGATAACCACTGCCCATGCCCTGCGCTGCGGCGCTGGGTCGAGACGCGCAGCCCGGTGTTCATCGACCCGGATTCATCGCTGCTGCTGCCGGGCGACCGCGCATGGCTGGCCAACGCCGAACGGCATGGCATCCGCAATGTTGCCATCCATGGGGTAATGAGCCTGAGCCAGGAGCACGCATGCTACTTCTCGTTCGGTAACCTCGACGCGTGGAATCGCGAGACGGCTTTCCTGCTGCAATTGCTGGCGCCGCACCTGCACTACGCGCTGACCCACGTCGAGGAATTCGGCAACAAGCGTCCTAAGAAAATCCTCACCGAGCGCGAACAGGAAGTGCTCAAGTGGATCTGCGGCGGCAAGTCCAATTCGGAGATGGCCTCCATTCTCGGCATCAGCTCGTGGACGGTCAAGATCCACGTCAGCAACCTGCTGGCCAAGCTGAACGCTTCCACGCGCGGGCACGCAGTGGCGAAAGCCATCTCCTCCGGCCTGATCGAAGTTTAAGCAGCTTTCAGGTGGCGCTTGCGTGCCGGCGACGGCGCCTTGGGCCACACGGCCATCGCCGTCTCGATCACCGTCAGCAGCTTGGCCTGGCCCGCACCGCTCTTGGCCATCACCGCCAGGCCGGCAATCAATGAACCAAACAGGGCGGCCATCGCCTGCGGCGTCATCCCGGCCGGCAACTGGCCATCCTGCTCGGCCCGTTCCAGGCGTTGCAGCACCATCGTTTCCGTGCCCTGCAGGGCCGAGCGCAGCGCCATTTCCACCGAAGCAGGAATGCTTGAGCCGCCGCAATCGGCGGTGCCGTTGATGATGAAGCAGCCGCCCGGCAGGTCCGGATCGGCCAGCATCTCGGCCAGCGAGCGCAGGAAGCCTTGCAGGGCTGTGCGGCCATCCGGCTCGTCATTCAGCTTGGCCGCGTGGCGCGCGATCAGCAGCGCCAGGTAGCGCTGCAAGCCTTTCAGGTAAAGGGCTTCCTTGTCGCCGAAGGCCGCGTACAGGCTCGGTTTCGACAAGCCCATCGCATCGGTCAGCTCATGCAGGGAAGCGTCCTGGTAGCCATGCTTCCAGAACACCTCCACGGCCCGGTCCAGGGCATGGTCGATATCGAAAGTGCGCGGGCGGCCGCGTTCGCGGGTCATGGTGATCTCCATTCGTTCGTTTGGTTGACGAATATTATACTAACCGGTATATTAAATACCTATCGGTACATAAATAAAGACGGACCGGTATTTTTCAATATTTTGCCGCTCTTGCAGGGCGGCCTTTCAAGGAGAAGATGATGGGTAGACTGACTGGCAAAACCGCTCTGATCACCGGCGGCACCACTGGCATCGGCCTGGCAACGGCCAAGCTGTTCCTGAAAGAAGGCGCACGCGTCGCGATCATTGGCCAGGATGCACAGCGCGTCGAAGCGGCCGGCAAGGAGCTGGGCGAAGGCGTACTGGCGCTGCGCGCCGACGTATCCTCGGCTTCGGACATGGCAGGCGTAGCGGCCAAGCTGAAATCCGTTTTCGGCAGCCTGGACGTGGTATTCGCCAATGCCGGCATCGCCCAGCCGATGCCATTCTCGGACGTCGACGCCAAGCACATCGACAACCAGGTCGACGTCAACTTCAAAGGCGTGATCTACACCGTGCAAAGCGTGCTGTCGATGCTGAACAACCCATCGAGCGTGGT
>Ga0307408_100000253_pt1 | contig 54863 bp, 40 predicted proteins | sample 322Cmetagenome_FD_202116 | JGI IMG/M metagenome (GOLD analysis project Ga0307408, IMG submission 202116) | Maize rhizosphere microbial communities from greenhouse at UC Davis, California, United States - 322HYB-C-3 | ecosystem: Host-associated > Plants > Roots > Rhizosphere > Soil | place... | reverse complement strand
AGAGCAGGCTTGGGTAGCTTGGGCGTATCAGCATCTGGTTTTGGTGCAGGCGGTGGTTCGACCTACTTGGGTGCAGTGCCTACAGCTAGCGCATCAAATCCTGGCCTTTTACCGTTAGAATCGAGTAACGTCGATGTCTCGTTGGAGTGGTACTACGACGACAGCAGTTATGTATCTGCGGGTTTGTTCCAGAAAAATGTTAAGAACTTCCTCGGTTCTGAGCGTGTAAACCGCACCTTGCTTGGCATTCGTAATGCGACTAACGGTCCAAGAGTTGTGGCTGCTGCTGCTGATCTGAAAGCAAAAGGATTACCAATTAATGATGACAACCTTTTCGGTCAGGCGGTTTACAATGAGTTTGCCAAAGGATCTGCCGATTGGATTTCTCAATTTGGTAATTCTGACTACACCGGAACAGATGCACAAAACTTCTACCTCGCCAATAGACCTGGTGGTTTGTGGGATCTTGAGAGCAACGACAGTGATCCATTGACTGTATTCAGCACCAATACGCCAAATAACGGTAGAGAAGCGAAGATATACGGTGCTGAATTCGCGGTGCAGCACTTCTTTGGTGAGACCGGTTTTGGTGTTCAAGCCAACTACACGCTTGTTCGTGGTGATGTTGGTTTCGACAACCTGGGTTCTTTCAGCGAGTCTCAATTTGCGTTGGTCGGCCTGAGTGATACTGCAAACTTGATTGCTATGTATGAGAACGATAGCATTCAAGCTCGTGTTGCTTATAACTGGCGTGATGAGTACTTAGCCGAGACAAACCGTGGTGGTTCTGCTAACCCACGTTATATCGAAGCTTATTCTCAAATCGATCTTAACATAAGTTATATGGTTACCGATGCCCTGACGTTATCGCTCGAAGGTCTTAACATAACCGGTGAGAACAGTCGCTCTCATGGCCGTAATTACGCCATGATGTGGGATATGTATGATCTTGGTGCTCGCTATCAAATTGGTGCTCGTTATAACTTTTAATTAAATTCTTTTTTGTATTTAATTAAGCACCTTATCTTTGATAAGTAAAAAAGCCGCTGCAAAGCGGCTTTTTTACTCCACTCAGTAAGTAGTGTTATAAGATATTTACCTGTCCACCAAACGTTAGATAATTTATTGAAGGTCTAATAAAGACAATGGCAAACAATGTGTTACTAAATAATATATCGCACCAAAACTTGAAAGTGATTGCGCGTTATGGCGCTGAATTTGGAAATAATGTGGGTAGTGTTTTGGTTTTTCCGACAGAGTTTGTTGAATTACAAAAAGAATATCCTATTTTGTTCAGGCGGAATTTAGAAACCCAAAAATATCATGCCATCGCGCTTTTAGGCCTAAGCCAGAACGAGAATCTTTTTTTAAATCCAAATATTGAATCGGGATGGGAAGCAAATTACATTCCTGCAATTGTTGCTAAGGGACCATTTTTAATCGGTTTTCAGTCTCAAGATTCAGGCAATAATAAGGCCCCTGTAATTCATGTCGATGTAGACCATCCCAAAGTAAGTGAGCAAGATGGTTACCCGTTATTTTTAGAATATGGTGGCAATAGTCCCTATTTGGCGCATATTGCGAAAATTTTAAATTTAATTCATCAAGGTATGGCCGTACAAGATGGGATGTTTGATTTGTTTTCGGAATTAGACTTAATTGAACCCATTGATATCGATATCGATTTAAATAATGGTGAAAAGCACACGTTAATCGGGAACTACACCATTAATGAAGAAAAACTCGCTGCACTTAATGGGCATCAGTTAGAAACGCTAAATAAACCGGGTTTTTTACCATTGGCTTATGCTGTGATTACGTCTATTACGAATATTCGAAAGTTGACAGAAATCAAAAATAGCAAAAAATAACAATGCCAGAATAGTGATAACGAAGCGTAAAAAATCAAATTATGTCAATGATTACGGCTACCACTGCAGTTATTACCAATTACTCAAACCAGGCGTTGGATGAGAGTATTTTGTCATCCAAAGAGCCAGTTGTTATTAAAGGTTTGGTTAAACATTGGAAGCTTGCAGAGCAAGGATGCCAATCAGATAACAGTGCAATCGATTATTTAAAATCGCACTATAATGGCCGCCCCTCTGTTGCCTGCATAGGGGCTCCCGAAATACAGGGGCGCTTTTTCTATAATGAGGAGCGTACACAGCTCAATTACGATTCCCGGCAAATGAGAATCGATGAAGTTCTTGATCTTATACAGGCCGGTTTTAACGAAAAGAATCCCGCCTCGTATTACATCGCTTCTAATGTTATCGATACGCACTTTCCTGATTTCAGGCGCGAGAACGACATCGTTATTCCTAGGCCGGAATCTGCTGTTCCGCTGGAAGATCTTCGCATCAGTATTTGGATTGGCAACCGCACGACCGCCTGTTGCCATTATGATGCTTCCGATAATGTAGCTTGCTGTGTGGTAGGCAAGCGCCGGTTTACACTGTTCCCGCCTGATCAAATCGCCAATCTCTATCCAGGGCCTTTATCCCCCACGCCCGGAGGGCAGGCATTGAGTATGGTTGATTTTGCTAACCCTGATTTCGTCCAATATCCCAGGTTTGCTGAAGCAATAAAACATGGCCAAATTGCCGAGCTGGAGGCAGGCGATGCGTTGTACCTGCCCAGTATGTGGTGGCATCAGGTTGAATCCCTGAATCGATTTAATGTGCTGGTCAATTATTGGTGGAGTAACTCTGCAAAACACATGGGACCCGCCATGAACGTCCTCTATCACGCCCTGTTAAGCCTGCGTGATAAACCGGAACATGAAAAACAGGCATGGAAACATATTTTTGATTACTACATTTTCGGTGACGCCGGGCAGGCCAGTGAGTACTTGCCTGAGCAAGCGCGCGGATATCTTGGTGACATCGACACAGCAAAAAGCAAAATGTTACGTGCCATGCTGCTCAACAAGCTTAACCGCTAGGTGGGGCTTTCGATGCTGAATAATCTATTGATGAAATGTGAGTGACTGGTTGTGAAAAATAATAATGTGAAAAAAGTAGTGATCGCCGGTGGTGGCACTGCAGGTTGGGTAGCGGCAGCCGCCTTGTCCAAACAACTTGGAAAATTATTGGATGTAGTACTGGTCGAGTCCGAACAAATTGGTACGGTCGGTGTAGGTGAGGCGACTATTCCGCCGATGCGTGTGTTTCACTCGTTGTTAGGTATTGACGAACAAGAGTTCATGCGAGCCACCAATGCGGTGTTCAAGTTAGGGATTTCGTTTAAAAATTGGGGGCAAATCGGCGACCACTATATTCACCCGTTTGGTACTACCGGCCAGGGCAGTTTCCTTGCGGATTTCCAACACTTCTGGTTGCACGGTAAAAGCAAAGGTATCCATGCAGAGTTCGGAGAATACAGCTTTGAAATACAAGCCGCTAAAGCGAACAAATTTGCCACATCGAAAAAAAGTAGCATTAACTTTGCCTATCATCTGGATGCTACCCGCTATGCTCACTATCTACGGCAATTTAGCGAGAAATTAGGAGCCAAACGTATTGAGGGCAAGATCCAACAAGTACAGCAACATCCCGACGGCGACATCAAGGCGCTGCTTCTGGAATCAGGTGAAGTGGTTGAAGGGGATTTATTTATTGACTGTACGGGTTTTGCGGGCCTCTTGATCGATAAAACCCTGAAAGTTCCCTATGAAGATTGGTCGCACTGGTTGCCCTGCAATAGTGCCATTGCGATACAAACCGAGTCAGTTGAGCCTGCCAAACCCTACGTGACCTGTACTGCCCATCAGGCCGGTTGGCAATGGCATATCCCCTTGCAGCACCGGGTCGGTAACGGCAATGTGTTTTGCAATCACTTTATGTCGGATGACCAGGCAAAGCAGCACCTGTTAACTAATGTGCAAGGCAAGGTGTTAACCGAGCCCAGAGTGATTAAATATAAAACGGGCCGGCGAAAAGTATTTTGGAATCAGAATTGTATTGCATTGGGTCTTTCCAGTGGCTTTGTTGAGCCCCTGGAATCCACCAGTATTTACATGTTTATGAATGGGATCGTCAGGTTAATGAAGATGTTCCCCTTTAACGGCGTTACACAACCTTCCATTGATGAATATAACAAGCAATCTATCGCTGAGCTGGAAAATATCCGTGACTTTATTATCCTGCACTATCATGTCACTTCACGTGAAGACAGCGAGTTTTGGCGCTATTGCAAGAACATGAGTGTCCCCGAATCCTTGTCTCATCGCATTGAATTGTTCAAGGAAAACGCCCTCGCCTTTCAAGGGGAGCGTGAGTTGTTCCGGCTTGAATCATGGACACACGTTATGCTTGGGCAAGGCATTATGCCCAAGCATTATCACTCGATATTCAAAACAATGTCGGATGAGGAACTCGTGAGCCACCTGACCAATACGCGCAATACGATTGCGGATGCCGTCGCCAAGCTCCCGAATCATCAGGAGTTTGTTAATCAGTATTGCAAGGCAACACGTTGAAATCGGATATGCAATTATCATTAAGCCCCAATCTGTCCACCAGTGTTTATCTGCTGGGCGAGGAGAAATCACCGCTGTTGGTGATCGATAATTTTTTGCAGGATGCGGAGCTAATGGTAGAGCACGCATGCCGGCAACGTTTTGTGCAAAACTCTCCGTTGTATCCTGGAATACGCGCACCCGCTCCAACTGATTTCCAGACTCTCTTGTTGAGTAAGCTAAGTCGTCAACTGCAACAGGTATTTGAGCTAAAGGGATCAACGCTTGGTTTGTCGCTGTGTCAGTATTCGCTTGTGACCATGCCGGCTGATCAACTAACCCTGTTACAGCGCATCCCCCATTTTGATTCAACAAAACGCGATGAATTGGCGGCGGTATTTTATTTATTTAAAGACAATTTGGGTGGTACTTCTTTTTATCGTCATAACAAGACCGGTTACGAATATATTGATGACACGCGGCGTATTCCTTATTTCAAATCACTGGAAAGTGAAAACGATACGCCCAACATTCCACAATACGGCTATATCAATGGCGACACCGCATTATTTAGCCGGATTGGAGAGCAACAAGGTATCTTCAATCGGCTCATTGTGTATCGCCGACAAGTCTTGCACAGTGGTTCAATCAGCCCCGATTTTGTACCCAATCCCGATCCTCGTAAGGGGCGGCTGACAATTAATATTTTTATTGATTGTGTATAGTTAATTGTTCTGAATGCAAAATCCATGATGTGTTGATAATGTGTTTTTGGTGACATTAAAAAATCCCCGCCAGCTTCCACTGGCGGGGATTTTTATTTTAACGCGACAACTATTTTCTTACGGGCAAGCTACATCTTTACCCGCACCTTTTACCACACTTACTTTGGCAAAGGTAATATCCAAAGTGCCACTGGTGATGAGCGAGAAAGGTTGCAGAATTTGTGTCCAGTATTCTTCTGGTGGTTGGGTTACACCGAAGTTAGCACCAGATTGTGGGTAGCATTTGAATGGCACTGTCACCGTTTGCCAACCTTGACCAGCAAAACCTTTGAGTTTTTCACTCAGGTCGATATCCGAAGCGCAGTAGGAGCCGCAACCCAAACGCAAGTATGTGGTTGCACTTGGTGCTGCATCGACTTTGATATCAAATACCAGCGCGGAATCGCTGCTGTAGTAATTGATAAAGTCCTGGCGATTGGCGACTGATAAGGCCACTTGTCCACTGCCGGAACCATTCCACTCCACGCGGCGCGCATCTTCCTGCACATCGCGGTCAACGGCTTTAATCGATAATGCAGATGCTTTAACGGTGTTGCTGTTCATCGGCACTATGTCATTTTGGTAGCCGATAATTTCCAGTTGCCAAGGTTCCATTGGGCGGCGATTGAAAATTTCCAGCACGTCCAAGGCTTCAGCAGCTTTTAAGCCGTCCTCCGGCAAATCATCACCCAAGGTATTTTTGTCGGCGTAACTCAAGCCGTAACCATAGGCAAACAGCGGATCGTAATTGGCATCACCTTTGTTGAGCGGGGTTTGGTCTGGTGTTTTTGGCCAGGAGAAACTCAAACGGCCTTTCATATCGTAATTAATTTCACCGGCAGCATTTTTGAAAATCACATCCGCAACACCGGCACCTTCAGTACCCGGCTGCCAAATGGCGACAAACGCATCAGATGCATTTAATTCACGATTCACCCAAAGTGGGCGGCCAGTGATAAACAAAGACACCACCGGAATATTTTGTGCGCGCAATTTTTTCAGCAGTTCCAGATCTTTTGGATTGCGTGGTTTGTAGGCGAGCATGCCCACATCGCCCTGCATTTCCGCGTAGGGATCTTCACCGAACACAACTATAGCGACATCGGGTTTTTCACTGAATGAACCATCGACACTCAGTGTGGCTTTACCGCCTGCTGCACTGACGACTTCATTGATGCCCGCATAGATAGACGTTGCGCCGGGGAAATCGGAATTCACATTGCCGGTGCCCTGCCAAGTCACTGACCAGCCGCCCGCTTGTTTACCGATATTGTCTGCGCCATCGCCTGCAACCAGAATTTTTTGGTTACGCGCGAGCGGCAACAAATTGTTTTTGTTTTTCAACAGCACCAGTGATTCGCGCACGGCTTGACGCGCAACTGCGCGATGCTCAGGCGCGCCGAGCAATTCTTTTTTGCCGGCGAGTGGACGCGTAGAAGGAGCACCTTTTTCAAATAATCCTGCGCGGATTTTTACGCGCAAAATTCTACGAACGGCATCATCCAGGCGCTCGGCAGTGACTTCACCGGTTTTAGCTTGCGCTAATAAATTGTTGTACAGGTCTTTCCAGTTGGGTTCGGGCACCATGTAAATATCCAAACCGGCCATGAGCGATTCAGGGCAATCCACTGCTGTACAACCGGGAATAAAACTGTGGCCGCTCCAATCGCCGACGACTAAACCATCAAAACCCATTTGGCCTTTGAGCACGTCGGTGAGCAAGTATTTGTGGCCGTGCATACGCGTACCATCCCAACTGGTGAACGAGGCCATCACCGCCTGCACACCGGATTCCAAGGCACTGAAATAGCCAGCGCCGTGGATATCGCGCAGATGTTGTTCATCGCCTTGGGTTGGGCCACGGTCTACACCATTTAAGGTGCCGCCATCGCCAATAAAATGTTTGGCAGTGGAGATGACGTGTTCATTGGATAAAAACTTCTCCGAGCCACCTTCACCTTGCAGGCCTTCCACCATTTTTCCGGCGAAAGCGCCGACGATTTGTGGATCTTCTGACCAGCTTTCATAGGCGCGACCCCAGCGGTCATCACGTGCTACGGCCACCGTGGGGGAGAAGTCCCAATCCAAACCGGTGACAGCGATTTCGCGTGCAGTCGCCCAACCGATTTGTTTAAGCAGTTCGGGATTATTGGTCGCCCCGAGTGCAATGTTGTGTGGGAACAGAGTGGCGCCCACCACGTTACCCAGGCCGTGAACCGCGTCTGTGCCCCACATAATCGGGATGCCAATGCGGCCGTTGGATTTATCGATGGAGGCGTTATAGAAGCTGTCGGCGAGTTTTACCCAGTCTTCCATGGTCGCGTATTTATTGCTGCCGGGGGTGCTACCTCCGCCGTTCAGCACGGAACCCACGTGATACTGCTTGATGTCCTCGGGGGTCAGGAATTTGATTTCCGGCTGGATCAGCTGGCCGATTTTTTCTTCCAGCGTCATTTTGGCCAACAGCTCATCAATGCGGGTTTCCACCGCGGGGTCTTTTTTGACCGCGCTGGTAATCGCCGGCCACTCTACCTTTGCCGGTGCAGCGGTCGCAGCCGGTGGTGGCGTGGTTGCAGTTGTAGTTTCTGGGGTTTTGGAATCGCAGCCGATTAAAAAACTTAATAAAACCGCTCCTGAAACCAGCGAGCGAAGGGGAAATTTATTGTTCATATGTGGGGACCTGTTGACCAAACAAAGAAAAACCAAATGACTAATCGCGCCAAAGGGGCGCGATAATAATCAATATTGGTTATATGCAATAGCCGAAAAGAGCTGTGCATAAGCATTCGCTTATAGAAAGGTAGCAGCTAGCCAGAAAGATACGAACAAACTTTACGTTTTATGATGTAAGTAGCGACAAAAAGGCTTGAAAAGCGAAGGTCGGGTAAACAGTGTCTGACTGGGCGGAATGGCTTTTCATCTATAAAACCCGGACAGGCTGGTTGTATCAACGTGCGATAAAACTATATCAATATTTATTTTGATAACGTCATTACGCTATTTGATGAGTGTTGGAATTTATGCCAGTAAAAAATTAAACAAAAGAATATTGGCCTATGCCCATATGTAAAAATGTTGTTACCCCGAGGCTAGTGAGCTAGGTCACAAATCATAATTATCTTCTACACTAAAACAGTTAAGGTTTTTCCCATTCATCAGGGCTCAATTCACTCGGCTCGCAAAACTTTATGCGGTTGTAGTTTTGGAGGAATCATGTTCAAAAAAAAAGAACTAACCCGCTTAGGGGATATTTTAGTCAGCAAAGGATTAATCAGTAAGGCTCAACTGGATCTTGCGATCCAGGAACAGTCCAGAAGAAAGCGGTTACTAGATCCATCCGATGCTACTGCCAAAGTCGCTCCAATTGGTGAGATATTGATTGAGTTGGGTTTTATTGACCAACTGCAATTAAAGCGTGGATTGAATTGGCAACAGAGATTGCGCCATGTTTCTATTGCGATGGCGCTCTGTGCGCCCTTCGTCATGTTTGCCCCGAGTATCGCTCGTGCAGCACCCACCACGGTAGAAGCAGAAAACTATTCCACAATGAGTGGGGTCATTAAAGAAAATACATCCGATGTCGGTGGTGGCCAGCAGTTGGGCGATATCAATACCGGCGATTGGGTGAATTACAACAATATCGATGTTCCCGCCACCGGCACTTACAAAATTACCTACCGTGTTTCAAGTTATAACGGTGGTGCTGTTATCTCCCTGCGCAATGCTGCCAACGCCAGTATCGGCACATCAGTGACCATACCTAAAACGGGAAGTTGGAGTAATTGGATTGAAGTCGAGCAAACCGTCACCCTGCAACAGGGTGTGCAAAGCCTTAAGATTTTTGCAGAGGTTGGTGGCTTCAATTTAAATTGGTTCAAACTGGAAAATGTCACACCGTTTAATCAGACCATTGAAGGCGAAAGCTACTCCAGAATGAGCGGCGTAATATCAGAGGCGACGGCTGATGTGGGTGGTGGAAAAAATGTCGGTGATATTAATACGGGCGATTGGATGCTCTATAGCGGTATCAATATACCTGTCACTGACACCTATAAAATTACTTATCGTGTCTCTAGTTACAACGGCAATGCCGTTATCGCATTGCGTGATGCTGCAGAGGTTGAGCTTGGCGCTGTCACTGTGCCGAAAACCGGTAGTTGGAACAACTGGATTGAAGTTGAACATACAGTGACCTTAAAGCAGGGGCTGCAGGATCTTAAGCTCTTTGCCAAAGTGGGTGGGGTAAATTTAAATTGGTTCAAAATCGAACGGGTAAGCACATTGGCTCCGGTGGTAGTGCCACCACCTCCGCCACCAGCGACAACAGTATTTCCACTCACTGTACAAGCAGAAAGCTATACCACTGGCAGTGGTGTGATTAAAGAAACTACTGCAGATGTTGGCGGTGGGCAAAATGTGGGAGATATCAATACCGGTGACTGGATGAGTTATGCCGATATTAATGTCCCTGAAACCGAGGAATATAAAATTATCTACCGTGTCTCAAGTTACAACGGTGGTGCGGTCATTGCGTTAAAAGGCAGTGCCGATGCTGTTCTGGGTACGGTGACTATTCCAAAAACCGGCAGCTGGAGTAATTGGATCGATGTCGAACAAAAAGTGATTTTGCCGAAGGGTGTGCAAAACCTGAAAGTGTTTGCCCAAGTGGGCGGATTCAATTTGAATTGGTTCAGGATTGAACGCGCTGCACCACCACCTATATCAGTATTAATCCAGTCGGAAAGTTATTCTTCGATGACGGGTGTAATCTCTGAAACAACAACGGATGTTGACGGAGGTAAAAATGTTGGTGCGATTAGTACGGGCGACACAATGACGTATGCCAATACCCCCGTGAGTGTTCCTGTTACGGGCAAGTATAAAATTTCGTATCGGCTTGCATCACCCAATACCAGCGGCTCGATTGTGCTGAATGATTTAAATTCCGGTACCGTGGTGGATGCTCTCCCTGTTCCAAAAACAGGCGGTTGGCAAAAGTGGGTGACTGTTGAACGCGAAGTTACCCTGACAAAAGGGGAATATAAATTTTCCATGCTTGCCAAAGTCGGTGGTTTCAATATCAATTGGTTTAAAATTGAAACGGCAACGGGTAGCGCATCGTTATCCTCAGCAGCACCAGTCCAATCGTCAAGCTCCTCGTCAGCACCTGCGGTAAGCTCCTCAAGTTCATCATCTGCGCCAGCAGTGAGTTCTTCAAGCTCATCTGCACCTGCGACCAACTCGTCGTCCAGTTGGTCTAGTGCATCATCGGTAGGCTCTACTGTGGCAGGGCCGGTGGGAATTAGTTGGACCGCGCCAGCCAAACGCGAAAATGGTGTAGACCTGTATATTGATGAAGTGGGTGGTTATGAAATTCGCTACAAAAAAACCACGGATACCAAATACACTTACATCACTATCAATGATGCCTATCAAAACCGGTATGATTTTGATTATTTGAGTGGCGACTATGTATTCCAAATAGCCGCGTTTGATCGAAATGGTGTCTACAGTCCTTTTGTGGATATTAAACGGCAGTAGAGTAGATGAGTTAATCGAGTGAGTTACATGGACGGCAGAAAATATTTTCTGCCGTTTTTTTTAAATTTAATTATTTTTTAACGCCCACCACTTACATCCAGCAAACTGCCGGTGATGTAAGACGCTTCAGCAGATGCGAGCCACAAAATTACATTGGCAATTTCATCCACTTCACCGGCGCGTTGCATAGGAATTGAGGGTGCGATACGCTCAATGCGCCCCGGCTCGCCACCTTTTGCATGCAATTCCGTATTGATAATGCCCGGGCGCACGCCGTTGACGCGAATGCCGTCGGCAACCAATTCTTTGGCGAGGCCCATGGTAAACGTATCAATCGCGCCTTTGCTTGCGGCGTAATCGATATATTCAAACGGTGAACCAAAGCGCGCTGCAATTGATGAGACATTTACAATCGCACCACCATTGCCGCCTTCACGTGTGCTCATGCGTTTAATGGCTTCGCGCGCGCAGATAAAACTGCCAATCACATTCACTGCAAATAATTTTTCCAGCTCGGAAACTTGTGTATCGCGAAATAATTTTTGGCGCAAAATAGCAGCATTATTCACCAATACATCCAAACGGCCAAAGGTATTGTCGATGTTGGTAAAGAGATTCATTACATCGCTTTCGATGCTGACATCCGCTTGCGCACATAATACTTTGCGCCCGAGCGCGATAATTTTTTGTGCAACGGTTTCAGCTTGGGCGCGATGAGTTAAATAAGTGATGACCAGATCATAGCCGCGCTCAGCGGCAAGCAATGCGGTGGCGGCGCCTATGCCACTGCTGGCGCCGGTAATCAACATAACTGGGTTCGCCATCTCAACTCCTTGCACAGAATCGATTAATTTTTTTGCGCCGCTTCCAATCGTCTTAGTGCCTTATCCATTTCATCTAACAGGGCGACATAAAGTGCATCTGCGCTTGCCACATAACCTTCGGGGCTCATATGGACCAGATCCGGGCGCATAAAAGCGGGTTTTTGTTTGAGCCAGAATTGTGCGCCGCAATTGCCGCCCATCATTGCGCTCCAATCCCAATAAAGCGTGCCTTCCTGGCGGGCGATGCGCCGCTGGCTATTTTGCACTTTGATCAAACTCGGTGGCAGCGGTACACGGCAACCGCCGTTGATATGGGGTGGACGAGATTTGGCGGAGCTGGGTGCACCCACTAACAAAATCGCCGCTTCTGGCGCCGCACCGCGCAGCGAGCGAATCGCCTGACGCAATTCGGCCTCGTAGGTTTCGGGCACCAGATCTTTGCCGAAGGCTTCATTCGTGCCATAAGCGAGGATGATCAATTGCGGGTTGCGCCATTGTAGTTGGCTGCGGAGGGTGGATGAATCCCAGCGGTTGATCACATTGGCGACCGAGCCGTTGTTGCCCAGTGCATCCAGCGTAATGCCGGGTGCCATGCGATCCAATATGACACCGCCCAGCTTTCCGCCCGAAGGTGCGAGCAGTTTCAGTCCGCTCACCTTGTTTGCATCCAGCTCATGGGTGCTCAGCCGCCAGTTGGCCTTGGCATCACCTTGCCCTGGTAGTTTATGGACTTTGCCGCCCGGCAGCGCGAGGCTCCAGGGTGTTTGGCGGGAGTTTTGCCAGATGTTCAGACGCCATTGGCCAGCAGCGGGCACTTCTTTGACTTTGATTTCAAGGATCGAATTACCCGCAGAGGTATTGATAAACCCGCCGACCGGAAACGCGCCGGAGTGCTTGTGCTGTTTGGCGTCGCTGAGTTTCCAGCTGCCGGTGCTGCGCAGCAGTACCTGGCTGGAGCGCTGGTTGGTGATGTACCCCGGTGTAAGCCAGCCGATACCGGCGTTGCCGAACTGGTTTTGCAAGCGCTGGCGCAGTTGGCCGCTGAAGTAGTCGCCGGCGGTGTGGGAGTCACCCAATTGGATAATCCGGATCGGCTCCAGCCGCTTTTTATCTTCCAGGTCGCGCAAGCTTTGCCAGAGTGCCGGGGCTTTGCGGTCGCCGTAATCGAGCAGCGGTGTGGTTTTGTTGGCTGCTAAAGCAGGCATCGCCTTGGCTAAAACCAGCAGCCACAGGCAGAGGGTTAAATACTTCATCGTTGGGTGATCTTGTTGTTGGTGGCGGTATCGGTGCCGTCGGTTGCGTTGACGGGTTCTGTCGCAGGTTGTTCAGCAGGGTTTGAAATAGGAGGTGCAACAGGCACGGTAATATCGCTTGCTGCGCCAAACTGTGTAAGCGCCAGGCTCGCCAGCAGGCGGTGCCCTTGTGTGGTGAAGTGCACGCCATCGTCGGTGCGCACCATAACACTGCCGCGCTCGGGCAGTTCGAGAAATTTGGTAAAGCTGCTGCCATCGGCGGTGAGGGTTGGATCGGTGGCGACGAAGCGCGCAAACAGCGGCATCTTGGCAGCTTCTTCGGCGTAGATGGCATTGAGCGTCGGCGCTTTGCCGATCAAGTCTTCGCGCCCTAAGGGCGGTACGCCTAACCAGACAAGGCGGGCACGATGTGCCGCAGCGGTATTGATAATCCGCGCCACCCGCTCGCGATAAACCGCCGCCCAAGGCTCCGAACCAAAGCGAATGTAGCGCCCGTGAATCGTCATATCCCAAGGGTCATTGGCGCCGAGGAATACGATCACCACCGAGTAATCTTCCAACTCAAATGCGTCTTCCACCGTCGCTGGCCAGTCGAAAAACGCCGGATAAGTCAGCCCGGTGCTGTGTTTGCTCAAGTCCATAGACTCGACTTTGTATTTGCGCTTGAGATTGGTGATCAGATGCGGCGCCAGACCCTGCATCAGCGAATCGCCCACTAGCAAAATCCGGTCACCAGTGCCTAGCGGGATTGGCCCTTGCGCAGCGGCGATGGCTTCTGGGGTTGCTTCGGGCAATGGTTCACCCGGTTGCGACTCGTCCGGGGTTTCGATTGCTTCTGTTTTTGTGGTGATTGGTTCAGCTGTATCGGTTGCGGTGCTGGGTTGCACGCTGGTGACCGTCTCGGTCATCGCCGCCGCAGGTGTTTCATAGGCGACCGGCTTTGGCGGGGCGACAGGTTCGGGGCACGCTTGGGTAATTACTTCCTGTTTTGGGCACACAGGTGCAACGACAACCGGCAACTCCGGCTCGGGCAATGCCTTGTCTCCCAGCAATAACACTTGGCCAGCGAATAGCATGCGGCTTTTACTTTGATCGAAGACCACGGACCAATAGTCTTGTGTATTACCCCACTGCCGTTTCCATTCTTTGATCAAAGGTGTGTCGGGCAGATAACTACTGGCACTGGGCAGGCTGCCAAACTCCAGCAAAATATGGTGCGTCTGCTGCCAATATTGCAGCAAAGCGCTGCCCTTCACCGCGACCAGCAACAGGCTGGCGAAAGTGATGCCGAGTAAAGCTTTGGTGTGTTGGGATTCCATGTCCTGTGTGCTACTCATAACGTCGTGGTCCTGAAAACGTTAAAAACCAAAATAGATAAAACCCGGCATACCCGCCGGTGCCAATTCCATAATCAACAAGGCGCTGGCGACTAATGCCAACCCCTGACCCCACCAAGGCAGTACACGCAGGGCGGCGGCGGATTTTTCCATCATAGGTTCAGCGCGGCGCGCGAGCATAAAGAAGACTACCATGGCCGCCAGCAACCCCATCCAATTCAAACTGGGCAAAGTATCCCAACGGCTAAAACCGGCGACGTAGGTGGTCACCGATTCCCAATCTTCCGCGCGGAATAACAGCCAGCCAAAACATACAAACGCAAAGGTTAGCCATTGGGTGATGAAATCCGGCAGCTTCAGATCGATAATCTTCTGCCAGCAATTTTGCGCGATCAAACCCAGCCCATGCCATAAGCCCCAGACGACAAAGGTGATGCTCGCGCCATGCCAAAAGCCCGAGAGAACCATCGCGATCAATAAATTAATCTGGGTGCGCGTCCAACTCGCACGGTTGCCACCGAGACTGATGTACACATAATCGCGAATCCAGCGCGACAGGGTGATATGCCAGCGCCGCCAAAAATCACTCAAACTGGTAGCGAGATACGGCTGGCGGAAGTTCACTGGCAAACTAAATCCGAGCAGCAACGCGAGTGCAGTGACCACATCGGTGTAGCCAGAAAAATCAAAAAACAACTGCCAGGCATAAGCCATCAAACCGCAGAGTAATTCGACTGAGTGGTAAGCATCCGGGTTGGCAAATACCGGGTTAACCCACTCCTCTGCCAGCCAGGCCGAGAGCCAGACTTTTTTAATCAGCGCTGAGATAATCAATAAAATCGCCACTTCCGGCGCAGCGATTTTGCGTTCATCCGGCGATTGGATTTGCGTTAACAGTTCGTTCGGCCGGCAAATCGGCCCCGCCAATAAAGTCGGGAAAAATGAGAGGTGTAACAATCCATCCAACAATTTTGCGGGTTTACATTCCCCGCGCCCGACGCTGATCAAATAGGCCAAACCCTGAAAGGTGTAAAACGAAATTCCCACCGGCAATACAAATTCCAGCACCGGCAAACTCGCCCCGTTAAACAACGGCGTTAGCAGCGCCAGAGATTCCTCGCGGAAAAAATTGTAGTACTTGAATATGCCAAGGTTGGTCAGCGCCAACACCACGCCTGCAATCACCGGCCAACGCCGCCGTTTGCCATTATGCCCCTGCACTGCGTGCGCCAGCGCCAGAATCACCAGCGAAAAATTCAGCAACAAGAACGCAAAGCGCCAATCAAAACTGCAGTAAAAAAGATAACTCGCCCCCAACAGCAACAAGTTCTGCGCCCGCACCCCACGCGCCGACCCCATCCACCAGTAGAGCCACAAAAAGCCAACAAAAACGAGTCCGAATTCCGGCGAGAGGTAATGCATGTACAACATCCATATAAACGTTAAACGGAAATACAGTTAAGCAGGCGGTCATCATAGCCAAACTGGCGCCTAAAATCTGTGAGACGGATGACGGACGGAAAAATATTTCGAGGTAGCCCGTATGGAGGCTAACGAAATACGGGGTTTCTGAATGGCGATTTGTTGATGGCTAAAAGTGTTGCGGTGTGTTCCTCTGCCTACGCAGCCCGCACCGCAACTTGGTCGATCGGATTACATAAAAATCAATGATATTTCCGCAGCAAATTGCCTCGCATATAACCATCATAACGGCGTTTCAATTCGGCAGCCTCTTCCAGCATGCCAATTTTCTCCGTGGTTTCCAAAAGCGCTTTATATTTTTTTTCAAACTCTGCGTTGGTTTGTTCCAGTGTATAGCCGGGTTGTTTTTTTCTCAGCTGGCTGAGCGAGTACTCGCGGCTGTTTCTTATGCTTTCGAATTCATAAATAGGATCTCCAGCATATTTTTTAATGATGTCATATTGCTTTTTGGCAATCAGAATATCTTCCACCAGAGGGTAAATGTCCTGAACTTGTTGAGGGTAATTCTTCTCAACATACAGAAAGGTTTCTATAGATTCATCTTGTCGATTGATGTATGAATTGATTGATGTGTATTCCTGAAAAACATCGAACTCTGCTTTGCCAGCGTAAATAGTATTTTTACGCTCGGTAGCCAATTGCGCCAAGGCCATATGTGCAGGCGGATAGACTTTGCCCAGCTCCGCCCAACTACTCAATCCGAAAGATAGGCGCACTCCGGAATAGGATGTGCCTTTTGAATCATTGAAATATTTTTGATGCGCCGCCAGCGCCTCTGCGTATTTCTTTTCGCCCATTAACGTATATATCTTTGAAAGATCGTCTTCACCTACTTTGGCAAAGGCACTTTGTGCGAATAGCAATATTGCGAAAATTGAGATGATGATTTTTTTCATAGGATTTTCCTTAATTTGAGAGTTATTAATATGTTGCGGTTCGTTCCTCAGCCTACGCGGCTCCCAGCAACCTACAGAGCACCCCCGTAGGTTGCTGGTGAGCTTGCGAGCCGCAACATGTATTGATCAAACAGCGTAAAAATTTTATTGGGTATAAAAATTACTTCGCCCCAACCTCCACCCAATACCCCTTAGTCTTCGCATGTATTTTTTCGTTATACATAGCGCTGGTATGCCAGCCGGGTAAGTAAAATTTCCCTGCATAACTCGCGTTTAAAATAATACGCAGGGTTACGCTGGTTTGGTTGCGGTCTTGATAGCGGTAGTTCCAATAGTATTCGCGCCACAAACTAAAGTAGGCGAGTACGCGGTCGTCGCGGATGTCCATGTAGTCGATGCCTTTGGGCATTTGCGCGCCCTCAAGACGTTCGTTGCGGATTTGCCAGCCGCTCGGGACTACTGCAGTGAGTGCGATGTTTTCGATATTGCGGGTGAGTAATTTATCGAACTCGCCGGAGATGGTAACTTCTGCAACAAAATCCTGACCCTGTGGTAATTGTTCAACGCTGAGGGGTTTGTTATCCAGCGTTAAAAAATCCACCTTCATCGCAAGACCATCGTTGCTCGGTTCTTCAAGCAAGTTGGCAGGAATACCGCGATTGCTCACTAATACGCGGATAGGTTTGTCGTGATCGTTGCGTACACTTACTTGCGGATTATTAATGGCGGTACGGAAAAATGCGTTGTTGCTGGCCTGCGTGAGCCAACTACTTTCGCCTGCCTGTTGATAAGCGAATTTCACACCGTTGCTGCTCACATTCGCGGCAGAAAATTCACTCATCGCCAATAAGCCCCAAGCGATACTTTGCGTGGAGTACCAACCATCGCCGGATAAATCTTTTGCAACTTGTTCAGCGACTTGCCAGGTGAGATCTTTATCCACATCGAGGCTCACTAAAGTCGCGAGCAGTAAACCGCGGTCGCGCATATCCGAGCCGTAGGTGTAACCTGCGTCTTTGTAAGCGGGCACGTTATTAGAGAGTGGACCCATTACATCTTGCGCGGCATCTTTTAATCCCACATGTTGATAGGCCATAGCGAGTAACCAGCGCGCGGGCATGCGGTAATCTTGTTGGTTGCTATTCACGTTGGTTTTAAATGTTTCGCGCAAACGGTTCATTGCGGGCAATTCGGCTTTATCGGCCAGTGCGAGTGTGTAGAGTCGATAAGACAACACCACTTCATCGTAATAGTTGCCGTTAATTTGCGGATTGCGCGCTGCGCTCGCCTGGTATTTCACCCAATTATCGAGCAAGGTTTTTGGCACAGAATAACCGGCGCGTTTTGCTTCCAATAAAAAGTGGCCTGCGTAGCTGGATGCCCACTCATTCACGTAGCCATCGCCCGGCCAATAAGAGAAACCACCACTCGCGTGTTGGAAACTGCTGAGGCGTTTTATACCGGCGTTGATATTGTTTTCAATTTCCACCTTTTGTGAATCGGTCAAATTCACCAATTTCGCCAAACGCAATTGCGGGAAAACGGCTGACGTTGTTTGTTCAATACAGCCGTGTGGATAAGCAATCAAATATTCCAAACGCTGCTCAAGATTCAGCGGCGGCAGCGTGCTCACTTCAAGGCTGGCTTGATTGGTGCCGATCATGCCGTTTTCTTGCAGCGGCGATTTCCATGTCTCGCCCGGTTGCAATAATTTGGATTCCCACACAGTGGTGGGTGGATTGGCGGCGCGCGAGTCGATGTAAATTTCTTGCGTGGCGGATTCATCGCCAGAGCGGGCGGTAATTTTTACATGGCCTTTGCCGATGCGATCATTCACTTTGAGTTTTAAGCTCGCAATCGCATCGCCCGGCTCGCTAAAGCTTAATGTTGCTGAACCTTTTTCCACGGTGAAAATTTCATTGGCTTCAACGGAGATTTCCACATCGCGAATATTGGCTTCGCTCACAAACACATTCACCGGCAAATTCACCGATTCACCCGGGCCAAGCACGCGCGGCAGGGTGGCAAAGAGCGTGACCGGTTGTGTAACCGTTACGGTTTTTTCAATGCTGCCGTAGGCAGTAATGGCTTCAGTTTTCTTTTTATCATTGGCTGTGTCACCGCTTACCAACATCACGCGTACCGCGCCCATATAAGGTGGTAGCGTAATTTTATGTTCGCGGGTTTCACCGGCTTTTAATTCAAACGCGCCGAGGAATTTTACGACGGGAGGGAAGCGGCGCTCGCGGCGTTTGCGTTCGGCTTCCAGTGCAGCATCGGAACCACCGACGGCCAATATACGCTCCAGTGATGCGCCGTAACCGCCGACCACCTGATCAAATAAATCCCAGGTGCGCACACCCAGTGCTTCGCGTTTGTAAAAATAATCGTGCGCATCGGGTGCGTGGAAATTGGTGAGGCCGAGCAAACCTTCATCCACCATCGCTAATGTATAAGTCATCGCACGTTGATTTTGCTCGCTGACTTTAATCACAAATTCAGATTCTGGGCGCACTTTTTCCGGCACATCCAATTGCGGAATTAAACGCGTAGCAGGATCTTCTACCAAGAGTGGCACTATGCCGTACAAACGCATTGGTGCTTCAGCAACGCGTTCCTGATGCGGCAATAACAAGGCAACATTTGCATATACATTAGGTGCCATGGCTTGGGTAACGGGAATTTCAATTTCGGTTTGACCCGGTTGCAAATCTAACCAACGCGATTCCAATACCTGGCTGCCATTTTCAATGCTGAGCAAAATGCGGCCTTCGCGCGCTTTGGGTAAACGCACTTTGGCAATATCGCCCACGTTGTATTTTTCTTTGTCAGTAGAGAGCATTAGTTGCGTAGCGGAGTCGGCGCTTGCCGATGAATCGTAACTCCAGCCCAAATAAACAACCTCGCCAGAGCAGTGGCCATTGTCACCGGCGTCGCTATCGCATACACGGATAATATGGCGGCCCCAGTCATATTTATTTTTTTCGAGTTTCCAATTAATGCGGCCGTTCTCATCGCTCACTAATGTTTCAGTCGTCACTGCGCGATGGGAGGAATTATTAAAATACTCCGCGAGATTTTCGCTCTCTTCATCCCACCACCAGCGCCAGCCGATTTCATACACATTCACCTCAACGGTGCGTTGCGCTTTTGCTTTGCCTTCTGCATTTAATGTCTGGATCAGAATCGGGTGATCTTCATCGCGGCCAATGGCATCCATATAGCCGCTGCCTTTGGGGATATTAATGCCGACCCAACTATCAAACGGCAACAATTCGTAAGGGCGCAAAATGGTACTGAAGTTACCGCTCTCTTCAAATACGCGGGTCATAAATGAGGCGGTGAGTTTTCCCGGTGGTGGTGATGACAGGCTGACATTGACGGAGAAGCTGGCGTTGCCGGTTTCATCTAATTTGCCATCAAATACTTTTTGCGCGCTGCCGGAAAAGGTGCGCACCGGATCATCAAAATTAAATTGTTCAAAACCGGCAAATACCGATTTGTGCGAACTGAGTTTTAATTCGGAATCCGCTTTTAAATTTTTCGCGGTTGCACCTTGCAGCCATTGTGCAAACAAATTGACTTGCGTAGGCATATTGCCAACGCGCAGTGGCGTTTCTGCCGGCGTTAAATCTACTTTAATGCGATTGGGCACCACCATTTCGATTTTTAAAATCTGGTCAAAGTAGCGATTACCCACATGCACCACGGCGCGATAATTTCCGGTCGGTGCGGTTTCTTCGGTTCTTAAATTGAAGGTATAAAAATCCTTAACCGGTTGGACATTGGTTTGGCTCAACACTTTTTTGCCGCTCGGATCAAATAAATCCAAAGTGACCGGGTGATTGGCCGGTAACTGTTGGGTTTTATCTTCAAGGATAAACGTGAGGAAAATATCGTCACCCGGGCGCCATACATCGCGCTCGCCGTAGAGGAAACCTTTTAAACCGCCTTTGATATGTTCACCGCTCACATCAAACTGGTTGGTAGGCAAAGCTTCACTGGTGCGCACGCGCAAGTAACCAATTTGTTTACCGTTGCGCGCTTCAAGATAAAAAGGCACACCGTCGGTTGTCATTTGCAACATACCGTAACTGTCGGTGGTGCCATTGCCAATTGGTTGGCGTTGATAATTGTAAGCGGTGATGTCGGTGCCGCTCATAGGTTTGGCGCTACCGAGTTCAGTGCTGATCACATGCAACTGATTGCCATCGCCACGCTTGGCCATTAAACCAATATTGGACACGATAAAATTGCGCGCTGATGCAATTTCATCGCCGTAGTAATAATAGGTATCGTCGCAGGGATTATTGCGTTCGCTGTAATTGTAATAGCCGCTCGATTGATAATATTGTTGATACCAGGCCGGTTCTTCAACGCGGTCGTAATAGCTTTCGCCGTCGGAATCTTCCGGCATTTTTGCGACGGGTTCGGTGGGGCGTGTTTGCTCGCAGCTATAAACCGAATTGCTGCGGTCGATGCGCAATTCCAACCGAATCAAACCATCGGGATGCTGCGCCATTAATTCGGATAGATCCAAATTAAAACGCTCGGCACCCGCGCGTGGAATTTCCGGCAGGCGATAGGTTTTGCGCCACAAATAGCGGCCGGTATCAGTCGCGGCAGTCGCGGCAGTGAGTTGGTAATCTTGCAAGTATTGGCCAACATTATTGGCGAAAACTTTAAACGCAATCACTTGTACTGAGTCCACGCCCGCCGCTTCAAAGGGCACGGAAATTTGGCTGGCCGGTGGCAGGATGGATGTCTTGCCGACAAAACGCACCAGTGGCTTAACTAAATTCAAAACGATTTTTTGTTGATAGTCGCTGCCGAGACTTTTGGAATTTTTGCTATTGACGCTGCCGCTCACCACTAAATCCAATTCGCCCGAATCCAGATTTTCCGGCGTGTAACGCAAGACGCTGCCATCGATTACGGCATTGACCGTTTTACCGGCGAGGGTTACCAGACCGCTGAGATTTTGAGTGCTGTCGAGCTCTTCAGAAAATTGTATTTCAACGGCGGTATTGGGTTCGCGAATCACTTGTACGCCGGTAATCTGAAAGGTTTTTTGCGCGGGTATTTCCAGATCGCGCGAACCCTTATCCTCCGAACCAATTGCTTTGCCATCCCATTCCAGATGAATGGTTCCGGTGGTTTCGCCGCGCATAATGCCGGTGATTAAAAACGAATGGGTTTTGTTGTCCAGCTCCTGCGTCCAGATCACATTGGACGCAGCTTCGCCATCGATCTGGATGCGCAGAATTTTTTTCACTTCATCAAGCGTAACTGTATCGGCAGTGGTAATGACACCGCTAAGCCGCATCAACTCTTCATCGTCTTCATCTGCGCTTAAACTATTCACGCGCAAATCAAAATCCTGCTTGATGGTGCGCACAGTAAATTCAAAATCGTCGAGCGACTGCTCAATGCCTTCAAGATCTTTGGCGCTCAAGCGGATGCGAATTTCGGTATCGTTAGGCAAACGCTCAACGGGTTGGATGCGCAACTCAGTGGTAGACGTAAAAGTGAGGTTCACCGGTGTTTTGGTGTCCAGTGATATTTGTTTGGGATTAAAGGCGGTATTTACTTCCGCTTCGCTAATCACCGGGTGGGTGAAACGAATGTACATGGGTGCTTCAGCAGCAATCCACCGCTTGGGGTAATCCGCAATATGCGCCTCCCAGCTCGGCGATATTGCCTCAGCGGCCGCTGCCGCATCGGTTGCCGGTTTGTTGTTTTGCTGGGGGGTGGATTTATCGCAAGCGCCGAGCAATAAACTCAACAATGCAACAGCACACCATGAAGACCAATGAACACGCATAATATTTCCCTGTTTGGTTGTGATTGGTAAAACATTCTGATTAAAAATGAGTACGTAACTCGTTGAACTGATTGGCGAATAAAAGCCTAGGCCAATCTTCACTTATTGCTTGACTAATTGATCACATATTTTCAAACCTTCCGTCGGATCGATAGCATTACCATTTTTAGTCACGAATTTAAAAGGGATTGATAATTGTCGAAATCCAGCATTGCGATTGATCACAAAATGTAGATGTGGTCCGGATGAAAACCCGGATGATCCTGATTTGGCTAGCAGCTGCCCGGCCTGTATTTGATCGCCAACTTTCACTACCGCTGTACCGAGCAAAATATGGAAGTAGCTGGCAAAGGTGCCGTCATCATGAATCACACTCACATAATTACCTTTATCGAGGAAGTATTCGTTTACTCCCCCCATGTGATAGTCATCTTTCACCCCTACAACTATGCCAGCACGAGCGGCTACTATCGGAGTACCTACGTTCATCGCAATATCGACCGCGTATCGTGAGTGATCTTTGGTGTGTGAAAAGCGGCCGTTGAAACCTTGAGAGATGCGGGTGCATTCCAGTGTATGAGCGGGAAATTGATAATGTTGCTCTGCCGGTGATGCTTTTGGATCACCCAGCTGCCAGCGATATTTATATGGCTCTACTGCACTGGTCGTTTGAATTAAATTAAGCGAGGATTTCGGCGGGATCAACCACTCTTGTTTGCCTCTTTTAACTTGAGATGACTTTAGCTCTAGAGCCATGGGCGCATAGAATGGATTTTTGACGTTAAAATAATTTACACCTTTATCCTGTTCTATTGTGAACTCCGGCCCTTGTGTCTTTTTTTCAGTGCTTTTGTAATCCACGAGTTCTACATCAGCTTGCTTGGGCTTTTTATCCGTAAATTGCCATTTACCATTCGCGTCCTGATATTTATAGATTTCTGCCAGCAGGTGCTGGGAGGCTGCCAGCAACAGAAACAAAAAAACATATCCTAGAATTTTCATGTGAATCCCTGTTGGTTCTTTCTCTTTTTCAAAAATTAAAAAGCCGCCCTGATTGATGAAGCACCGCTCGCTCAAAAAAATGATCGAAATCGGATAACTTGGTTTTGGCATGGTTTAAACCGTGAGCGGCTGCAGTGAATTTCTTCGTCGCCATGCGCTCAAATTGCGTGCTGATCGCGGGAACTTTTATTCATGGCTCGATACCTCCCAGTTCACTCTCAATCTGCTCAATGCTGGGCAAATTGGTTTGCAATTCAGCAGGTAGTGACTCAAGTAATTTGTACTCGGCAATACCCATTGGCTGCGTTTTGTCGCCCAATGCATATTCAGCCACGATTTTGTTTTTGCTCTTGCACAGCAACAGGCCAATCGTCGGGTTGTCCTGTTCACTTTTAATCTGGCGATCCACCGCCGTGAGGTAAAACCCAAGCTGGCCCAAATGCTCGGGTTTGAACTTGCCAGCCTTGAGCTCAATCACCACATAGCAGCGCAGTTTGAGATGATAGAACAGCAGATCGATAAAAAACTCATCGCCGCCCACATCCAGCAACACCTGCCGTCCGACAAACGCAAAGCCCGCCCCAAGTTCCAGTAAAAATTCGGTGACGTGCTTTACCAATGACTGCTCGACATCCCGCTCTTGCGCCTCCTCGGTCAGCCCCAAAAAATCGAAACGATAAGGGTCTTTTAGCGATTCAAGCGCGAGATCGGACTGCGGTTTGGGCAAGCTGGTTTCGAAATTAGTAACCGCTGTGCCGCTACGTTCGTGCAATCGGGTTTCGATTTGCATAACTAACACATTACGCGACCAGTTATGCTCGATAGTCTTTGCCGCATACCAACGCCGCGTGTCTTGATCGGATAGTTTGTCCAGCAGCGCCAACTGGTGATACCAAGGCAATTGTGCAAGCCCCGCTTGCACAAATTCAGCATCCGGCCAAGCATCGGCAAATGCACGCATATACTTGAGGTTGCGCGGTGAAAACCCCTTCATCTCTGGAAAAGCCGCGCGTAAATCATGCGCAAGCCGCTCGATGACCTTCGCGCCCCAGCCTTGTTCTGCTTGTCGCGCCAGAATATCGCGCCCGATCTGCCAGTACAGCAAGACCAACTCGCGATTAACCGCCAGCGCCGCGCGCTGCTGGGCGCTGTGGATACGGGTTTTTAGCTCCAGCAGCCAGTCGGTGTAGCCTGCGGGTGTGGGAGTTAGGGAGATAGGTTGGTCGGTCATTATTTAGGGTGCTAGCTAGTCGGCGTTCATTGCGAAAGCGACAATCTATCAGTTTGAGGGGTAGCACGCGAGGTTTAGAAAAATGGCGAATGCGTTTCCACACATTCGCCATCAGATAACAATAAAGCTTGCAGTTTTATTGCTTTACGCAATCAACAAAATAATCGCGTTTGCCATCGACTTCACGTTTTACCAAGCCGTGAACATCAGTCTCAAAGCCGGGGAAGCGTTCGTTGAAATCGCGCGCGAATTTCAGATAGTCGACGATAGTTTTGTTAAAGCGCTCGCCTGGAATTAACAGCGGGATTCCCGGTGGATAGGGCGTTAACAAAATCGAGGTGATGCGGCCTTCCAATTCATTAATAGGTACGCGTTCGATTTCGCGGTGCGCCATTTTTGCAAAGGCATCAGACGGTTTCATTGCCGGTTGCATATCGGACAAATACATTTCCGTGGTCAAACGCGCAACATCGTAGGCTTTGTAGAAGTCATGGATTTGCTGGCAAAGATCGCGCAAACCCATGCGCTCGTAGCGCGGATTGGCTTGCGCAAATTCCGGCATGATGCGCCACATAGGTTGGTTCTTGTCGTAGTCGTCTTTAAATTGTTGCAGCGCGGCTACCAAAGTATTCCAGCGGCCTTTGGTGATGCCGATGGTGAACATAATAAAGAACGAGTAGAGGCCGCACTTCTCGATAATTACACCGTTCTCGGCCAAATATTTGGTTACGATCGATGCAGGGATACCGGTCTCGCTGAACTGGCCATTGACCGACAAGCCGGGGTTAACGATGGTGGCTTTGATCGGGTCGAGCATATTGAAATTCGGCGCGAGTTTACCAAAGCCGTGCCAGTTGTCGTCGCTGCGCAGTACCCAGTCTTCGCGGGTGCCAATGCCTTCTTCAGCAAACTCTTCCGGCCCCCAGACCTGGAACCACCAATCCTGGCCCCACTCTTCGTCCACTTTTTTCATGGCGCGGCGGAAATCCAGCGCTTCAAAAATCGACTCCTCTACCAGCGCATGACCACCGGGTGCTTCCATCATCGCTGCAGCGATATCGCATGACGCAATAATTGAGTACTGCGGCGAGGTGGAGGTGTGCATCAAATAGGCTTCGTTGAATGCGTCCTGATCGAGTTTTACTTTTTCGGATTCGCGCACCAACACTTGCGACGCTTGCGATAAACCCGCGAGTAATTTGTGCGTGGATTGGGTAGAGAAAATCATCGACTCTTTTGCGCGCGGGCGATCTTTGCCAATCGCGTGCATGTCTTTGTAGAACTCGTGGAAGGTGGCGTGCGGCAGCCAGGCTTCGTCAAAGTGCAACGTATCGATTTTACCGTCGAGCATATTTTTCAGTGTCTCAACGTTGTAGAGCACACCATCGTAAGTCGATTGTGTAATGGTGAGGATGCGCGGTTTTTTGTTTATGGCTTCGCGCGCAAACGGGTTTGCTTCGATCTTGCGGGCGATGCTTTCAGGCGTGAATTCTTCCAGCGGAATCGGACCGATAATGCCGAGGTTGTTGCGTGTCGGCATCAGGAATACCGGAATTGCGCCGCACATAATGATCGAGTGCAGGATCGACTTATGGCAGTTGCGGTCAACGACAACTATATCGCCCGGTGCAACGGTGGAGTGCCACACCATTTTGTTCGATGTGGACGTACCGTTGGTCACAAAGTAGCAGTGATCCGCATTAAAGATGCGCGCGGCATTGCGCTCAGATGCGGCGATTGGGCCGGTGTGGTCGAGCAATTGGCCGAGTTCTTCTACCGCGTTGCACACGTCGGCGCGCAGCATATTTTCACCAAAGAACTGGTGGAACATCTGGCCGATAGGGGATTTCAAAAAGGCCACGCCGCCGGAGTGGCCGGGGCAGTGCCATGAGTAGGAGCCGTCTTGCGCGTAGTGCACCAGTGCGCGGAAAAACGGTGGCGCCAAACCATCGAGGTAGGATTTGGCTTCGCGGATAATATGGCGCGCCACAAACTCCGGGGTGTCTTCAAACATGTGGATGAAGCCGTGCAGTTCGCGCAGGATATCGTTGGGGATATGGCGCGAGGTGCGGGTTTCGCCGTACAGGTAAATCGGGATGTCGGCGTTTTTGTAGCGGATCTCTTCCACAAACGCGCGGAGGGATTTGAGCGCGTGGTCGGTCTCTTCGAGTGAGCCGCTACCGAATTCTTCGTCGTCGATCGACAGAATAAACGCAGAGGCGCGCGATTGTTGCTGCGCGAATTGCGACAGGTCACCGTAGCTGGTTACACCAACTACCTCCCAGCTTTCTTTTTCAATGGCGTCCGCGAGCGCGCGTATGCCTAAACCCGAGGTGTTCTCGGAGCGAAAGTCTTCGTCAATAATGACAATGGGAAAACGAAATTTCATGGGGTCTCCAATATAGAGTTGGCTGGAGTTAACACTTGCCGACGTGACCGCCTCTGGGTGGTGTGAATCGTCTGGCCGGCGTACCTGAAGGGTAGGCCAAGAATAGCCAGGCGCTGTTACAGTAAAACTGTCCCCCGGCCAATGGCCGGGGGCGCAATTGTAATCTAGTTAGCGGATTTCAAACATATTTTGGTGCATTTGTTTCATGTCCCTTTTTTAGGCGTCGATTATTTGCCTTTTCATCGTTGACCAATGCGCCTCCGGCGTTGCTGTCTTGACCAGAGCAGCACCAGTAAACCGGCCAACAACAGTCCCGCCAGACGAGGTTCGGGTACAGAGAATTGCTCGATTGTCCAACGGCCGCTACTGGTATCAGCATAGGTGATTTCGAGCTGGGCGAGCTGTAACCAATATCCACGCCATAGCGTGGGATGAAAACGAAAGGTGAGCTGATCTCCCACCGCGCTGCTGGAGGTGAGGTGGATTTGATGATCATTCAGCTCGTAAAAAAGCATGTCGGTATCCGGGGTAATCAGCTCGGTCATTTGCAGCATCAAATTCCAGCCTGCGACCTCGCCTTCTTCGTTGAGGCTCACATGGCCATAAGAGGATGGCTTGATATCGATAGGGTAATAAATGATGTCGTCAGCGTTGGGCGAAATCAGGTGAAAGGTAAGGTTCTCCCCAACAAAATGCGTTAGTGGATGCAGCGATAGATCCTGCTCGGGCGCGCTAAAAGAGAGGTTGAATGCGAAGGGTGGCAGTGGTTCGTCCAAATCGTATGGCCACCCGTCAACCCGATAGGAGTTAAGCGGCAGCGGCTGGCTGGTGTAGGTAAATTGCAGATAGGCTGATGCGGGTAAAGAAATAACTAAAGATAGGATGGCCAAACAACGCACAGCCCAACGCAGGATCGTTTGCATAGCAAGCTCCTTGGGGGCGAGCCCCGATTAATGTCAACAACAGGCGGCATCGGGTGATACGCACCCGGTAGCTGGCCTATTCAAACACTCGGCGCGATGAATATGTGTGCGGTACTGCACGCAGGATGGGTTTAAATGCATCCCCGGTGTCTATTTGGCGGGTGATGTGTCCTTCGGGAGGCTACTAGCGGACCTGCTACGGCTAATACTGGAAGCCGTGGAGGTGACAGGTGGATTTTTTAACGCATCATCACGTATCAATTGATGCGCCGCAGGGAGTAATTGATCAATCTGTGCCTGCTCTTTCGGTGTAGGGACTTTATAGCCGCGCGGCCAGAGGCCATCGAAATAATCCCAACCGTAGCCCCAGCGGTAATGGTTCATCCAATAAGGGCTGCCGCCCCAGCGCACATTGTTGTAAATGTAGTTGGCCATGCCCGGGCCTTGTGCTGCTTTGACGCAAGCTTGAATGCGCTCATCGGATTGTTTGCGCTCCGCTTCACTGCCGCCTTTCCAGTAATCCAGATCGTGGGCAACGCAGCAGTGGCGCCAAAGGTTGGGCTTTTCCGGTGTACCGTCAATCCAGAGTGAGCAGCCATCGGTGGTGAAGGGTTTGAGTTCGTTGGCCTGGCTGGTGCTGGCGATGAGCAGTGCGATAGCGAGTGCGATGATCAATCCGGGGGCGCGCATAAGCTGTTCCTTCCTCCGCTGTCGTAAACGAGATGGCCAGTGGATGTGAATCGGTAGTGGCGGGGATTTTACGCAACGACGGCTGAAAAACTATCAAAATTTTCCGATCCGGGTGTTTATCTCCTGCCCGGGTGCCGCTGTGCAATGTCCACCCAATGCCAGTACAATGCCGCCACCCTGCCCGCTTGGGTTGCCTGCCTTTGGATTCCACTATGAACGATAAAAAAACCACCCACTTTGGCTTTCAGGAAGTGCCTGTCGAAGAAAAAGCCGAACGTGTCGCCGAGGTCTTTCACTCTGTCGCCGCCAAATACGATGTGATGAATGATTTGATGTCGGCAGGCATTCATCGCCTGTGGAAGCGCTTCACCATTGAAGCCTCGGGCGTGCGCGCCGGACATAAAGTATTGGATATCGCGGGCGGCACCGGCGATTTGAGTTACCAGTTCGCCAAACTTGTCGGCAGTAACGGGCAAGTGGTGCTCGCCGATATCAATGCCTCCATGCTGGGTGTGGGGCGCGACCGCCTGACTGACCGCGGCATCGCCGGCAATATCAACTTTGCGCAATGCGATGCGCAATTCCTGCCCTTTCCCGATAACACCTTCGATTGCATCACCATCGCGTTCGGTTTGCGCAACGTGACCGATAAAGATATGGCGCTGCGCTCCATGCTGCGCGTATTAAAACCCGGCGGGCGTTTACTGGTGCTGGAGTTCTCCAAACCCCAGAGCGAAATCCTCAGCAAAATTTACGACACCTATTCATTTAAAGTGCTGCCTTTTATGGGCAAGCTGGTGACTAACGATGCCGAGAGCTATCGCTACCTCGCCGAATCCATCCGTATGCATCCGGATCAACAAACGTTGAAAGACATGATGGATAACGCCGGATTTGTGCGCACTGAATTCCACAATATGACCGGCGGCATAGTTGCGCTGCACAAAGGCATCAAACCTTAATGGCGCTGTTCATGACAAGTACGCTCACCATCGCTGCGCTCGCCGGCGCCGAAAAAATGCTGAACGCTGCGCTGCGTTACGATCCCGCTTCGCGCATCGGCCTTGCGCAGCTGGAAGGAAAAATTATCGCGCTACAAATCACCGCACCCGCGCTGCAGTTTTTTATCATGCCGATGGATGACGAGCTGCGCCTGATGGGCAATTGGGATGGCGATGTGGATACGCGCATCACCGGTTCACTGCTCGCGCTCGCACAATTGTCGCAAACCGAAATCCATAATTTAAAAGACAGCGGCGTTACCGTGATGGGCGATTTAAGTTTGCTCGCCGACTTGCAGCACCTGGTGAAAAATCTGGATATCGACTGGGAAGAAATGCTCAGTCAATTCACTGGCGATATTGTTGGCCATCAAGCAGCACAAATGATCCGTGCAAAATTTGGTTGGGCGAAAGATCGCGCGCAGAGCGCCCAGCGTCTCACCGGCGAATTCCTCACGGAAGAATTAAAAACCTTGCCGGGCAAACCCGAGCTGGAGGATTTTTATCGCCAGGTTGATGACCTTCGTCTGGCGGTGGATCGCGCAGCGGCGCGTGTTGAAAAACTTATAAAAGAGAAATCCAAGCTGTGATTGTTTTTTTCCGCTTATTAAAAATCCTACGCGTATTTGCACGCTATCGCCTCGACCAGTTGCTACCGGAAAATATTCCGTTTGCAGCGCGAGTGCTGCTGGTTTTCTTTAAATTATTCCCACAGCCAAAGCTGTCGCGCGGTGAACGCCTGCGCCGCGCTTGCGAAGACTTGGGACCAATTTTTGTAAAATTCGGCCAACTGCTTTCAACGCGCCCTGATTTAATTCCCGACGATATAGTGCAGGAATTAAATCACCTGCAAGACAACGTAGCGCCCTTCGCCAACGACGAATTCCAGCGCATAGTAGAAACATCGCTGGGTGCCAAAGTCGGTGATATTTTTGCGAGTTACGATCATGCACCACTGGCCTCGGCATCAGTAGCGCAAGTCCATACGGCAGTTTTAAATGATGGCCGTGAAGTGGTGATTAAAGTCATCCGCCCGGGCATCGAAAAAATTATCGCGCAAGATGTAGAGCTGCTGCTGTTGGTGGCACGCTGGGTAGAAAACAACACCATTGATGGCAAGCGCCTTCATCCGGTTGAGATTGTGCAAGACTACCGCACCACTATTTTTGATGAGTTGGATCTGCAGCGCGAAGCCGCCAATGCCTCGCAGTTGCGCCGCAATTTTTTACAGTCGCCACTGCTCTATGTGCCGGAAATTTATTGGGATTACACGCGCAGCAATGTGCTGGTAATGGAGCGCATTTACGGCATTCCCGTCACCGACATGGACGCGCTCAATGCGCAGCAAACCGATCTGAAAAAACTTGCCGAGCGCGGCGTGGAGATTTTTTTCACGCAGGTGTTTGAGCACAATTTTTTTCACGCCGATATGCACCCCGGCAATATTTTTGTCGCCACCAAAAATCCGCAACTGCCGCAGTACATCGCTGTCGATATGGCGATCGTCGGTTCGCTCACCCGTGAAGACCAATATTATTTGGCGCGCAACCTGCTCGCCATGTTCCGCCGCGATTATCGCCAGGTCGCTGAATTGCATGTGCAAAGTGGCTGGGTGCCGAACACAGTGCGCGTGGAAGAATTGGAAGCGGCGATTCGCACGGTATGTGAACCGATTTTTGAAAAACCGCTCAAGGAAATTTCCTTCGCCAATGTGCTGCTCAGTTTATTCCGCACGGCGCGCCGCTTTGATATGGAAGTGCAGCCGCAATTGGTGTTGCTACAAAAAACACTGTTGAATATTGAAGGGCTTGGCCGCCAGCTGTATCCCGATCTGGATTTGTGGGCGACGGCGCATCCGTTTCTGGAGCGCTGGCTGAAAAACCGTTTCCATCCCAAATCCTTATGGAGCGAACTCAAACGCTACGCGCCCGAGTGGATGGAAAAATTCCCGCAGGTGCCGGACCTTATCTTCAGCAGTCTGCAACAGCTGCCACTCATCGCGCAAAAGTTGGATGCGCTGGAAGCGGATGTTGCCCATCGCAACCTTCACCAACATCGCGGGCGGCGCAAACTAATCGCATTACTCGCCTTTGGTGCTGCCGGTTATTTCTTGTATCAAGACTTACAAGGTTCTGCAGTGTTGCGCGATTGGATTATCACCGACGTATCTCCCTCGACCATTGTTCTCGCTGCGATTGGTATCTTGGCGCTTTGGTTCAGGAAATAGTGCCCTGGTAGTATTTCAGCCATAAAACAGTGCCAGGGATTGGCACTGTTTTGGCGCTTAGATCATCAATCTCACTGGTTATGATTTACCCTAACAAATCTTCATAACCGGCGCGTAGCTATTCCTTTCCCGTCTGCTATTATCGGATGACAACAATAGTTAAGGACTTTATTGTCATGTCGAGTGCGACACGTATCTTGCTGGTCGATGATACCCCGGAAAATCTGGATGTCCTCAGTGGCATTCTTGAGGATCTGGATTGCCAATTGATTGTCGCCACCTCCGGTGAACGCGCCTTGGAGTTGGCGGCGCGGCGTCTGCCGGATTTGATCCTGCTCGACGTGATGATGCCGGATATGAACGGTTTTGAAGTCTGCACCCGCCTCAAGGCTGAACTGGCCACCACCGAAATCCCGATTATTTTTGTCACCGCGCGCGCCGACGATATCAGCCAGGGCTTCCGTGTCGGCGGCGCCGACTACATCACCAAACCGATTAATGCCGACGAGGTGCGCTCGCGAGTGCGCCACCAGCTTGAGCGGCAAATGATGTTGGCGGAGTTGAAATCCTTTAACCGAGAACTGGAAGGCAAGGTGCGCGAGCGCACCGCCGAACTCACCATCGCCAACCGCCAATTGCGCGAGGAAATTAACGAGCGGCGCTATATGCAAGACCGCCTCAACTACCTCGCCACCCACGATTTTGTCACCCGCCTGCACAACCGCAACGCACTTGAAGCCCATGTCTCTGAATTGCTGGCGCGTATCCAGGTGCAGGACATCAGCGCCTCCTTTTTATTGATCGATATAGACCGCTTCCGCTTGGTTAATGAGAGTTGTGGCTGCATCGCCGGCGACGAATTATTGCGTCAATTTGCCGATAGCATCGCCGGGCTATTAACCCGCAACGATTTTTTTGCGCGGCTCGGCGGCGATCGATTTGCGGTAGTGACTTATTGCGATGAAGGCGATAAAGGCCTGGCACTCGCGCAAACTATTTTAAAACACTTGGAACAATTTAATTTCCAGTGGGAAGATCGCCAATTCAAACTCGCGGCCTCAATTGCCACTGTGCCACTCACGCGCATTATGGTGAGTTACGACCAAGTCATGCTCGCTGCTGATGAAGTCATTTTTGTCGCCAAGCGCGAGGCGCGCGGAGGTATTTTCAGTTACGAGGAGGCAGCCAAGCGCAGCAATCTGCACAAGGATAATATCAATTGGGCCTCGCGTTTGGTTGATGCAGTGCACAACCAATTATTTCGCGCCTATTTCCAGATGATCGAATTTTTACCCGCGAGCGCCGGCGTCGCCCAGCCGCAATATCGTCTGGAAATATTAATGCGCCTGTGGGATGCGCCCCACCAGCGCATGATTTCACCCGGTGAATTTATCGGCCCGGCTGAGCGTTTGCATTTAATTCCCGAGCTGGATAAATGGATTGTCGGTTACACCTTGAATTTATTTGCCCAGCATCCGCAATTATTGGCGCGGTTGGATATGGTATCGATTAACCTTTCTGCCATTTCCATTCGCGAGCCACAGTTTGCGCAATTTATTATCAACAGCTTCACCACCTATAATTTGCCTGCACATAAATTCTGCTTTGAAATTACCGAAACCCAGGCAATCGTCAATGTCGATTCTGCGCGGCAGTTTATGCAAGCCCTGCGCGAGTTGGGTTGCCATTTTGCGCTGGACGATTTCGGTAGTGGTTTTGCATCCTATGCCTATTTGCATCAACTGGCGTTCGACAAAATAAAAATCGACGGTATTTTTGTGCGCGATATGGATACCGATCCTGCGCACTACGCGATGGTCAAATCTATTGCGGAGATGGCAGCATCGCTCGGCAAAGAAGTAATTGCCGAGTTTGTCGAGACCGCAGAAGTTGCCGCGCAATTGCATAAGCTCGGGGTAAGCTGGGGGCAGGGTTATCACCACCATCGACCAGAAGAATTAAATTATCAAGCGCTGGGAAAATGCTTGTCATAATTAACGCCTGACTTTCACAAGGTGTGTGCCGGTGCTAAAGCTCTCCCGTAAATCCATTTATTTATTCGCTAAGTTGCCACTGCTGAACCTGGGTTTTGCAGTGGCATATTTTTTATTGGTCGAATTCGGCATGGCCTGGAGTTCGCTGACCTCGCAAGTCTCCCTGGTGTGGCCGGCAGCGGGCGTGGCATTATTTGGGCTGTTGTTGTTTGGTTTGCGTGTCCTGCCCGGATTATTTTTTGGCGCGTTCCTCGCCACCCAATTACTTCATTTTGATCCCCTTATCGGGCGCAGTTACACCACCTGGGGGGCAGCGGCACTTATCGCCAGTGCCGATATATTGCAGGCGGTGATTATTGCCCGCATCAATCGCGGTTTATTGAGTAGCAACCTTTTAGTCAATTTGCGCCGCACCCTGATTTTTATTGCCAGCATTTTTTTCTGTGCGCTTATCTCTTCCAGTATCGGTGCTTTCACACTGGATGCACTTGGTATCGTGCCTGTCGGTGAACTTGGAAAAACCTGGGCATTTTGGTGGATGGGCGATAGCGTCGGTATGTTGATAGTGACTGCGCTGTTTGCGTGGTTATTGATTCCGCGCGTTCGCCAGAATACCCATGCACAGGCATTTTTGTTGTTGTGCGCCGGAGTGGGTCTGGTATTTTTTTTAGTCTCAGCGCTCGGGTATATCGAACACAGTGAAGCGCAGCGCCTTGCCGCCGCTGCACGAGAAATTACGCTCGCGGCAAAACTCGATCCGCACCCTTGGTATCAACCCAGCTGGTTACAATTTTCAGTACTCGCGATAGGTTTAACGCTCATTGGATTATTAACGGCGTATATCCGCACGCGCCAGGAACACGATGAATTGCTGCGTGAAAACCAAACGCGTCTTGAGGCGGAAGTGATGTCGCACACACAGGCATTACGCAAGGCCAATGATTGGCTGCTCAATGAGGTGGTGCAGCGCCAACAAACCCAAGAGCAATTGCAGGAGTCGCAAACCGCATTGCGCGCACGCGAACAACATCTGCGCAGCCTGCTCGATAATATTCCCGATCCTGTCTGGTTTAAAAATTTGGAGGGCGTTTACATCAGCTGTAATAAAGCCTTTGCCAAAATGCTTGGACAGAGTGAAGACAATATTATCGGTAAAACGGAAGACCAGTTGGTCGAACGCGAACTTGCAGAATTGTTTCGCCACAATGACCAGCAAGCATTAAAAACTGGCGAACTGCACCGTTACGAGCAAGCGATCAAAGTCAGTGAGCAAGAAAAGTATTTGTTAGATACCTTAAAAGTGGCAGTGCGCGATGAGCAAGGCAACGCAGTGGGCATCCTCGGTATAGGGCGCGATATTTCCGCGCAAAAAGAAGCGGAGCAACAATTGTCACTCGCCAAAGAAATTGCCGAGGAGGCGACACGTGCAAAAAGCCGCTTCCTCGCTAATATGAGCCATGAAATCCGCACCCCGCTCAATGCCGTATTGGGTTATACCCAATTGCTGATGCGCGACGAAAAATTTACCGGCAACCAGCGCGAACGTTTGCAATTAATTCTGGTGTCCAGCCAACGTCTGTTAGGTTTGATAAACGATGTGTTGGATTTATCCAAAATAGAATCCGGCGTGCTCAACCTGCGCAAGGAATATTTTGATTTGCATCAGGAAGTCGCTGATATCCAAACTATCATGGCCGAGCGCGCGCAAAATAAAGGTTTGAATTTAATCACCCAGGTTGATTTACCTGATCCCTATATCGTAAAAGGCGATCGGCAAAAAATCGGCCAGATATTATTAAATTTATTAGGAAACGCCATTAAATTTACACCCGAAGGCAGTGTGAGTTTGTATGTTGCCCACCTCGCGGGTGAAGTGGAGTTTGTGATTGGCGATACCGGCCCCGGAATTTCCGAGCAGGAATTGGCAGAATTATTTGCTGCATTCAAACAGGGGCAAGCGGGTGAGGACGCTGGCGGCACTGGTCTCGGTCTTACGCTGTCGCGTCACCTTGCGGAAGGTATGGGCGGCAGCTTGAAACTATCGAGTATTCTTGGTCAAGGTACGCTTGCGCATTTGCGTTTGCCATTGGTGAGTGAAAATATTGTGTTGGACACGCGCGATTCCCATCAGCAGACACAACACTTGCAAGCCGGCACGCAATGCAAAGTATTGGTAGTAGAAGACGACCAGGCCAGCTGCGAAATTCTGGTAGATCTGCTGCAACAAATCGGCTGCGAAACTTACGCAGCCCACGACGGACGTGAAGGCCTTGCACTGTGCCAGGTGCAACAGTTCGATATTATTTTTACTGACATCCGCATGCCGCATTTAAATGGTTTGGAAATGTTGCGCCGTTTGCGTGTACTACCGGCTTACAGCAATACGCCGATGGTGGCTGTCTCCGCTTCCAGCTTGGAGCATGAACGCACGTATTATTTGGCGCAGGGCTTCCAGGAGTTTATAGGAAAGCCCTATGCCTTCGATGATGTGTTTAAAGCCTTGCAGCACTATGCACAAGTGGATTTTGATAATGTTATAGGTGCAGTAAGCGAAGATAATGTTGTTGATGAGGTTGGTGTCGATTTAAATATTATCAAACCGGTATTGCAGGAATTGGCGGGCGTCGCCGCGAGCGGTGATATGACTGCGAGTAAAAAAATCATTGGCGACTTAAGTGTTACGCAGCTTGGCAAGCAGCGGCATCAACAATTGGTTAATGCCTTGCGCTTGTATGATTTAGAAAAAGTTGAAGCCTTAAGTAAAGGTTGGTTGGAAACGAGTGCCGAATAATTGCGGCATATAGATAGTTACAACATCAACGAAAAATACTTGGCCTCGAACGTCATCCCTTTGTTTTGATAAAACCGATGCGCATCTACCCGTTGCACACCGGAAACCAAACGTAACTGCACACATTCTTGCTCGCGGGCATAGTTAACAACCCAGTCAAAAAGCGCGGCACCATAGCCTTTGGATCGCTCTCCCTCTGTCGTAATCAAGTCATCTATTTCCAGATATTTACCCGAATATAGCCATTCAGCTATACGAATACCCGCTACAGATTTAACACCATTATCAGCAACATAAGCGAGTTGATAACCGTGATTTTTCTGCATGCGTTCAACAAGTGCGATAAAGCCATCAAGTGAAAGATGTGGGCGCAATTCAGATATAACGGTAAAGCATGCAATTATTTCTTCAGGTGTTCTTGCTAATTGAATTCGCATAAATCGATTCCGTGATTCAAAGTAAAATTTACAGGTTGTGAGATATTTTATTCCATCTCCAACATAAACGTCACCGGCCCGTCGTTAACCAAGCTCACTTGCATATCCGCTGCAAAAATTCCTGTGGCAACCTGCGGGTGTTTGCTGCGCATCTGTGTTACAAAATAATCATAGAGGGCTTCGGCTTGTGCAGGAGGTGCAGCGGAAGAAAAACCGGGACGCAGGCCTTTTTTGGTGTCGGCGGCGAGGGTGAATTGCGAGACGACTAAAACACCGCCGTCGATCTGCTGGACGCTGCAATTCATTTTATTATTTTCATCGGAAAAAATCCGGTAGGCGAGGATCTTGTCGATCAGTTTGTTGGCGGTTTCTTCGGTATCATCTTTTTGGATGCCGAGCAGTAATAAAATCCCCTGTTGGATTTCGCCGGTGATTTCTGCATTGACAGTGACCGATGCCTGTTTGACGCGCTGTACTAAACCTAACATAGTGAACCTGACATAAAAATCTTACTGAATAACATTAAACCACGCTCACAGATTTACGGTATTCGCTCGGGGTCATACCTACTTTTTTCTTGAACAGGGTATTAAAGGTAGCTTTGCTGTTAAATCCAACATCTAGCATGATATCGAGTACTGTTTTTTCCGATTGATTTCGGTTGGACAACATGCGCTTGGCTTCATCGATACGATAGGAGTTAATGAACTCAAAAAAATTGCAGTTAAAATGGCGGTTAATTATATTGGATAATAAACGTGCAGGGATACGCATTTGTATCGCCAGTTTTTCCAGCGTTAGCGCCGGGGTAAGATAAGGTTTTTCGGCTTCCATATACTGTGTGATTTGCGCAATCAGCTCAGGCGTTATTTTTTCCTTGGCTTGTTCAGGTTCATCTTTTGCGGGTTCTTCGCTGGGCGCCTGCCGCTGTTCCAACCCTTCAAACACACTGGAGTGCCCCAGGCCAAAAAAGATCAACACACTCACCATAAAGAAAGTGGTGTAGTTGCCAATCAATCCCATAATTTCAAAATTAGTGCTAATGCCAAAACTAATGGCAAGGATAATCATCGCTGCGACTAATACCGCCCAGAAACGAATCGCCAAAAATCCGATCACCAGGATTTTTAGCCAGGTTAAATCGATCTTATCGATATCGGAAAAATTGGTGCGGATATGTTGGGTGTAGTGTTTGATTTCGATCAGGCAAATAACCCCCAGTGCCACGCGGAATAGTTCGCGGAACAGGGTGACATAATTCATGATTTGTGGCGCGACAGATAAATCGTATTCCTCCTGGATGCTGACTTTATCGCTCACGTCCAGGCTGTAATAAAAAATTAATTGATAACCCGCATAGGCGATAAAGGGGAGCAAATAAATAATGTCTTTTAAGCGCAAGCGATAATCTTTGTAGATGAGCGAACGGGTATACCACAGCAGCAGTGGGCCTTCCAGCCAATAGCCAAAACCAAACACGTAGAATAAATCCGGCGACCACTTGATGGCGATATGGCGAAACTCGGCGCCGAAGCTGATCAAAATATCCAGCGGGATCGCGGCTTGTTGCAACAAAAAAAAGGCGAGGAAAACATTGCGGATATATTTGTCGCGCTTGATGGTAAGCAACAAGAGCGCAAACAAAATACACTGATAGGCTGTCATCAACAGCACTACATCATGGGTGTTAAAAATGACGTCATACATAGGTCACTGCTCCGCTGCGGCTGTACGGCATCTTATTAATTATCTACTCAGCCTGATCGTCAGTAAGGTGTTTATTTTCACTGTGCACAAGCGTGACAGTGGCAGGTCTTGCGCCTGCGGTTTGGATCATAACATCGAATTGTCCAGTACAAGAAGCTGCTGTAAAACCTGACTGCAAAAATAACAACGGAGCCAAGCGGGCTCCGTTGTTATCGTTTTGGTTGCCAGGAAGATCAAGCCAATTGGTCGCCGGTTTGGAGCAAGCTTTTTGCTAAATCATCGGTGGCGCGGATCAAGGCGTCTACTATGCCCGGTTCGCGTGAGGCGTGGCCCGCTTCGCGGATAATTTGCAGCTCGGAACCCGGCCAGGCTTTGTGTAGCGCGTAGGCGTTATCGAGCGGGCAGATTACATCGTAGCGGCCGTGCACAATGGTGCCGGGAATGCCGGCAAGTTTGTGGGCATCGCGCAAAATCTGGTTGTGTTCAAGGAAGGCATCATTCACAAAATAGTGTGCCTCGATGCGTGCAAGTGAGAGTGCGCGATGCGGTTCGGTAAAGGAATCGACTACATCCTGACAGGGCTTCAGGGTGGCGGTGCGCCCTTCCCAACCTGACCAGATTTTTGCGGCCGTCATCTGTTGGATTTGGTTGTCGCCGATCAGTTGTCGGTAGTAGGCGCCGATCATATCGCTGCGTTCCGCTTCGGGAATTTGCGCAACAAAGTCATCCCAATAATCGGGGAATAAACGGCTGGCGCCCTCCTGGTAAAACCAGAGCAGGTCTTCGCGGCGACAGAGGAAAATGCCGCGCAAAATTAAACCCAGCACCCGCTCAGGGTAAGTTTGTGCGTAGACGAGGCTGAGCGTTGAGCCCCATGAACCGCCGAACAACACCCATTTATCGATGCCGAGGGTGGTGCGGATCACTTCAATATCTTCCACCAGTTTTTGTGTGGTGTTGCCTTCCAATTCTGCATGCGGGCGCGAGCGGCCTGCGCCGCGTTGGTCAAACAAGACGATGCGATAGACTTCCGGATCAAAAAAGCGGCGGTCATATTTGCCGCAACCTGCACCTGGCCCGCCGTGAACAAACAGCACAGGAATGCCATCGGGGTTGCCGGATTCATCGACATACAATTCGTGGGGAGGCTCTACGGCAATTTGGTGACGCTGGTAGGGTTTTATCTCGGGATAAAAAATCTGCATAAACTCGCCTTGTTCGGGTCAATCACATGGGGATGCGCGCGGGATAACGTTCAATAAAGGTAGCACAGCAGCTCTTGTAAGCGATCACTTTTTGCGACGAAAAACAAACCTTTAGCACAAATTGACCGGCATTTAGGGGGCGCGCGCCGATTGGCCGTTTAACATTTAATCGTTTACTGACATAGACTGTCAGTAGCGCTGGCTAGCATAGCGCATCCCCTCACTGATCCAGAGTCTTTTATGCATCGCGCCGAACGCCTTTTCCAGCTCACTACCCTGTTGCGCAACCGTCGCACTGTGCTCACCGCCAAGCAAATGAGCGAACACCTGCGCGTTTCGGAGCGCACGATTTACCGCGATATCCAATCGCTCAGTTTGTCCGGTGTGCCGATTGAGGGCGAAGCGGGGGTGGGCTATCGCCTGTCACACCGCTACCAGTTGCCGCCGCTGATGTTTGATCGCGAAGAAGTTGAGGCGCTGTTGCTCGGCGCGCGCATGGTGAGCAGTTGGGGCGATACGGATATGGCGATCCACGCCAATCAGGCGATCCAGAAAATCCTCTCGGTATTGCCTGATCATTTGCGCCACAGCGATGAAAGCCTGCCGCTGCTGGTGCCCAACATGGAAGAGGTGCAAAAGTATTACACCGCCCACAGCCAACCGATGCGCGAGGCGATTCGGTTGCGCCAGCGGGTGGCGATCGATTATGTGCGCGCCGATGAACAACACAGCTCGCGCACCATTGAACCGCTCGGCATGATTTTCTGGGGCAAGGTGTGGACGCTGGTGGCCTGGTGCCATCTGCGCGATGACTATCGCACCTTTCGCTTGGATCGCATCCAGTCCATTGTCGTCACCGATGAAAAATTCGAGACCAGCGAGAGCAAAAGCCTCAAACATTTTTTGCATCTGATGAAAGAAAAATACGCGCAGGAACCGGATGCAACTGCGCCGCACGACTGTTAATCCGCTTAACAAACCTTGAATTGCCCTTGTGCAACTGCCTTGTTACCCTGAGCCATCATCTCAGGAGATCAATATGAACCTTCGCACGCTCAGCTTCGCTCTGTGCATCGCCGCCATCACACCTTTTGCAAACGCAAAAACGCTTTCAGTAAAAACCCTTGCAGTAAAAACAGAGACAGGCAACATCCAGGTTAAAACCATTGCCGAAGGCCTGGAAAATATTTGGGGCATGGCTTTTTTACCTGACGGCAGCATGCTGGTCACCGAGCGTCGCGGGCGTATGCGAATTGTGAGTGCCGACGGCAAGGTCGGTGCGCCGCTCACCGGTCTACCGGAAATTTATGCGCAGGGCCAAGGTGGTTTGCTCGATGTAGTGCTTGCGCCCGATTTTGCTACCAGCAAAAAAATCTATTTCAGTTACTCTGAGCCAGGTAAAGGCGGCAATAGCACCGCTGTGAGTTTTGCCACGCTCAATGGCAACAAACTGGAAAACCTGACGCGAGTATTTAGCCAGCAACCGAAAATCGATTCGGGCGCGCATTTTGGTTCGCGTTTAGTCTGGGCGCCCGACGGGACATTATTTATTACACTGGGCGATCGCTACAGCGAAAAAGACAAAGCACAAACACTCGATAATCACCAAGGCAAAGTGGTGCGCATTAATGCCGATGGTACAGTGCCTAAAGATAACCCCTTCGTAAAAACACCGGGTGCATTGCCAGAGATTTGGTCCTATGGTCACCGCAATATGCAAGGTGCTGCAATTAATCCCATTACTAAAGAATTGTGGACCGGTGAACATGGGCCTCAAGGTGGCGATGAATTAAATATTGACCGCGCTGCAAAAAATTATGGCTGGCCAGTGATTACCTACGGTGAAAATTACGGCGGCGGAAAAATTGGCGAAGGCACACACAAAGAAGGCATGGAGCAGCCCAATTACAAATGGGTGCCATCCATTGCTACTGCGGGATTTATTTTTTACACCGGCGATAAATTTCCGCAGTGGAAAAATAATATCTTGCTCACCAGCCTGAAAGATAAAACCTTCGTCCGTTTAGTGGTTGATGGCGAAAAAATTACCAAAGAAGAGCGTTTGCTTGCCAAAGAATTGGATCAACGCCTGCGCCACGTAGTACAAGGTCCTGATGGCTTGGTGTATTTGGTCACTGATGAAAGCAAAGCCAAAATTTACCAATTATCCCCACAATAACAACTCGTAGGGGCGCCGCTTGCTGCGCCCAACACATCATGCAGAACGACTATATTTTTGTCTACGGTACCTTAAGGCGCGCCTGCTCAACAGGCGCGCATCAAACTTATTTGGCGGAAGCTGAGTTTATTGATAGCGCAAAAGTCAGCGGCAATTTGTACCGCGTGAGTTACTACCCGGCGCTGGTGTTGGACGATTCGGCCGGGCAAGTGATTGGGGAAGTGTATCGACTAAGTTCCCCTGACCAACTATTGCGTTTGGATGCCTATGAGGAATGTACTTATCCATCGCAACCGAATCAGGAGTATCAACGCAAGAAAATAGATGTGATTACGGCAGCAGGTATAGTGATGTCTGCTTGGGTTTATTCTTATCAGCATCCAATCACGGATTTGGATGTAATCGCCAGCGGCGATTTTTTGAATCCATAACACTAATTTAATTTACTACTGCAAGTGGCATAGGTAGCTCGGTTTTTTGTGCTGCACCACTGCCAATCATTTCATCGTAGGGCGAGTGCATTACTAACCAGCAGCGTTCAAAGCCCATTTCTTTTAATGCTAATTGTGCGCGATACAAACTTGGAAATTTACGCAACTTGCCCGCATCATCTTTCAGTAATCGAGCTAACTCACTCTGCCCTTCGGGTTCGTTAGTAATACCTGCTAAATAATGTACACAGTCGCTGTAACTAAAAATCAAGGCCCGCGTACTGGTGTTCATGATTTAATTCCTTGAATCACAGTGCAGGTATAATTGCGACAGTAGCGACGTTCAGCCCAGCGCTGATAAATTTTATCGACAACACCGGACCACATTTTCCAACGCAAGGGTTTCCATAAAAATCCTATCGGTGTAAAGGACCAGGCAATCACGTTTGCTTCCACACCCAAGCGCCAGCTGCCATCGGGCATTTGCAAATGTAAGTTGCGCAGCATCTGCTCTTGCTCTTCGTCGGTGAGTTGTAATAGCTGATGTATATCAACGAGTGTTAATCCCGCATGTTTAAGTTTGCGTAAAAGAGCCATTTCCCGCGCGCACAATGGGCATCGGCCATCATAATAGAGCTGGGCGCGATTAGTGGGTTGGGGCAATGGCATGGGTATGATCCTCGATATGCTGGTTAACCAGCTTCCATAAGTTTGTACGTGCACTTCTGCTGTTGCGATCACCATCCCGCATGCTGGATTTTCACTCCATGAACGAGTATGTTGTGCTCCGTTTTGTTAATGATCGCGCCCCTTCCGGAGAGTTTGCATGAGCCAATTCCGCGCCCTGAATTACGATATTGATCCGGTCTTCCATGCCGCGAATAAACCTACCGCTAAAGTGGGTGTGCTGATTACCAATCTGGGTACACCCGACGCCCCCACGCCCTCGGCTTTGCGCCGCTATCTGGGGGAATTTTTATCGGACCCTCGGGTAATCGAAATTCCAAAACTGGTTTGGTTTTTTATTTTGCACGGTATTATTTTGCGCGTGCGTCCAAAAAAATCCGCCAAACTGTATCAGGGGGTGTGGACCAGTGAAGGTTCACCGCTGCTGGCAATCAGCAAGCAGCAGCAAGCGGCGATACAGGAACAATTGGGCGATGGTTATAGTTTGAAACTCGGTATGCGCTACGGCAATCCCTCTATCGCAAGCGCTTTGCGTGAATTGCAAACTGAAGGTGTGCGTAAAATTGTCGTGCTTCCACTTTATCCGCAATATGCAGGGCCTACTACGGGCTCGACCTTCGATGCTGTTGCAAAAGAATTTAAAGAGTGGCGCTGGGTTCCGGAATTGCATTTTATTAATAATTATTGCGATGAACCTTTGTATATTGATGCACTCGCTAATTCGGTGCGCGAACACATTGAAAAAAATGGCAAGCCGCAAAAAATTATTTTCTCTTATCATGGAACGCCCAAACGTAATCTTGAATTGGGTGATCCCTATTACTGCCTCTGCATTAAAACCACACGTCTTGTAGCAGAAAAATTAGGCTTGAATAAAGATGATTACATGGCCTGTTTCCAATCGCGCTTTGGTTACGCTGAATGGCTAAAGCCTTATACCGATGAAACCCTGAAGAATTTACCCGCTGAAGGGATCAAAAATATTGCGATTTTATCACCCGCGTTTAGCGCTGATTGTTTGGAAACCCTGGAAGAACTGGCGGTGGAAAATCGCCATACTTTTATGGATGCCGGTGGGGAGCACTACCAATATATACCGGCACTCAATGATCGTGCTGATCATATTCAAGCATTGGCGCAATTAATCCGCCGCAATTAGGTAGCACATGCGGAATTAAAAAATTCTTATTGTGCAGTAATTAGGGATCGATACTGCACGTTTGTCACAAAACCTCAATCGACAAACCCCCTCCAAGTGTTTAGGCTGTAATGTATCGGCTGCGTTATTCCAATACGCAGCCCACTTTCTGTGCAGGTAATTCCTGTTTTATCCTGATTAACTGTTCGACCTAATAGGAGTGTTTTATGAAAAAGTTAATTGTGGCGCCATTATTCCTTATGCTTTCCTGTTTTCCTTTAGTGAGTACGGCAGGATCTGAATCCGGGCTTTATATCGGTGGTAGCGTCGGCCAAACCTCGGTTGAGTCTGATTTTGGCGGTGACACATCGTTTAAGTTGGATGATGACGATAATGGCTATAAAGTTTTTTTTGGATACAACTTCGGGTTGGTACCGTTTTTGGATTTGGCAGTGGAGGCGGATTATCGCGAGTATGGAAAATTTGGCAATGAAAACCTGAATACTGAAATTGTGTCATCAGAATTATTTGGTGTACTGGGGTTCAATTTTGGCCCGCTTGGGCTCTTCGGTAAGCTGGGTTATTCCGATACAGATTTGGATTCAATTATCGATGATATTGATTCCAATGATTCAGAATCGGCAACCGCCTATGGCGCGGGCGCAAAACTGAGTTTTGGATCTTTTGGTATCAGGGCCGAATATGAAGTGCTTGATCTTGACGCTGTTGATGATCTGAATATGATTTCCGTTGGTGCGACCTATACGTTTTAATCGCCTTTAACGCGATAGTGCGCGATTACTAGTGGCTGTATATCTCTGTGTAGCAATTAGTAATCGCGCAATACAATTCTTGCTTTTGCTCCCTGCATACACCTGCGATAAATTACCCACTCTCATGCATCGCCCCAGCTGTTACTTTCCTGTAAAAATCCTCGACAGATGTTTTTATTTTCCCTCCGCCATACAATGCCGCGGTGTTTTTATGCACACACGTCCTTGGTGAAGTAACTGCAGTGCCAATGTCTTAATCAAACCTCGTTTTAATAATTACCCAAAGGATTAATCATGAGTTTCAAGAATCGATCTTCACTCTTTACCAATATATTAGGCGGTTTACTTTTTAGTGGTGTTGCCTTGCAAGCAAATGCAATTCCATTTGAAGTTGATATCACCGTCGATAATTCCTATGCGCTTTACTACGGTACAGAAACACAAGCAACTAACTTTGTTGGTAGCGATGGCGATTGGACCACTACCGAGAGCTACGCTTTTGATCTCCCGACTAACAATTTTATTTATGTTGTGACTCAATCGGATATTGCAGTTGCCCAAGGCTTCTTGGCGCAGTTTACTAATTTGTTGAACAACGACCGTTTTTACAGCAATGACCCGCAATGGCAAGTGACCGCCACTGGCCGTTATGGTTTCGCACCCTATTCAGGGACAGCCAGTGATTTTGCCGAGTTGACCAGTCAATTGTTGTTGGCAAATGCGGGTAATAACCCTTCTGGCGGCTGGGTTGCAACTACCGCAGGCGATGGCAATGGTGCAAGCCCATGGGGTTTGCGTCCGGAGATTGATGCAGCGGCACGTTGGTCCTGGTATAGCAGCAATGGCGATACCAATCCAACATCCCCCGGCTTTAATCACGACGAATACCTGATCTTCCGTATTTCGGTGGATGCGCAAGAAGTACCAGAGCCAAGCGGTTTGCTGCTGATGGGTTTGGGCTTGTTAGGCCTGTGTGCAGCGAGAAAGCGTCGCGCGTAAATGCGTTATTCGATTGCGCCGTCAGGCGCAATCGAATGTAGCTTATCTACAAAAGCACATTATTTTTTATTCAACACCGCCAACAACAATACCCAAAAACATAACACCAAATTAAATAACGGTATCTGTAATTCATCCGGCATGGCATAAACAACGCACACTGCCGGAGTCCACACCAGCCAATTCGATAAAATCACTGTGGGAATTTTTACGCTGAAAAATTCTTTGGTCATCGCTTTTTTTGTTTCGGCAATATTCCAGTTGGACTCCATCCACAAATACACAATCGTAATGCCCGGCGCTGCCCAGAGTGCGCTGTAAAGGAATTGGTCTGCCGCCATTTTCGTGGCGATGGTTTTTATATCGTTGCCGTTGCCGAACCAGTCAGCCTGCAGGCGATAGAAAAAATCCACCTCCATACCTTTTAATCCCCAAAAGACGACATAAAAAACCAGCAGGCCTACAACATTGCGATTAGGGGCGAGGCTTTTGGTCAACAGCAAATATAAAAATGGAATAAGTCCACCAAACAACGCTGTGGCGATAAAAGAATAACCAAAACCATAGGCCTGTTTTAGTTCGCCAAATAAGATGAATACAGGTTTGGAAGCGGGAACAAAAAAATAAATCAGCAAAATACTGGCGGCAAATAATTGCAATACCAAACCGGGTAGAAGATTTTTTTTGAGCGCGGCGATGATGGACTGTTTGATGCTCATTAATGTTGCCCGGTGCTAGCCAGATCAGCTGGTGAGGGTATAAAGGATGCGAAAAAAATCCCCGTTGTTTTCACTCCGGGGATTTTTCTCGCATAACGACAATAATTCGTTAGGCTTTTTTGCCGCGCTTACGCTCGTTTTCGGTGAGCAGCTTTTTACGCAGGCGGATGCTTTGTGGCGTTACTTCTACCAACTCGTCATCTTCAATAAATTCCAGCGCTTGTTCCAGGGTGTGACGAATGGGCGGTGACAGGGTCAGCGCATCGTCGGTACCGGAAGCACGAACGTTGGTTAATTGCTTGGCTTTGGTTGGGTTTACGACCAGGTCGTTAGAGCGCGAGTGGATACCCACGATCTGGCCTTCGTAAACTTCAACACCGGCGCCGAGGAACAAACGGCCGCGCTCTTGCAGAGGGTGCAGGCCGTAGGCGAGGGTTTTGCCTTTCACCATGGACACCAACACGCCGTTTTGGCGGCTGGCCACTTCGCCGTCTTTTACCGGACCGTAGTGGTCAAAAATACTGGTCATAATGCCTGAACCAGACGTCATGGTGAGGAACTGGCCACGGAAACCGATCAAGCCACGCGATGGGCACAGGAATTCCAGCTTGATACGGCCCTTGCCGTCCGGCTCCATATTCGTCAGTTCGCCTTTGCGCAGGCCCAACTCTTCCATCACTTTACCTTGGTGTTCTTCTTCAACGTCGATCACCACTTGTTCGAAGGGTTCGTGCACTTCGCCATCGACGATTTTCTTCACTACTTCCGGACGCGATACACCCAGCTCGTAACCTTCGCGACGCATATTTTCGATCAATACCGACAGATGCAACTCACCGCGGCCAGACACGATAAATTTATCCGGTGAATCGCCTTGTTGAACACGCAACGCAACGTTGGCGATTAATTCCTGATCCAGACGATCTTTAATATTACGGCTAGTCACGTACTTGCCTTCTTTACCGGCGAAGGGTGAATCGTTTACCTGGAAGGTCATGCTAACGGTTGGTTCGTCAATCGATAGTGCAGGCAATGCTTCGATGCAATCCGGGCTACACAGGGTATCGGAGATGCCGAGTTTATCCACACCGGTAATACAGACGATGTCGCCCGCGTAGGCCTTGTCAGTTTCGATACGTTGCAGGCCGTGGTAGCCCATCACTTGCAGCACTTTGGCTTTGCGCTGGTTGCCTTCATGGTCAACCACCACGATTTGCTGGTTGGGCGAGAGGCTGCCGCGGGTGATACGGCCAATACCGATAACGCCCACGTAACTGCTGTAATCCAATGCAGAGATTTGCATTTGGAATGGGCCGTCAAGGTCAACTTTTGGCGGTTGCACTTTATCGACGATCATTTGGAACAGTGGGGTCATGTCTTCGGCGATATCATCGGGTGACAGGCCGGCAACACCATTCAATGCGGAGGCGTAGATGATGGGGAAATCGAGCTGCTCATCGGTGGCGCCCAAACGGTCAAACAGGTCGAATACCTGGTCAACAACCCACTCAGGGCGCGCGCCGGGGCGGTCAATCTTGTTAATGACCACAATCGGGTTCAAGCCTTGTTCAAACGCTTTAGAGGTTACGAAGCGGGTTTGTGGCATAGGGCCGCCAACGGCATCAACGATCAGCAGTACCGAGTCAACCATCGACAACACACGCTCTACTTCACCGCCGAAGTCGGCGTGGCCGGGGGTATCCACGATATTGATGCGGTAATCGTTCCACTTGATGGCGGTGTTCTTGGCCAGAATCGTAATGCCGCGTTCACGCTCCTGATCGTTGCTGTCCATGATCAGGTCGCCGCTGTCTTCACGGCGGTCGAGGGTGCCGGATTGACGCAACAATTGGTCAACCATAGAGGTTTTACCGTGGTCAACGTGGGCGATAATGGCGATATTGCGCAGTTTTTCGATAGCTGATTGATCTGTCACTGTGGGATTTCTCTTTGGGTATGCGCCTGGATAAGGCAAAAGGGGGAAGCGTAAAAAGGCGCGCATTATACCTATGAAGGTGTTGCACGGATATGCTTCCCATAGCTCTATTTGGTGAAATTTTAAGCTAGTGGTGTAAATACTTCACGTATATACTTGGTGTGGCTACGCAATGGAGGAATATTTATGACACTTGCCCGTGTTTTCCAGTCGGGGAACAGCCAAGCCGTAAGGCTCCCCAAAGAGTTTCGTTTTGATGTTGATCAGGTTGAAATTTTCCGCCGCGGGGATGAAATTATCCTTCGCGCTGTAAACCCTGATGCCGGGGCTATATTTGATGCGCTTACTCGTCTGCCGTCCGATTTTATGGAGCAAGGCCGGGATGACTTGCCACCCCAGGAAAGGGAAGGTTTTTAAAAAAGGATTGTTATGACAACACGTTATCTGCTCGATACCAATATCTGCATTTATATTGCCAAATATAATCCCGCCACAGTCCGCGCACGTTTCGCGCAACATGCCGCAAATGAACTGGCAATGTCGGTTATCACCTTGGGTGAACTGCGCTTCGGTGCAGAGAAAAGCCAAGCACGGGAACGGGCAATGACGGTTATTGATGAACTTGCCAGCCTGATGGCTATTGCAGAGCTTTCTGAAGAAGTCGCGACACATTACGGCGACATTCGCGCCCGCTTACAAAAATCCGGCCAGATAATTGGCAATAATGATTTATGGCTCGCCGCCCAAGCGCGTGCGCAAGATTGGGTGTTGGTTACGAATAATGAAAAAGAGTTTTTAAGGGTTGAGGGGTTGAGAGTGGAGAATTGGGTGTAGTGGCCGATGTGTTTATCCAACATAACGACTATTATTTTTTGCGATTTTTCTCACTAAAACCGCAATCCCCGCCGAGCCATAAAACTGTACTAAAAACACCGCGCTAAACACCAGCAAACTGGTGCCCAAACCAGAGACTGGAAAAAACGGTTTTATCGTTTCCAGTGCAACCAGATTTTCCAGTGCAATCGTCAGCAGCGGGTGGATAAAAAAAATCGGGAAGCTCAATTCTGCCAGCCAGCATAAGTGCTGTTGTAGCCAGGGGCGAATATGGCGGCAGAGTGCGAGCATAGCGATGCAGCCGAACAGGATTTGGATAAATTGTAAATCCCAGCCTTCATACAAAAATGCTGCTTTGTGATAGTTGCCAACGTGAACCAAAACGTAGGTTTGCACCAGCGCCGTGGTGGCGATAATAAACAAACTCATACCAAGCATTGGCCAGTGCCAGCGACGTAACTGTTCGTTGTACTGCGAAAATAAAATCCCGAGTAAATAATAAGGTGTGAAATAAATAAGCGATTGTAAAAAATTGGAGTTGGATTGCGGGCGATGCATGAACAATGCAATCAGTGAAAACAGGAGTAAAACGAAAATTTGTGTTGATAGGTTTGCGCGAATATAAACAAGGTGTAATGGCGAACACAAAAAGGTGAGAAAAATAAACGGAATATACCAATGCGGATAAAGCACATAGCCGTTGCGTATTGTGTACCAGGCATTGAGAGAATTCTGTTGCCAGCTGAGCCCGTCTTGCCACCAGCCGAACATGCGAATCGATAAAGCGACCAGAGAAATCACTACGAAAGGGATGAGCAGTGACTTGGCTTTCCTGGTGATAAATCGCGCGTAACCAAAGCGTGGATAAAAAACACGATGAAAGAAAAATCCGGAAATAAACACAAACAATCCGGTGCCGCCGCGCAAGAGATTTTCCAGCAGCGCCGGGAATACCGGCTGCGCAAGAAAAATAGAATGCCCGAGAACAATCATGGCAATTGCCATGCCGCGCAGGTAATCAAATTCAGCGAATCGCTCCCTCGGTATTGTCACCGGTGGGGGTTTCATGAAATGGCACAGGCACTCTTGGGTTCGGGGCGATATACACCGACGTTTAATTTACCTGCATCTTTCAAATTGGCAGCATGCAGTTGGCTCATCACGCCTTTTTGGCAATAGAGATAATACTGGCGGCTCATATCAAGATTGGCGAAGTTGTGATTGAGCGAGTAAAACGGAATCGTGCGCACTTCTACATTGGCGATTTTTAATGGATTGGCTTCTTGCTCATCCGGGTGGCGAATATCGATAACGATATCGGGTGAATGCACCTCACTTACCACTGGCACAGATAAATCTGCATCCAACTCATCGACAATTTCATCGATATTTTGCGCACGGCGCTCTTCAATAGCGCGCTCCAATACCGCCATATCAAAACGCGATTCTTCGTATTCCACTTTGTGCAATTTTGCGCGCGTAGTCGGGTTGACGGAAATCACGCCGCAATATTCCGGCATGCTCGCGGCAAAACTTTCCGTACCGATTTTACGTGAGAGATTGATGATGTCGCCTTTGTCCATAGTGGCAAGTGGGCGCAGCACAACCATGTCAACAGCGCGATCAATTACATTTAAATTAACCAAGGTCTGGCTGGACACTTGCGCCACACTTTCGCCGGTAACCAGTGCCGGAATTTCGAGTGATTCAGCGACTTTTTCTGCCGCGCGCAACATCATGCGTTTAAGGGTGACGCCCATGTAGGGGTTGTCTACCTTTTCTAAAATTTCGCGCACCACATCCTCAAAGGGCACTGTGACAAATTTTACCCGGTGCGATGCGCCGTATTTATTCCACAAATAATAGGCAACTTCTTTTACGCCGATTTCATGCGCGCGTCCGCCGAGGTTAAAAAAGCAGTAGTGCGCGCGCAGGCCGCGTTTGATACATAAATAGGTGGAGACGGTGGAATCGAATCCGCCGGAGATTAACGACAGCACCGGATCTTGTGCGCCCAGTGGAAATCCACCCAAGCCCTGGGTTTTACTGGTCAGCACCCACACTCGCTCGCCTTTGATTTCGAGCGGTACTATCACATCGGGTTTATGCAGGCTTACACCTTTGGCATCCGAGTGCTGCAACAAACCGCCGCCCACATATTGCTCGACTTCAACCGAAGTGAAGTCATGTTTGCCCACGCGTTTGACGCGCACGCAGAAGGTTTTGCCGGCGATGCCATCGCGCCAGTGACGCAATGTGTGCTGGAAAATCGATTCCAAATCGCCGAGTGGGTAGTCATTCAGCAAGGCAAAGTTGGCGATGCCGGGGGTGCGCGCCAGCACATCAGACACTTGTGCGACCACTTGCTCGTTGGCTTCGGGGCAGCGGATCTCAATCTTTTCCCAATCGCGCTGCACATCAATATCGACACCTAGATTCCCTAGCAGGAGACGCAGGTTGTCGCGCAGCTGCTTGATAAAGCGCTTCCGCACCGGCGGGCTTTTGATGATGATTTCGGAAAAAACCTTAACGACAAAATGCATGGGACGTGTGCCTGACAGGATGCAGCGGATGCTGGCTGGGTAAAAAGGCGGCGATTATACAGACATAAGGGCGCCAGAGTCTTGGCCTTGGCGGCGGTTGCACGCCTGTAAAATCGTGTTGCGGATATGACATACGCCAGCTTTGCTGCTAGAACTTAACCTTAGATACTCGTCGCAACTATTTTTTACCGGCAAAGGGATGAACCATATGATCCGCAATATCAATCTCGGCGCTCGCCTCACCTTGGGTTTTGGTGTGTTGGCACTCATCATTCTTATCCAGGGCGCGATGGCTCTGAACAAGATGTCGAATATGCATATCAGCCAGGATGAGGTCACTGAAAAGTGGCTGCCCTCAATTATGGCGATTGCCAACCTGAAGTACACCATCACCCGCTATCGGGTATTTGCCTTGCGCATCATAGTAGATCCCTCGGCGAGTGGACTGGCGAGCACAAAAAACCAGCTGTCCGAGATTGAGAGAGATCTGGATAAAGCCATTGAAAAGTACGACTCACTGATTAGCGATGATGGGGAGCGGCGCATATTCAAAGATCTTGTCGATAGCAAGAGACGCTATATTGCCAACGTGCAACAAGTCGTCAGCTTAGTGGAGAATGGCAATCTGGAGGACGCCAAGGCGTTTATTGAGCGCGAGCAAAACCCGTTAGCTGAAGAAATGGTTGAGGGGCTGGTAACGCTCTTCCAGATTAATAGTGCGGGCGCAACTGCCTCTACTCTTCAGGCTGACGAGGCCTATGCAACCAGCAAATTGCTCACTATGGTAACGATTGCTATTGCCTTGGTGCTTACCGGCGTGTTGTCGTGGGTGGTGACCAAAAGTATTACCGCACCCATCCAGAATGCCTTGCTCGCGACCGAGCGGGTCGCGGGCGGCAACCTGACCCAGCGCATCGAGTCCGACGGCCAGGATGAACCTGCGCGGTTGCTCGCCGGTTTGGCGGTGATGCAGGATAATTTGCGCAGTACCATCAGCGAGATCGCCAATTCTTCTACCCAACTGGCCGCAGCAACTGAGGAATTAAGCTCTGTCGCCGAGGATGCCACACGCACCCTGCACCGCCAGAACGATGAAATCCAGCAGGCGGCGACAGCGGTGACTGAAATGAGCACCGCCGTGGAAGAAGTGGCGCGCAATGCCAGCAGTACCGCGGAGGCCTCCAATGAATCAGCGCGCTTTGCCAAAGAAGGGCGCGAACGCGTCCAGCAAACCGTCGCATCGATCCAATCCATGACCACTGAAGTGCTCAAAACCTCGCAACTGGTCGAAGGGTTGGCGGGGCAATCGCAGGATATCGCCAAAGTGTTGGATGTAATTCGCGCCATTGCCGAACAAACCAACCTGCTCGCGTTAAATGCCGCGATTGAAGCGGCGCGGGCAGGCGAGGCGGGGCGTGGGTTTGCGGTGGTTGCCGATGAAGTGCGGGCACTGGCAAGCCGCACCCGCACCTCCACCCAGGAAATTGAAGAGATGATGGGTAAAATTCAAAGCGGCTCCAGCGCGGCGGCGGAAAGTATGCGCAGCAGCGCCGCATACACCCAGGGCACACTCGATGTGGCAGTGGATGCGGGCAAGGCCCTGGATGAGATCTTCAACCGCAGCGGCCTGATTAGCGACCGTAATCTGCTGATTGCCACTGCCTCGGAAGAACAGGCGGCGGTAGCGCGCGAGGTGGATCGCAATATCGTCAACATCAGCGACCTATCTACCCAGACTGCGGCGGGCGCCAACCAGACCAGTGCCTCGGCGAGTGAGCTGGCGCGGCTGGCAACCAGCCTCAATGGGTTAGTTGCGCGTTTTGTGCTTTAGCGTGCCCTAGCTTCCGGGCGGAGCCTATTTAGAAATGGCGCCCTATCCATAAACCAAAACCCCCGGCGTGCCGGGGGTTTTGGTGTTACAGAGCTTGGTCTGTACTACTTCGAGCGGAAAATCAGCTCTTTAATTTTTGCCAGCTTGGGCGATACCACCGGCACGGTCAGCATGGTACTGGCCACCGCCATAATCAGCAGCGCGGTAAAGGTCTCGCTGGTAATGATTTGTTTATCGAGCAAGACGTTGGCGAAGATAATCATAATCAGCGCCTTGGTCTGCAACAGCCAGCCGATAATCGAGGCCTCGCCTTTTTGCCATTTCAGGATTTTACCTGCCGCATGGACACCCACCAGCTTGCCCGATACTGAAGCAACCAACAGAATCGCCGCCGCCACAAATACCGCTGTGCCACCCACATCCCAATTGGTACGCAAACCGGTGCTAAGGAAGAATACCGGCATGATGATCATCAAGACAAAATGGCGCAGCTTGTCCATATCTTCCTGGTTAAACCAGTCTGCATCCATCACTGCACCGGCGAGGAAAGCACCCACCATAAAATGCAGGCCAGCCCAATCGGCAGCCAGACCGATAATCGCCAGCCAGATAAAACCGGAATACCAGCGATCTTTTTCCTGAATTGCGACCATCAGCTTACGGAACAGATAGGCGGCAACGGCGAAGCCAACGAGGAACATGCCCTGGCGGCCAACACGCTCCCAATCCAGCAGGATTAACGCCAATACGCCCCAGATGGCGATGTCGTCGAGGCTGGCGTAACGCAAAATGCGTTGGCCTATCGGTTGACGC
>Ga0307408_100000252_pt1 | contig 54975 bp, 35 predicted proteins | sample 322Cmetagenome_FD_202116 | JGI IMG/M metagenome (GOLD analysis project Ga0307408, IMG submission 202116) | Maize rhizosphere microbial communities from greenhouse at UC Davis, California, United States - 322HYB-C-3 | ecosystem: Host-associated > Plants > Roots > Rhizosphere > Soil | place... | reverse complement strand
AACGGTATAGTGTCGCCTTTAATGACCAGCGCAGCCGCACGGAGCATCCCATGACTTACGAAGAATACCTCGATGAAGTAACCACCCTGATGGTGGAAAAATACGACCTGGCGGACAAGGCCGCCATCAAGATCGTGGTCGATGCGCAGGATGCCGAGTTCTTCGTCAAACATGACGACGACAAGCGCCTGCGCAATATCGACCAGGCGCACAAGGATGCGAAAACGCTGTACCTGGCCGCCACCGGCAAAGGCAAGAAAGCCTGAGCGCAAGGTCAGCGGTACGCGGCCTCCGCCACATGGGTGTCGAGGAATTCCCGCAGCGCCGTGACTTTGCCGTCACGGACGGTAAACACGTGCACCCAGTCACTTGCAAATTGCTTGCCTGTGGCGCGCACGGTGAAACTGTAATGGCCCAGCACCACCACGCGCGGGCCTTGCGCAATGTATTCCATCGGCTCGAACACATTGACTTGCTGCGCCGCGCCCATTTGCTCAAAGAATTCCATCACACGCCCGCAGCCATGGCGCCGCCCGGTGAACGGGGCGCCCGGCACGTCCGGCAATTCCCATGAAATGTCCTCGGCAAAATACGATTTCAGGCTGGCGATCTCGCCCTTCTGGAAGGCGTCGTAGCACTGCTTGACGACATTGACGTTGGCTTGCTCGTCCATGGTGGCCTCTCGGAGTCGGTGGGGGGACTTCCAGTATTGCCGGGCGAGGGGCGAAACTCAAGGTCAGGCTTTGCGCACGAATTCCGTCTTCAGGCCCATCTGGCCAAAGCCCTCGATCTTGCAGTCGATATCGTGGTCGCCATCGACCAGGCGGATATTTTTCACCTTGGTGCCTTGCTTGACGGTGCCGCCGCCGCCCTTGAGTTTCAAATCCTTGATGACGACCACGGTGTCGCCGTCTTGCAGCGTGTTGCCGGAGGCGTCGCGCCAGACGCGCGCCGTCTCGGCGGGCGCGTCCGCGCCGGCCACCGGCCATTCGTGCGCGCACTCGGGGCAGACGTATTGGCCCATGCCATCTTCATAGGTCAGGGCGGAGGAACATTGTGGGCAGGGAGGCAGGGAAGACATGGGATTTACACTCGGATAGGGGAAACCCTGAATTGTATCAGGTGCGCCATGGCTGTAACTTCAGGTGGCCACCGCTGCGGAATGCCATTTCGCGTGGTCTTTCCGGCACGGAAATAGAACGTTGGTGCTGCGTAATTTGCAATTCTTGTGTAAGGTGTTGCCAAGCCCGGTAACCCTTTTGAAAGCAACCCAGCATGGCCAGTGAAGCACCGCTCTACAAGAATCAGGTAATGCTGTTGTCGCAGAGTTTCTTTATCAAGGATAACCAGGCCGAATTGCAGTTGCACGCCCACAAATACGATTTCGACATCCGGTTTTTCAACGAAATGCGGGATTTCGTCGAGGCGGTGGTGTGCGACCGGGGCCACAGCCTGTTCGTGATCGATCTCGACGCCCTGCACAACATGCAGTCGGACATGGCCGACAGCCGCAAGACCCTGATGCTGGGCGAATTGCTGCAGCGCCTGCCGAGTGACCAGAGCTATGTATACCTGCAGAGTGCGCGCCAGGGCGGCCGCTTCCTGCTGCAACAGCGCCTGGTCGACAGCAATTGCCTCGCGTATGCGGAAAAGCCGATCGCCAATGACGTGCTGGTCGATAAACTGTTTAACCTGTTCGTCCAGCGCAAACGGGGCGACCTGGTGCGCCTGATGTACCTGGGCGAACCGGTCGGCCTCGATGACGGCGCGCTGATGCACCGCCGGGTCGAGGTGATCCATCATGCCGACGCGCAGACCCTGCACTTGCGGGTCAAGGAATTGCAGCCCGATATCGTGCTGATCACGGACGCGGAATATGCGCGCACCGAAGCCATCGTGCGGGTGCTGAAGAAAAACATCGAAGCCGACCCGGTGCGGGAAATCATGTTGCTGCAGCGCCAGCCCGACGCCGTCGTCACGGCGCGCGCGCTGGCATCCGGCTTTGACGACATCCTGCTGTTGACCGATCCCGGCGTGCTGGCCGCCCAGCTGGTCAACCGCGCCAACAAGATCCGCATCAACAAGGACTTGATCGGCAAGGACCGCGCCACCGGCCTGCTGAACAAGATCGGCCTGCAAAAGAAGGCGCAGGACCTGATCCGCCGCGCCGCGCGGGAAAACGTGCCGCTGGCCTTCGGCGTGGTCGATATCGACAAGTTCAAGACCATCAACGATACCTGGGGCCATTATTTCGGCGATATCGTCATCAAGCGCCTGGCGCTGACCCTGGCGCCCCATATCGGCGAAGACGATTTATTGAGCCGCTTTGGCGGCGAGGAATTCGTCATGGTGTTCTGGAACTGCACGCTGGAGCAGGGCTGGCAAAAGATGGATGCGATGCGCCAGGTGTTCGGTGCGATCCCGTTCGAAGTCAAACCCGGGGACAGCCGCCACTTCTCGTTCAGCGGCGGCGTGGCGGCCTATCCCGACCACAAGACGGAAAACGAATTGTTCCTGCGCGCGGACGCCATGCTGTATGAGGCCAAGCAGGGCGGGCGCAACCGCATTTGCCTGCGGCCCGGGACGTAATCAGTCGTAGACCGAGCCCACGCCCAGCGGCTTGCCGCAGGTGACGATGTCGCCGTCTCCCGGCCGCGCCGCAAAGCGCACCACCGCGAGGCGGTAGAGGCCCATGGTGGCGTTTTCAAACGGGTGGCCGGTTTCCACCGGCAACGGCGTCAGCATGCCGGCCGCATCGCGGTAAAACACGTCCGGCGCCGGGCCGTCCAGCGGATACACGAATTTCACGCCGGCGCATTGCTTGCCGATCAGCCGCAAGCGGTAGCCGGACGCGCGCTGTGCGCCGATCAGTTGTTCGCAGGCCGCGCGTAACTCGGCCACGCGGTAGACGCCATCGTCGCGCTCGCGGATGGAATAGCGGCCGCTGAAATGGTAATGCCCTTTTTGGCGGTTCAGGCGCAATACCGCGTCCTCGTCGTAGGCCTGCTTGAGCATCGGCAGTGTGGCGCGGCCCAGCGCATCGACGGCAATCGCCATGTTCACGCTTTCGCCTTCGAGCCGCAGTTGCAAGCCTTCCAGCGGCAAGTCCGGCGTATTGGGGCGGATCTGCATGTGCGCCTGGATCAGCGGGCGCGTTTTCAAATACGGTTCGAAGAAACGCACCGCCTTGTAGGCGTGGCGGTAGCTGTGCCATTCCGCGTCGCGTTGGGCGGGAACCACGATACTGGGCACGTCGTTGGCCGCCGCCGCGCACAGCGGCAGCAGTAGCAGGGCAAGGGGCGGCAGTGTTTTCAGCATAGGCCGCGATTCTACGGCATGGCCGGCCCGGACGGCACCATGCCGGAAGTCATGGGACATGACTTCCGGCACTTTGCCGGCGATGGCGCCGCGCGTAGAATGGCCGCCCATGACCGCCACTCACCGCTACACCATTGCCGCCCTTGCCGCCTGCCTGATTTTCGGATTGCTGGAACTGAATGCGCCGTGGGTCGCCGGTCCGGCCCGCGCCGAGCTGCATCACCCGGCAGGCGTGCTGGCCCGGTCGGCCGCCAGCCTGTTCACGCCGCCCCCTTCACTGCTGCGCGCCGGCTCCGACCGGCAGGCGCTGGCCCATGCCTTGTTCATCGGCGCGCAAGCGCTGCTGGCCGTGACGTTCACCGGCCTGCTGTGGTGGCGCATCCGTCCGGGGCTGGTGCGTTCGCACCGGCTCGACACGGCCCTGGCATCGGGCCTGCTGGCCACCGCCGTGGCGATCGATTCGCTGGCGTTCCACCTGGTGCTGGCCACGACGCTGGCGGCGCTGCTGCCGCTGCGCCGCGCCTGGCGCTGGCTGGCCGCCCTGTTTGTACTGGGTGTCGGCGTGGATATCTGGATGCTGGCGACGGTCCGCGCCCATATGAACGACAGTTATCTGCTGGCGGTGCTGGGGACACGCACATTTGAACGCAGCATCCTGCTGCTGGGCGCCGCCATCGCGTGGCTGGCCCGGCAGGAGCAGGCCGGGCGGATACGCCTGGCCGCGTCGCACGCGCAACTGCGCGCCACCCAGTCGCTGCTGGCGGACACGGTGCGCACGTCGGAGCGCATGCGCATGGCACGCGACCTGCATGACGCGGTTGGCCACCACCTGACGGCGCTCAACCTGCACCTGGACCTGGCCATGCGCCAATCGGAGGGCCGGCAGCCCGGCGCGCTGGTGACGGCGCGCGAACTGGGGCAATCGCTGCTGGCCGAAGTGCGCAGCGTGGTCAGCGCCAAGCGCGAAGAGCAGGGCGTCAACCTGCGCCAAGCGCTGGAGCTGCTGTGCGCGGGCATTCCATCGCCCGCCATCGACCTCACCGTGGACCGCGGCATCGATGCCTGCCCGCCGGCGGCGGCGCACACCTTGCTGTCCTGCGTGCAGGAAGCCATTACCAATGCCGTGCGCCACGCGGGCGCGGCGCGGCTGGCCATCGATATCAGCAGCGATGAACATGGCGTGGCCGCGCGCATTGCCGATGATGGCCGGGGCAGCGGCGGCGCGCCCGAGGGGAACGGATTGTCCGGCATGCGTGAGCGGCTGGCGGCGCAGGGCGGCACCTTGCGGGTCGGCAATGGCGCCTGCACTGGCGTTGACAGCGGCCAGGGCGGCCCCGCCGGGCGGCTGCGCGGCTACTGGCTGGACATGGTGCTGCCGTTCGCGGGGGCACGGCCATGATCCGCGTGATTTTGGTGGACGACCAGATGCTGGTGCGCAGCGGCATCCGTGGCTTGCTGGACCTGACGCCGGACATCCGCGTGGTGGCCGAGGCGGCCGATGGCGAGGAAGCGGCCCGGGTGGTGGCGCGGATGATGGCGCAAGACAGGGCCGACGTGCTGCTGCTCGATGTGCGCATGCCCCATTGCAGCGGGATTGAATTGCTGCGGCGCGAGCAGGGCCGCCTGCCGCCGACCATCCTGTTGACCACCTTCGATGACGATGACGCCCTGCTCGATGGCATGCGTGCCGGTGCGCGCGGATTCCTGCTCAAGGATATTTCGCTGGAGCGGCTGGCCGAAGGCATTCGCAGTGTGGCGGCAGGGGCGACGCTGTTCCGTCCCGCGCTGACCGAACGCACCCGCGCCGCCTATGAAAAGCCGGCCGCCGCCACGGCGCCGGCAACGGTGGCGGCGGCATTGACCAGCCGCGAAACGGAAATCCTCGCACTGATGGCGGCCGGCATGAACAACGCGGAAATCGCCCAGGCGCTGGGACCCAGCGAAGGCACGGTCAAAAACCACGTTTCCAGCATTCTGTCCAAGCTGGGCGTGCGGGACCGCGTGCGCGCCGTGCTGCGTGGCCTGGAACTGGGGCACATCTGATGAAACTGGCCACGGTGTGCATTGCCGGCTTGCTGCAGTTTCCGGCCTGGGCGCAAGCCAATGATGGCCTGATGCCGGAAGGGTCGGTCGATGCGGTCGTCTCGGTCCTGGTCGGCAGCCGGCCGCTGGACCCCGGCAGTACGGCGCGCACGGCATTCGTGCTGCCGCAATTTTTCGTCGAGTGGAGCAACGGTGTGTTCATCGATGGTCTGGCCGCCGGCGTCAAGCTGTCAAGCGACCCGCTGCTGCAATTTGGCCCGCTGGTCGCGCTGGGCAGGGGACCGCGTACGGACGGCGCAGGCCATCGCATGCGGCCGGCGTTGGGCGCCTTCGTCAATGTCACGCCATTCCATGAATTGACGCTGCACGCGCGTGTGATGGCCCCGGCGGTCCGGCATGGCCGGGGCGGAATGCTGACCATGGACGCCGCCACCCATACCCAGCTGGCGCCGCACCATGTGCTGGCCGCCAACATCGGGCTCAACCTGGCCGATGCCGGCTACCTGCAATCGGAGTTTGGCACGGCGGGCCACCAGCCTTCCGGCGGCGTGCGCGATGTGTATGCCGGCGTGCGCTGGCACTGGGAAATGAGCCGCAAGGTCAAGCTGACGGCGTCGGTCCAGGCCAGCGTGCTGCAGGGCGCCGCGGCCGCCAGCCCGCGCACGGTCCAGCGCACGGGCGTCACCAGCTGGCTGGCGCTGGGCTACCACTTTTAAACGGTCAGAAGCCGAATTTCACACCGAGTTGCAGGCTGTTTTGCTGGATGTCCAGGCCGGGCTTGCGCGTGCGCCCGCCATGTTCATACTCCAGGGTCAGCGCAGCGGCGCGGCTCACGTTGTACGTCACGCCGACGCCCAGCAGCGGTTTCACCGACGACATGCTGCCGGCGCCGCCCGCGCCATCGGTGGTCTTGAACGTATTGCGGATCAGCCCAGCCTTGCCGAACACCGACCAGGCATCGTTGAATTGATAGTGCGGACGCAGCGCCGCATAAAATCCGTGGCGTTTAAACGTGGGATCATTCGGCAGGCCCAGTGCCGCCTTGTCAAAGTGCGTGGCGCCGGTGTGCAGATAGCCGCCTTCCAGCGCCAGGTAATTCGTGAAGGTGTAGCCGCCATACAGCTTGTAGGTGCTCTGCGCATCGGCTGTATTGGCCTTGCCGTTGGCGGGGTTACGGTAGGTGAGGCTGCCGCCCTTGGACAGGGTGGCGCCCGCAAAAAAAGAGTCGTCCGCGAAGGCGGCGGACGGCGCCAGCGCTGCCGCCAGCAAGGCGGCGATGAATAATTTGGCCATACGGTTCCTTGGAGAGATGAGTGCTGGTTCACGCTGGAGGTGCAGCGGAACCAGTGCAGCGATTCTAGGAAAAGGATGGACCGCGCGCATGTGCCGAAAGGCATGGGGGGCCGCGCGGTGCATGAGTGCTACGCCGCAGAGGGATGGCGCGCCGCTTACAGGTAGCGCGCCAGCAGTGCGCCATCGAGCGCGCCATCGAGCGCAGCATCGAGCCGCATGTGCACCACGTGTCCGGCGCCGGGCGCCACGGCGATGCCGTGGCCGTCCTCGGCCCGCAATTGCGTCACCATCAGGTCGCTGTTGCCGCGCGGGTGCACCGCCTCCAGCCGGTCGCCGACAGCAAAGCGGTTCTTGACCGCGATCCGCGCCCAGCCATCCTCGATCGCCAGCACATCGCCCACGTACTGGTTGCGGTCGACCTCGGAGGCGCCGCGCATATAATTCTGGTAAGCCTGCGTGTGGTGGCGCTGGTAAAAGCCATCGGTGTAGCCGCGGTTGGCCAGCCCCTGCAACTGACCCAGCAGGCCCGGGTCGAACGGGCGGGCGGCGACCGCGTCGTCGATCGCCTGGCGATAGGCCTGGGCCGTGCGCGCCACGTAATACAGCGACTTGGTGCGGCCTTCGACCTTGAGCGAATTGACGCCGATTTTCACCAGCCGTTCGATATGTTCGACCGCCCTTAAATCCTTGGAATTCATGATGTAGGTGCCGTGTTCATCTTCCAGGATCGGCATCAGTTCGCCGGGGCGTTCCGCCTCCTCGATCAGGTAGGGCCGGTCGGCCAGCGGGTGGCGCGGCTGCTGGTGCAGCGCGGACAAGGGGCGCTCGGCCTGTTCCAGCGCCTGCCTGAATTGCAGCTGGATCACTTGCGGCGGCGCCAGGTCGCCGCTGGCGTCTTCCTCGGCAGGGCCGACCTTGTAGTCCCAGCGGCAGGAATTGGTGCAGGTGCCCTGGTTGGAGTCGCGATGGTTGAAATAGCCGGACAGCAGGCAGCGGCCGGAGTACGCGATGCACAGCGCGCCGTGCACGAAGACTTCGAGTTCCATTTCCGGGCAGCGCTGGCGGATTTCCTCGATTTCATCGAGCGACAGTTCCCGCGACAGGATCACCCGGGTCAGCCCCATGCGGTGCCAGAACTTCACGTCGGCCCAGTTGACGGCGTTGGCCTGCACCGACAGGTGCACCGGCACCTCGGGCCACTGGTCGCGCACCATCATGATCAGGCCGGGATCGGCCATGATCAGCGCGTCCGGCTTCATGGCGATGACCGGTTCCATGTCGCGCAGGTAGGTTTTCAGCTTGGCGTTGTGGGCAAAGATATTGCTGGCGACAAAAAACTGCTTGCCGCGCGCATGGGCGCCTTCGATCCCGTCCCGCAGCGTCTTCAGCGTGGAGAAATCGTTATTGCGCGCACGCAGGCTGTAGCGCGGCTGGCCGGCATAGACGGCATCGGCGCCAAAGTCAAAGGCGGCGTGCATTTTTGCCAGCGAACCGGCGGGGAGGAGGAGTTCGGGGGCGGACAGCATGGTCAGGGCCTGCGGAAAATTGCGCAGGTTAGCCGTGACTGCCCGAGGCTGTATATGATCCAGATCAAATTACCTGTACATTTTAGCGACCAGTCGGCTTAACCGTACAGGTGGTATGCCATGCCCTTGGCGATCTGCCCGATCAGCGCGGCCTGGTTTTCCGCACTCTCGCTGAACGCGACCAGGACCGAGGCGCGGCTGATGCCGCCATGTAACTGGGCGTTCCAGTAGTCTGCGCCAGCCTGGTCAGGCGTGCGATGCAGGACATTGCTGTACAGGTTGGCCACGAAATCCTGGTCGGAACTGGTGGCGCCGTAGCGGGCAATAAACTCGGCGCCATGAATAAACCCGTCGGCCACGGTGTCCAGGCTGGCGCCATGATCGAGCTGCGCGATCCAGTAGCCCAGTCCGGCAAGGTCGGGGGCGCGATCGAACGTGGACTGGTACAGCCGGAACGCCTTGCCCGCGCCGCCGCCAGTGTCGTACGCGATCGCCAGGTCGTTGAACAGCACGCGTTCGATGCCGATCAGCGTGTCGTGCCCTTGCACGCCCGCCAGGGCATCGACTGTGATCGTGCCGTCGGTCTGGCTGATCGTATAGTCTGCGGCGGCGCCTTTGACAATGACGCTGTCGCGGCCACCTTTGCCGTCGATGACCTCGTCACCTTTGCGACCATGGAACACGTCATTACCGTTGCCGCCGTCCTGGCGCGGCGGGGCGTCGGCAGTGCGGAACTTCAGGATGGCGCCGCCGAACTGGCGGTTGCCGGTGTCGACGATGCTGCCCGGGGCCAGCGCCAATTCATACTCGGTGCCGTATTCCAGCGGCTTCGGCGTCAGGGTCAGCGAACTGAAATGGGCGGGCAGCGACGCATTGCCGGCTTCAGCGCTGAAGTTTTCCACCACTTCGCCGTTGGCCAGGCGCAGCGCGATGGCGGCGCCGCCCAACTGCACCACTTCATCGAAATAGATATACAGCGAAGAATCCCGCTCCAGCACCTGGGCGCGGACCGGCAGTACCGAGGAAGTCAGCAGCGGCGGCAGCGTATCCACAAACGGCGTATGGTCTACGCGTTCCTTGAGCGTGTAGCTGCCGGTGGCGCCGGATGACGCCGAGATGGCCACGTAATAGGCCGCATCGGCGCTGACGTAATAGCCCAGTGTCGGATCTTTTCCGTATGAAAAGGTTTGGGTTTGCACGACGGCGCCGCGCTCGTTGAGCAGGTTCAGGTACATCATATTGGATGGCAACGTGCCACCGCGCCCGCCGGTTCCGGTCAGCTCAAAGTAATAAGAGTGCTGCGCTTTCAGGTCGACGCGGACCCAGTCCGTGTCGGTGGAAAAGTCGATACGGCTGACGATCAATTCGCCCGGCGACAGTGTGCCGCTGGTGTGCACATCGGCGCTCAAGGTGTCCTGGCTGTTGCCTTGCATCGACACGGTATAGCCGCCGGTATGTTTGAAGGTCGGGTCGCTCACTGCCAGGTAATAGTCGCCGGTCTTAGCCGCGTGAAATACCAGTTCGGCGCTATGGGCCGCGCTGTTGTTGGTGGCGGCGACAACTTCCTTCCCGGCGCCGTCGACCAGCCGCAACTGGCCAGTGGCTTGCCGCGTATCTGTGGTGTTGCGCGCGTCCAGCGTAAACACATAGTCGGCACCGGCGCTCAGCGCGACCTTGAGCCAGTCCACGTCGCCGGGCGTTTCGAGCGAACCCTTCACGCTGGTGGCGGGCGCCAGTACGCCGGCTGAAGCGGTATTGGCGCTGAAATCGTCGCGCGGCGACGGCGCCACCAGTAGCGTGTAGGCGCCCGTTGCGAAGGTGTCCGCGACCTGGAAATAATAGTCGCCGGAAGCGGGCGCCCGCCACAGAATCGCATCGTCGCCGGACACCGTGGGCGTATCGAACCACAGCTGTTTGCCGCTGGCGTCGAACACGTCCAGGTCGAGCTTCTCGCCGTTGGCGTCCAGTACTTGCAGCAAATAGGACTGGCCGGCCGTCAGCGTTGCCTTGAACCAGTCGGCGTCGGCATGCGATTCCAGCTTGCCGCGCGTGAGTACACCAAGCGGCACGCGGCCCGTGGTGGCGACGCTGGCCAGGTAATCGTCCTTCGCCTCGACCAGTGCAACGTGATAAGGGATGGCGTCGCCGGTGCCACCGGTCGCGCTGAGGTAATAAACGCCGTCCTGGCTCGGCACCAGCGATACGGTGGATACACCCTCCCAGCGGCCGCCATCGCCCGAGATCCGCGCGGCCGGGCCGCCCGACTGCGCCAGCCCGCGGAAGACGGCGCCATAGGCCGCGCCGCCGCTATCGAGCGTGACCGTGTAGCTGACACCGGCGCGCAAGGTCAGGGCGAATTGGTCGGCGTCACCAGCGTAATTGATGGTGCCGTCCAGTTTGCCGTTCAACGGCAGGGCGGTCGCATGCGCGGTGTCGTTGGCGTGGTCGTCGCGCGCCAGCACCACGGCGCTGAGCGTGTAGCTGCCGGTAGCGTAGCTGGAGCCCATATCGAGAAAATAGTCGCCGGCCCGCGTCGGGGCGAACACGATGGTTTCCGGTTCGCCCTGTAGTGTGGGCATGCCCCGTCCAACATGCCTGGCGCCGTCGGCGCCTTGCAGGTCCCACAGGTGGATATACTCTTCATAGACGCCGGAACTCCACATGCCCAGCGTGCCGGCGTTCGACTCCGCCGCCGTCAGCGTGAACCGGTACTGTGTCAGCGCATCGAGCTTCACCTTGTACCAATCGTGGTCGCCGGTGGTGTCGAGCGTGCCCTGCACGCTGGCGCCGATGGCCAACTGCGCGGTGGTCGATGCATCGCCGGCCACGTCGGCCGACGCCACGCTGGCAGCTCCTCCCTGTACAGTGCCTGTGTGGCGATTGGAAGGCAGGATCGGCGCGTCAAACGTGTTCATATTAGTTGCTAATTTTTAAATAATCTTCCATTGTATAACGTAATGGATACGGGGCTTGCAACATGCCGCTGGCTGCCCAGCCAACGTGCTTTGCTGTAGAGCAATGCTTCCAAGCATCTACACATACTGGAAAGACCATGCGTCGCCTCCGTTGACTTTGGTGCTGACTGCGGCTGGCGGCAATGGCGGCAATGGCGGGAACGGCACCGGATTCATCGCGTGCGGTGAGCGCGGCGCGCTTTGTCGTCTACCAGCAAAAGGGCAGCGCCGTGCGCTGGGATGGCAATGTCTTCTCCGGACTGGACCAGTGCCCGGTCGGCATCCAGTTTGGCCTGGCTGTCGCGCAGCGCCTGCGCCAGACCCACTAGGTCGACGCAGGCGCCAAGACCATCGAACAGAACCTGAATTCAGCGGACCGCGCCCATGAACGGGATCACACCGAACAGCAGGGCGGCCGCCAGCATGACCAGCGACGCCAGGATCGCCCATTTCAGCGTGTAGCGCTGGTGGTCGCCGAATTCGACCTCGGACATCCCCACCAGCAGGTAAGTGGACGCCACCAGCGGACTGAGCAGGTGTGCCGGCTGGCCGATGATGGAGGCGCGGCCGATTTCCGCCGCGGTGATGCCATACACTTCCGCCGCCTTGGCGAGGATCGGCACGATGCCGAAATAGAAGGCGTCGTTCGAGATAAAGAAAGTGAACGGGATGCTCAAGATGCCCGTGACGATGGCCAGGTGAGGGCCCATCCATTCAGGAATGGCGGCAATGACGCTGGCGGCAATCGCGTCCACCATCTTGGTGCCTTGCAGGATGCCGACAAAGATGCCGGCGGCGAAGATCAGCGACACCACCGGCACCACGTTGGCGGCGTGCGCGGTGAGGCGCTCCTTCTGGTCTTCCAGCTTGGGGTAATTGACCATCAGCGCGATGCCGAAGGCAATCATGAACAGGACCGGCAGCGGCAACACGCCCTTGATCAGCGCCGCCATCAGCAGCAGCGTCAGCAGGAGGTTCACCCACAGCAGCTTGGGCCGGGTGATGCTGGCGGCGGCCGGGTTGAGTTCCATTGCCACGCTGGCGGTGGCGTGCGGCGCCTGGCCGGGCGAAGAGGCGCCGCCGGCATGGCCGGCTTGTGCCGCGCCGCTGGCGGCGGCCATGGCCAGGGCGCTGAAACCGTCCTGTGGCTGCGGCGTCGGCACGGCGCCGATGTGCGCCGCTTGCAGGCCGGCCTGCATGGCGGGCGCCGCCACATGCAGGGATGGCGGCGCGATAAAGCCCAGGCGCTGGCGTTCCTTGCGGCCCAGCATGGTGGCCACGAACAGCACGCAGCAGATGCCAGCCAGCATGGACGGAATCATCGGCACGAAGATCTCGCTCACGTCCACGCCCAGCGCGCTGGCGGCGCGCGCGGTGGGACCGCCCCAGGGCAGGATGTTGAACACGCCGCCGGCCAGCATGATCACGCACGCCAGCACCAGGCGGCTGATGCCGAGCCGTTTATACAGCGGCAGCATGGCGGAAACCGTGATCATGTAGGTGGTGGCGCCATCGCCGTCGAGCGACACGATCATGGCCAGTACCGCCGTGCCGACCACGATTTTCATCGGGTCGCCTTGCACCAGCTTTAAGATCGTGCGGATGACCGGGTCAAACAGGCCGGCGTCGATCATGACACCGAAATACAGGATGGCGAACATCAGCATGACGCCGGTGGGCGCCAGTTGCTTGATGCCCGCCAGCATCATCGGGCCGAGTTCGGCGCCGAAGCCGCCCAGCAGGCCGAACGCGATCGGCACCACCATCAGCGCCACCAGCGCCGGCAGGCGCTTGGTCATGATTAAAAACATAAAAACGACGACCATGGAATAGGCCAGTACGGTCAACATGGGGATCTCCTGTTCAGTCCTTCGCCGTGAACGGCGTATGGCTGGACTATAAGGCCGCAGGATTTCAATTCGCTTTCAGTGCGCCCCCATCGGCCGCCGCGCGTTTGCTGGCAAATTTTGCAACGCAATTTGATGAAATTCGTAATATTGCAGGAAAGGGGGATGCGTATGATTTTGCAAGACAAGATCGACGGAGACCCGCATGCGCAGCAAATGGATCGACCATGTGGCATTGCCGCGCACCGCCCGGGGCGTCATCTCGCGCCGCGGCTTTCTCAAGGCTGGAACGGTTGCCACCAGCGGACTGATATTGGGCTTTGTCGTTCCCGGCGCCAGCCGCTTTGCGCAAGCTGCCGACGCGGCCTCGCCCAACGCCTTCCTGCGCATCGCGCCTGATAACACCGTCACCGTGATGGTCAACCGTCTCGAGTTTGGCCAGGGCGTGCATACCGCGCTGCCGATGTTGATCGCCGAAGAACTCGACGCCGACTGGCGGCAGGTGCGCGCCGAGCTGGCGCCGGCCGACGGCGCCTACAAGGATCCGCGTTTCGGCATCCAGATGACTGGCGGCTCCATCTCGGTGGCGCACTCGTTTACCCACTATCGCGAAACCGGCGCGCGCGCCCGCGCGATGCTGGTCGCCGCCGCGGCCGAGCGGTGGCAAGTCAAGCCGGAGCTATGCACCACCAACAGGGGCGCGGTCATCGGCCCCAACGGCCAAAAGGCCAGCTACGGCGAACTGGCCGATGCGGCCATGGCGCAGCCGGTACCGGCCACCGTCCAGCTGAAGGATGCCAGGGCCTTCCGCTACATCGGCAAACCGGCCAGGCGCCTGGATGCGCGCGCCAAGTCGAGCGGCAGGCAGCAGTTCGGTATCGATTTCACACTGCCCGGCGCCAAGGTGGCCGTGGTCGCGCGGCCGCCGGTATTCGGCGCCAGGATCGGCAGCGTGGACGCCAGCAAGGCGAAGGCCGTCAAGGGCGTGATCGATGTGATCGAAGTGGCGACCTGCTGTGGTGGCCGTGGCATGGCCGTGATCGCGGACGGCTATTGGCCTGCCAGGCAGGGCTGCAACGCGCTGGTGATCGGTTGGGATGCCAGCGAGGTCGAAAAGGTCAGTTCCGCCAGGCAGATGGACGCTTACCATGCGCTTTCCAACAGCCCGGGCGTGGTGGCCATCGCGGCCGATATCGGCAAGCTGGCATCGGCGCACAGGAAGATCTCGGCGGTCTATGAATTCCCCTACCTGGCGCACGCGCCGCTGGAGCCGCTCAATTGCCTGGTTGATCTGAAGGCCGACCGATGCACAGTATGGAGCGGTTCCCAGTTCCAGACCTTCGATCATGGCGCCATCGTTGCCGCGACGGGTCTCAGGCCGGAACAGGTCGTCTTGAACACCATGATGTCCGGCGGGAGCTTCGGCCGCCGCGGCGTGCCCACCTCGGACGAGCTGATCGAAGCGGTCAACATCGCCAAGGCCTGCAAGCGCGGCCCGCTGAAAGTGATCTGGAGCCGCGAAGATGACATCAAAGGCGGTTATTACCGTCCGTCGCATGTCCACAAGGTCGATATCGGCCTGGATGAAAACGGCGACGTCCTGGCCTGGAACCATGTGATCGTCGGCCAGTCCATCGCCGCCGGGACGCCGTTCGAATCGGCATTGGTGAAGAATGGTGTCGATACCTCGACGATTGAGGGTATCGGCGAAACCTATGCATTGCCGGTGAACCTGTCGGTCCATCACGTCAAGGCCAACGTGCCGGTGCTGTGGTGGCGTGCCGCGGCGTCCGCCCACACCGCCTTTGTCATGGAAACGCTGCTGGACGAAGCCGCCCATGCGGCCGGAATCGATCCCGTGCGCTATCGCCACAAGCTGCTGGGCGGAAAACATCCGCATCATCTGGCCGCGCTCGATCTGGCGGTCGCCAGGTCCGGCTATGGCAGGAAGACGCTGGCCAAGGGCCATGGCTGGGGCGTGGCGCTGCATGGCGTGTCCGGCAGCGTGGTCGCTTACGTGGTGGAAGCCTCGGTCAGGGATGGGGTACCCCGGTTGCACAAGGTCACGGCCGGGGTTTATTGTGGCATCGCTGTCAATCCCCTGACAATCGAGGCGCAAGTGCAGGGCGCGGTGCTGATGGCCGTCGGCACCACCCTGCCGGGTTCCGCCATTACGCTGAAGGACGGCGTGGTCGAGCAGCGCAATTTCGACGACTACACCGTGGCGCGCATGCCCGACATGCCGCAGGTGGAGGTGTTCATCGTGCCATCCGACCGCGCGCCGGGCGGGATTGGTGAGCCGGGATTGCCGCCACTGGCGCCGGCCTTCGCCAACGCCATCTTCAGGCTGACCGGCAAGCGCCTGCGCAAGCTGCCATTTGACCTCGGGCCGGCATGAGGCTGCCGCCTGAACCCGGACTGCCGCAATGCGCTCGCGGAGGCGGGGGCAATATATGGCAGGCACGCGTATAACGAGGTTTCATCATGGTGGCGACTTCACCATCGCGACGGATGTCATATGAATGCGGACTTCCCGCTGGCGCGGCGGCGGGGCCGGCGGCGATTGCGTGCGCATCACGCCGGATACGGGTATCCTGTGGGAATGTCACCTCCCAACACCCGTTCCGGCCACCGTTTCTGGCGCGATGCCAGCCTGCCCTTTATCGAGGCGCGGGCGATCGACGACGGGCGCAAGGTGTGCTACGCCAAACATGCGCACGAGACATTTTCGATCGGCGTGATTCGCGGCGGACGCACGGACTACATCAACCAGGCGTCGCGGCAGCGTGTCGGCCCCGGTGGTGTCGTCGTGATGAACCCCGGCGATGTGCACGGCTGTAACCCGGTCACCGATGAACCCTGGTCGTATCGGATGCTGTATGTCGACCACGCCTGGATCGGCCGGCTGCAGCATGAAGCGGGCTTCAGCGCGAATCAGGATTTCCGTCCCTTTGCGGCGGCCATGAGCACGGCGCCGGCGCTGTACGCGGGATTCAACCGTTTTTATGACGTGCTGACGGACGGCGCGGCCGATCAGCTGTTGAAGCAGTGCGCGGCGGTGGCGTTTTTCGGCCAGGTCCAGTCCAGCCTTGATCCCGCCACGCTGGTTGAGCGCGAAGCGAACTGCAAGCTCGAACGCGCGGCCGACTACATCAGCGACAACTGTACCGCCGCGCTGAAGCTGGAAGACATTTGTGGCGCGTCCGGCCTGTCGCCGTCTTACCTGATCCGCGCTTTCAGGAAGCGCTATGGCATGACGCCGCACGCCTACCTGTTGAACCGCCGCGTACAGCTCGCGCGTGACCTGCTCAAAGGTGGCGGGGCGATAGCCGATGTCGCGCTGGAAACCGGGTTTGCCGACCAGGCGCATTTTCAGCGCATCTTCAAGCAATTCCTGGCCGCGACGCCGGGCCAATATCGCCGCTGAACAGGTAGACGGCGCTGGCCGCCAGCAGCAGCGCCATCGCGCGGTTGAATCGCCGCATGCCTGCCGGATCGCTCAAACGGCGGCGCAGGAAGGTGCCGGCATACGCCCAGCAGGCGATCGATACATAGCAGACCGCGAAATACAGGGCGGCGAACTGCCAGACCAGCACCGCGTCTCCGTTCGCGGCGAACGCGCTCATGCCGGCCACCGCCGCCACCCAGGCTTTGGGATTAAGCCACTGCATCGCCGCGCCCAGCAGCAGCGACGGCCCTTTGCCGTTGCCGGCGAGATCAAGGTGGCCGTCGTCGCGGGCGAGTTTCCATGCCATCCACAGCAGGAAGGCCGCGCCGCCCAACTGTGTCGCCTGCGCCAGGGCCGGCACGCGCGCCAGCAGCTCGTGCAGGCCCATACCGGTCAACAGCAACAGCAGAGTAAAGCCGACGGTGGCGCCAGTGACATGGCGCATGCTGGCGCGAAAACCATGCTGCGCGCCGCTGCTGAGGGCAACGATGTTGACCGGGCCGGGGGAAATGGAGGACGCCAGTGCGAAGGCGGCCATGGAAACAAGGATGCTCATAGATAAGGTCTCCGATGAATTAACACTACCGGAGCCGAAGATACGCGGGGGAGGGCGCTGCTGTATTGAAGAAAATGACCCTCGCGCCGCCTGCTGGACGCGACGCTGATGACGGCAAGCGCGGCCTGAAATTAAGGCGCAAGTGCGACAACTCGCCCGAATATCAGGGCCGCTGCCGCGGCGATAGCTGGGAGGTGGTCATGCCGGAGCTGATTGCCGGCACCGATGTGCGCCGCTTGCAGGCCGGCCTGCATGGCGGGCGAGGCGGCAGGATTTCGATTCGCTTTCAGTGCGCCGCAGCCGGCCGGGTGGCGCAATGTGCCAACCATGGCGAGCGGAGGTCACTTGAATGCATACTCCCCGCCGGCCGGCTGCGGCGAAAGTGTCAGCGCAGCAGACAAGGTTTCTTGTTGTCGAATTTCCAGCCAGGGATCAGATATTGCATGGCCATGGCATCGTTACGCGCGCCCAGTCCCATGTTGCGGTATAGCTGATGCGCCGCATCCAGTTTGTCCAGGTCTAGTTCGATGCCCAATCCCGGTTGTTTCGGCACTTCGATCGCGCCTCCCACGATCTGGAGTGGCGCTTTGGTCAAGCGCTGGCCGTCCTGCCAGATCCAATGGGTGTCGATGGCCGTGATGTCGCCGGGGGCGGCGGCGGCCACCTGCGTGAACATCGCCAGCGAGATATCGAAGTGGTTGTTGGAGTGCGAACCCCAGGTCAAGCCCCAGTCGTGGCACATTTGCGCCACCCGGACCGAGCCTTGCATCGTCCAGAAGTGCGGGTCGGCCAAAGGGATGTCGACCGACTGCGATTGAACCGCATGCCCCATTTCGCGCCAGTCGGTCGCGATCATGTTGGTGGCGGTGGGCAGGCCGGTGGCGCGCCGGAATTCCGCCATGACCTCGCGTCCGGAAAAACCGTTCTCCGCGCCGCAAGGATCTTCCGCATAGGCCAGGACGGCATGTTGGTCGCGGCACAAGCGAATCGCGTCCTTGAGTAACCAACCGCCGTTCGGATCGACGGTGATGCGGGCCTGCGGAAAACGCTCGGCCAGCGCCGTCGCCGTTTCGATTTCCTCTTCGCCTCGCAACACGCCGCCCTTGAGCTTGAAATCATTGAAGCCATACCGCTCATAGGCCGCTTCGGCCAGCGCCACGATCGCTCGCGGCGTCAGCGCCGGCTCATGGCGAAGGCGCAGCCAATCGTCAGAGGCATCCAATGCGCTCGCGTATGGCAGGTCGGTGGCGCGGCGATCAGCCACGTAAAACAGATAGCCCAGCATGTTGACGGTGTCGCGCTGCTGGCCTTCACCGAGCAGGGCGGCCACCGGCACCCCGAGAAATTTTCCGAACAGATCGAGCAGGGCCGCTTCCAGCGCAGTCACGGCGTGGATGGCGATGCGCAGGTCATAGGTTTGCGCGCCGCGGCCGCCGGCATCCTTGTCGCCGAATGCAATGCGTGCGCTGTTGAGAATGGCTTGGTAATGAGCAATTGATTTTCCCAATAGTAGCGGACGCGCGTCTTCCAGCGTTTTCCGGATAGGCTCGCCGCCCGGCACTTCGCCGACACCGATATTGCCCGCGTTGTCGGTCAAGATAACAATGTTGCGCGTAAAAAATGGGCCATGCGCGCCGCTCAGATTGAGCAGCATGCTGTCGCGTCCGGCTACCGGGACTACCCGCATTGCGACGATCCGCGGGGCGCATGGAATGGAGGGCTGGGTCATCGAAGGTGTCATGAAATATTTCACTAAGCTGTTGCACTAATATATTACATCGGCGTAAGTATGTTAAGCGAAATCATTGTGGCATGTCCCGTCTTAGATTGGCGCTGGGTGAGATTGCGTAGTGTTTCGGATAGCGGTCATTGTCATCCTAAAACTAATGCACTAAAATATTACTGCGCAAAAAATTTCGAGGCAGGGTATCCGCCACGACTGCGTTATCGATGTTAAGGAGGCGAGAACAATATGAATGTGGTGGCAAATACGGGAACGCCTGTCGTGGTCGCAATGCGCGTTGTCCCTGTCGCGGGGTGCGATAGCATGCTGCTGAACCTGTGTGGCGCACACGCGCCTTACTTCACGCGCAACCTTGTGCTGCTCGAAGATAACGCCGGTCGTGTCGGAATGGGCGAGGTGCCAGGGGGCGCCGGGATCTTGCGGGCGCTCGAGCAGGCCATTCCGCTGGTGGTGGGCAGCGAGATCGGCCGGTACAACCGCACGCTCAACACGGTGCGCAATGCCGTCGCACCGCGCGACGGCACACACCGGCACCAGGTCACGTCCGCCGCCGAGGCCGAAGTGCTGAAGCAGCCGCACGAAATCAATCTGCGGCTGGAGAACGTGGTCACCGCCGTCGAGGCCGCCCTGCTGGATCTGCTGGGCCAGCACCTGGGCGTCCCGCTGTGCGAGCTGCTCGGCAACGGCCGGCAGCGCGACCGCGTGCCCATGCTGGCCTATCTGTTCTATATAGGGGACCGCGAACGCACCGATCTGCCGTATCTGGCATCGATCGGGGAGGGCTGGCACCATCGCCGCCATCAGGCGGCGCTGACGCCGCGGGCCATCGCCGACCTGGCCGCCGCAACGGTCGAGCAGTACGGTTTCCGCGACTTCAAACTGAAGGGCGGCGTCATGCCTGGTGCCGAGGAAATGGAGGCGGTGGCCGCCATCAAGGCCCGCTTCCCGCAAGCGCGCGTGACGCTCGACCCGAACGGGGCCTGGTCGCTGAGCGAAGCGATCGCCGTCTGCCAGGGCAACGGCCACCTGCTGGCCTATGCGGAAGACCCTTGCGGCCCGGAGCACGGCTACTCGGGCCGTGAGATCATGGCGGAGTTCAAGCGCGCCACCGGCATCCGCACCGCGACCAACATGGTGGCCACCGACTGGCGCCAGATGGCGCATTCGCATCTCCTGGGCGCGGTCGATATTCCGCTGGCCGACCCGCACTTTTGGACCATGCAGGGCTCCGTTCGGCTGGCTCAGTTGTGCGCCGAGTGGGGCATGACCTGGGGCTCGCATTCCAACAACCATTTCGACGTGTCGCTGGCCATGTTCACCCATGTGGCAGCTGCCGCGCCCGGCGAGATCACGGCCATCGATACCCACTGGATATGGCAGGAAGGCCGGGAACGCCTCACCCGCGAGCCGTTGACCATCGTCGGTGGCGAGGTGGCGGTGCCGCAAGCGCCAGGCCTGGGGATGGCGCCCGACTTTGCCCGCATCGACGCGGCCCATGCACTTTACAAGAAAGTGGCCGGCACCGCCCGTGACGACGCGATGGCGATGCGCCATCTTGTGCCTGGCTGGACGTATCATCCCAAGCAACCGAGCCTGGGGCGCAAGCCCTGACGACATTGCACACGTCCACGTGCCCAATGACTAAAGATCAGCCATGATGACCTTCTCTATACGCCGCTGGTTCCTGCTGCTTGGCTTGTTCGCATGGACGCCGGCCAGCCATGCCGGGTTCGAGCTCGCCGGTCCGGCGGGCGCCGTCCCCATTATTCATGCGGACGACCGCACCACGCTGCTGTCCGCGCAACTGCTGCGACGCGATGTGCGCGCTGTGAGCGGCATCGAGCCTGCCACCTCGATACACATGGGCGAATGCGGGCGGCGCTGTGTGGTCATCGGCCGCCATGACAGTGCCCTCGTCCAGCGTATCGCCAGGGACGAGGGCATCGATCTCTCCGCGTTGGAGGGCGGATGGGAGCGGTATCAGCGGGTGGTGTTCGACTCGCGTCGCGACGCGGGCCGCCAGGTCATGCTGATTGCCGGCTCCGACAGCCGCGGCACGGTCTATGGCGTCATCGACCTGACCCGGGAAATGGGGGTCTCCGCTTGGGAGTGGTGGGCCGACGTGCATCCCAGGCAGCGTCAGCGCATAGACGTGGCGGCCGAACCCGTTGTGTCGCGCAGTCCCTCGGTTCAGTACCGCGGCGTGTTCCTCAATGATGAAGACTGGGGCCTGCAACCCTGGGCCGCCCAGCGCGATCCCGCGCAAGACATAGGGCCGGCGACATACTCGCGGATCTTCGAACTGCTGTGGCGCCTGAAGGCCAACATGATCTGGCCGGCGATGCACGATTCCACCAAGCCTTTCTACCAGATCGAGGGCAATGCCCAAACGGCGCGCGACTACGCCATCGTGATGGGCACGTCGCACGCCGAGCCCATGATGCGCAACAATGTGCGCGAGTGGGACAAGAAGCTGGGAGCGTTCAACTTCTTCACCAACGGCGAGGCGCTGGTACGCTATTGGGAGCAGCGGGTGAACCAGGTCAAACAGTTCGACAACATCTATTCGGTCGGGATCCGTGGTGTGCATGACAGCGCCATGGAGGGGGCGGACTCGGTGCACCAGCGACGCGAAGGCACGGCCGCCGTGATCGACGTCCAGCGCAAGTTGCTGAGCGCGGCGCAGGGCAAGCCGGCCGAGCAGATCCCGCAGGCGCTGACCTTGTACAAGGAAGTCCTCGACATCTATCAAGCCGGCCTGAAAGTCAAGGATGACATCACCCTCATCTGGCCGGACGATAACTATGGCTACATGCACCAGTTGAGCACCCCGCAAGAGGCGCGGCGCGCCGGTGGCGCCGGGTTGTATTACCACCTGTCCTATTGGGGGCGCCCGCATGATTATTTGTGGCTGGGCACCACCCATCCGGCGCTGATCCGCGACCAGCTGGAGCGGGCTGCGGCGACGGACACCAACAAAATCTGGATCGCCAACGTCGGGGATATCAAGCCGCTCGAGTACCTGACCCAGTATTTCCTCGACATCGCCTTCGATCACAAGCAACTGGCCCTGTCCCCGCGGCAGCACCTGGTGCAATGGCTGTCGCTGCAATTCGATGCCGGCCACGCGGACGAGATCGCGGCCATCCTGCTGGGCTACTATGATTTGGCGTGGGAGCGTCGGCCCGAGTTCATGGGCTTCAGCCAGGTCGAGCCGACCACGGTGACGCATCAGACCGCATACATGCAGTCCGGCGGCGAAGAGGCCGAGCAGCGGCTGGCGAACTATGCCGCGTTGGTGCGGCGCGCGGAGGCCGTCCACGCGGCGTTGCCTGCCGCGCAACGGGATGCGTACTTCCAACTGGTGCTGTATCCGGTTCGCGCCAGCGCCAATCTGAACACGCGTATCCTGAAGCGGGACTTGGCGGCGCAACTGGCCCGTATGGGGCGGCCGGCCGCGGCGCTCTACGCCGGCCAGGCCGAACGGGCCCAGCGCGCCATCGTCGAGGACACCCGCTTGTATAACCAAGGCAAATGGCAGGGCATGATGGATGCGGCGCCACGCCGCTTGCCCGTATTCGAGCCCGGGTTGGCGGCCAGCTATGCCAAGCCGGCGCGCCACGATTGCGCGCTGGCGTTGTCGGGCTGGTCCGACCACCTCGCGTTCACCACCGGCCGCGCCCAGGTCAAGACGGTCACATTGGTCAACTATGGCGCGCGCACGCTCCGCTGGAAAGCCGCGACGGTTCCGGATGGCTATACCTTAACGCCAAGCAGCGGCGAACTCGATGGGGTCAACGGCTACGAGCAGCGCATACAAGTGCGCTACGACGGCAAGGCCAAGGCCGGCCAATTGGGCTTGGAATGCGGCGCGCGCATGGTCAAGGCCAATCTCAGGCTCACCCCGGGCGCCGAGGAGCAATTGCCGACCGAGCATGATCATATCGTCGCCCTGCCATCGGCCAGTGCCAAGGCAAGCACAGGGTGGACCGTGTTGCCCGGTTTGGGCAGCTATGGCGCCAGCATGCGCTCGGATCTCAGGCAAGCTTCGCTGGAGCTGGGGGCCGCCAGCGGGCGGGCGCCGCTGGAATACGACTTTGTGAGCCATACGGACAGCGCGGCGCGGCTCAAGTTCGTGACGGTGCCGGCGCACGCGCTGACTTCGGCCAACGGCGTTCGCCTGGCCTACAGCCTGGACGACGGCGCCTTGCAATTATTGGACTTCGAAACGTTTGGCCGCAGCGACGAGTGGAAGCGGAATGTCTTGACCAATACCGCCGTGCGGGTGCGGGAAGTGCGCGCACTCGCGCCCGGCCGTCACCGCCTGAAAGTATACGCCCTCGATCCCGGCGTGGTGCTCGACCGGATCGAGATCGCCTTCGACGGCGCGCCGCCATACTATGGCAAACCCGATTCCCCGCTCCCGCCCTTATCTGTCGGCCCGGGAGCGCCATGAACATGCTCACCCCAAAGCATCAACTCAAGCTGGCGCTCGCCGCCCTGGCCTTGATTGCGGCGCCTGCCTGGGCGGCGGCGCCCGTCAAGACGTTTACTTTCGACCGCGCCGCCATCGAGGCCGGCATGGCCTATGACGCGCTGCGCGGGTATGGATTCCTGCATGGCAGCTCGGCGTCGAACGGCAAGCCATGGCTGTTCTCCGCCGCGCTCCCCGAAGGCCATTACCACGTGATGATTACCTTCCGCAACGCCGAGGCGGCGGCCCGCGCCACCATCAAGGCGGAGTTGCGGCGGCTCATGGTGGGGCCGGGCGACACTGGCCATCAACCGGGCGACCCGGCCGTGCGCAGCTTCACGGTCAATGTGCGCACCCCCGGGATTGCTGCGCGCAATGGCGTGGCCGCAGGCAAGGTCGACTTGCTTCCCCGCGAAACCGAAGCCGAGGCCGATGCGTGGGATGAACGGCTGACGCTGGAGATCCACGCGGAAGGCGGGGGCGTACGCGGCATCGACATTGTGCCGGCGACCGTGCCCGCGGTGTTCCTGCTCGGCGACTCCACTGTCGCGGACCAGGCCAACGAACCTTACGCCAGCTGGGGGCAGATGCTGCCGCGCTTTTTCAAGCACGGCATCGCCGTGGCCAACCACGCGGAGTCGGGAGAGACCTTGCGCGCCTCGCTGTCGCGGCGGCGCATCGACAAGGTGGTCTCCGCGCTGAACCCTGGCGACCTGGTCTTGATTCAGTTCGGGCACAACGACCAGAAGCAGCTTTTTGACGGCAGCAGCGCGCCGTTCACTTCCTTCAAGCATGAGCTCAAAGCGCATGTGGATATGATTCGCGCGGCGGGGGGCGTGCCCGTACTCGTCACGTCGGTGGAGCGGCGCCGCTTTGACGCGCAAGGCAACATGAGCACCACACTCAATGACTACGCCGAAGCGGTGCGGCAGACGTCGCGCGAACTGAACGCCCCCTTGATCGACTTGCATTTGATGAGCAGGCAGCTGTATCTGGCGCTGGGGGCGCAAGCGTCCGAGTCGCTGTTCGCGGCGCCGGCCGGCAAGCGGATCGATAATACGCACCACAATGCATACGGGGCCTACGTCCTTGCCCGCCTGGTGGCGCACGGCTTGCGCGAAACGGGCTTGCCGGTCGCGCAGTACCTGAGCGCGGATCTTGGCACGGTTGACCCCACCCGTCCGACCAGGCTGGAACAGTTCACCGTACCCGCCAGTCCCAACAAGAGCACCGAGCGTCCGCGCGGTGATTGATCAAGATGCCCATGAACTCAACCCGCTTTCAATCTCTTGCCGGCGCCGTCCTGTTGTGTCTGCTGGCATTGGCGCCGGCAGGCGCGCAGGTACTGCTGCCCGATGCCGCCAGTGCGCAGTTGGCGCCACGGGAACGCGTGCTCATCGATACCGGTTGGCGCTTTCACCAGGGCGACCCCGCGGACGCGGGCAACTCGCTCGTCTATGAAGTCCGCGCCGGCGGCGCCTGGACCGAAGGACAGCCGGAGGAATGGACGCCGCGCGGTCCGGACGTCGAGGTGGGAGGCGGGGGGCTGAAAGCCTGGATCCTGCCCACCGGGAATGCGTTCATCAGGGATGCGAAGCAACGCCACGTGCGTCCCCAGGGACACCCGGGCGGCGACGTGTCCTTTGTGCGCAGCGATTTCGACGATAGCCACTGGCGCGCGCTGGACTTGCCGCATGACTGGGCGATCGAAGGCCCCTTCCTCAAGGATGGTCCGTACAGCAATATAGGCCGCCTGAAAAGCTGGGGGGCCGTCTGGTATCGGAAGGCGTTGGAGATACCCGCGCAGGACCGGGGAAAGTCGATTTTCCTCGATGTCGATGGCGCCATGTCCTACGCGACCGTCTGGCTGAATGGCAAGCTGGTAGGGGGATGGCCGTTCGGGTACAGCTCGTGGCGGCTCGACCTCACGCCGTATGCCGTCCCTGGCGGCAAGAACCAGCTGGCGGTCAGGCTGGATAATCCCATCGACTCGTCGCGCTGGTATTCCGGGAGCGGCATTTACCGGCATGTCTGGCTGACGAAAACCAGCCCGCTGCATGTGGCGCACTGGGGCACCCACATTCGTACGCCGAAGGTGGCTAAGGACAAGGCGACAGTGGAGTTGGATGTGACCATCGATAATCGCGGCAACGCGCCGATGGCGGCGCAGGTGGCGACCGAGATATACGCCCTGGATGCGGAAGGCAAGCGGCAAGGGGCGGCGGTGGCGAGCATCGCCGCGAAGGCGCTCAAGGTCCACGCCAACGACAGCGTGACGGTGGCTGGCGCGGCGGACGTCAGGAACCCGCGCCTGTGGGGCCCCGCTCCCGAACAGCGTCCGCAGCGCTATGTCGCGGTCACCACCGTGTCGAGCGACGGCCAGGCTGTGGATCGCTATGAAACCCGCTTCGGCATCCGCTCCCTGCGTTTCGACCCGGACCAGGGCTTGTTCGTCAATGATGTGCCGGTGAGGCTCAAGGGTGTCAATCTGCACCACGATCTCGGCGCCCTGGGCGCGGCCTTCAATTATCGGGCGGCGGAACGGCAGCTCGAGGTGATGCTGGAGATGGGTTTCAATGCCCTGCGCTTGAGCCACAATCCGCCGGCGCCCGAGGTGCTGGAACTGTGCGACCGCATGGGCATCCTGGTGATTGATGAAATCTTCGATGCCTGGGAGCGCAAGAAGACCAACTTCGACGCCCACCTGCTGTTCAAGGATTGGCATGAGCAGGACTTGCGGGCGCTGATACGCCGTGACCGCAACCACCCGTCGGTTATCATGTGGAGCGTCGGCAACGAGGTGTTGGAGCAGACCACCGAGCGGGGCGCTGAGATTGCGAAAACGCTGGTCGAGATCAGCCACCAGGAAGACGCGAGCCGCCCCGCGACGGCGGGCAATCACCTGGCGCGCGCGGAGGACCCGCTGACGGGCGTGTTCGACACCATCGGCATCAACTACCGGGGCGCCGGCATGCGCTCGATCCCCGCGCAGTACCCGACTTACCGGGCGAAGTTTCCCGGCAAGCTGATTTATGGCAGCGAGACCGTGTCGACCCTCAGCAGCCGGGGCGAGTATATGTTCCCGGTCCCCGGTGGCTACTTCGGCCACCAGATACGGCCGGGCATAGGTGGCGACTTCGAGCGTTACCATGTGAGCGCGTATGAATTGTTCGCGACCGATCCGGGCGTCACGCCAGACCGCCAGTTCGCGGTTGACGATCAGAACCCGTATGTCGCTGGCGAGTTCGTCTGGACTGGCTGGGACTACCTGGGCGAGCCGACCCCCTTTAAGGAAGCGCGCAGTTCCTACTTCGGCATCGTCGACCTGGCCGGTTTCAAGAAGGACCGTTTTTACCTGTACCAGTCGCGCTGGCGCGCCGACCTGCCCTTTGCCCATATTCTGCCGCATTGGACCTGGCCGGACCGCGCAGGCCAGGTGACGCCGGTCCATGTGTTCTCGTCGGGCGATGAGGCTGAGTTGTTCGTGAACGGCAAGTCGCAGGGCCGGATCGCCAAGGTCACGGCGCGCTCACCCTACGAGTACCGGTTCCGCTGGGACTACGTGAAGTATGAGCCTGGCGAGGTGGCGGTGGTGGTCTACAAGGACAAGAAGGAATGGGCGCGCAGCGCGGTGCAGACCGCCGGCGCCGCCGCCCGGCTTGCCGCCACGCCGGACCGGGAGCGTATCCGGGCTGACGGCAAGGATCTTTCCTTCGTCTCGGTGCGGGTCACGGACCAGCAAGGCCGCCTGTCACCGCGCGCCGCCAACCTGGTGCGTTTTTCGATCGACGGTCCGGGCGAGATCGTGGCCACGGATAATGGCGACCAGACCAACATGGAGCCGTTTCAGGCCCATGACAGGAAAGCGTTCAATGGCCAGGTATTGGTGATTGTCCGTGGCAAGCCGGGACAGCCTGGAACGATCACGGTGCGTGCCGATGCCGTCGATCTGGCGCCCGCGGCCGCGACGATTCTTACCCGGTAATCATCGCCCGTTCATTCCTCTGCGAGAAAGTAGTCGGGATAACGCTCCATGAGCATCTCCAGTTGCATCAGGGTCCCGGACAAATGCTCCCTGACGCATGCTTGCGCCATGTCGGGGTCGCCGCTGGCGATGGCGCCAATGATGCTTGAGTGATCGGCCAGCACCAGCTTGCCCTTGTCGGCCAAGGGCACGTGCAATCGCCGGAGGCGGTCGAGATTGCCGCTCAAGCTGCGCAGGAAGTGCCACAATTCCTCCACCTGTGCGGCGATGAACATTTGCTGATGGAACGTCATGTCCAAGCGAATGAACGCGTCGTAGTCCTTCCGTGACAGCGCAAACGCTTGCTGGGACACGAGGCCCTCCAGTGCATGGATCAGCCCCGGATCGCGCCGCCGCGCAAGCGAGGCCGCCAGTTCGAGCTCCAGCGCAAGGCGCAGGAAGTGCGCCTCCTTGATCGACCCGATATCGATGGCGCGCACGATGGTGGCGTGCTGGGGATAGATGTCAACCAGCTTTTCGTCGCTCAGGCGGGTCAGGGCATCGCGCACTGGCGTGGTCGACAGCTTGAAATACTCCGTGAGCGCGGCGCGGTCCAGCGGCGTCCCAGGGGCCAGGGTCATCGTTGTGATCAGTTCCCTGAGATGGTCGAACACTTGGGCGGACGCGCCTCGTGTGCGGTCGAGCTTGAATGGTATGGGGAAGGGGCCGAAAGACATGGAATGAAGCCTGGATGAGGAGTATGGTCAAAACGACGGGCGCAAGCGCCGAGCGGCGCGCCCCGGCCGTTATTGCTTGAGATGCTGCGGATACGTTGCCCGCAGGTCGATGAGTTGCGACAGCGTCCCGCAGAGGTGCCGGCGTACCAGTTCTTCCGCCAGATCGGGATCGCGCCGCTCAATGGCGTCCAGCAAATCGGCGTGCTCCCGCAGCACCGAGTCGGCTTTGCCGTTCAGCGGCAGGTGCAAGCGGCGTAACCGGTCCATGTTGCCGCTGCGCGCGCGCACCATATGCCAGAGCCGCCCCACCTTTGCCGCGCTAAACATATTCCGGTGGAATTCCTGGTCGGTCGCGACGAACCCTTCAATGTCCTTGCGCTCCCAGCAACTTGTTTGCAATTCCAGCAGTCGCCGCAGGCGCGCCAGCAATTCGCTATCATCTTGCCGGGCCAGCCTCCTGGCTACCTCGAGTTCCAGCGCCAAGCGCAGGAAATGGGCGTTGCGGGCGGAATCGATATCGACTTCGCGGACCCTGGTTGCGTGTTGCGGAAAGATGTCGACCAGGCCTTCTTCTTCCAGGCGCAACAGCGCGTCGCGTACGGGCGTGACGGAGGTGTTGAAAAAGCGCGCCAGTTCGGGCCGTGGCAGCAGCGTGCCCGGCTCGAATTCAAGGGACACGATTTTTGCCCGCAGATAATCATAGATCTGCGCCGCCGCGGATTGGCCCTTCGCGAGTTCAAATGTTCCCTCTAGAAATGATAAGTCCATTATTTTCACTGATGATGTCTGACTGGTATTTTAACCGCCGGCAGAGGTGACGACGACTATCGGCCGAAACCGGAAACAGGGGAAATCGTTGCTATGTCTGTTTCCGCACTGAACAGATGCGTGCCCGGTGGGATGCTTGGCGGATGGCGCAGGCAGGCATGACATGCCGGGCCCGCAAAAACGACCGGGCCGATCACGACAGCGAATGGACTCAGACCATGGCGACCACCCCTTCCGCCGGCACCGCAGCCCCTGAAGACCCGACGCCGCCCGGGAAAAGCCCTCGCTCCACCCGCCTGTCACTGGCCGCATGGCGGCAGTTCGTCAACGTGGCGAAACCCTACTGGCTGGAGGAAGAGCGGAAGAAGGCCTGGGCCTTGCTGTTGCTGCTGATCGTCCTGATGCTGGTCGAAACCAAAATCGCTGTCATGCTGAACAACCAGGCTGGCGAGATGACGTCGGCGCTGGCGGCCAGGGATGGCGGCCGGTTCTGGACGACGGTGCGGGCCTGCCTGCTGGTCCTGGCGTTCGCGGTGCCGGTCTACGCCTTCTATTACTACATGCGCGATTTGTTCGCCAATCACTGGCGGCGCTGGCTGACCGGCCGTTTTCTCGACGGCTACCTGACCGGCCGCAAGTACTACATGCTGGCCATGGACAGCGAGATCGACAACCCCGACCAGCGCATCAGTGAAGACATCAATACCTTCACCGGCCGCTCGATACACTTCCTGCTGATTTTCCTGGGATCGATCATGCAGCTGGTGGCGTTCAGCACCGTGCTGTGGTCGATTTCGCACCTGCTGGTCGGCGTGCTGGCGGTGTACGCGCTGATGGGCACCGCGATTGCCCTGTATGTCTTCGGCAATCCGTTGATCCACCTGAATTTCTGGCAACTGCGGCGCGAAGCGGATTTCCGCTTCAGCCTGATGCGCTTGCGCGAAAATGCCGAATCCATCGCCTTTTACCGGGGCGAGGCGCAGGAGCGGGCGCACATCGACAGCAAGTTCGACCAGGTCTTCGATAACTTTGCCAAGCTGATCCGGAAGCAGCGTTCCCTCAACCTGTTCCAGCGCACGTTCAGCCAACTGACGTTGGTGCTGCCGGGGGTGATCCTGGCCGAGCGCGTGCTGTCGGGCGAGCTGGAAGTGGGGCGGGCGATCCAGGCGGCCGGGGCATTTACTGCCGTGCTCGGCGCGGTGGCGGTGATTGTCGATAACTTCGAGAGCCTGAGCCGATTCGTGGCGGGGATCGGCCGCCTGCAGGCCTTGTCGAACCTGGTGCTGCCCGGCGCGCAACCCGATACCGCCGCCGGCGACACCGGGCGCATCGCACTGCGTCCGGCCCGGCACTTTGCGCTGGAATCGGTCACGCTGCGTCCGCCCCAATCGGAACGGGTGCTGATCAAGGAGCTGAGCCTGGTCTTGAAGCCTGGCGACGCCCTGCTGATCACCGGCGACAGCGGTTGCGGAAAAAGTTCGCTGTTGCGGGCGATTGCCGGCTTGTGGCATAGCGGCAGCGGCACGATCCATCATCCGCCGCTGGAAGAGTGCTTCTTCCTGCCCCAGCAACCCTACCTGCAACCCGGCACGCTGCGCAGCCAGCTCCTGTACCCGAGCGCGCAGTCGTCCCTGGGCGACGAACAATTGCTGGAAATCCTGGAGCAGGTGCACCTGCCGCACCTGGCCGGACGCATGGGCGGCCTGGACGCGGTGCAGGACTGGGAAAAGCTGTTGTCGGTGGGCGAGCAGCAGCGCCTGGCCTTTGCCCGCGTGCTGGTGCATGCGCCCCGCATCGTCATTCTCGATGAAGCCACCAGCGCACTCGACTGTGGCAACGAATCGTCGCTCTACACGCGCCTGCGCGACAGTGGCGCGACCCTGATCAGCATCGCCCACCGCCCGGGCGTGCTGCGCTACCACACCCATGTGCTGCACTTGCTGGGGGAGGGGGCATGGGCGCTGCATGACGCCAGGGAGTGTCAGTTTGATCCGCCGGTGACCCCATTGCCGGCGCAGCCGCAGCGGGCGGTTGCCGTGGCGTAGGCGCTGCTGGAAACAAAAACGCCACCCGAAGGTGGCGTTTTCTAAATTCTTGGTGGCCCGGGGCGGAATCGAACCACCGACACAAGGATTTTCAATCCTCTGCTCTACCAACTGAGCTACCAGGCCAAGAGACCAAGATTGTAGCGGCATGAATCCGGTTTGGCTAGTCCCTTTTAATCTTTTTGCTTGCCTATCTGCTGGATTTCCAGCGTTTTGCCTAAATAATAGACAGGATACGTCCGCGTCGGCACCTGCATTCTTGTCACGGCTCGCGCCGCCGCGCCTTCAGCGTGCGCCCCGCGCGGTCAAACAACAGCACCAGTTCCGCCATTTGCGGCGTCCCGTCCGCCAGGGGCGGCAAGCGCCGCGCCGGCGGATACTGGTACTGCCACACTTCATACCCGCTGTCGAATGCGATGGCTTTTAATGGCGTTCCCAATTGCGACCGCACAGCGGCGCGGTCCGCCGGCGCCTGCAACGGCGCCGCCGGCGCCTCATCCATATAATCAAACGCCAGCAGCGTGTCATCCGGCCAGCTGGCATCCCACACCGGCGCGTAATAGCTACGGTCCAATAACACCTGGCAATCGCAGAACGGCAAGGTTTCCGGCGTTTGCGTGCCGCCGGCATACAGGGCCCGGAACGGCAGCACGGCGACCCGGTCGCCCGCGCGCAAGGTGACGCCAAACAGCGGCCGGTCGGCAAATTGCAGGTAATTGCCGTCCGGCGAGGTGCAGACCTGTTCCGGCCCGGCCAGCCATTCCGACAGCCAGGCGAACATCCGCGCATTGTTCGACACCAGTCCCGCTTCCACCCCTACCCGGCATTCCAGCCGCAAGTCGCCCAGGCGCCGCATGCCGTCCGGCACACCGGCGCTGGTCACGTGCGCGCGCCAGGTCATGCTGCTGGTCTTGCGGTTGGCCACCAGGGCGGCATCTTCGCGCAGCGCCTGCTTATGGCGCTCCAGCGTGAAACTGTGGTCGGGCGCGACCGGGACCGGCAGGGTGAGGTGGTCGCCCACCACTTGCAAGGCCACCCCCTCGAGCCGGACCGTTGGCAGCCGTGGCAGCAAGCGGAAGCGCAGGGTGGAGTGGGGCGCCAGCGCGATGTCGCGGGCATAACGGTCCATGCCCCGCACCATCTTGCGGTACGACTTGTCGACGGGATCGCGCGTAAACGGCACCGCAATCGAAGGAACCGTCATCGAGGAACCCGCCGGGGCCGCCGGTTGCCGGGCTGCACTGGTACAGCACAGCAGCAATGCCGCCGCCAGCGTGATCCGCGCAGCGCGTCCCCATGCTGTGGGCGATCTGCGTTCCATGTGGCGATAGTACGCCGCCGCCAAATTTTGGCTCGCACGGCATGCACGAAATGCCGGCCACGAGTTATCATTAAGAAATAATAATTTGATAATGACTTTCATATGGACAGCTCGCCCGCAGCCCTGCCGCTGCCAACTTTTCCCTCACCCATGCGCACCATCGAGTCGCTGCCCGGCCCGCGCCGCTGGCCGCTGGTCGGCAATGTGCTGCAAATCCGGCCGTTGCGCCTGCACCAGGATGTGGAGGCCTGGTGTCGCCAGTACGGCGATTTTTTCCAGATGTATATGGGGCCTGAACAGGCGCTGGTGGTGGCCGACCATGAAGCGGTCGCGCAAGTGCTCAAGCAGCGCCCCGACACCTTCCGCCGTCCCGCGCTGTCCGAACGCATCATGCGTGAAATGGGTTGCGTGCCGGGTCTGTTCGATGCCGAAGGGCAGGACTGGCGCAACCAGCGCCGCATGGTCATGCAAGCGTTTTCGCCGCAGGCGATCAAGGCGTATTTCCCGTCACTGGTGAAAGTCGCCCTGCGGCTACAGGCGCGCTGGGATGGCGCGGCACGCGAGGGGCGCGCCATCGTGCTGTCGGATGACTTGAAGCGCTACACGGTCGATATCATTGCCGGGCTGGCGTTTGGCACCGATGTCGATACCATCAATGGCGGAGAGGAAGTCATCCAGCGCCACCTGGACGTGATCCTGCCCGCCATTGCGCGCCGCACGCTGTCGGTGGTCGCGTACTGGCGCGTGTTCAAGCTGCCGCAAGACCGCCGCCTGGAGCAGTCGGTGGTGGCGGTGAAGCATGCGATCGGTGACTTGATCGGCCAGGCGCGCGCGCGCCTGGCGCAAGACCCGGAGCGCGCCGCGCATCCGGCCAACCTGCTGGAAGCCATGCTGGTGGCCGCCGCGCAGCCCGGCAGCGGCGTCGATGACCAGGCGGTGGTCGGCAATGTGATGATCATGCTGCTGGCCGGTGAAGACACCACGGCCAATTCCATCGCCTGGCTGCTGTACCAGTTGCAGCGCAACCCGCAAGCGCTGGCCCGGGCGCGCGACGAAGTGCTGCAATTCGCGCCCGATCCGGCGGCCTTCACGATAGAACAGATGGACCAGCTGGAATACCTGAATGCCTGCATCCAGGAATCCATGCGCATCAAACCGGTGGCGCCGTTCCTGCCGGTGGAATCCATGCACGACACGTCGGTGGCGGGCATCCATGTGCCGGCGCACACGCTGGTGTGGTGCGTGCTGCGCCATCACAGCATGGCCGACAGCCATGTCCCGCAGGCCGCACAATTCGATCCGCAACGCTGGCTGCATGACGGGGCGGGCGCGATCGACCGCAAGGTTGCGATGCCGTTTGGCGCCGGCCCGCGCACCTGCCCGGGACGCTACCTGGCGCTGCTGGAAATGAAGGCGGCCATGGCGATGCTGCTGGCCCGCTACGACATCGAGGCGGTGCAGACGCCGGATGGCCTGGAAGCGGAGGAATTGATGGCGTTCGTCATGTCGCCGATCGGCCTGACGATGCGGTTGCGGCGGCGCGGCGGGGAAAATGGCAGTCATTGACTGTTTTGTGGCATTCCTGCCGGGGTGATTGTCCCGATAATGGCGTCGAACCCGCCATTTCCAGGAGCTGTCATGCCACGTCCTTTCCTTCTTGCCCTGTTCACCGCTGCCGCACTGGGCGCCGCGCCGCTGCATGCGGTGGAACAGCCTTCCGCCGTGCCCGATACCGCCGCCACGGCGGCGGCAAACGGCCCCGGCGCCATTGAGCGCTACCAGCCGCGCTTTGGCCGTGCGCGTCCGGTGGTGGCCGTGGTTGGCGACAACCGGGGCACGGAACTGACCGACTTCGTCATCCCGTACAGCGTGCTGCGCCGCGCCGACGTCGCCGAGGTGCTGACGGTGTCCACACAGCCGGGACCGCTGCAAATGATGCCGGGGCTGCGTATCGCGCCGGATATGGCCATCGCGCAATTCGATGAACGGTATCCGGACGGCGCCGACTATGTGATCGTGCCTGCGGTGGTGCACTATGCCGACCCGCTGTTGCCGAAATGGGTCGCGGCGCAAGCGGCGCAAGGGGCGACGGTGGTCAGCATTTGCGATGGCGTGCTGGTGCTGGCCGCCAGCGGTATCATGCAGGGCCGGCGCGGTACCGGGCACTGGGCCACCGACGGCCTGCGCAAGGACAGCTATCCGGGCACCCGCTGGCTGGACAACGCGCGCTATGTGGCGGACGGCAAAGTCGTATCGAGCGCCGGCATCAGCGCCGCGCTGCCGGTGTCGGTGGCGCTGGTGGAAGCCATTGCCGGCACCGGGCGCGCCACGGCGCTGGCGGCGGACATGGCGGCCGGCGACTGGAGTCCGGCGCATGACAGCGCGCCATTCCGTCCGCGCTTCGGCGTCAACCTGGCGGCGCACGCCACCCGTTTCACCAATCCGGTCTTGCATCGCAAGGACCGGCTGGCCGTGCCGGTGGCCGATGGCGTCGATGAGCTGGCGCTGGCGCTGACGGTGGACGCGTGGTCGCGTACGGGACGCAGCAAAGCCTATGCCGTCTCCGATTCGGACGCGCCGGTACGGACGCTGCACGGCCTGACGGTATTGCCGGAGGCGGCCGGCGCCGCGCCGGACCGCCTGCTGGCGGCGGAAACCGTACCGCCTGGTAAAGTATTCGTACGCCTGCTGGACAACATAGCCCAGGCCTATGGCAAGCTGACGGCGCAACGTGTCGCCCTTGATTTTGAATACCCCGCAATACCCTGACGCTGATGAAGAAACCCCTGACGATCGCCATCCTGGCCTATGACCATATGAACCTGCTGGACCTGAGCGGTCCGCTGCAGGCGCTGAGCACGGCCAACCGCAGCAGCGGCCGCGCCTTGTATGCGACGGTGGTGGTGTCCGCGTCCGGTGGTTTGATCACCACCAGCGCGGGCTTGCCCGTGCTGACGCAGCCGCTGTCCGCGCTCGACGGGATCGCGGTCGACACCATCATTGCCGCCGGTGGCTGCGCGGGGGACGAGTTTTATGCGCCGCCACAACTGGCCGCGTGGGTGGCGCGCTGCGCGCCGCAGGTGCGGCGGGTGTGTTCCGTGTGTACCGGCGCCTTCGTGCTGGCGGCGGCGGGGCAGCTCGATGGCCGCGTGGCGGCCACGCACTGGGCCTGGACCGGCAAGCTGCAAAAGCTGCATCCGGCCGTCAACGTCGATGCGGAACGCATCTTTGTCCGCGATGGCAAGGTGTGGACCTCGGCCGGCGTCAGCGCCGGCATCGACCTGGCGCTGGCGCTGATCGAGGAAGACTATGGCCACGGCATCGCGATCGCGGCGGCGCGCCAGATGGTGGTGTACATCAAGCGTTCCGGTGGCCAGTCGCAATTTTCCGCGCCGCTGGCGGCGCAGGAAAAATCCGGCGGGCGCTTTGCCGAACTGCATGCGTGGATGTCCGGGCACTTGCATGAACAATTGACGGTGGAGCGCCTTGCGGCCCAGGCCGGCATGGCGCCGCGCACCTTTGCCCGCGCCTATGTGGCGCAAATGGGCGTCACCCCTGGCAAGATGGTGGAAACCATGCGGCTGGAAGCGGCGCGCCATGCGCTGGAAGAAACCAGCCTGCCGCTCAAGAGCATAGCCGTGCGCAGCGGCTACGCGGAAGAACAGAATTTACGGCGCGCGTTCCAGCGCCACCTGGGCATCAGCCCCGGTCAATACCGCAGCCGGTTTTCGGCGCACAACTAGCTGATTGCTATCAGTGCGCAACCGATCAATATCAAAAAATTATTGATTACAGGACAATGTGAGAGAATTTACGGTATTTACTTACTTATAATACTCACACACTAAAATGGCCCAGTATTTTGGGCCTGTCCCAGGGGAAATCACTATGAAAACACACCGTATACACCTGTTGGCCATCGCGGCCGCCACTGCAGTCTTGACGGGTTGCGCCGGCACCACGCCGCAACTGGGCGGCGGCGGCACCGTCGCCACCGGTTCGGCCGGCGGCGCGACCGCCTCGAACGCCAACTCGCAGCTGGAAAAATGCGAGCGCCCGCTGGGCACGCTGGCGGTGCATGAGGATGCCGCCGCGCCGTGGTATCACCACCTGTCGCAATACAAGCTCGGTTCCACCTTGCCGGTGCTGCGCATGATGATCCAGCAATCGAACTGCTTCGTGGTGGTGGAACGCGGCGCCGCCATGAACAACATGAAGACCGAGCGCGCGCTGCAGGATAGCGGGGAAATGCGCTCGGGCAGCAGCTTTGGCAGAGGCCAGATGGTGGCGGCCGATTACACGATGTCGCCATCGATCACGTTCAGCCAGAAGGGCACGCAAGGCGTGTCCGGCGCGCTGGGCGGCTTCGGCCTCATTGGCAGCGTGGCCGGCTTGGTGGCCGGCGGCATGAAGGCCAATGAAGCGTCGACCACCTTGCTGATGGTGGATAACCGCTCCGGCGTCCAGTTGGCGGCGGCCGAAGGCAGCGCCAAGAACTTCGACTTCAACCTGTTCGGCGGTGTGTTTGCCGGTGGTTTCGCGGGCGCGGGCGGTTATTCGAATACGCCGGAAGGCAAGATCCTGGTGGCGTCCTTCATGGATTCGTATAACCAGCTGGTTAAAGCGGTGCGCAACTACAAGGCGCAGGAAGTGCAGGGCGGCCTGGGAACGGGCGGCGCACTGGGTGTACAGGGCGGCACCACGCCGGCCTCGACCAGCGCGGCACCGGCCCAGCAGCCTGCCAAAGCGGCGCCGAAGAAAGACACCAAGAAGAAACAGCAGTGATTTGGCAGGGCGGCTTTTACAAAGCCGCCATGTGCGCGGCCTGCGTGGTCGGCGCCGACTTCGGCAGCCGGATCATGAATGCGCAGCCGCCATTGACACCGTCGCGGGCCTCGATGCTGCCGCCCAGCAGGCCCGTGACCAGGTTGTGGCAAATGTTCATGCCCAGGCCGCTGCTGCCCTTGCCCAGTTGCGTGGTGAAGAACGGCTCGAACACGCGCTGGCGCACCTCGTCGCACATGCCGCAGCCATCGTCGCTGTACACCAGGCGGACATAGTCCCCTTCGGTTTCCGCCCTCAGCGTGATTTCACCATGGGTGCGGCCCGCAAAGCCGTGCACCACCGAATTGTTGATCAGGTTGGAGATGATCTGGTCGATCGGGCCGGGATAGCTTTCCATGGCAATGCCATCGGGGATCTCCATGGTGATGCGGTACGGCGTCTTGCGCAGGCTGGCATACATCAGCGCCACCACGCTGTCGACGTTTTGCCGCAAGTCGAACTGGCGCCGCTGTGAACTGGTGTGATCGACCGCCACCTGCTTGAAGCTGGCCACCAGGTCGGCCGTGCGGCCCAGACCGCGCAGCATCAGTTGCGTCGCGGTGCGCGACACCGCCAGGTAATCCTGCAATTGCGAACGCTTGACGCCGCTGCCGCCGGCCAGCGCCTGTTCGAATTCCGCGATCTTGTCATCGAGGGTGGAGGCCACCGTCATGCAATTGCCGATCGGCGTATTGAGCTCGTGCGCCACGGCCGCCACGATGGCGCCCAGCGCGGCCAGCTTTTCCGACTGCACCAGCTTGTCCTGCGCCATGTGCAGGCGGTCCAGCGCTTCGCGCAACTGCATGTTGGACGCTTCCAGGTCGCTGGCGCGGCGCTCCAGGGTCAATTCGCGCTCACGCAGGCGCTGGTACTGGCGTACCCGGTTCAGCAGCAGGTTGCCGTCAACCGGTTTGACCAGGTAATCGACGGCGCCCAATGCATAGCCATGGGCGATGAATTCGTCGCCCATGTGGCCGGCGGTGATGAAGACAAGCGGGATGTTGCGGGTGCGCCCCGTCGTTTGCAGGTGGCGCGCGGTTTCAAATCCATCCATGCCGGGCATGTGCAGATCGAGCAGGATCAAATGGCAGTCATGTTCCACGGTCGCCAGCAACGTCGCCTCCCCGGACGCGGCTTCCACCACGGCGCAGTCAGGCAGACGCGACAGCAGCGCGCGCAAGGTGGCGCGGTTGCCGGCGTTGCCATCCGCGACCAGGACGTTGAAGGTGCTACTCATGTGATCTCCCGCGCCGGCAGTTGTGGCTGCCGGCCCCCTATGGAACAAACCCCTGTTCTTGCGCGATCAGGTTCAGGCCATCCTGCCGCCCCGGCACGAGGAATCCATCGACATGCAGGGGGCGCGCAAAACGCTGCAAAACCTGCCGTTGCAAGTCCGCATCGAAATAGATCAGCACATTCCTGCATAGGATAAGCTGAAACGCATTGAAAATGCCATCGCTGGTGACGCGCGATCTATCCGCAACGGGGAGCGGCGCCGCCGCAACACTGGCGGCGCGCCGATGGGGTAAGGTTAGCCGCCTGAGGCAGCCGCCCGCTCAATCGCCGGCATTCACGCTGCCGATGCCGTTGACGGTCTTGTTCACGGTGCGCGGCTTGCCATAGTAATTCAGGCTGCCCATGCCATTGACCACGGCGTTCAGCGTGTCCTTGGCCGTGACCTTGACGTTGCCCAGACCGTTGAAATTGACGTCGGCGCGTTCCGCTTCCAGCGCCTTCGTGTTGATTTCACCGACGCCCTGCGCCTTCAGCCGCAGCAGGGCGACCTTGCCGCTGGCGGTCAGGCTGCCGGCGCCCTGGTAGCTGACGTCGAGGCGTTCGCCCTGCATGTTTTTCAGGATGGTTTCACCGGCGCCTTCGCCGATGAATTTGGCCAGCGACGGCAACGTGATGGTGATGCGGGGATCGCCCTTCAAGGTCAGCGGGCCCTTTTCCTTCATATAGATTTTCAGTTCGCCATTGACCACTTCGGTCGCCACGCGGCTGACGAATTCGGCGTTGCCCGAGACCGTCACCGATTGCGCCTTGCCGCCTTCCACGGTGATGCTGAGGGGGCCGCGGCTGTCGATCGCGGTGAACGGTTGCAACGGGCGCACTTGCTGTTCATCGGCTCGGGCCGGCGCAGTGAAGGTGGCGGCGACGGTGGCGGCCAGCGCGGCAAGGGTCAGGAAACGGCGCATAACGATAGTCCTCATGTGGTTGATGATGGGATTGTAGGGGCGCTGCGTTGACGATTGTGAAATTTGCGATGGATTGCAGGAATCCAGGATTGAGCTGTCACAAATCCTGAGGGCTGCGGAGTTGACGTATGTCTACAACAAAATACACGCGCTTTTTGCGGTGGTTCATTCTTATAGGCGCTTCCGCACAAAAATATCTTATTTACATGCAATTTCTCCGATGCTAGCTTGGCGATAATTCGCGATAGCCTGGGAGACGCTTGATGACGATGTCCCGCTTGGCCGGCTTGCTGCCGGTAGTGTTCGCCTGTCAGTCCGCACTGGCGCAATCCCCCGCATTTGACATTTCAACTTTCACCATAGAAGGCGCGACCCTGGTCGATGCCGCCCGCCTGCAGGCGGTGGCGGCGCCTTTTGCCGGCGCCGGCAAGGGCATGGACGGTATCCATGCCGCCAGCGCCGCCATCCGGGAAGCTTATGCCCGGGCCGGCTATCCGATCGTGCAAGTGTATGCGCCGTCGCAGGAATTGCGGGGTGGCGCCGTGACTCTGCGGGTGGTGGAAGGCAAGGTGGCGAAGATCGCCGTGGCCGGGCAGCGCACCTATACGGAAACCAATGTGCGGGCCAGCCTGCCGCCGCTGCGCGAAGGGGACAAGCCCAATACCAATGCGGTGGCCGCCGCGGTATTGCTGGCCAATGACAATCCGGCGCGCCAGCTGTCGGTGAACTTTTCGCCGGGGGCGGCGCCGGGCGAGGTCGATGCGCGCATCGACGTGGCCGAAGACAAGGTCAGCAAGACCACCGTCACCCTGGACAATGCCGGTGCGCGCAGCACGGGCCGCGCCAGGATCGCGCTGGGCTACCAGCACGCCAACCTGTTCCAGCGCGACCATGTGCTGAACTTGCAGGCGATGGCGGGCTTGCAGCATCCGGGCAAAGGCTCCAGCCTGACGGCGGCCTACCGCATACCGTTTTACCAGCAGCGGCTGTCGCTGGACGTGATCGCCGCGTATTCGGACAGCAAGAGCGACACCACGTCGATTGCCGGTCCCCTGTTCTTCAGCGGCAAAGGCGTGTACGCGGGCATGCGCCTGAACCAGCCGCTGTCGAGCCGCGGCGATTACCGCCAAAAGCTGGTGTACGGCATCGACTACAAGGATTTCAATAACAGTTGCCGCATCGGCGCCATCGCCCTGGACCGCTGCGGCACCATCACCAGCGTGCCGCTCAGCGTCACCTACCTGGGCCAGGCCGTGGGCGCGCGCTTCCAGGCCGGCGCCAGCCTGGGTTACTACCGCAATGTTCCCGGTGGCAGCCATGGCGGCGCCACCGAATATGGCGCGCGCCCCCGCAACTGGCAGGCGCTGCGCGGCAGCGCCTTCGTCGGCGTCGCCACCGGCGACTGGCAGTGGCGCGCCACCGTCAATGGCCAGGCCAGCAGCGACGCGCTGATCCCCAGTGAACAATTCGGCGTGGGCGGCGCGGCTTCCGTGCGCGGCTACGATGAACGCACGTCGGCCGGCGACAAGGGCGTGGCGGCCAGCCTGGAACTGTACACGCCGGAGTTGTTCATGCCGAAAGCGGCGGGCGGCCAGGCGGGACGCCATGCGCTGCGGCTGCTGGCGTTTTACGACACGGGACACGTGCATAACAGCGATGGCACGCCGCCCGCCGCCAAGCGCCTGTCGAGCGTTGGCGCGGGCTTGCGCTACGGGTTTGGCAAGGAGGTGGCGCTGCGCTGCGATGTCGGCCTGGCGCAGACCGCGGTGGGAGCGGGAGGGCCATCGGCGCGCGAGCGCCATGATGCCTTTGCTCACGTGAACTTCGTTTACTCGTTCTAGGGGGACCGGACATGCCACGCTTAGCTTTCCTGCCTGCCGTTGCCATCCTGCTGCCGCTGGCCGCGTACGCCGCGCCCGTCGATCCGGTCGTGCGCGCCGGCACGGCGACGTTTGCCATCAACGGCAACGTCTACACCGTCACGAACGCGCCCAACACCATCATCGATTGGCGCTCGTTCAATGTGGCCAATGGCGAATTGCTGCGCTTCCTGCAGCAGCATCCGCAATCGGTGGTGCTGAACCGCGTGACCGGGAACGACCCCAGCCAACTGTTTGGCTTGCTGCAATCGAACGGCCGCGTGGTGCTGATCAATCCGAACGGCATCCTGTTCGGGCCGAATGCGCAAGTCGATGTGGCGGGACTGATAGCCTCGACCCTGAACTTGTCCGATGCGGATTTCCTTGCCGGGCGCATGGCGTTCAACGGCGGCGGCGCGGCATTGAGCAACCAGGGGCGCATTACCACGCCGCTGGGCGGCAGCGTGTTCCTGATCGGCGGCGACGTGAGCAACAATGGTGTGATCACGGCGCCGGGTGGACGTATTTTGCTGGCGGCGGGGCAGTCGGTGCAATTGGCGGACAGCGGCACGCCGGGCTTGTCCGTTACCTTGAAAGCCGATGGCAAGCAGGCGCTGAACCTGGGCGAATTGACTGCGCGGGGCGGCAGTATTGATCTATACGGGGCGCTGGTCAATCACAGCGGGATCGCCCGGGCCGACAGCGCCGTGCTCGATGCGCGCGGCACTATCGTGCTCAAGGCGAGCGGCGACGCCACGGTGTCGGGGACCTTGAGCGCCACCAATGCGGCAGGCACGGGCGGCACGGTGCAGGTGCTGGGCGACAGCGTGAGCTTGGGCGGCGCGGCGCGCATCGACGCATCGGGCCGGGACGGCGGCGGCACGGTGCTGGTGGGGGGCGATTTCAAGGGCGCCAATCCGGCCGTGGTCAATGCGCGCACGGCCACCGTGGCGGCAGGGGCGCAAATCGACGCCAGCGCCACCGGTAATGGCGATGGCGGCAAAGTCGTGGTGTGGTCCAACGACAAGACCGATTACGCGGGCAGCATCGCGGCGCGCGGCGGCGCGCTGGGCGGCAATGGCGGCCAGGTGGAAACCTCGGGCAAGCGGCTGTCGTTCGACCAGGGCCGCGTTAATACGCTGGCCCCGAAAGGAGTGACGGGCAACTGGCTGCTCGATCCGGCGGTGTTTTGTTTTTATCACACCAGCGCGGGGGAATGCACGGGCGCGGCGGCGGCCGGCGCCACCGACTTCAATACGCTGGGCAATATCCTGGTGTCGACCGGCGGCACGCTGGAAGCGACGGATTTCATTACGTTCCTGCCGGCCGGCGGCACCGTGGCGGTCAGCAACTCGATTCCGGCCGGGCAGACCTTGAACGTGAAGGCGCCGTATATCCAGCTGGGCAATGGCAGCAATATCGATACCAAGGTGGTGGGCGTGCGGCTCGATGCGTCCAATGCCTATGGCACGACCACGCAGACTGGAGCGGCGGGTGTCAACTTGACCGGCACCATCGATGTCGGCGGCAACCTGACGACCAACGCCAGCCAGACCCTGCTCAGCACGGGCAATATCAACCTGGTCCACGGCGGCACCGGCTATACCGCGCTGCGCATGACGTCCGCGACCGGAACCCAGTCGCTCAGCACCACCGGCGAACTATTGCTGGCGGCCGGCAGCGGCAACGATGCGTCGGGCCAGGCGCGCCAGACCGCGCTGTTTTCCGATGGCGCGCAAACCATAAACGCAGCCCAATTGACGCTGCGCGCCGGCGATACCGCCGGCGCGGCGGGCAACCATACTGAAATCAGCGCCAGGGGCAGCCAGGCCATCAATGCCACCGGCATCACGCTGGCGGCGGGGGCCTCCGGCTGGGCCATTATTTCCGACAATGCCGCCGGCGCCACCCAGACCATCAAAGCGGACCGCATTACGCTGACCGGCGGCAGCGCCGGCGTGGACAACCGCGCGGTGATCATCACCACGGGAAACAATTCGGTGCAGGATGTGACCGCCAATGTCAGCCTGGACGTCAATGGCGGCGTGGGCGGACTGCGCAACTATGGCATCATCCGGAGCGCGGGCAGCAGCCCGGAATCCGCGTCGACGCAGAAAATCACCGCTGGCGCGATCAAGGTGACGGGCGGCGCCGGTGCCGGCGACAACTATGCGACGATCTATACGCCGGGCGTACAAAACATCACGGCCGCATCGATTGCCATTGCCGGCGGCAATAGCGGCGGCGCCACCACGGGCGCCGCGCCGTATGCGGCCATTTCCGGGGAAACCGGGCAAACCTTGAGCGTTAGCGGGGCGCTGTCGCTGGCAGGCGGCGCCGGTGACCTGGGCAGTTACGCCGGATTGTTCAGCCAAGGAAATCAAGTCATCAACGCCGGGGCGCTGCTGTTGCAGGCGGGGGCGTCCGGCAAGGGCAACCATGCCAATATCGGATCCGGTGACCTGGGCAATGTCACGCAAAAAATCACGGCCGGCAGCATCACCATGCAAGCGGGCAATGGCACTGATAACTTTGCCGGCATCCATGCCAATGGTGCGAACCTGGCACAGACCGTGACCGCCAGTACCCTCAACATCACGGGGGGCGGCGGCGCCACCAGCGGCAACTGGGCGCACCTGTGGCTGGACGATACCGCAGGCGTAAACGCCGGCAAGCAAACTATTGCTGTGGGTACGATCAGCATGATGGGCGGCAGTGGCGGCACCGATCAAAATGCCATGATTGGCGGTAACGCGGACCAGAAAGTCACTGCCGACACGATCACATTGATGGGCGGCTCGGGCGTGGGGGCCGGGGCAACCATCGGTTCGACAGGCAACCAGTCGATTGCCGTTAAAGGTGCGCTGACCATGACCGGCGGCTCCAACAACAATGCGGAAGCGCGTCTCGGCGGTGACGGCACGGTCGATATCACGGCCGATACGCTCACCATGCAGGGCGGTTCGGCAGGAACCCGGGCCATCGCGGAAATCAATGGTTCGAAGAATGTCAGCGTTGTCGTCACTGGTGCCATGACACTGACCGGCGGCACCGGCGGAACCACCAATTTTTCCGCGGCCGCCTCGTCGGCCGACCTCGCCGTCACGGCGAAATCGCTGTCGATGACGGGCGGCGCCAGCGGCACCGGCAATGGCGCCAGTTTGAACAGTGGGACGGCCGCGGCCATTACGGTGGCGAATGCCCTGACACTGACAGCCGGCGCCGGCGGCAGCGCCAATAATGCCACCATCGGCAGCTTGGGCAACCAGACCGTGGCAGCGGGGACGATTGCGCTCACCGGTGGTGCGGGCGGTTCAAACAACGTGGCCAACTTCAGCATGAGCGGCGGCGCCGACGCGATGCAGAAAGTCACTGCCGGTACGGTGACCTTGCTGGGCGGCCAGGGCGGTGGCAACAACAGCGCCAGCATGGGGGCGAGCGGCACGCGCGTGACGCAGGAAGTCAATGCCGGCACCCTGAGCATGACCGGCGGCAAGGGCAGCGCCAACGTTGCGCGACTGTCTGCCAGCAGTGCGGATACCACACCGGCCACGCAACGCATCAATGCCGATGTGATGGTGCTGACCGGTGGCGGTGGCAAGGGCACCGATGTCAACAACAATGCCTCTATCCAGGCCGCCGGCACGCAGCAAATCAAGGGCGGGTCACTGACGATGGCCGGTGGCGGGCTGGGCGTGGCTGAATTTGCGATGATCGCCAACCAGGCCGATAACGGATTACAGACGATTGACTTGACCGGCGCCCTGACGATGACGGGCGGGACGGTCGGCAACAGCTATACCCGCATCCTGGGTTCCAATACGCAGTCGATCAAGGCGGACAGCGTGACACTGACGGGCGGCGTCGGCGGCAGTTACGCCACGATCAACCTCAATGGGGTGAGCGGTATATCGCAAACGGTCAGCGCGAACCGCTATGCGTTCACGGGCGGCGGTAATGGCGGCAACACCGCCGTCAACTTTGCCGGGATTTCCGCCGGTGGCGCCGGCCAACAGAAGATACTCGTGACCAATGGCGGCAGCATCACCATGAAAGGCGGCTCAGGCGATGGCCTCAGCACGACCGGTACCTCGAGCTATTGCGCCGGCTGCCAGGTGAGCAACAACAACGCCGATATCTGGGCGCGCAACGGCGCCAGCCAGACCATTGATTTTGTCAATGGCGGCACCCTGACCCTGGAGGGCGGTACCCGTGGCTCCGCCAACAATGCGGAAATCCGCATGGATGCCGTCAATGGGGCGAAACAGCTGATCACCAGCAGCAACGGCGCTGCCAACTATCCCGCCATCGTCATGACCGGCGGCACCGGCGGCTTTTACAGCACGACCGATGGCAGCGATGTCGGCAACTACGCGGGCATCGGCACGTTCTACCAGTTCAACGCTGTGACCGACCCGGCCGTGAAAACCATCAATGTCAAGTCGGTCACCCTGAACGCCGGCGGCAACGCGACCGAGCGCGGCGGCGCGTACCTGGGCATGGGCGCGGGCAGTGCCGTCATCAATATCACCGGCGACGCGACGATGACGGGCGGGGCCGGCGCCTTTAGCCTGAAAGCGCCGGCCAATACGGCGCAAGCGTATACCCGTGATTTCGGAACCGCTGCCGGCATCATTGCCGATGGTAAGATCGACCTCAATGTCGGCGGCAATTTGATCATTAACGGTGGTAGCGGCGTCAGTGGCTATACCGGCATTGCAGCCATCGGGACCAATGGCACGCTGAATCTGGCCGTGGCGGGAGCGACTCGGTTGAAGGGCAATGTCGGGACGGCGGGCATCGCGTCGTTGTTGACGGTGACGGACGATTTATCCGATCCCGGCTGGGCCGTCGTAGACCTCACCGGCAACGACCAGTTCACCACCGGCACGCTGGCCATCAGCAGCAAATATGTCGGCATCGGCGGCGCCATCAACGTCACCAGCGCCGCCCCGGACGCCACGCTGGTCGGTGACTACAGCGGCGGCACTCTCAATGCCCCCGGCTGGCGCGCGCTCGGCGCCAAGCCGATCGTGGCGGAAATCTTTGCCAGCGACGGTATCGAAGTGGCGGACAACGCCGCCATCAACACGCCCCACGGCACCTGGATCGCGGTCTTGGGCAAGAACGCCGCCGCCTCGGTGGGCGCCAGCGAAAACACGCTGACCTACAACGCGCTGGCCTCGCATGGCTACCAGTGGACCACGGCCGCCTACAATGCCGGCAATGCCCAGGACTTCCGCTTCATCCTGCCGGACAATTCGCCGGTGGTGGATGTCCACGCGGATGAGCAAATTGCGCAGGCCGCTTGCACCGCCAATCCCGCGCTGTGCGTGACGCCGCCGATTGCCGCCACCACCCCCACCAGCGCGGTGGCGCCGGTGGTGATCGATGTGGCGCTGACGGGCGGTGTCGACGAAACGCCGCTGTCGGCGTCACTGGCGCAGGACAAGGCCGACACGCCGCCGCCCGCCGTTGCACCGGCGCCGAAGGTGCAGGGCCCGCGCGTGGCGGTGCGCGAACGCGAAGCGGCCCGTGCGGAACAACAGAAAAAGTCCACGGCCGAGCTGAAACGCGAGGCGCGCGAAGCCGCCGCGCTGGCCAAGGCCAGCCAGGAAGCGGCGCGCAAGGCCGCGCTGGCGGTACAGAAGGAAGCGGCCGAAGCGAAACGCCTTGCCGCCGCCGCCGCGAAGACGGAAGCGCAGGCGGCGCGCGCCACGGCGGCGGTGGGCGCGGCCGAAGGCGATTTGCGCGCGGCCGAAGCGGATGCCCGCGACGCCCGCGCCGCACTCGGCGCGGCCACCACGCCGGCGTTGAAAAACCAGGCCCAGTTGCGCCTGGCGACGGCGGAAGCGGCGCGCGCCGGGGCGGAAGCCAAGCTGGCCGATGCCCGCGCCAGGAGGTCCGAACTGGGCGCGCAGGGCAGCGAAGCGGGCGCGCGCAGTGCGCAGGCGGATGCGACGGTGCTCGATGCGCGCTCGCGTGAAGCGGCGGCGGAAGCGAAACTGGCCGACCTGGCGCACAAGGAAGCGCTGGTGCGGGCGCGCGAAGCCAAAGATCCGGCCAGCCGCGCCGCCGCCGAGCGTGTCGCCGACGACAAGCGCATCGAAGCGACCCAGCGCTCGGCGGAAAGCGATGTTCGTAAATCGTTGGCCGACGACTTGCGCTTCGCCTCCGAACAGGGCAAGGCACAGGCCGATGCCCGCCAGGCCCAGGCCCAGGCGTCGCAGGCGATGGCGCAGGCGCGCCGCGATGAAATGCGCTTGCAGCGCGCGGTGGCGCGCGCCCGCCAGGAAGATGTGCTGGCCAGCGGCAAAGGCGGGGCGGGTCGCACGGCCCAGGGCGGCAAGGACGCCGCCGAAAAACTGGTGGCGGCGGAAGCTAAACGGGCCGAGGCCAGCCAGTCGGCCGCCAACGCCAAGGCGCAGGCGGCCGAAGGCAAGCAGCGCAAGGCCGACGACGGCATGGCCGAAGTGGCGCGCCGCGACAATGCGCGCCGCGAGCGCGCCGTGAAAGCCTTCGTGGCGGGCGCCAATGCCGCGATGACGGCCAGCCAGCTGGCGCAAATGGCGGCGCTGCGCCATGAATACAAGGGCTTGCTATTCAAGGATGCGTTGAGGGTGCTGGAGCAAAATGGCCGCGCCGCCGATTTACCGGCCTGCGGCGGCAATATCAGCAACACCTGCATGCCGAGTTTTGCCCAGGCGCGCATGGAATGGCCGACCGCGCGGCCGCTGGTGCGCAAACCCGTCGCCGCGTACCTGCCGCAAATCGAGCGCAAGGTGGCCATCGTCATCGGCATCAACCAGTATGCCGACCAGCGCATCCCGCAGCTCGACACGGCGGTGCCGGATGCCGATGCGGTGGCGCGCCAGCTGGAAACATCGATGGGTTATGAAACGCGCGTGCTGCGCAATGCCACCCGCGGCGACATCGTGGCGGCGCTGCGGAACATATCGCGCGAACTGGATCCGAATGACAGCCTGGTGGTGTATTACGCCGGCCACGGTTACCTGCGCGCCATGCCGAAAGGTCCGGCGCAGGGTTACTGGATCCCGTCCGACGGCCTGGCAAACAGCCCGGCCAACTGGATCTCGAATGCGGACGTGTCGAAACTGCTGGCCAATATCCCGGCCAAGCAGGTGATGCTGGTGTCGGACAGCTGCTATTCGGGCGCGTTCAGCAAGGAGCAAAAGGTTGGCGCGGCAGGCGACCCCGCCAGTATCCTGGCGCGCCGCTCGGTGGTGGTGATGTCGTCCGGCGGCGAAGAACCGGTATCGGACGAAGGCGTCGAAGGCCACTCGATCTTTGCCTGGAGCCTGATGCAAAGCATGAAGAAAGTGGGCCAGGTCGAGCCCGGCAGCCGCGTGTTCGATGCGACCCGTGAACAGGTGACGGCGGCCTACCCGCAAGTGCCGCAGTATGGCGCGGCAGTGTCGGCAGGCCACGCGGCCGGCGGCGATTACCTGTTCGAGACCCGCACCTACAAATAACGGGGCAACACCGGCCTGCCACCAGGGTGGCAAGCCGGTGTTGGTGGTTACTTCAGGTTGATGGTGATCGCCCCTGGTGCGCACGTCGACGAGTACTGGTACGTCAGGTTCACGCCGCCCGCCAGGCCGGACTGGCCGGACAACGCTTGTGAAATCGACGCGTTGCCGGCGCCGCAGGAACCCGCCGCGATGCCGTTGATGCAGTAGTTGAAGTTGACCGGCACGGTCAAGCCATTGGCCGATACCGAACCCTGCACCGCGATGCCGCAGGTCCCGCTGCCGCCGCCCACGCCGGTGCCGGAAATATTGAAGGCCGAGCCGTCCAGGCTGAACGAAATGTTCGGGAACATCGCCACATACGCGCTGTTGTAGGCGCTGACGAATTTGCCCCACTGGTCGCTGTTGAAGGCGGCGGCCGTCACGCTGGCCAGGTTGGCGCTGTTGGCCTGCATGTATTTCGACAGGCCGGCCAGCGCGCGGCCGTAATCGTTGATGTTGGCTCCGCTGACGGTCGGCATGGTGGACGTCAGGCTGCCATTCAACTTGAACAGCTTGGCGACGTTGGCGGCCTGCGCATTGAAGGCGGCGACGGTGACGGCGGCGCTGGCGCTGGAGAAGGCGTTGGCGTACGCCATCGTCGTCAGCGGCGTCACCATGGCGGTCGAGTTGCCGGGCGCAACGGCAATCACGGCGCGCAGCGGGGCCGACAGCTGGGTCGACTGGTTGGTGGCCTCGTCCGTGTAAGTGCCGCCGCTGGCTTCGACGATCACATCCCCGGTAAACGTGATGCTGACCGTGTACGCGCCGCTCGCATCGGTGGTGCCGGTGCCGAGGGTGGCGCCGGTGGCGGCATTCTTGATGGTCACGGTCGCGCCCGAGACATTGCCTTTGACTATGGAACCCGTCACCACCGAGGCGGCGGTCGTGGTCGTTGTTGTCGTGGTGGTGGCGGGGGCCGGGGTGGCAGGGTTGTCGGAGCTGCCGCAGGCGGCCAGCAGGACAACGATGGAAACGGTGGAAATGGTGGAAATGCGGGATATCTTTCTCGAAAGCATAGCTATCCTCCCTGTAATGGTGTCTATTTTTATACGGACAGACTTATTGCATCCGTTCATTTGTTGTAGCACCCGTATTGCGCTCGTTCAAGACAAACAATCTTTTTCTATGTTTGCGTTGCGAAACGACCGACGCTAGCCTGTGTGTGGCGCCAATACCACTTGCATTGAAAAGTGAAATCTGCCGTACGTAACAAAATTGCATGAAAACGTTGTTTTTTATACACCTGTCACCGTAAAGCATGGCTGTATAGACGGATTACCTATATTTTCTTGGCTTGCATGCAAGGAAGTACCCGGACCACGCCTGTCGTTGATCACGCCTGTCGTTTACAAAAGAGAGATAAGTACATGAAGAAGAAAAGTATTCCACTTGCAGTAATGATGCTGTGCGCCAGCCAGTTTGCCTTTGCTCAATCCGGCGATGCCGCCGCGCCCCAGTCGATCGATCCTGCGGCGTCGGGCGCGGCGGGCGACGAAGTTCAAAAGGTCGTCATCGTCTCCACCGGTAGCCGCGGTTCCCAGCGCTCCATGATCGACACGCCGGTGCCGGTCGATATCCTGGGTGCGCGCGAGCTGACCAAGACCGGCCAGGTCTCTCTCGACAAGTCGATGCAATTCCGGGTACCGTCGTTCAACACCGTGCAGACCCCGGTGAACGACGCCACGTCGCTGCTGGACCCGTACGAAATCCGTAACATGGGCCCAAGCCGCGTGCTGGTGCTGATCAACGGCAAGCGCAAGAACGCCAGCTCGCTGATTTACACGCAAACCTCGCCAGGCCGCGGTGAAAGCGGTTCCGACATTTCCGCCATTCCCGCCGACGCCATCAAGCGTATCGAAGTGCTGCGCGACGGCGCCTCGGCGCAATACGGTTCCGACGCGATCGCCGGCGTGGTCAACATCATCCTGAAAGACAATGCCGAAGGCGGTTCCGTGACGGCGCGCGCCGGCGTCACGCACGAGCGCGACGGCAAGATGGGCGGCCTGTCGCTGAACCAGGGCGTGGCGCTGGGCGACCAGGGCTTCATCAACTACACGGTCGATGTGTCCAGCGTCGGCCTGTCCAATCGCCCTGGCACCGTGATCGCCAATGGCGAGGCGGCCGACTTCGGCCCCGGCGCGGCCGGCTACTACGATTTCTACAAAAACCAGGTATTGCCATTCCTGACGGCGAAGCCGGACGCGGGCAACATCAACGGTTCGCCGAAAACCGAGGCCTTCAAGGGCCTGGTCAACACCCGCTACGACATCACCGAAGGCACCAGCCTGTACGGCAATGCGGCCTATGTGCGCAAGAACGTCGACAGCTACGCCAACTACCGTACCCCGTACTGGCGTCCGACCGACTACGGTCTGCTGCACGCGGCAGGCACCCCGTACATGGGCTATGTGCCGACCTTCATCGGCACTCTGGATGACTACAATGCCACCGGCGGCGTCAAGATGGACCTGAACGGCTGGAACACCGATGTCAGCCTGACCTACGGCGGCAACCAGCAGAAATACCACGTTGGCAATTCCGTCAACCGCGGCATGGCAGCCGATTTCGCTTCCGGCGCCAGCAAGGTCCAGTCGCCAACCGAATTCTATGCCGGCGGCGTCCGCTTTGAACACTTCGTGCTGAACGGCGACATGTCCAAGCAGATCACACCGGACGTCAGCGTCTATGCCGGTACCGAGATGCGCCACGAGAAATACGAAGTGCTGGCCGGCGAGGAAGCGTCGTATATCAAGGGCGGCGCCGACTCGTTCGCCGGTAATCACCCGGACAATTCGTTCCCGTCGTCGCGCTCGAACTATGGCGTGTATGGCGGCGCCACCTGGGACATCACCAAGCAGTGGCTGATCGACGGCACCGGCCGCTACGAGAAGTACACCGACTTCGGCAGCGCTTTCGTGTGGAAAGGTTCGACCCGCTTCAAGGTATCCGACACCATCACCCTGCGCGCATCGGCATCGACCGGCTTCCGCGCACCGTCGCTGGCGCAGACCTTCACGCAAAAAGCACAGTACTCGTTCGTGCCTGGCTCGGGCATCCAGGTGTCGGGCCTGGTCAACAACGTGTCGCCGCAAGCGGCCGCGCTGCAGGTGCCGAAGCTGCGTGCGGAGAAGTCCAACAACATCACGCTGGGCCTGGGCCTGAAGCCGGACGCCGATACGTCGATCACGTTTGACTACTACAACATCAAGGTCAAAGACCGTATCGTACTGGGCAAGGAAATTGTTCCGACCGGCGATGCGAGCCAGCAGCTGGACAAGGAGCTGGCCAAGGCCGGTATTGTCTCCGTCAGCTTCTTCGTCAATGCGCTGACCAGCCAGACCGAAGGTATCGACTATGTGCTGTCGCGTAAGAACATCAACGCGCTGGGCGGCAAGATGACCTTGAACCTGTCCGGTAACGTCTCGCTGAAAAACGAGCGTGATGGCGCCGTCAACAATCCGAAGCTGATTGCCGACGCCAAGCAGTCCGTGCTGGACGCCACCCAGGAAGCGCTGATGTTCACGTCGCGTCCGAAGTTCAAGACCATCCTGGGCGCGGACCTGGACTACCAGAACATGAACTTCTCGCTGAACAACACCGTGTTCGGTCCGACCAAGTTCCGCAACGCCGGTATGGACAGCAACCTGGAAGTCAAGTTCAAGACCCGCGCCGTGACCGACTTCGCGATGAACTACAACCTGACCAAGAATACGACGCTGTCGTTCAACATCAACAACCTGCTGAACGTGACGCCGGTATGGGAATTCAAGGCATTGAATGCCACTGGCCAAGCCATCATCGATAACAAGACGAAGGACGCGGTGACCGGCCTGACCCCGTTGCAGAACCAGCGCAACCTGATCACCTTCAACGGCCGCTACGACATGATGACCTACGATGGCTCGCACTTCAGCCAGCTGGGCCGCACCTTCGCCGCATCGCTGAACTACCGCTTCTGATTTGCCATTGCTGATCGGCTGCGTTCCGCTTCGCGTGGAACGCAGCCTGAAGGCCGCCTCCTGCCACAGGGGCGGCCTTTTTTAATTCCTCCTGCTGGTCTGGCGCGGCTCAGCCGGCGCCGGGACGCGCCGCGACGCAGGTCCTGCCTTTACCCTGCGTTTTGGCGCAATACATGGCCTGGTCGGCCAGTTCCAGCAATTGCGCGCGGCTTTCACTGTGGGTGGGATACAGGGCAATGCCGACGCTGGCATTGACGTGGTAATCGTGCCCGGCCAACTGCAGCGACTGCGCCAGCCGGTGCCGTACCTGCGCCATGCATTCGACGGCGGCCAGTTCCGACGTATCGGGCAATACCGCGACAAATTCGTCGCCGCCCCAGCGCGCCACCACATCGCTGGTGCGCAGCGCCTGGCGCAGCCGCGACGCGATTTCCCGCAGCACGTGGTCGCCTGCCGCATGGCCCAGTGCATCGTTGATGGGCTTGAAGCCATCGAGGTCGATAAAGCAGACCGCCACGTGCTGGCGCTGGCGGCGCGCGGTGGCCAGCGCCTGCTGCATCAATTCATCGAGCAGCAGGCGGTTCGGCAAATGCGTGAGGGGATCGAAATGCGCCAGGCGCCGCACTTCGCGCAGCGCCGATTCCCGTTCCGCCGTGGTGTGCTGCAATTGCCGGTACAGCCGGTGATACGTCATGGCCAGCGCCGCCGCCGCCAGCAACAGCACGCTGATGCCGGCCAGCGTGTAGTACAGCGGGCGCGGATCGGCGCGCGGCGGTTCCGGGTCGTAAATCATGCCGTCCAGCGGCCGGGTGCGCGTGACCAAGCCCAGTTTGTGGTAGGTGTCGGCGATATGCTGCCAGCGGCCCGGATTCATGTGGCCCAGTGGCACCAGCGTGGGCAACACCAGCTTGGAAATTTCCTGCGCTTCATAGCGCAAATGCGCGATCGGCAGATGCGGCGCATACCTGGTGTGAATCAGCCGGACGATTTCTTCCTGGTGGTCGAGCGCGTATTGCCAGCCCTTCAAGGTGGCGGCGCGGAAGGCGCGCACCCGCTCCGGATGCCGGCGGACCTGTTCCTGGCTGGTAAACAGCACTTCACTGTAAAAATCCACGCCGTACTGGCGCGGGCTGATCACGTTATAGGGAATGCCGCGGGTGCGCAGCACATCCGGTTCGTTGCTGATGTAGGCGTTGAAGGCGTCGGTTTTACCCTCGATCAGGTCTTCGATGCGGTAGCTGGTCATTTCCAGCTTCAGTTGCTCCAGCGGGATGCCTTCGTACAGGAAGACCGCCAGCAATTCCGCGTTTTCCGGCGGCGGCAAGGTCATCAGCCGCTTGCCCACCAGGTCGGCGGGCCGGGTCAGGTCGCCCGTGGTGATCCACACGCTGGGCGACGATTGCAGGATCGCCGCCAGCGCCACCACCGGTTTGCCTTCGATATACGCTTGCGCCAGTCCCGCATTGGTGACGCCGAATTCCGCTTCGCCGTTGACGACCCGGGTAATGGCCGGGGCGACATTGTTGCCGGGGATGAGTTCCACCTCCAGGCCGGCGTCGCGGTAATAGCCTTGCTGCACGGCCGCGTAATAACCGGCAAACTGAAACTGGTGCGTCCAGCGCAGTTGCATGCGCACATGGTCGAGCGGCGGCCCGGCACTGGCGCTGCCGCAACAGGTCAGCAGCAAGGCAAGCGCGAGGCGGCGGAACTTGGTCATGGTAGCAATCGGATAGGTGGAACCAGTGTGCCGCCAGAGGCCAATTGTGACAAGCCGGGTGTGGACTTCGGGCAACAATTGACAGGTGGTGCCGTGCCGCCGTAGCGTGCAACTAAAAGGAGAGCATCATGGCGGCGACAAACGACATTCAAAGCATGGACAAGGGCCAGTTGTGCATGGTGCTGGACTGGGCGGCGGTCGAAGGGTGGAATCCCGGCCTGCACGATGCGGACACGTTTTATGCGGCCGACCCGGACGGCTACCTGCTGGCACGCGTCGATGGTGTACCGGCCGCCTCCATCTTTGCCGTGCGCTATGGCGCCGGTTTTGGCTTCATTGGCGGCTATATTGCGCTGCCGCCGTTCCGTGGCCAGGGCCATGGCATGGCGGTGTGGAATGCGGGTATGGCGCGGCTGGCGGGGCGCACCGTGGGCCTGGATGGGGTGCTGGCGCAGCAGGGCAATTATGCGAAGTCCGGCTTTGTGCTGGCGCATCGCAATGTGCGCTTTGAAGGACGGGGACGGGGCATGGCGGCCGATTCCGGCGGCCCGGCTACCCATGGCGCCCATGGCGGCGTGGTGCCGCTGACGTCAATCGGGGCCGATGAAGTGCTGCGCTACGACCGGCCATTTTTTGTCGAGGAGCGCCAGGTCTTTGTGCGGCACTGGATTACGCAGTCGGGCAGTGTGGCGCTGGGGATCGCCGCCGGCGGGAGGCTGGCCGGTTATGCGGTGCTGCGGCCATGCCGTTCCGGCTACAAGGTGGGCCCGTTGTTTGCCGATACCCCGGTGCAGGCCCATGCCCTGTTCGATGCCTTGCTGACCCATGCGCCGACCGGCAGCCCGGTG